>Ga0335078_10011045_pt1 | contig 13381 bp, 10 predicted proteins | sample Lox_Sample_32_FD_206711 | JGI IMG/M metagenome (GOLD analysis project Ga0335078, IMG submission 206711) | Soil microbial communities from Loxahatchee National Wildlife Refuge, Florida, United States - Lox_Sample_3.2 | ecosystem: Environmental > Terrestrial > Soil > Wetlands | place: USA...
CAGCGCGAGCTACGGTGAAAACGAGAGGGCCATGGCCGAAGCCATGCGCCACGATATCAACGGAATTCTCGATGCAATGAATCTTGCCGAAGTCAGTCCTCCACAGCAGCAGATCAGCATGTTCGGCGAAAACATTCACGAATGTGGTACCGCACGCATGGGAAGCGATCCGAAGAAAAGCGTCGTCAATGCGAACTGCAAAGTACACCACACTCCCAACGTCTTCGTGACCGACGGCGCGGTCTTTACAACGCAAGGATGTTACGAACCAACGCTGACAATCATGGCGATCTCAGCCCGAGCGGGTGAGCATATCGCGAAGGCGTTCCGCCAAGGAGAGTTGTGAACAGCGGCGACGTGACGATGGGTAGACTTGGTGCTCGTCTGGGATGGACTTTGGTTTGTATCGCGGGATGAAGTGTGACCGATTCCGACCAAATTCGTGACGCTGGAACACACGACGACCTCACGCGCCGCCAATGGATACTCCGCCTTGGCGAACTTGTGGCCCTTGCGGGAGTCAGCGGAGTCGTTCCTGAGTTTGCCACCTTAGTCGCGGGGCAAGAGCCCGCCACTACCGGACTGCCTCCAGGACTCTACGAACCATCGCAGGATCACCTCGTCCATGCGCTCAGTAGCGCAGGCAAGAACTGGACACCTCCTCCCGGTAGCGAGACCGATTACGTTCTGCCTGGATCAGATCCGTACCGGCCGCAATTTTTTACTGCAGAGGAGTTCCTGGTCGCGACTCGATTATTGGAAATCCTGCTCGGGAATGTCAACCCGGGCGCGGTATCCCAAGCTGCGCAATGGTTTGATTTGTATCTGCACTCTGCGGCAGAAGTACGCACGGCAGTTCAGAATCTCGATCCCATGCACCGCGTTCTGGCGGTCGAGTTTTTCGGACGCGATGCGGTCCGCGAACTTGAAGCGTCAGATCCACAGTCCGTTGCGCGCTCTGGCCTCGTTGCGCTCCGGCAGCTTTCAACTCAAACTTATGGCACCAACTTCTTGCAGCTGTCGGAAAAACAGCAGATCGAATTGATCACCACAGCAGGTAAGTCGCAACCGCAGAGCGATCTGCGAAAGCTTTACGATCTCGCGCGCACCGAAGCCATTCGGGGGTACTACACATCTGCTGAAGGCTTGAAGGAACTCGACTATCGCGGCAATGCTTTTTATGGCGATAGTCCGGGATGCACGCCGAAACCCTGACGGGTTGTGCCTTTTCAGCGCATACCCTTCTTCCGAAATACAAATGCCCTTAGCACCTGATGGAGCATCTCGCGGGGAACTTCTAGCCTCCACGTAAATCACTGCAAGTGTTCGCCGGGTCAATCCCTGAAAGCGGGCCAGCAGTAAGAGGAGTAAAAATGCGAACCCGCGTTTCTGCCGTAGTGTGCTTCGTCATATTCGTCTCTTTTTCGTTCATTGCCGTAGCGCAGGCTCAACAGAGCGATTCCGTGCAGCTCGCGCACGAGCAAGCTTTGCTGACCTTCAACGACATCGGCGATCGAGGAAATAATGGAACTATTACTGATATTGGATCGCGCCCTGACGATCCGACCGTGGAAGGTACGGTTGTTTCGTCTTCGCAAGAGACACTGGTTGTAAGGACGAGCGACGACCAGTTTTATCTGTTCACGTACGAGAACCCCTCGGTGCGTACGAAGGGCGCCGTGCCCGGAGCTACGGTTCGCGTCGCGGCCGGAGCTCCGGACGAAAGTGGTTCGCGCGTCGCCACAAATGTAGCTGTTGTGCGTCCTCCAGCATCCGGCGGTCCCGGGGAGAGTACCGTGAAAGCTGCTCCGGTCCCCGAGAAAGTACAAAACGTTGAAAATGAAATCAAGCGCGAAAGCCGCCGCTGGGATCTTGGGATCCGCGCCGGCGCGGCCTTTGATCCTGAACTCTTTATGTTTGGTGTTCAGTCGCGCATGGGCCCCATCTTTCACTCGCGGGTCTTCTTTCGTCCTAATGCCGAGTTCGCATTCGGAGAAGTCACCGACTTGATCGGCCTGAACCTGGAAGGCATTTACCAGTTTGCGAGCAAGGACCAAATCAATAACTGGAGACCCTATGCTGGCGCTGGGCCCGCTCTCATCTTCATTCACCAGAGCTACCAGCAGGGACGTAACATCAACTTTGGCAACTTCGATTATGAGACCGGATTTAACGTTTTGTTTGGAATGAGGAAAAACCGTACTTTCGTCGAACTCAAGAGCAGCTTGTGGTCCGGCCCCGCGCCCAAGTTGCGCATAATTTTCGGATACACTTTCTAAGTCTCCGATGTTCAAATCCCATCCAGTGAGATCGCCTGGATGGGAATTTTCTTGTTACAAATCCCGAACAAATTCCTTTCCGGCTCGAAGAACGACGTTTCTGTGAGAGTCTCTTGCTTTGGGGACCCCAGGGGCCAAGCCTGAACGCAGTGAACGCGGAGGCACTCGCATCCCGTGCGAGATCTCCGCGACGCTCACCATCCGCGATGCGCGCGAGCCTTTTTCTCAGCAATGCTTGATCATCCTGGCGAACCTGCGCGGATGCGCCGTGCGCTCACCTGCACCAATTCCAGTTGGAACGGAAGTCTGGCTTGCGGGTTTGCCGGCGCAACCGGAGGTCTCTGCTCATGTCGTGACTTGTATCTCCCTTGGACAATTCGAGCACCTCTGGCTATTGGGGCTCGCGTTGGTGGAACCCGGGAACGTCTGGGGTATCGAGAACGTGCCCGAAGACTGGATCAGCGACAATTGGGAGAACGAGCAGTTCGATCGGCAGGATCGCAAGAAGCAGGCGTGAGTGCGCTTCTATCCGGCAGCTTGTCGGAACGAGACCAGGTCCCACACACCATCTGGCACCGAACTGTCGCGCCTGAGGATGTAGACGTTCCGGTCGTCGCCGAGCACTTTGTACCACGAGTGGTTCGGGCCGTACCATCGATCCAGAACTTCCTCGACGAGGTATTCGCGACCCTCGATGCGGAAGCGCACCGGCCTTTCCTCCGCCCTGTACGCTGAATAGCACTCTACCTGGACGCGCATCTTGAAATTGTAGCTGATCAGTAACAGTTTGAACCGGACGATCTTACGCGCGGGCCGTTCGCCGATCTGCATCGACGAGCGAAGCTCCGTACAGAGCGGCACAGGGAATTTCGACGTCTGCGGGAACCGAGTCGTAGTGATGGGCTCTCGGCGCTAGAAATGAGGGGAAAAGTGGCTACTCGCAGCGTAGCGAAATTAAAGGATCAATTCTGGCAGCGCGTTGCGCTGGAACGTAACAAGCGAGTAGGGCGATTGTCGCGAGCAAGAACGAGATACCGGCGAAAGTAATTGGGTCAGTCGCATCCACGCCGAAGAGCAAGCTTCGCATCAGCCGCGTAAGCAGAAAGGCTGCACCCAAGCCGATCGTGACGCCACACAGTGCGAGCACCATCCCTTGCCTGACAACAAGACTGAGGATGTTTCGTTGCGAAGCGCCCAGCGCGATTCGAATCCCCAGTTCTCGCGTTCCCTGGCTGACCAGGTAAGACATCACGCCGTAGATGCCGATCGTCGCGAGAGCCAGCGCCAGACCTGCGAAGAGGCCCAGGAGCAATGTCGAAAAACGCCTTTGTGCGAGAGACTCGTTCACCTGCTGCTCCATGGTTCTCACGTGATACATCGGAAGATCAGGATCAAGATTGCGAAGTTCGTTTTTCGTTGCCGACAGCATTGCAGCAGGATCTGTGCGACTCCTGAAAGCAACTGTCAATGCCCGCGTGGGAAACTGTGTGTGCGCCACATAGAAGGCGATGCGAGGGTTGGAGTCGAGAGAGTCTTGCTTCACGCGTCCGACGACGCCAACAACTGTTTGCCATGGATCTTTCGAGGGAAGTTCGACAATATGAATGCGCTTGCCAATCGGATCTTGTCCCGGCCAGAGTTGGTCGGCCATGTATTCGTCGACGATGACGACAATCGGCTTAGTCATGTCGTCTTGCTCGTTGAAGAAGCGCCCGCGCCGTAGCGGGATTTCCATCGCTTCGAAATAGTGACCGCTGACAAGTCGTTCATCGGCATTCAGGAATTTTTCGCCGGGAAGCGGGATTCGCCCTTCAACCGTGATCGGCGTCCATGCAAACGCTTCACTCAACGGCAGTGAAGTGACACCGCCTGCGGCGAGCGCTCCGGGCGAGCGTTCCAACCGCTCCCAAAGTTGCTTGTACGTATTCAGGATTGCCTGCTTGTCACCGTATCGTCGACCGGTCATCGTCAGGTCGAAGGTGAGCACGCCGCGCGGATTGAACCCGGGCGATATGTCTTGCAAGCGCGCAAAACTGCGAATCAGAAGTCCCGCACCAATGAGAAGAACGACTGAGAGTGCCAATTCCGCAATCACGAGCAAACGCCGAAGATTGTTGCCATGTCCCCAGACTGAGCTTGTTCCTGCCGAGCCGCGGCTCGCATCTTTCAGAGTGGAATTCAAATCCTGCCTGGAAACGCGCAAGGCCGGGACGAGGCCGAAGAGAATTCCGGAGAAAACCGAAAGTAGTAGCGTGAAGAGAAGTACACGTCCATCGATGCCGACGTCTTGCAGTCGCGGAATGCTCTTTGTTCCCAAAACATCCATCCACCTCACGCTGAGTAGGCATATGAAGATTCCCAACGCGCCGCCACAAAGAGAGATGAGCAGGCTCTCCGTCAATAACTGACGGACAATGTGCCATCGACTCGCGCCCAAGGCAGTCCGAACCGCGATCTCCTGCCGGCGCGCCACTGCTCGCGACAACATCAGATTGGCAACATTCGCACACGCGATCAGCAGCACAAAGCTCACCGACCCAAGCAGCACCCACAACGAGCGGCGCACATTGCCGACGACTTGCTCAAGAAGCGGAACAATGCTGAACGTCAATCCACCATTCGGCGGATAATTCTCCGGAAACTCCCGTCGCAGCCGCGCCGTGATGGTGTCCATCTCCGCCTGAGCCTGCTGCACCGAAACTCCCGGCTTCAGCTTTCCAATGATGTTGTAGTCTTCGTGATCCCGCACTTGAGAAGCAGCGGTCGGCGAGAGCGGCAGCGGCAAGAAAAGGTCTGCCTGCTGCGTTCCGTCGAGCAGCGGCACGACTTCCTGGGGAAGAGAGAAATTCTGCGGGAGGACACCGACGACTTCGTATGTTTGTCCATTGATGATGATCGATGTCCCAATCACGCGCCGGTCGCGGCCGAAGCGTCGCGACCACATGCCGTCAGTAAGAACAGCCGTCGCTGGATGTCCGGGCAAGTCTTCCTCAGGAGTTAGCAACCGTCCCAGCGCTGCATGCGCGCCCAGCATAGTAAGAAGATTCGACGAGATGCGCACCGCGCCAACTCGTTCCGGATCGCCCTGTCCGGTCAAGTTGTAGTTTCCGCCAATCGCGATCGCGAGTTGCTCAAATCCACTGTGACTGTTCTTGATGTCGAAATACTGCGCCGTGGAGAACCAATCCTGCGTGATGCCGAGGCCTGGTGAGCGATTCCAGAGGATCACAAGCCTGTCGGGATTCACGTAGGGAAGAGGACGGAACAGCAGGGCGTTCGCCACGCTGAAGATCGAGGTGTTCGCGCCAATCCCGATCGCCAGCGACAAAACCGCTGCGAGCATGAACCACGGGTTCTTGGCAAATGATCGGAGAGCGAATCGAATGTCCTGCACCCAAGCGTTCATTGGAGCGAAATGCTAGCACAGGCGGCGCGGAAGCGAGCTGTGCGATAGCGCGATTGAATGTTGGACGAACGCGAAGCGTTTTTGGGGCGTGGATTCGCGGAATCTTCTGCGTTGGAGGTATTCCCGAAATGGGAATGGACTGGTGCGGTGGGTATCCCCCCTCCCCCGTGGATCTCTGGAATCATGGAGTTAGCGGGCATTAATATACTTGACAAATCAAACGCCGTGTCATATATTACTCACATGGACGGCAATCAAATGAAACCAAAGACTTTGCAAGAAGCGATTCTGTTTTTCTCGAATCCTGACAATGCGCTGGAGTACATGAAGCGTCTCCGCTTCCCTGACGGCAAGGTTTACTGCCCTCGGTGCGGTCGGGAGGACGTTGTTTTCCTGAAGAATCAGCGCAAATGGCAGTGCAAGTCCGTCCATCCGAAGCGTCAGTTTTCCGCCAAGGTTGGCACTGTGATGGAAGACTCGCCGATTCCTGCGGACAAATGGCTTACCGCTGTGTGGATGCTGTCGAATTGCAAGAACGGCGTTTCGTCCTACGAGATTGCGAAGGCGATTGGCGTTACTCAGAAGTCGGCATGGTTCATGCTTCACCGCATCCGTTTGGGACTCTCGCTCAACGCTAAGAAGTTCGGGACCAAAACCAAGATTGGTGGCGGTTCTAGTCCGGTCGAAGTGGACGAAACCTTCATCGGCGGAAAACTCAAGAACATGCACAAGGATCGCCGCGCACGCTTCGTTTCCGAAAAAGGCTACGGCACTGGCGGATCGGTCGGTAAGACTGCCGTCATGGGAATGCTTGACCGCGATATGCGTACCGTTCGCGCCAAGGTGATTCAAAACGTGAAGCGCGAAACCTTGCAAGCGACCTTGCTCAAGGAAGTGAAACATGGCTCCAAGATTTACACCGATGAAGCGGTCGGATACGACAAGGTTTCTTACAACTTCATCCATGACGTTGTGAATCACATGGAGACTTACGTTAACGGGCAGGTTCATACCAACGGAATCGAAAACTTCTGGAGTCTGCTTAAGCGGACTCTGAAGGGAACCTACGTTGCTGTGGAGCCGGTTCATCTTGAACGCTACGTTGACGAACAAGTTTTCCGCTACAACTACCGCAAGCACGAAGATAAAACTCCAATGACTGACTTGGAACGCTTTGAAGCTGCGTTGCCAATGTTCGTAGGCAAGCGTCTCACCTATTCCGAGGTCACTGGTAAGGACGGAGAAACGCCGTTCTAGTCGGTTTTATCGCCGTCGCGGACCAAAGGCGCGAAAGCATTCCCCCCAGAAACCTGCATGACAGTAACGTCACTGTCCCGAACAAGGAGGTGAGCCGTGAGCCAAATTTCACTGTCCGAAACAACGGACTTGCTCAGTAAACTTTTCGAAGAGCGCATACGCTTACAGGTATTCGTTATTTCGGACTCTCGTACGCGAGTCAGTTTTTGGGGATTCGTTGACAGCATCACCCGAGAAGACGGGGTCACAATTTCTGCATCAGGCCCACCAATAGACCTAATGCAAGGGTACGTCCGCTTTTTCCCCTTCGGAGACGCCTGCGAATTTTGGTACGGAGAAAAACGAGAACTGCCGCCCGAGGTACAAGCATCCGTAGCGCACGCTCGCGGAAGTTCCTGTCTCTTATTCTCCATTCGTGGTCCCTTTGGGAGAGAGCGCGTCGGTTTGTACTTCGACATTTGATTTTTCCCTTCGCTTACTTTTTCTTGCTACTTTTTCCGCCTCCAGTTCCGCTTTTATTTCGTCGTGACTCACGCTCATTAGATTGCGCATGGTGTGATCGAAATTCTCGAATTCGTTGCTGCTTTTCTTTTTCTTCTGTGACTGCTCTCTCATAATCGTCCTTCATTTGTTCCGCCATTTCAGACATCTTTTTCCGATCGCCTATTCCTATGGCGATATTAAACAAAAATGACTCGTGTTTTTCTGGGTGAGCAATCAAGGCTTCATAAAGCGGCTGATAATCGTAAGCCTCACCATTCAACTGAAACGCACCCTGATATCGAACAATAGATGCGACTAGGTCCGATGCCTGAACCCCAAACAAGTATCGGTCGTCTACAAAAGCGATACCACCAAACTTTCGCCGCGCATCGGGCCAAACTTTCTTGACGCGACGATAGAGTCTATAGAAGTGCAAGGCAGTTTCTTCGTCATCATCACAAATCATTGTAATCTTGCTTCGATCAGGAGTGAATTCTGTGACGTGCATGGCAGTTCTCACGAAGGTCATAAAGATCGGGTCGTGACCATAGACTTCAAAAAAATGAGACGGCAGTGTTTTGAAAATTTTCGCATCAGTTGCAAGACCTGTAATTAGCTGCACGTGCTTTCTCATGCACCGAATAAAGCGGAGGAGCGCTTCGGTTCGTTCCTGAACTCCAAGGCATGGGCGCTTGGTGCTGAGAGGGATATGGTGGTTCAGGACTTTCTTGCCGCTTAGAGTTTGTATTCCGTAGTAATTGAGGAGAGCTTCCCATTCCTCCCCGAATGAGGTATTGAAGCGTTCTACGTAACCCGCTACACAGCCTATCGAGACGACGCCGTGACTCTTAAGTTTTCCACTTTCGTCAAAGAAAGCGGCGATAGTCGTGAGCATTAACCACTCGCTAGGTTCCCAGAAAGTCAGAGGTACGCTACACAAGGCGCACCCCCGCTAAGGGCACCATACGCTCGCGGCTCTGATTCCGCAAGTATATTAATGCCAGTTAGCGGGAAATCTCGCAAAGATCTATGGGGCTCAACGAGTTGCGGGCAAAATCTTGGTTTCAAAGAACTTAACTCACGGCTTCTGGCTTCGGGGATCCGGCTTCGGCCTCCGGGTCAGCCGAAACCATTCCGTATAGACGTTCGCCTGCACAATGAGTATTAGCCGCAGTCGTGAAGCGCAAGGTCAGATGTCACATCGGGATGTGGAAAAGTCGCGAAGCATAAATAGATGAGCGATTTGCGAGCAACAGAAAAATGTTGTGCCAAGCAGACCAAAACCGGGGCTGGAATACAGGCGCCGTAGCGCGGCTTAACGCGGCGCCTTCAATGTCACTCAAAGCAAATCGAAAAGCCTCACTCTGCCGCACCGGCATCGGCATCAATGATTTTTGACATTATTATTGTCAGAATCTCGAAAGAGGCTGCGCTGACGGACAGGAGTTTTAGTTCGAGCTTGGCAGTTACTTCGCGGAGCGTCTGGCCACCAACAGGATCGCCGGTCCCGCCGGGTGGTTTTTCTCGTCCTCACCAATCGTAACCTGAAAACCCATACTTTCGATGTAGTCCAGCAGCCCTGTTCGTGATAGCCAGTAACTGATTGGCGCACTTCCTCCGCAAAACCCAGGACGCTTTACCGACACCAAATAGCGCTGCTGGTACGCCTCGACCGATTTACCATTCACGCTTTGAAGTTGAGGTTTGGAGTCAAAGCGAACGACGTTATCCCCGAGTATTTCGCGATCGTAATAGTGCGTCCAGAGCGCAAATGAGTCGGTAACGCGTCCCAGGTCATGCAACAACTTGACAGGCTCTGCCATGTGATACAAAACGCCGGACGCCAAAACAAAATCGAAAGATCGGTCCGGAGCAGCCTGCAAATAGGGACGGAAGTCGCCGTATAGAAATTCGGTTTGCAAGTGCAACGCATTCTTCACGATCAGGCATTTCAAGAAGGCGCGCTGATTTGCCTCGATGGCCGTGACTTTTGCACCGGCGTGCTCGAGCATCCAGGTATGGCCGCCTTCGAGTGCACCCAGTTCGAGAACCTTCTTGTCCCGCAACGGCCCCACTTGCGCGAAGGCCCATTTCATCCTGTCATCGTCGAACAATCTTGACTGCCCAGTAGCGAAGCCCGGCACCGCCGAACTCCACTCCCCGGAGAAAATGCTGAATGCGTTCGCGGGTGAGGCGATCTCCTTCGAATAGAGATCCTGGAAGCCTTGAGAGCTTCCCCAAATTCCGTTTCCGAATTGCACCAGCTTGCGAAAGGGGGGGAATGCCGTCACCGCGCGATTCGCAACCGCCTGCACCATTTTCTTCATGCTTTCGATCTCCGACGAATTAAGTAGCGCATTCCTGACTTTGTGGATTTTACTAGAATCGCCGTGGCGCACGCGTGGGAATACCTGTCTAGGAAGCGCGCAAATTGTCCTTGTGTGTGTATAGCCTGTCCACTCGTCCGCGAAAAACCGTTAGGGGGACTCACTCGCGGCGTGAAGGGGTAGCGCTATGTAATCGTTGGAGCGCGGTCCGATAGCGAGATTGAGTTGCGGCGATCGGTGTAAACCAGCGAGGCTCCGTACAAAGCTGCGCAGGAGATCTCCATCCCGCCGATGATCCAGTTGTAGTTGCCGAGGAACGCCCCGAGAGTGATTCCAAGGACCAGCCCCGCCGGTATGCCAACGACCAGAATTGTTCGAAAGAAGTGGGACGACCAGTGCCTGGGCTGGGGTTCTTGCAGTGTCTCCGGGCTTCGTACCAGAGCGGCCTGCGACAGGCTCAGGAACAGGATTGCGATAGGCAGCGGAGGTAAGTAGGCTGCGTACCAAAACACGAAGAGCCCTGTCGCCATCATCACACGTATCAGGTAGAGCCAAAGTCCGAAAGTTGCGATGAGCCCAAGGAGTAGCAGCACGATCGCAGCGCAGACATTGACTGCCGGACGCCTCCGGATCAGGCCAAGAAGCATTCCGGTTCCAGTGGAGAAAATAAGCGCCGCAGGAAAGTGTGCTATCGAAATCACCCACTTCACATTCAACAGATGCTCGATCCACTCACCGAATGCGAGCCGATTGACATTGCTTGCTAGGCCGCGGCTGTAAACCTCGCTGACCCATGTCGAATACGCGATGGCGACGTGGGCCCCCAAAGCCCCCCAGGTGACAAAAAGAGCGACCACACAGGCCACAGTGGCGGAGGTGTTCATCGAAGCGATGGCCGTTCTGGCGGACACGAGATGCCTCCACCGAAACAGTGGACGCGGAGCGATCGGGACGCTGCCCCGGGCGATCGTGTGCCAACCCACATAGATGAGGTTCGCGCTGAGCAACAGGCCAAGCAACGCCACAATCGTCGGGCGATCGTGTCCCCACTGGCGAGTTCTCGATCCCTGGATCACGGCAAGAGACAAGACTGCGCAGCCGAAGCCGAAAATTGCGGACAAGAGCCCGAAGATGCGGGTGGCGCTGGCCTTCCATTGCCGGGCATTTTGAGGAGAATTCACCGTGGCAGCACTATGCGGGAAAACGGCTGCAGGGTCATGGTCACTAAAGTTACGCCCCTAGGACGTCGTACGTTTTCCGAGGACGCGAAAGGAGCCATCTGTTCCGCACTCGGCTGTGAAGAATTTGCTGTTTCAACAAAAAACCTCACCCTACGTCGACAGCGTAGGGTGAGGCATGCTTGAAAGATCTACTGCACGTTCAGAGTGACATTTACCGGATGACCTGCTGTGCTGCCGCCATTGCTCCCGGCAGTACCGGAAGCAGTAACGGTTACGGTGTAGCTGCCCGTCGGAGTCCCGGGATTCTGCACTGTTTGGCTCAGCGCCGTAGAGGTGCTGGCGTCAAAGTTGGTGTCACCACCATAACTCGCAGTGATGTTGTGCACCCCGGCTGCGAGAGTGGAAGTCTGGAACGTAGTTGCCCCTGAGCTGAGCGTGCCGGTCCCCAGGGTGGTGCTGCCATCCAGGAAGGTTACGGTTCCGGATGGCGATCCGGAACTAGCGGACACGGTTGCCGTGAACGTCACTGCAGCGCCGACCAGAACTGTGGCGTTTGAAGAAGCAAGTGCTGTAGTGGTTGCTGATTTGTTCCCTCCGCCGCCTCCGTTATTGCTTGATCCGCCGCAAGCCACCCAGAACAGCACGGCGAGGACGATCAATGCGAGTGCTACGAGCGACCAACGATTCCGCTTCCGGAGGCCTCCCATGAACATGAGTCCGAAAAGGCCCATGCCGATGGGGAGCAGGATCGCGGAAATCTTGCGCGGAGTGATTGCGCCATGCCGGACGCCGGAGTTCGACGGAGTGGATGCCGCTGCGGTCGAGATTGTCAGAGTAACTGTCGCGGGCGTGGTACCGTCCAGTGTTACTGACGTCGGATTGAAGGTGCAAGTTGCGAGAGAAGGCAACGTCCCGCAACTGAACGTGATGGTTCCGTTGTAGTGATTGTTGGGTGTGATGGTGAACTTGAAAGTAGCGTCGGAGCCTGCAGTTACGGTCACGGCACTCGGATTCGCCATGATGCTGTAGCTGCCATTGCCGTTCTGAAGAACGGTCACGCCAGCGAAGCTGTTGCTCGCGACGACCACATCCTTCGCGCCATCGCCGTTCACGTCGGCAATCGCAAGGCCCCAAGGATCTGCACCGACTGGGTACTCCACAGGATCGTAGAACGTCCCACTGCCGGCGCCGAAGAGCACCCCCACCGTTCCGTATTCAGCGTTGGTATAAACCAGGTCCAGGTTTCCATCGCTGTCAACATCCAGAGCCTGCACAGACAACGGGTATGGAGTGTCAAGGATGTAGTTTTGCGTAGAACTGGCGAGGAGAGTGGGTGTTGGGTTGAAAGTGGGAACGCCGCTGACTACACCCGCGCCCCAAAGAATTGCGATATCCTGGCCCCCGCCCTTGTTGAGCGTAGCGATGATATCCATGTTTTTGTCTGCGTTCAGATCGGCAATGGTCACTGTTTGCGGGTTGTTCGCTCCTAGCGGGATGTCAGTCTCAGGCTGGAATGTTCCGTCGCCGTTGCCCAAAAGTATCGCTACGGAACTTCCTTCGTAGGCTGGAACGACGAGGTCAATCTGCCCATTGCCGAGGTCGCCCGCGGCGATTCCTTCCCACGCGGAATTGGTAAGCGGATAGGTTACGACGTTCGGAAAACTTCCAGTTTTGTCATTGAGCAGGATACCGACGTTTGAGGTCCCCTCGCCCCAATTAATGACAGCCAGATCGGGATAGCCGTCGCCATTGAAATCACCAGCAACGAGGCCATACGGATAGTCGCCGGTCGTAAACGTCGAGCCAATGGTGAAGGTGCCATCGCCGTTGCCGTTGAGGATCAGCACATTGCCGGTGTCCCAACTCGTTGTGGCGATATCGACCTTGCCGTCCTTGTTGAAGTCGGCCAAGGTGACAAAGTAGTAGCAATCACTCAGGTCGGAGCTATAGATGACACCCGGCTGTAAGGTGCCATCACTACGCGACAGGAAGACAGTGACGGTACCGTTGGGGCCGCAGCCGCCGACGACGAAGTCGGGAATTCCGTCACCGTTGAGGTCTCCGCTGGCAATCCCATAGTTGTATCCGCCGCCTTGGTCCCCGACGGGCGCGTAGTAATTGAGAGTGGCGCGGAATGAGCCGTCACCGTAGCCCTTAAAGAAGACAAAGCTGAAGTCGCTATCTGTGACCACGATGTCGGGATTTCCATCGCCATTGAAGTCACCGATTACAACCGGTGTCTCTGCGTAACCTCCAGTTGCGTAGCCGATCGTGGCCACGTTCACGGTGCCGTCACCGTTTCCGAGCAGGATGGTTACGTCCGAAGAGCCGGCATTGCTGACGATGAGATCCACTTTCTTATCGCCGTTGATGTCGGCTATGGAAACTGCCAATGGATAGGGATTACTTCCGGTATTGTTGGCATCTCCACTGAGCACCGAGTCATAG
>Ga0335078_10011047_pt1 | contig 13380 bp, 9 predicted proteins | sample Lox_Sample_32_FD_206711 | JGI IMG/M metagenome (GOLD analysis project Ga0335078, IMG submission 206711) | Soil microbial communities from Loxahatchee National Wildlife Refuge, Florida, United States - Lox_Sample_3.2 | ecosystem: Environmental > Terrestrial > Soil > Wetlands | place: USA: Florida...
ATCCGATCTCGACAGGAAAAATCGAAGAACTGATCTTCCAATTAAAAGAGAACTTTACTATTGTGATTGTGACCCACAATATGCAGCAGGCGTCGCGGGTGGCGGAGTTTACCGGCTTCTTTCTTCTCGGCAAGCTGATTGAGTTCGACAAGACGGAAAAGATTTTCACCACCCCGTCCGACAAGCGAACGGAAGACTACATCACAGGCAGGTTTGGATAATGCGAACACGCTTTCAGCAGGGATTGGACGATCTTAGAACCAGACTGCTTCGTATGGGCGGACTGGCGGAGCAAGCGGTGGACCGCGCCTGCCAGGCATACATTGACCGGGACTTGACGCGCTGCCACCTGGTGCTGGAAGGCGAGTCGCAGATCAACCTGATCGAGCGCGAAATTGACGAGCTGGCGTTCGACCTGCTGGCCATGCAGCAGCCAATGGCAGTGGACTTGCGGTTCATCCTGGCGGTGACCAAGATCAACTCTGATTTGGAGCGGGTGGGCGACCAATCGGTCAATATTGCCGAGCGGGTGATGGACATGGTGGAGTTGCCGAAGGTCGATCTTCCGGTCGATATCGCGCGCATGGCGGCCGCAGCGTCGGCGATGGTCCGACGCTCACTGGAATCGTTTATCGAGGGCAAGGCGGAGTTGGCGCAGGCGGTGCTCGAAATGGACAACGTGGTGGACCGCATGAAGGATGAGGCTTTTATTACGCTGGTCAAATCCATGAATGAGCATCCGGAGACGACGCGCCAGGCGCTGGACGCGCTGCTGATTGCACGCAATCTGGAGCGGGTTGCGGACCATGCCACCAACATTGCCGAAGATGTGATCTTCTGGGTGCGGGGAGCCGATGTGCGGCACAATATGAGTCCCGAGGCACCGGTGCAGTCGGCGGCTACGGAGAGGCATTAGGGTTGTACGATTCGGCGGGCGAGGCGCCCGCCTCGGCGGCCCCGAGGAGGGCGGCGCTACTTCCTCAAGAACCCATCTGATAACCTCTAGAGCTATCTACAAGAGGCGTCCCCAGTGCGCAAGATAATCTTGATGTTTCCCTTGCTGGCGGCAGTGACTCTGCTGCCGGGGCAGGAGCAAGTCCCCCGGCGGGACATTCCTTTGCCCAGCGGCAAGCGGCTCATTGGACCTTCACCCGGCGTGTTGGGACAACTCAACGGATTTACTCCGACCATCGCGTTGAGCCCGGATAAACGCTACGCGGCGCTGCTGAATGATGGTTATGGGACGCAGCGCAATCACGCCCACCAGTCGATCGCAATTCTCGATCTGGCTACCAATCAGCTCAACGATTTTCCCGAAGAACGGCTTTCGGAGGAGACGCACCAGAGTTACTTCATCGGGCTGACCTTTAGCTCGGATGGAAGTCATCTTTATGCGTCGATGGGTTCGATCACCGATCCCACAGGAGAGGAAGCCGGGAATACGGGAAACGGGATTGCGGTTTACAGCTTTCAGCAGGGGAAAGTGGCGTGGGAAAGGTTTCTCAAGGTCCCGCCGCAGCGAGTGGTCACGGGCAAGAAGGTGGCATACGGAGTCCGTAAGACAGCGGCGGGGACCGTGTTGCCTTATCCGGCGGGGCTGGCGGTGATTGCGGAGAAAGGCGGCCCCGACAACCTGCTGGTGGCCAACAACTACGCTGATAACGTGGTGTTGCTGGATTCGGCGGATGGAAAGATTCTGAACACGTTCGATCTGAGCGCGCATGAGTTGATTCCGTCGGAATTTCCCTACACCGTGGTGACAACGCGCGACGGGTCACGGGCGTGGGTAAGTTTGTGGAATGCGTCCCAGGTGGCGGAACTGGACTTGGTGGCGGGCAAAGTGAAAGACAAGATTTCGGTGATGCCGCCGGCTGATCCGCTGGCGCCGGGTTCGCATCCCACGGCGCTGTTGCTGAGTCCAGACGAGTCTTTGCTCTATGTGGCATTGGCTAATGCGGATCGCGTGATTGTCCTGGCTACCAAGGACGGGAGCCGGGTTGGAGTTCTGGACACGCGGGCAACAGGGCAAGGATTCGGAGGGGCTTATCCGAGCGCCCTGGCGGAGTCATCGGAGGGCCAGCGTCTGTTTGTGGCTGACGCATCGCTGGACGCGGTCGCGGTGTTCGATGTGTCACGAATTGGTCGCCGGCCGCTGACCGTGCTGCCGCTGGACGCGCCGCTCGGCTTCATTCCTACTGATTGGTATCCCACAGCGCTGGCCACGGTAGGGGACGACTTACTGATCGCGACTTCCAAGGGGCAGGGAACCGCGCCGAATGCCGGGCCGGGAGGGACTTCATGGGAGCGGCGTCATCATGAGCATGCGTACATTCCCACGTTGCTCTACGGATCGGTCGCCCGGTTGCACATTCGCAACGTGGAAGAGCGGTTGCCCGAGTTGACCGAGCAAGTGCAACACAACAACCTGCTGAAATTGGATCCCGGCAAGATTCAGTTTGCGCAAGGATCAAATCCCATTCGCCATGTGATTTACATCCTGAAGGAAAACCGAACTTACGATCAGGTGCTGGGCGATCTGAAAGTGGGGAATGGGGATCCGTCACTCACGATGTACGGCGCCGACGTCACGCCCAACGAGCACAAGCTGGCGTTACAGTTCGGCGTGCTGGACAATTTTTATGACAGCGGCGAGGTTTCGGGGGATGGGCACGACTGGTCGATGGCCGCGATCACGAGCGACTATAACGAGAACACCTGGCAGATTGCTTACCGCAGCAAGGAGCGTACCTACGATTACAGTGGCACGGTCGCGGATGAGTTTCCGCTGGAACACGACGAGGCGGATGTGGATGCTCCGGGGACGGGATACATTTGGGACAACGTGGCCAGGCAGGGGCTGAGTTATCGCGACTACGGGGAGTTCGTGACTACGATCTGGTGCAGGGCGGAGCGAGTGGGTTCGCCCAAGAAGGGGACGCCGTCGCAGTTTTCGGCGGGCTGTGAGCGGGCTGCGGTGAGCAAAGGCGAGCGGCTGCCGGCAAATGTAGGGGAGCCGCACGGAGCGAAGAGTCCGTGGCCGTGGGCGGTGCCGATGTTGAAGATGGATAAGGCGACGAAGGGGGTTTTACGAGGGCACTTCAATCCTAACTTTCCGGATTTCAATACCGAGTATCCGGACCAATTGCGGGCAGATGAATTTTTGAACGAGTTCGCCGGATTCGTAAAGGCGCGCGGAACCCATGACGAATTGCCGGCTTTCGTGTTGCTTTATCTGCCGGATGATCACACGCATGGGACGACGCCGGGAAAACCGCGTCCGGCAGCATCGGTGGCGGACAACGACTTGGCGGTGGGCCGAGTGGCGGAGGCGGTATCGCATAGCCCGTACTGGGATGACACTGCGATTCTGATGCTCGAGGATGATGCGCAGGACGGAGCGGACCACGTGGATGCGCATCGCTCGATTGCGTTTGTGATCAGCAAGTATTCGCCGGAATCGGCGGAGCATCCTTATGTGGCGCATCAGTTCTATACCACGGTAAATGTAGTTCATACATTGGAGGCACTGCTCGGGCTGCCACCGATGAACCAGAACGACGCTTACGCTCCGGTGATGGCGCCGTTATTTACGGGCAAGGGAGATCAGTTGCCGTTTGTTGCGGATTGGAGTAATCGTGACAATGGACTGATCTATCAGACGAACCCGCCCAAAGGGCAGGGAGCAAAAGAATCAGCGAAGATGGATTTCACGCGGCCGGACAGGGTGGACCCGGCGGTGCTGAATGCGATTTTGTGGCGGGACCGGATGGGGAATGCGCCGATGCCGGTGGCGAAACACACGGTAATTCACCAGCAGTTGACCCGTGGCAAGCCCGACAGAGATTAGCGCATGGCGGTGGATGTCCCTTCCACATCCGCAAATGCAAACGCCGTCGAAACGTTGGAATATGTCTTCCTACCCACTTCCACGTGGGGATATACAAAATAGTTGAGCGGATCGCCATCCTGCTTGGGGTTCAGTATCAAGTCGCGTCCCATGGTGAACTGCACGCGGTTGGCATCGTGAGCGCCGAAAAAGTAGTCACGCTTTTCCTGATGCTTCCAGGCTTCGGAGATGTCGACGGGAATCCACCCGCGGGCGGGGTCGAAAAAATCGGCCCAGCAGTGGTAGCCGGCGATGTCGGCGGCGTGTTTGTCAGGTGGCAGGGGGAAACCGATTTCAAAGCGCGAGGGAATGCCTTGCGAGCGCGCCATGGCAATGAAGAGGGAATGGAAGTCGGTGCAGTTGCCTTTCTTGGCATCGCAGGCGTAGAGCACGTCGCCGCGTCCCCAGCCGGTGCCGGTTTTGTCGTAGCGCATGGTGGTGAAGACGTAGTCGTAGATGGCGCGGGCTTTGTCGAGGGGGTCGGTTTTGCCTTCGGTGACTTTCACGGCCAGGTCGGCGGGCAGCCCGGTAACGGGAACAAGAACATCGGGAGCAAGATAGAGCTTGCGTTCTTTTTCGGGCAGCGAGACGTCCGCGAGATGAGGGCTATATGCGCCGAGCGTGATGTGCTCGTGGCGGACGACGTCGTAGACAACTTCAAAGTGAAACTCTGGCTGCTTGGCCTTTGAGGCGTCGGCGTAATAGATCTCATTGCCAAATCTTGATTCGTGGGTCTTCTTGAGTGGCAAATCGCCGCTGGCAGAGACGACCTTTACTTCCTGAAAATTGTCGGAGTGAGCCGCGGGAATCCAGATGCGGAGTTTTTCTCCCGCGGGAACGTTCTTGACAGTGAAGGCATAGTGGAAAGTGAAGTGGCGAGTCTGCTGGGCGGAAACCAGGCATGACAGAGCAAACAACAAAGACGCGACCAATGCATAGCGACGCATGGCTTATCTCCTCTCGTTAAGTCTTGGTAGAAACGCAGAGCGGAACGACACACGGGCGTTTAGGAGGGGTATGCTCAAGTGAAGCCGCGAATCGCGGATCGCATGGAGAGCGTCATGGTCAGACTTGAGCACCCATTTTAGACGATCCCAGGGAGTTTGGCAGCGCCGCCATCATCGATTCACGAAAAATTAATCGGGCTACGTTAGAATCCAACCATGCCTGCCGCCATTGAATGCCGCGACCTGCGCAAGACCTACGACGGCAAAGTCGAAGCGGTGCGTGGGCTGAGTCTGGAAATCCAGGCGGGAGAGTGTTTCGGGCTTCTCGGTCCGAATGGCGCGGGAAAAACTACCACCATCGAAATTCTTGAGGGATTGCTGGAGCCGACGTCGGGCGAAGTCACGATTCTCGGCCGCACCTGGCAAAAGAACTCGCGCGAGCTACGGGAGTGGTTGGGCATTTCGTTACAAGAAACCCGGCTGTCGGAAAAGTTATCGGTGCGGGAAACGATTGAGTTGTTTGCCAGCTTCTACAGCGAGCCGCGATCTTCGGATGAAGTGTTGGACGATCTGCAACTGGGAGAAAAGGCGGACGCCTGGGTGGGCAAGCTCTCTGGTGGACAGCGGCAGCGGCTGGCCGTGGCGACGGCGCTGGTGGGAAATCCGAAAGTGCTGTTTCTGGATGAGCCGACGACGGGGCTTGATCCGCAGAGTCGGCGGCAACTTTGGGACATTGTGCGCGGGTTTCAGCGGAATGGAGGCACGGTGCTGCTGACCACGCATTATATGGATGAGGCAGAGCGGCTTTGCGACCGGTTGGCGATCATTGACCACGGGCAGGTGATTGCGCAAGGAACGCCGGCGGACTTGATTGAACGGCTGGGAGGGCATCACGTGGTGGAGTTTGAGGCGAGCGGGGAATCAGGCGACGGAGTCGCGCTTGAGCATTGGCAGCGACTGCCCGGGGTTGAGGCGGTGCGGCATGATAATGGGCTGGTGTGTCTGAATGTACGCGAGCCGCATTTGACGATTCCCGCGCTACTCGAAGCGGTGCAAGAGCGGGGTTCTCAACTGGAGCACCTGACCACGCGTCAGGCAAGCCTGGAAGATGTGTTTGTGCGGTTGACGGGGCGGCATTTGCGGGAACAATGAGCGTGACGGAACAGAATACGATGGGCAAGACTGCGACCCGCGTGCGCAACGGGCGCTGGGCGGGATACGTGCGCCTGTTGGCATCGCGGATGAAGGAGTTGTGGCGGGAGCCGGAGGTGGTGTTTTGGGTGTTTGGATTTCCGCTGCTTTTAGCGTTGGGTTTGGGGATTGCGTTCCGCAACAAGCCGGCGGATGTGGGCTCGATTGCGGTAGTTGGGCCCGGGGCGTTCAGTTTGATTCAGCGCTCTCCGCAGAGATTGTCCGTTCACGCAGACGCGGTCGAGGAGGATGCGGCGCTCAAGGGTTTTCGGATCGGGAAGTACGATCTGGTGATCGAAAGCGATGGCAAGGGAGGGATCAAGTATGTTTACGATCCGGTGCGGCCAGAGAGCGTGCTAGCGCGGGCAGAAGTGGATCACGCGCTGCAAGCGGCGGCGGGACGACAGGATCCGCTGTCCACGGTCAGCGTAACTTCGAGCGAGCCGGGATCTCGCTACATCGATTTCCTGATTCCGGGATTGATCGGTATGAACGTGATGAACGCGGCCATGTGGGGGATTGGGTTCGCGCTGGTGGATATGCGGCAACGCAAATTGCTGAAGCGCTTTGTGGCGACACCGATGCGGCGCAGCGATTTTCTGCTGGCGCTGGCCAGCAGCCGTCTGGTGCTCATGACGTTGGAGGTGGGGTTGCTGCTGGGGTTCGGGGCGCTGGTGTTTCATTTGCGGGTGCTGGGATCGATTGCGACGATTCTGCTGATTGGGGCGATCGGGGCGTTGGGTTTTGCGGGGTTGGGACTGCTGACGGCGAGCCGGGCGCAGAAGATCGAGAGCGTGAGCGGGCTGATCAATTTAGTGATGATGCCGATGTGGATATTTTCCGGCGTGTTCTTTTCCTACGAACGATTTCCGGCGGTGATTCAACCGTTCATCAAGGCGCTGCCGCTGACCGCGCTGAACGATGCTTTGCGGGCGACGATCCTGGAAGGAGCCACGCTGGGTGCGCAGTCGGGGCGGATGCTGATTCTGGCATTGTGGGGAGGGATCTCGTTTGTGCTGGCGGTGAAGTGGTTTCGCTGGACGTAGGGGGCACGCCGCCCATTCGAGAGCGCACTGGGGCGGCAAGCGCCAAGGGAATCAGTTCGGACCGTGTCACTTGGCAATGGTCTGGGGCTATGAGGTAGTATTAGGTCTACGGGTGAACGAGCGGGAGTAGTTCAGCGGTAGAACGCCAGCTTCCCAATTCTCTTCCATTCAAAACAATCAACAACTTAACTAGGCTACCGGGGACTGCCAAGTACTTGATACTACGCGGTAGCGAAAATCAGAACGGGGGCTGGAACGGGGGCTGAAAACAGACAGTTTGTTCTTTGTGCGGACGTGCTGAGTGGGCAAGAACACGCAGTTTTAGGCCCGGTTGTTACGAAGCTTTCCCGCGCTAAAGCTTGCGTCCGAAGCCACGGTCAAAGATCATTAGACCATGCCGCTTTACTACCTGGACACGAACGCCTACAGGCGCATTTTCAGGGAGCACTTGCGCGTCCCGGCCCGGAAGAGAGTCGCTCTTTCCTATGTGAGCCTCTTGGAGCTGTTAGATCAATTCCAAAGGGCAACGCCAGGTAGCTTCGCAGAGATTAAGGGCGCAATCGCCCTGGCCCGGAAGCATGGACGTTCTAAGTTCCTCACATACCCGAGCGACTACGTGAGAAAGCACCTCCTGAAAATGACCGTTGCAAACGCGAAGCTGGATCACAGCTTCAAACAAGCGATGGACATCGTGCTCATGGTGAAGCGTCACAGTGATGTGCAGTCGCCAATTCTCTACAAGAAAACGCTCTACCGGATGGCTGACATCGTGAAAGGCCGGCAGGAAAAGGAGCAACAGTGGGTTGATTCACTGACGGGTTTGCGGAATGAGCTTGCATCAAAAGCCTCCGCACCACCTCCAAGTTCCGGAGGGCCGATCGCTGGATCTGAGACGAAGATTGTGTCTCAGTACTACACCGGAAGCGATGGTTCGCCAACATTTGTGAAGTCGTTCCCAGTTTGGTTTTTGAACAAGATGGGCATTGAGTCCCCCGCTGTGGAACTTGCGTCAGAAGTGGGGGATCGTCTGGAGGCTTCTGCCGTTTTCATGGGTGAAGTTTTGAAGGCCATGTTGGTGGACGGCTACCGCGTAGAGAACAAGGCCAACGATTGCGGTGACTACGCTCAGCTTCAGTATTTGTGCGTTAATGAAAACATCTTCGTCACAGATGATGAACCATTGAGGAATCGGATTGCGGCCGCAAAGCAGAGCAACCGGGTGATCCCACTGGAAGAGTTCCTTCAGTATGGCCCGAGGACGGGCTGTTAGACCTCCTTGCGGAAGACACCAGTCACGACGTGATTTTCGATGACGGACATGACGAAGGCTAGGTGGTTGCTTCCTGAATGAACGCCGTAGTATAGAACGAGGTTGATCCACTAAACCCATGAATTGAAACTGAGCCCTCGGATCAATCGCTCGATTACACCCTCGCTGGCAACTTGTTGTTTCTTTCGATTCTCCCGGCGGAACCGTTGGCCACGACACCGTAGATCACCCGAACAACAAGTAACTGGGTAGCTACGCTCGGCGACGGGCCTAAACACTGGGTCTTGGGGGATGGGGTTAAACCCTAGGATCGGGTCGGACGATCCCGCCACGGTCACGCCAACGGGGCGCTGACGGGCCTATTGAGTCGGAGGAAACACGGGGGATGGGAGAGAAATCCGGTTTCTGGTTGAGAATCACAGCTTGATTTCTCTGTGTGCTTCAAGTGCAATGCGCTTGTTGGAGGATCAGGAAGTGACGAAGGGCAAAAGAGCAGCGATCTACGTCAGGGTCTCGACGGCGGAGCAGGAAACCGACATGCAGGAAACCGAATTACTGGAATACTGCGAAAAGCGTGGCTGGAGCTGTGTCGCGTACCGGGACAAAAATCAGAGTGGAGCAAGGAACGACCGTCCGGCGCTGAGTGCGATGTTGAATGACCTGAGACGAAGAAAGTTCGATGTGGTGGTGGTCTGGGCGTTGGACAGGTTGGCGAGGTCATTGAAACAATTGCTGACCATTGGTGAGGAGTGCCGAACTCTGGGAGTCGATCTGGTTTCGTTGAGGCAGAATATCGACACGACGCTGCCAGCAGGAAGATTGACATTTCAGGTTCTGGGAGCAGTCTCGGAATTTGAAAGAGAGCTACTTCGGGAGAGAGTGAAGTCAGGAATGGCGCAGGCCCGTAGGAATGGAAAACATCTTGGGAGACCCGCACTACGACAGTTTCATGTGACGGACATTGAAAGAATGCGACGACTGCGATCCGACGGAACAAGCGTAAGGAAAATGGCCAAGGACTTTGAAACGACGCAGTGGATGGTAACGAAGCTGACAAATCCAGCAGAAACAGGAGCGCGAAGCGTTTAGTTCCTCACCTGCTCCGGCGGCTGTTCTCAAGTGTGCTCAAAAAGCAGTCGGCACCAAGGTTCCCGAGCGGAAAGAACTGTTGGCGGCGCTGGCGCAAAACCTCGAATGGATCGCAGGCGGGTTGCGGGGAGACTTGGGGAAACCGCCGGGCAGGTTGAACGTCGAACTCGCAAGTCTGACTAATGCCATCCTCGCCTACCAGAAAAAACCGCTCACTCAGGTCGAACTTTACACCGCGCTCCAGGCAGCCGGAGCGGAACTTCCCCGCGACCCCGAAGCATTTCGCCTGTGGCTACACCGCGCCAAGAAGCAGGGCTTGGTGACGAAACTCCGTGGGAGCCGAAGCAAGGCTTAGAGAGCAGTGTGGATGCGCGGCGGAGAACTGCCCCACTCAAGCCAACACCGGGCTTGAATGGGCCACCCGCCCCCGCCCAAGCGGAGCTTGGACGGGGCACCCGAAAGAGTTAGGTTAGTTTCATAGGGTGGGCCAGCCCCCCGCCGAAACACTCCATACAAGTGCCATGTAAACTGAACCCAACGCTAATAGCGCCAGACCGAGGCCCGCGTAAGACAAGTATGCGAGGGTATCGAGGACAGTTGCTAGAGAAGAGTCATCCTGATCTAGTCGAGCAGCCAAAACCTCACAATACACCTTATGCACGGCTCGATGGGATATCAGCAACCTAGACCACAACACCACAAGCACCGCAACTGAAAAAATCATCAAAGAAAGCGCTTCGCCGTTCAATCGCATTCGAAGACGAACGACAAAAAACGCAGCTTCTGAGATTACGATGAGCACGAAAATTGTGCTCACCCAGAAGTAATATGATCGCAACGGTGGGCGTGAAAAATATCGCCGCCCCAAGCTGCTCTGCCGATCCATGTCAAAAGTACCTCCTAGAAAGTTGCCGCTCCGCCTCCTGCACATGCCGCTGTCTGTATGCCACCCGACGCCGTGCCAATAACCATCAGCGGCACTCCTACCTCAGCCCCCGCTCCGCTGGCGGTAAAACCGAAGCCGACACCTCTCACCCACCAATTCGCAAGACCCCACGTCAGGCAAACATTGTTTGAGAAGAAGGCGACCTGTACCTTCCCGTTCGGGCTGACTTGCCAACTGTAGCCCGGCGGCGCCCATTGGCCCCCGGCCTGACCACATTGTTGTCGGGTCATGGTGTTGTTCACCGTATAAGTTCCGTTGTAGTTGCCGTTGCTGTCAGTCTGCGTGAAAATGCAAGGGTCGTCTCCCGGCATTGACGGCAAAAGACCGTTAGCAGCTTCATATTGCACCATTCCCTGGCAGGCCCGCGCAGACATGCCCGCGCACTCCTGACTGACAAAGCCCTGGGCGTCGCCGAAGGTCCCGCCCAGAAGGCCTCCCATGCCTCCACAATCGTCGAAACTATATTGCACGCCACACAGAGTGCCCGACACGTTGCCATTATTCCAGAGGTCACCGCCCCCGCCGTCGTCGTTACAGCCGCCGCCATCGTCACTGTCACCCGCATCTTCACAGATCGGCGTGACTAACCCGGACGGGTCTTTCCGACTGACTGGATTATTTAAGGCGTAGGCGTATCGGTTCCAGGTCTGCGGGTTCAACGGGTCCACCGCCGCCAGCCCCGCCGGGTCGGGTACCATCCAGCGCCCCTGTGCCTGGGTGTATTGCCGAAAGGGAGTGTGGAACACGTAACCGTCAGCATTGTCGAACAAATCGCCAGTAAAGCCCTTCTCGCTTTCAAACCCGCTGCCCGTCCACTCCCCAAACGGCAGGTCGGTCTGGTAGCTGCCGTTCGTGTTCCCCGTGGGATCAGTCTCGGTACGCTCCGATCCCAAGTGATCGCTGTGGCTGAAGTAGGTCGATCCGTTGGCGTAGGTGTTCACATGCATCCCGCCCAGGTAGAGTTCACTCCACGCCGAGGCAGCGAAGCCCCCGGTCGCCTTGGTGTTCTCGTGGCCCTGGTTGTCGAACACGTAATCGTAGGTGGTGCCGTTCACAATTCTTTGCACCCGTTGGCCCAGGCCATCGGAGGTGTAGGTCGCACTGCCGCCGCCGCTCGGGCTGGAAGAAATCTCGTGACCTTCGGAGTCGTAGAAGAAGGCATTCCCCAGGCCATCATAAAGCAAGTTGCCCGCCGCATCGTAGCAGAAGTTTCCCGCTCCTCCGGTACAACTGGTAGGCGTCAGCCGGTTGCTGTTGTCGAACCGATAGGAGAACTGCAACCCCGAACCGCTGCCCGAAGCCAGCGTCTGGGTCCAGCGGTTGCCGTATTCGTCGTAGGTATAGGTGTAGCCCTCGGCGTTAGTCCCATCCGGGCAATTGGCGCTGCACCAACTGCTTTTAAGCCGGTTGAAGTCGTCGTACTGGAACGAACTCCAATTGCCGTTGATGGAGTCGTTGGCGGAGGCAACGTTGCCATAGGCATATCCGACGGCCAGGCTGTACACCGGAGAGCCGCTGGGACCATCTGTAATGCCGGTCAGCCGCCCACGGTCATCGTAGGAAAAAGCTCGGGCAATGCCGTTGCCAAAGGTCGCAGTAGACTGCTGCCCCAGGGGAGTGAAGGTGTTCACGGTGTATAGGGTCGGCGGGTAGGTTGGGGGATTGTTGATGCTGGAAGTCAATTTATTCGCACGGCCTGCGGCGTCGTAGGAGGTGGTGTACGTGTTGCCCCAAATGTCGGTCATCGAAGTCGGCTGGTCGAGGTAGTTGTAGGTATAGTACGAAACCTTGCTGCTGGTATTCCAGTTGGAAGGAGTCCAGGATTTCTTCTCCACGACGTTGCCGTCAATGTCATAGGAATATTCCTCGCCTGCGCAAGGCGCTCCGCAGCCGCCTGTCCCGGCATTATCTTGCCGAACCATCCTGCCTTTCTGTTGTCCAGGCAGCCAAGCCGTGGAGTCCCAATAGAAAATAACGGGATTGGTGTAGGGGTCGCTGTAGGTGATGTTGGTCAGGCGATGCAGCAGGTCGAACGTGTACGTTGCTGAGGATGTGCCGGAGGTGTGGTTGGGTTCCCCTGCCGTGCGTGTGTACAGGTCGCCGCCGTGCAGGGTGTCGTAAGCATAGTCCTTCTCCCCGGTTTCGGGGTTGATTTCCTGCGTCAGCCGCGAAAGGCCGTCGTACTGGAAGGATCTCGTCTGAGAAGCATAAGGAGGGTTCTGAGCGTTTTGAGTGACCAAGATGATATTGTTCAGCACATCGTAGCCGTACGTCGTTTTGAAGGCGGGATAGCTGGAATAGTCCAGATTGCACCCAGTAGCAAGCGGATAATCGAGATTTGCTTGTTGTCCCGTACCGGTCAGAATCCGTTCACAAACCGAACTCACTCTCCCCAAACCATCTACCTGAATGAACTTGTCAGTCGCAGTGCCTTCTGAATAGGAATTGATCGTATTGTTCCTGTACGCGGTAATCACTGTGTTCGTGTCTGGCAAGGTAACCGTTGTAAGCCTGCTCAAGGCGTCGTAGCTGTAGTAGGTGGTGCCGTCGGTGGGCGACGAGCCGGAGCGGTGCGGGTTCGACACCGAGTAGAGGCGGCCCAGCGCGTCGTAGGTGGTGTCAACATAGTCCGTGCCTTCAGGATCAGAGGTCAACTGGGTCTGCGATGTGCGACCCAGACCATCGAGCACCGTGTCCGTCGTGACATTCGTAGTGCTGGTCTGCTTGGAGCTAGTAGCGATGTCCCAGGGCGGCGATGAGGTGTTGTAGGTGTAGGTCGTCGTGCCGCCGCTCGGCTTGTCAACCTCCGACAACCGCCAGTAGTTCGAGTCGGTGTACTTGTAGGTGGTGGTATTGCCATTCACGTCCTCGGACGTGGTCATCACCGCACCGATGCAGGTGTTGCTGTTGTCCCATCCGAAGTATTCGGTCAGGCTGAGCGGTAGCTGAATCTCCGTCACGAAGGAATTTCCGCAAGCACCGTAGGTGTAGGTGGTCTGGGCCCC
>Ga0335078_10011048_pt1 | contig 13380 bp, 16 predicted proteins | sample Lox_Sample_32_FD_206711 | JGI IMG/M metagenome (GOLD analysis project Ga0335078, IMG submission 206711) | Soil microbial communities from Loxahatchee National Wildlife Refuge, Florida, United States - Lox_Sample_3.2 | ecosystem: Environmental > Terrestrial > Soil > Wetlands | place: USA...
ACTTCCGAGCGGCCACAAGGCGACGCAGATCGGGACGGCGGAGGAGCACACGTGCGCGCTGATGGATGACGGCACCGTGTGGTGTTGGGGGATCAACGACACGCTCAACCTCGGACAATGCAACGGTGCCGCGCTCGCCTCGAGCCCCACGCCGCTCGAAGTTCCGAGTTGGACTCCGAACACGCAAACGCCTGCGTCGCCGACGTGCGACGCAAGCACGCCGTTCAAGGCGTCGCGCCTCTCGCTCGGCGGCGAGCACGCGTGCGCGATCGGCGCCGACAACGCGCTCTATTGCTGGGGCGAGAACACGACGGGGTCCGAAGGAGGGCAAGCAGGCCAAGATCCGACGGTGCTCCCCAACGTGCCCGGTCCCCTCAAAGTCGACTTCACGGGCGCGGTCGACGTGCAGTGCGGCGACGACTATTCGTGCCTGGCGAAGAGCGACAACAGCACGTGGTGCTTCGGCGGCAATCAGCTCAACGAGCTCGCCAACGGCAACACGTCGACGGGAAGCTTCGCGCCGGTCGCGATCAACGGGCTCTCCGACACGAAGACGTTGGCGCTCGACGACGAAACGGCGTGCATCGTCACGTCGACCGGAGGTCTCTTCTGTTGGGGAAACGGTCAGACCGGGATCTTCGGCACGGACTTGACGGACAACGTCGCGCAAGCGACGCGCATCACGTCGTGCTCGCAGGCGTACGGCGGCGGCACCGCCGAGACGATGTGCGTGACGCAGACCGACGGAACGCTGCAGTGTTGGGGCGCGAACGACACGGGACAGTGCGGCCTCGGCACGAGCGTCGCGAACATCACGACGCCGACGAACGCGCTGCTCACGAGCGTGAGCGCGGCGTCCCTCGGCGCCGATCACACGTGCGCGGTCACGACCGACGGCGCGCTCTGGTGTTGGGGCGATGACAGCCACGGTCAGGTGGGTGACGGACAGATCTCGTCGACGCCCGTCACCATTCCCAAACGCATCACGTCGTGGACTTGCCCCTGAGATCGGCGGGTCACTCGAGCCCCGAGAACGCGCGGAGCGCGCGCGCGTCCGCGGTGCGTTCACCCGCCGCATCGCGCAACGTCATCGACGAGGTGCGCGCTTCGGACGCGACGCGATCGCGCGCGAGCGTCCACACCGAGAAGAGCGGCGGTTCGCGCTCGCGCGGGATCACGTCGCATCGCGCGTGAAGCGCGAGCCCCGCGGACGCAGCGGCGTCTTGCACGCGCGCGTTCGCGAGCGCCGCGCCGCAAAGGACGACGGTTCCGTCGCGCGCCAAGACGCGGCTCGCGGTCGCGACGTACGCTTCGACGCCTCCGCGATACTCGATGCGCGCGTACGCGCGCTGCTCGTCCATCGCGTCCGACGCCGCGCCCGGCGGGAAATACGGCGGCGTCCCCGTCACGAGATCGAAGTCACGTCCGAGCTTTTCGATCGCGTCGTCGTCGCGCAGGTCCCCGTGATGAATCGCGACGCGGTGTGCAATCCCCGCGCGCGCGACGTTGCGACGCAAGAGCTCGAACGACATCGCCTGCGCTTCGATCCCGACGAACGTCGCGTCCGGCATCTTCCACGCGAGATGAAGCAGCACCGATCCAAGGCCACATCCGAGATCGAGCACGCGCTTCGCGGACGGACGCGCGTGCCACGCGACGAACGCGGTCGCGAGATCGTCCGACGAGAAGCGATGACCTTTCGCGCGTTGATACACTCGAAAATCGCGCGTGAGCGCGTCGTCGGTGAGCGGTCCCAAGACGTCGTCGTCGATCATGATCTCACCGACCGCGCAGCCACGCGAGCAGCTCGCTGCGGTTTCTCCCCCAAAGGTTCGAATGGACGCGCGCATCTTGCCAGCGCCATTCGACGCTCATGCGCTTCGCGGCGCGCGACAAGAACCCCGGCACGCCGCTCAGCGTGGTCGGCGGAAGGAGACCGAGCTCGTCGCGGATGATCTGCTCGTTGTTCGACGCGGATTGGCGCCCGTCCGCGTGCGTCGCGTGCACGTAGAGCCAGAGCTTGCTCCGCGAAGCGATCGTGACGCCGGCGTACGCGAGCGATGGATCGACGGCCGGCAGCTTGATTCGGAAATCGCACTCCGCGACGTCCACGCCGCGCTTGCGAAGCATCACGACGATCGGCGAGCTCGCGCTTCGCGCGTCGAGGAGCTTGTCGATCTGCGCGATCATCGCGCGCATGGCCGGCGTGCTCGCCGCGAACTTGCGCAGATACTCGAGCTCCTCGAGGCCGTCGCCGCTCGTGACGGCGTGATGCACGGCGGGCATGAGCGCGTCGGCGGACTCGTCGGATCCTTCCGTCGCGAGGACGGCCCAAAACCAAAGCGATCGCTCGGCGCCCGCGGACACGATCGCCGCTTGAATCGCGCGCACGAGGTGCTCGGTCCGCGCGACGTTCGCGAGCGCCTCTTGATGCTCTTCGGAGCCCCATCGAAACGAGCGGTGATGCGCGAGCACCTCGTGCGCCTCGAGCCAACGCGCGAAGAGCGACGCGTCGTCGCCGTCGTCGACGCCGGAGACGGCCTCCTTCAGAAACACGAGCTTGCACGTGAGCCACCGCGCGTTCGGCGGGTCCTCCGGCCACGACGGAGGAATCGGCTCCGAGAGCAGCGCGCGCACCACGTCCATGTCCTCGGGAGTCTCCTCCGAGCGAAGCGCGTCGAATGCGTCCCGGTCCATGCGTCCCTCTCGAGACGCTAAACCAAATCCGTTGGTAAGATGAACCGCGTGACGGACGACGATCGCTACTTCGCACACTTCATCACGAGCCGTGACGACGAAGCCGCGCGCTCGCTGAGGACGCTCGTGGATTTGCCCGCGAGCGCGGACGAGATCGCGGGGATCTGCCGCGCGGAGAAGCTCGGGGCGACGCTGCTGGACCTCGAGGGGCGCAACGTGGGAAGCGTGGACGAGAACGGGAACGTGAAGCTCGGATCGAAGTGACGAAATTCCGAGCGCCGTGGCGGGAAGAACGAGCGCGTGAAGATCTCCGCGGACGAACCGCGAAGGCCGTCATCGAATCGGCGTCGTGATACTCAGGTGGTGACGTGCGGCGACGGAGCGAACGGGCAATCCTGGGTGCGGCCGGTGAGCTCGAGAAGGCGCGAGCCGCAGCGGACGACGAGCAACGCCTCCGTCACCTCGTCGCCGCGTGGCGCGTCAAACCCGCAGCGGAGATCGCGACGGCGATCTCCGCGCTCGGTGCGAAGCTCGATCGCGCGCGACCAAGGCTCGCCGGTCGCGACAAACAGCATCGCTTCTGGGAATGGATCGAGCTCCAGAAAGATCACGACGACGTGCTGACGGGCTGGCTCCTCTCGCAGTCGTATCTCGGAGACCTCCATCGCTTTCAGGATCCTTGCATGAGGGTGTTGCCTCGGTGGCCTCGCGATCCGCGACTGACCGATGCGATGCTCGCGCAGCTCGCGCCGCGCGTTTACGTGTCGCTCAACGCGTGGGCGCCCATGTGGTCCACGCTGCGCGCCTCGAACGATCCACGCGCCATCGCCGTTCTTCGCGATTGGATCGCGCGTCCCGGCCCCGCGCCGCAGAAGCGCGCTGCGCAAAAGGTCGTGGCGGCGCTCGAGAAGAAGTTTCCGAAGGGCGTTCCGGCGCTCACCGCAGACGAGAAGAGGTTGCTCGGCGGCGTCGACGAAGGCGCCGATCGAGACGCCGAGCTCCTCGCCGCGATCTGGTCTTCGGCGAACGACGACGGACCGCGTCTCGTCTATGCAGACTTTCTCCAAGAGCGCGGAGACCCACGCGGAGAGTTCATCATGCTCCAGTGCGAGCGCGCGCTCGACGCGGCGAAACGCGCGCGCATGCGCGAGCTGAAGAACGCGCACTGGAACAAGTGGCTCGGTCCGCTCAGGCCCGCCGTGCTCGAGACGAAGACCGTTCAGTTCGAGCGCGGGTTTCTCGCGCTTTGCACCGTGTGCGCCGCGTGGGGCTACAGCCACGACGACGCCGACGACCCGCGCGAGCGCGCCATCCGCGCGCTGATGGATCATCCCGCGTGGTCGACCTTGCGTGAAGTGCGCATCACGCGGCTCGCAAAGCGCACGCGCGCGCCGCTCCTCGCGCACCTCGCGCGATTGGGTGTGACGGTCAAGTTCGTCAAGGGATGACTACGCATTGAAGAGGCTGAGCGTCGCGAGTTGCGGGACCGAGTGCAAGCGCTGCAGGACGCGCGTCGATGGGCTCGTGCTTTGTCGACGTTTCCGTCGATCGAGCGACCGGTACGCGCCTTGCTGATGGCAGGCATGTCGTTGATTCGATCGATTGCGTGCCTCGTCGTCCTTGGTTGTGGTCCTGCCGTCGCGGAATATCGTCCTGCCCCGACGACGACGGTCACCACCGCTGCGCCCTCGAACGCATCGCTTCACCTTCTCGTTGCTCCCGCGGTCGGATGCGTTGCGTTCAAGCCGGGGACTCTGCCTTCGCTGCGATGTTTCGATCTCGAGGGGTCCTCCGACGAGAGCTACAAAGCTCAAGTCGTCGCGGCGACCAAAGAGCCGAACGTCGCCGTTGGCTACTACATTCCAAACCACGGAGCCGCGCTCGCTGCGGCGCTCCAAGCGAAGTTCGGAGCAGGCACGACGGTCGCGATGGTTGGCCAGGACTCGCAGCCCGGTGCCGTCGTCCGCTCCGAGCTCAACGTCAGTCCGGCGCTCGTGGTCGTCACCTTGCACGTGAAGTTGGCGTCGGGGGTCGAGCTTTCTGCAAGTGGCAGCGCCGTGCCCGCACAGCTGAGCCCCGCGAATCTCGCGTGGGCGCTGCCCGTGCTGATCGTCTTTTTCCCGAGCAGTGAATTTTGGGTCCCGCCCATCTTCACGGCGATGCACCACCATCAAATCGCAGACGCAATTCCGGTCGCCATGGGAATCGCGGCGAGCAGCCTCGCGACGCAAATCGCTGCACAGCCGTCCGGATCGCCGTGATCGAACGCGCGTCGCCTTCGAGCGACGCCGCGACGGTCACGGAAACGCGGTCTTCGCGAAGCGGAGGACGTACGCGGGATCGATGCCGTAGACGAACGCGTCGTCGACGAAGAACCGTCGCGGTCCGTACAAGCGATCGCTTTCGATCGCGACGAGCGACGGTAGTTGCTGCGGCGCCCGCGTCGAACGACGCGACCTTCAACGTCGCGCTCTCGCTCGACGGCGAGCCAATCGCGCTGCACGGTTCGATCGCCGTGTTCACGGTGACGGTTCGGACCGTGAAAGAGCGTCCCGCAGTTGTTCGAGCCGGGATTGATGCTGCCGAGATCGACGACGAGCGCGAGCTCCGTCGGCGCGCCCGGCTTCCACCCGATCTCGACGCGCGCGTCGAAGAAACCCGCGCCGCCCGCGTTCATCTTTTCGCCGCCGCCGAGCGCGAGCGCGACCTCACCGCCCGGCCACCAAATCTTCGGCTTGGGCGGCGGGGCGTAGACCGCGACGACTTCGCGCTCGAGCGGGACCTCGATCGATCGCGTCTCGTCGTCCGCGATGGCGATCTCCGTCTGATATGCCCGCATGCCTTCGGCGACGATGCGCAGACGTGTGTCCGGCGCTCGTGATCGAGGAAGATGTCCGCCGTCGGCGCCGTGATGATGGTCACGTGGCCCTCGTGCACGCGCGCCTCGAGCTTCACGTCGAGCTTCGCCGTCACGCTGCCTCCGAACCACGATCTTGCGCGACCCGATGTCGACGACGACGGGCTTGGTAAGCGGCGACTTACCAACGGGGCGCGTCGTCGATGACGATCTCCGCGTCGGGCTCGCTGACGTCGATCGTGAGCTTGACCGTGAACGAGTCGATGGTGTCGAGGAGGGATTTGGCGTCGGCGCGATCTTGGTCGCTGAGCGTCGCGCCGCCCTTTTCGAGGTACTCGCGCACGAGCTGCTCGGTGCGCGCGTAGTGACGCTGGCTCTTCTCGCACGCGGCCATGTTCCAGAGGAGCCGCGCGTCGTTCGAGAGATCGTACGCGGCCTTGAATTTGATTTCGGCGCCGGCGAAGTCGCCGTCGTCGATGAGGAGGCGCGCGGCGACGTACGCGGCCTTCGCGTCACCGGTAAGCGTGTCGGCGAGCCCCTTCGTCGGAACGGGGTTGCGTTGTGCGAACGCCACGCTCGTGACGAAGAGAACGATGCAGAGCCCCGCGACGCGTACGCGCACGAAGACCAGCATAACCGCCGCGACTCAATGCCAATGCAGAATCGTGCGCACCACGAGCGCGACGCCGATCGCCGTGACGACGACGCCCGTGGCGCGAATGATTTTGTCCGTCGTCGTGGGCTCGAGCTTGCGATGAAACACGTGGAGGAGCGCGAGCATCATCGAGAACCACGCGATGACGCCCGTCGTCACGGCGCACGCGAAGGGCCACGCGTCGTGCGGGTGCATGCGCAAGATCCCGCTCGCGTGCGCCGCGCTCACCGCCGCGGTCCACGTGACGAGCAGCGTGGGGTTCACGATCGTCAACGTGAAGCCGACGAGCGCGCTCCGCGCTTGCGTCCCTTTGCGTTCGGGCTCGCGCATCGGTCTTTGTCTTCGCACGATCAAATACACGCCGAGCACGAGCAGCACGACGCATCCGAACAAACGCGAGATCGGAAGCAGGCGCGGAAAGCGCTCGAGCGCCGTCGAGAACCCCCAGAACGCGGCGAACGCCCAGATGCCTTCCGCGAACCCCGCGCCGATCGCGACGAACATCGCGCTGCGCCTTCGATGCGCGAAGCCCAGCGAGAGCACGGTGACGGCGATGGGGCCCGCGATCGGAATCGATCCGAAGAACGAAAGGAGAAACCCGACGACGAACGCGACGATCACAGGTCGTGATCACATACCAGGAATCACGCGGCTTCGACGGAGACGGGCTGATCGACCTCGACGAACGACACGCCCGAGATCTTCTGGAGTCGCGCGATCGCCGAGACCGAATCGCGTCCGGTGATCATCTCGATGTGATCGAGCTTCGCTTGCACTTCGAATCCGGCGCGCGCGAGATCGGCCGCGACGTCGTCCATCGAGCGCGTTCCCGAGAGTCCCACGATCAGACCGACGCGCTCGGGCGCTTGGTGCGTGACGGGCGTCACGGCGTGCGCGACGGGCGCGACGATGTCGACGCTGGGGACGGGTCGGCTCGCGCACGAAAAGGTCGAAGCCACGAGGACGAAGAGGAACGTTGAGGAGCTCATGATGCCTCCTAGAACGGCTCACGTCGCGAAAGGATCTGTTTGACGGTGAGGACCCCCGCGGCGTCGATGTCGACGAGCCTCTTCTTCAAGAGATGACCCGCCGCGCGCTTGAACGCCTTCTTGCTCAAGCCGAACGCGCGCTTGATCTCCTCGGGGCTCGATCGATCGCCGATCTTCGCGGCTGAATCGTCTCTCGCGAGCACGTCGAGGATGCGGCGCGCGTCGCTCTCGAGCTCTTCGTGGGCTTCGGCGCGAAGGGAGAGCTCGATCTTTCCGTCGGGCAGGACGTTCGTCACGCGAAAGCGCGCGGCGTCTCCGCGCGAGAGCGTGTTCGGTTCGTTCGCCGGCAATCGCCCGACGCACACGCGCTCGACGATCACGTACACGCCGGCGTCGTCGCGTCGCCACGCTTCACCGCGCACCCACGCGCCCGCCGCGAACGTCGGCTTCGCGTGGAGCATCTCGCTCACGCGCATCGTCCCCGCGAGGCGCCCCGTGTCGTCGACGATGAGCCCGATCGGATGTCTCTCGCCGACGGACATCTCTCGCGTCTGCTCGCCGCGCGGAACGAGGAGCTCCTTCACGAGCCCCCAATCGACGAACGCGCCGAACGACGTGACGTCGGTCACGCGGAGAAACGCGACTTGACCGAGGAGCAGCGCGGGCGTGCGCAGCGTCGCGATCGGGCGATCCTCCGAGTCGAAATGGACGAACACGTCGAGCTCGTCGCCTTCGCGCGTGTTCGGCGGGACCTCCGCGTTCGGAAGGAGCACGACGTTCGCGTCGTCGATCGCGAGGAACGCGCCGGGCGGTCCGAGCCTTCGAACGCTGAGCCGCGTCACGCGACCAATCACGTGACCGATGACGCGACCGATGAGCTCGTCGAACCTCGACGTCATGCTGCTCTTATGCCACGAAAGCGCGTATGGTCCGGCGATGAAAGACGAACTGACGGTCTGTAGCATTTGCGGAGGCGATGGTCGCATCGCGAATGCGTTCGGCAGTCACTCCACGTGTCCGAGCTGTCACGGCTCGGGGCGTCGCCAAGACACGACCGGGTTTCACGACGTGACGAAGACGAAGCCATCGCATCACAAGGCGCCCGTCACGAAGGCCACAGCGACGGGACCGCGCATGCCGACGTCGCCGTCGGGCGTGCTCCTCACGAACGAGATCAACGCGAGCCTCTCGTCGCCCGAAGTGAAAGCGCGCTTGATTCGCGAGACCGTCGAGCACGAAGACACGCACGGTCAGGTCACGCAGACGTTCACGAAGAAAGTCCGCAAGCAGCTCAAACGCTGAGCATCAGCCCGCGTCGCCCTTTCCGCATTTGCCGTACGTCGGGAGCAGCGTGTTCACGCTCTTCTTTCCGATCGTGACGACGACTTGTCCGCTCGTCGCCGACTGCGCGTCGAACGTCATCGTCTCCGTGACGATGCCCTTGTCGATCGTGAGAGTCCCCGCGTCCGGATAACAATCTCCGAGCTTCCACACGACCGACGCGAACGTGAGCGACGACTGTGCGTCGCCGCCGTTGGTGATCGTGCCGTTCAGCGTGATCGATCCGCTCGCGCCGCTCACGGTGAACGCGTTCGCGCCGAACGACGAGGTTCCCCACGTGACGTTCGCGTTCAGCGTGAACGACGAGCCATCGCTCGTGGTGAACGTCGCGCTTCCGCCGAGCGCCGTTCCGTTGACCGTCGCGTTCGTGAATTGAAACGCGACCGCGAGGCTCGATCCCGTCTTCGTCACGGTGACGGCGATCGTCCCCGAAATCACCGCGCCGTTCGCGAGCGTGCATCCCGGCAGCGATCCGAAGTCGGCCGTGACCGTCGTTCCGCTCACCGAGACCGATCCACAAAGCGCGCCGCCGTCGCCCGACGCACCGAGGTTTTGCGTGACGTGATCGGCGATGAGCGACGCGTTCTGCGAGTCGGTCTGCGTGGGATCGAGCGTCGGATCGAACTGAAAGAACGAATCGGCGACCTCAGCCAGCTCGAGGAGCGCTGGAATGCTCGGCGCGTTGGAGTCGAACGCGGTCTGCTCGTTCGAGTCGAACGTGCTCCCGCCCGAGTCGGGGTTCCCCGCGTCTTGGTTCGCGCACGCCAAGAACAAACACGAAGCCAGCACGAGCGAACGATTCATAAGACCCTCCTGATGTCAGTCCAAGCGCACCAAAGACATTGTCGCACGGCGCGAACGACATCGCGATCCTCGTCGGTCAGGGCGCGGGGCACAAACCCTGCGACTGCGCCAAACCGCACGCGTTCGCGCCGGCCACCCGACCCACGCACGAGAGGTACATTTTGTCTGCCTCGCCGCACGACGACGACTTGCTGCATTGCGTCCGCGCACATTGCCAGACCCTGCTGCAGACTCGATCGCAGTCGTTCGATCGCCATCGCGGATCGAGCGTCTTGCGCTCGGGCGCGGCGAGGAGCGCGTCGCATCGAGCCGGCGCGCACGCCGGCGTGGCCATCGCTTCGCACTTCGATTGGCAATCGCTCGACGGGCTCTGCGAGCACGCGAGGGTGCACGCGCGATACGGCGCGCAGAGCGCGTCGCATTTGTTCGAGAGCCAGTCGCGAACGAGCGTGGTTCGACACTGCGTGTGTACGTCGGCGCAGTGATGCGTCTTGCACGTGTCGCGCTCGGCGAGGCAGTGCGACTCGCACGCCGCGTCGCCCGCGCACGCCTCGCCACACGACTTGCACGTGTTCTCGCAACCGGACCAACACGTGCTGCGCGACGGGCCGAGACACTCGTCGAGCGCGTACATGTGATTCATCTCTTCGTGGTCGTATTGAATCGTGCACCCGATGTCGTGCGGCGGCGGCGTGAGCGGCGCGGCCTCGACCGCCGCGTCGTCGGAGTACATCGGGACCATCTGAAGCTTCGCGGGTTCGCCGCAACCGAAACCCAGCGCGCAGAAAAGAAACGTCCGTCGGATCATCGCGCCGTCGATGGTGCCACAACTCGAATCACTCGTAGCGAAGCGCTTCGATCGGATCGAGGCGCGACGCCTTGCGCGCGGGGTAAATCCCGAAGGCGATGCCGACGAACGCGCTGAACGCGAACGAGAGCACCACCATGTCGATGCGCGTCGCGAACACCCAGCCGAAGCGCGATGAAACGATCCGCGCCGCGCCGAGCCCGATGACGATCCCCAGGAGCCCGCCGGTCATCGAGAGCGACATCGCCTCGACGAGAAACTGCGCGAGCACGTGCCAAGGCTTCGCGCCGACGGCCATGCGCACGCCGATCTCGCGCGTTCGCTCCGTCACGCTCACGAGCATGATGTTCATGATGCCGATGCCGCCGACGAGAAGCGAGACCACCGCGACGGCGGCGAGCAACCCGGTGAGCGCCTTCGTGCCTTGTTGTTGAGCGTTCGCGATCTCGGTGAGGTTGCGGATCGAAAAGTCGTCCTCCGCCGCCGACGCGATGTGATGACGATCGCGCAGGATCGACGTGATTTCGTTTTGCGCGCGCGTCGTGTCCTCCGACGAAATCGCGCTGACGACGATCGCGCCTCCGATGAACTTCTGGAGGCCCCCTTGGATCTTCGTTTGGAACGCGGTCTCCGTGATGATCGCGGTGTCGTCGTAGTCCTGTCCCCACGGCGATTGCCCCTTGCGCTCGAGCACGCCGATGACTTGGAACGGAACGGAGCGAATGCGCACGCTGCGCCCGATGGGATCGACGCCCGCGCCGAAGAGCGCGTCGGCGGTCGTCTGGCCGAGCACGATGACCTTCGCGCCGCTGTCGACGTCTTCTTGCGCGATCGACACGCCGCGCGCGATGTGCCACGCGCGGATGCCGAGGTATTCGGGCGTCGTGCCGACGACGCTCGTGGTCCAGTTCGTCTGCTCGGAGACGATCGTCACGCGCGACGTGAGGACCGGCGCCGCCGCGGCGACCGCGGGCGCTTGCGTTCGGATCGCGGTGAGGTCGTCCCACGTGAGCGTCGGCATCGATCCGAATCCGCCCATCACGCCGCCGCTCGTCGTCGATCCCGAGAGCGTGACGAGCATGTTCGTTCCCATCGCGGCGAACACGCCTTCGACGCGCGACTTGGCGCCCTCGCCCACCGCGACCATCGAGATGACCGACGCGACGCCGATGACGATCCCGAGCGTCGTGAGGAGCGAGCGGACCTTGTTGCGCATGAGCGCGCGGAGCGCGAGCGGGAACGTTTGCCGGAGCTTCATGCGGCCTGCGCGTTCGTGCGCGGGGCTTGCGGCGTGTCCGACACGATGCGGCCGTCGCGCACGACGATGACGCGCGACGCGTACGCGGCGACGTCGGGCTCGTGCGTCACGTAGACGATCGTGAGACCTTCGTTCCAAAGCTCTTGGAAGAGCCCCATCACGCTCGCGCTCATCTTCGAGTCGAGGTTGCCCGTCGGCTCGTCGGCGAAGACGAGCGTCGGGCGGTTCACGATCGCGCGCGCGATCGCGACGCGCTGCTGTTGGCCGCCCGAGAGCTGCGACGGATGGTGTTGCAGACGCGATCCGAGCCCGACGCGTTCGAGCGCGGCGCGCGCGCGCTCCGCTCGCTCCTTGCGGCCGAGCCCCGTGTAAATGAGCGGCAGCTCCACGTTCTCGAGCGCGCTCGTGCGCGCGAGCAAATTGAAGCTCTGGAACACGAAGCCGATGAAGCGGTTGCGCACCTCGGCGAGCTCGCCGCGCCCGAGCCGAGACACCTCACGACCATCGAGGAAGTAGCTGCCGCTCGTCGGTCGATCGAGGCAGCCGAGGATGTTCATCAACGTCGACTTCCCCGAGCCCGACGCGCCCATGATCGCGACGAGCTCGCCGCGCTGGACCGTCAGGTTCACGTCGTCGAGCGCGCGAAACTCCTCGCCGCCGAGGTGATACGATTTCACGAGGTGCTCGGCGACGATGAGCGCGGTCATCGCTTCGCCTCGGCCGCCTCGACGACGACGACGTCGTCCGCGTGAACGTCGCCGTTCACGACCTCGGTGTACGTTCCGTCCGAAATGCCGACGTCGGCGATGACGGGCGTCGCGTGGTCGTTGCGCAGAATCCAGAGGATTCGTTGGTCGACGCGCGTGGACACGGGCGCGTTCGCGTTCATCGTCGCGAGCAAGACGGGATCCGGCTTGAAGCGCAGCGCGCTCGTCGGCGCGCGAAGCACGTCGCTCCGCTCGGCGTAGACGAACGTGACGTTCGCGGTCATTCCCGGCTTGAGGAGGTGCTCGGCGTTGTCGACGTCGATCACCGCGTCGTACGTCACGACGTTTTGGAGCGTCGTCGCGTTGTCGCGAACCTGGCGAACTTTTCCGGGGAACGTGCGCGTCGGATACGCGTCGACCGAGAACGTGACCGGCATCGCGTCTTTCAGCTTGCCGACGTCTCCCTCCGCGACGTTCGTGTCGACTTGCATCGCCGAGAGATCCTGCGCGATGACGAACAGCGTCGGCGCTTGAAGCGCCGCGGCCACCGTCTGGCCGATGTCGACGTTGCGCGAGATCACGATGCCGTCGATCGGCGAGATGATCGTCGTGTAGTGGAGGTTGAGCTCCGCTTGATCGAGCGCGGCTTTCATTTGCGCGACGTTCGCGCGCGCGGCGGCGGTGTCGGCGGTCGCCGCGTCGAACGTCGCCTGCGCGGTGTCGAAGTCGCTGCGCGACATCAACCCCTCTTGATTGAGACTCCTCGCGCGATCGAGCTGTCGAGAAGCGAGCGTCGCTTGCGTGCGCGATTTGTCGACGGCCGCGAGCGCCGACGTGTAGTTCGCGCGCGCTTGCGCGACCGCCGCGATGAAGAGCGCCGGGTCGATCGTCGCGATGACTTGTCCCTTTTTGACGTGCGACTCGAAGTCGGCGCCGAGCGTGTCGATGCGACCGGAGACTTGGCTGCCGACGCTCACTGTGACGAGCGCGGAGAGCGTCCCCGTGGCCGTCACCTTCGCCGCGATCGGCCCGTGATCGATGCGCGCCGTTCGGTAGTCGACGTGCGTCGTCTTGCGCGACGCCACGACGCGCCACACGACGATCGCGATCACGATTGTTGCGGCCGCGACGAGCGCCCAGCGCGCGACCTTCGCGATCGTGTGCGAGGCGGGCATCGTCGGAAGCGGTTGCGACTGCGTTTGCGTGGTCATGCTTCGGTTGGCTTGCTTCTCGTGTTCCCGTTCTCTCTACAAGTCCCGTTCCA
>Ga0335078_10011050_pt1 | contig 13380 bp, 12 predicted proteins | sample Lox_Sample_32_FD_206711 | JGI IMG/M metagenome (GOLD analysis project Ga0335078, IMG submission 206711) | Soil microbial communities from Loxahatchee National Wildlife Refuge, Florida, United States - Lox_Sample_3.2 | ecosystem: Environmental > Terrestrial > Soil > Wetlands | place: USA...
GAGCAGGTCAATCGTCAGCACCACGTTCGAGCCAGGCTCGGCCGGGCTCCAGACGTTCTCGGTCTGGCTGTAACCTTCGTTGTTGACCAGAACCGATTTCGCTCCGGCCATGCCGCGCAGCTCCTTATCAAATCCGCACTCGATCCCGACCTCGCCGCGGTAATCGGGCAGCCGAAACGAGAAAAACGCCTCCTCGCCTTCCTGGGAATCATCGTTGCGCCGCAGGTGACCCAGGACGTGCGCCGCGGCGGTGTCGAACGGATACCAGCGGGTTGATTGGACCTCCAAATCCACGCCGATCGGGCTCGTGGACTGCTCCTCGAAGCGGGCGATCTGAGTGGCGGAGAGGTTCATCAACACGGGGCAGGGCAGGGCGAGGCGGTCTTTGTAATGGCGTTCAAAGTTGGTTGGGTTGAGCCAGAGCGGCTGTCGCAGGCGCTGGCCGACTTGCGTGACGACGTTGCTGACGACCTCATAGCGTGCTTCCTGCCGCAACAGGGTCTGCGCCTTCAGGGTGAAGAGGAACTGCCGCCGTTCCACCTTGGTCAGCTTACGATGCAGATTCTTCTCCAGCTCATCGCGATGCTGCTTGAGCTCGGCTTGGGCGCGGCGTGCTTTCCGCAGGTATGCCGCCTTGAAGGCCTTGTCCAACTCTTCGAGGTAAAGACTGACGTTATAGGTAGGCCGGCTCTCGGCCAGGACAACGCCATTGCGGTCCAGAATCTTCCCGCGCACGGCCGGGATGCGCACTGTTCGGAAGGACTGCGTTTCGAGGTTGGCCTCGTAGTCCCGGGCCGACACGACCTGCACCCACCATAATCCGGCCAGCAGGATGCCCAAGCCGCCCAGGACCGCTATCGCAACCCACCGCAAGTGGGGATCATCCTTCTTGAGCTGGTCGAAAATGAGCATTTAAAGCCGTCCCCTCCTGATTTCCCGGTCCGGCCGGAAACTGCTTTCGATGGCGCGGTTATGGACCAGCACGCGTTCGAGCCACCCAAACAACGCAAAGCAAACCGGCGTAGCGACCGCTCCGCCGATGGACATCACGACGAGTTGCCACAGAGTGCCCCAGCCCAAGAGCGGGGTGTGGCGCAGGGTGAGCATCACCAACAAAGTCAGCACCGGCGCGGCGGCGCTGGCGCCCAGGCCCAGCACCAACCGGGCAAAGGTTTCGTCGCGCAGGATCAAGTCGCGTTTCAGGCAAATCGCCAGACCGACGGCGAATAGCGGGAGGACGGATACGCCGAGGGGGTTGGCGGAGAGCGAATCAAACCAAAGCCCGCCGCAAAGCGCGAGCAGGGCCACCGTGGTGAGTCCAGTGGACAGGGCCGCGTAAACCATGAGCGATGGCAGCAAGTCTATTTGCGCGCCCGTCAGGTTGCGCACGCCGCTGAACGCCGCTTCCCCAAAGACGGCGAGATAGGCCGCACCCAAAACGAATGCCGTGTTGAGCCAGTTCATGGGAACATCACCCATACCTCTTCCAGCGCGTTGAGGTTCGCCGCCAATTTCACCTGCGCTTCGGTGCGCAGCCCGTAATCTGCGGCCTGCACATCAACGATTTTCCCGATCGGAATGCCCGCCGGGAAGATCCCGCCCTCGCCGCTCGTGACCACAATTTGCGCGGGTTTGAGTTTAGCGTTCCGGGAAAGAAAGCCCAACTGGGCGAATTCCGCGTCGAGGGGGCCCGAGGCGCCGATAACGCCAGAGTCGCGGCTTTCATTTTCGACCCGCGCGGAGACCTTGCAGTTTGGATCACCTAGCAGCACGACTTGCGAACGGGTGAGACCGACGGCTGAGATGCGCCCTACCAGGCCATCTATCGTCAAGACCGGCAGATTCACCCGCAGGCCGTCCCGGCTGCCGAGGTCGATTTGGACGGTGCGCCACCAGTTGGCCGGTTCGCGGAGGACCACCTTCGCCAGTTTGAGCTTCCAGGAAGACTGGCGTTGCCAGCCAAGGAGTTGGCGCAGCCGGGCATTTTCGCTAGCGGTTTCCTGCGTCTGCATGGCTTGCAACCGGAGTTGTTGGTTCTCGCGGCGCAAGCTGTCATTGAGCCGGAGCAATTCCCGGCGCGGCACAACGGCATCGCCCGCGGCGGCGGCCAATTGATGCGCTGAGTTGGCCAGCCCGAAGAGCGGGAGGAACAAACCTCCGACACTCAGCTTGAGGCGGGCGGTCGTTTGGCTTGGCAGATTCAAAATAGCTAACGTCAACAGCACAAGCAGACCCAAAGCAATATAATGCGGCCGTTTCAACATCTAAATCATCGGCAAGTGGCAATCAGCGACTGGCTTACGGTGAATGGCCGCTCATGACCGCTCGCCGAATACGGGCTGCCAGTTACTAATGATGATGACAGGTGGGAACTACTTGGAATTGGTAGAAACGCGCTTAAGGAATTGGAGTTCCTGCAGCACGCGGCCCGTGCCTTCGGCGACGGCACTGAGCGGGTCGTCGGCGATATGGACCGGCAAGCCGGTCTCTTCGGCGACCAGCCGGTCAATGCCACGCAACAACGACCCGCCGCCGGCCATGACTATGCCACGGTCCACCAGATCGGCGGACAGCTCGGGCGGACAGCGTTCGAGGGTGATGCGTACAGACTCCAAGATGCTCGAAAGCGGCTCTTGCAAGGCCTCACGAATCTCTTCGGAGCGAATGGTCAGCGTTTTCGGCAGACCCGCGCTCAGATCGCGTCCTTTGACTTCCATGGTTAATTCCTGCTCCAGCGGAAAAGCAGAGCCAATACGTATTTTGATCTCTTCCGCCGTGCGTTCGCCTATCATCAGGTTATAGGCCCGTTTAATGTGCGCCACGATCGTCTCGTCGAATTCGTCTCCGCCCACCCGCAGGCTGCGGCTGAAGACGATGCCAGCGAGGGAGATGATTGCGATTTCGCAAGTCCCGCCGCCGATATCGACGATCATGTTGCCGGCCGGTTCATGCACCGGCAGACCGACACCAATGGCCGAAGCCATCGGCTGCTCGATCAAATACACTTCACGCGCTCCGGCATGAGTAGCGGAGTCTTTAACTGCCCGTTTTTCCACTTCGGTGATGCCCGACGGGACGGCCACTACGACCCGCGGGGCAATTAGCTTCCGGTGATGGACCTTTTGGATGAAGTGGCGCAGCATCGCTTCGGTGATCTCAAAATCAGCAATGACGCCATCTTTCATGGGCCGAATGGCCACGATATTACCCGGAGTGCGCCCCAGCATCCGTTTGGCTTCCTCGCCAACGGCGAGGACGTTGGTGGTGCCGGCCTGGATTGCGACTACCGAGGGTTCCCGCAATACAATCCCACGATCCCGGACGTAAACGACTGAATTGGCCGTCCCGAGGTCTATCCCAATGTCATTGGAAAACAGGCTCTTAAATTGCGCAAACATGAATTTTGCCTAACGGACCAAGAGATTACGGGAGACGCTGCGGTGCAGTCAAGAGTATTAAACGAACTTTATCGCGTGATTTGAAGGCGCCCTTTTCACCTGACAATTTCGACCGGTTGGCCTCGGACACCGGGCCGGCGGGGAGCAGACATGGACCGCGGTCTTAGATCATGCAAATCGGCAGAGGAACACCTGTCTAGCGCATTAGACGGGCTTGCGCCGCCAAGAGATGGGATGTGCTACGGCGCTGCGTAATTGCGCCCGCCAGTCGGAACTTGGCCCGACGTGCCGGACGTCACACTGGTCGGTGTACTCGTTAGTGGGATGTAAGGCGGGCCCACAGCCGGCCCACGAGCAAAAGATGCTCCCGTTTGTGCCGGGACACCGGACGGGTCCAGCGTCGGCGAAAACCGAGCAGCTTGAGCGAGGGTGTCGGCAACTGATGGCACGTTGCCGCCGTAACTCGCGACAGCTTTCTCGATGGACGACCTTGAACTCGGCAGGGCGGAGGCGACGGCCTCCACGATCTCCTTGGCCGCTCCGGGCACTGCTTGGGACACCGCCACCGCAATGGTTTGGTATTCGTTCGGAACCGCGCGGCAAACCGCGTTTACGATTTGGCCGGCTTCGCGCGGAGCCGCGGCCGCGGCTGCTCTGGCGATGGCGGCAGCTTGCTTGGGTTGCTCCGCCGCCGCCGCCCCGGCGGCCACCGAGGCCATCGGCGGCACCGCGCGGGCGATGGTCCCGACGATGGCTGGCGCGGCGGCGGGATTGATCGCCACCGCGGCTTTCACCACATTGACGGTCACCACCTTCCGCGCGCGAGGTTTGGTTTGTGAGACCAGATCGGCGGCCTGGGCAGGCAGTTCGGCGGCGGGAACCGCGGCCAGGGTCGCATTGAAGGGATTGGGTTTCGAGGCGTCGCTTGCAAAGGAAGGGCAAGCAATCAGAAAGGCCACGCTGAGCGCAATAATAGTGATGCGTTTCATAAATCTACCTGGATGGCCATAAACCACGCTGAACCTTAGTTGGTCAATGAGGCTTTTTTCGCACGCCGTCGTGGTTTTGTCAATACCTTTTTAAATACTCTCGGTCAATTCTCCTGGTATCTCCGGCGGCCGGCCGGCCGGGTGTCGAGGGTATCCTTGATCCGTTTGATGTGGCCCCGGCCCATGCCTTTGACTTCACATCCCAGCTCGAGGTAGCGGCGAATCTTCTCATCGTCGAGGACGCAGAAGCAATCCACGACGGCAAAGGGGCGGCCGGCGCTCTTGACCATTCGATCGGGGTCGAGTTTCAGGTAAGGGTCGTGGCGCACTGCCAGGACGAGCGCGTCAATGCCTTTCATGGCTGCCCCCAAGTCCTTCTCAATGCGGAGGTTCTTCAAGGATTCCTGCCGATGGAAGAAGCGGGCCCAGCTATAATCAGGCCGGGGATAGGAGTCTTGGGCCTCGAATTCCCACCAGTGGTCGAGATAGGGGTCGTGTACTTTGACATCAGCGCCCATCTCTGTGAGTTTGCGCACGATCATCTCCGAGCCGCTGTAGCGGGTGTCGCCCACATCTTCGCGGTAGGCGGCGCCCAGGAGAAGGACTTCCGCGGAGGCGATGGGTTTGCCCATGTTGCGCAAGGCATCGCGCACCAATTGGGGAGCGTGGAGGGAGCGTGAGTCGTTGATGTCAATTGCCAGCGGCGTGATCTTGAAGATGTCATCCTCGAAACCAAAAATGTGCCGGTAGGCCCAAACGCCGAGTCCGCCGTCCTTGGGCAGGCAGTAGCCGCCGATGCCCGGTCCCGGGAAGATGATATTGGAGTGCGTGGGCCGGACTCTGATGGCCTCGATCACTTTCTTCAAATCCACGCCATTGCGTTCGGCGAACAAGGACCATTCATCCAGGAAGGCGAGGATGGTGGCGCGGTAGCTGTTCTCGACGATCTTGGCGGTTTCGGATTCGATAGGGCGGTCCAGAACGGTCAGCGGGAATTTGTCAGTGTGCAGCACCTCATTGAGGAACCGAGTGACGCGTTTACGGGCGGTTTGGTTGATGCCGCTACAGACGCGCCAGAAGTCGCGGATGGAGGCGACGTAGTGTTTGCCGGGCATAACGCGCTCATAGCTGTGGGCGAGCAACGGCTCGGAATGAATACGCCGCTTCTTGAAGATCTTCTTCATGATCGGGTAGGCGACCTGTTCGGTGGTCCCGGGAGCGACGGTGGTTTCAATGAGGACCAGCGCGGCAGGCGGGATGTTCTCGGCGATCGTGGCGATTGAGGCTTCGAGGGCCGCCATTTCGGCAGAGCCAGTGCGGACATTGCCGAGCGATTCCTTCAAGTAATCGCATTGAACATCGACGACGACCACGTCAGCGAGTTTCAAGGCTTCTTCGGTGTAGGTCGCGACGAGCGTTTGCTTGTCGTTGACGCAGCGGGCGATGAGCTGCTCGACCTCCGGGTCCTCGGCCTTGACCGGCGAGACGCCGCGATTGAGCAGCCTGATTTTCCAGAAACTGCGGGTGCTGGGGCGCTGGACGCCGATGACGAATTTGGTGGGGCGGCCTTTCTTGTCTGTCGAGTCAGCGACGACTGCGGCCATGACGGCGCCGACAAAGCCAAGGCCAACGACCACGACGATTTCCTTGCCGGCCTGGCGCTGTTTGGCGGCAAGGGCCGTCAGGCGCGCGAATTCGGTCGGGTACTCCTCGCGGGTGGGCAGTGGGAATTCTTCCCCCGAGGGGCTGATGGATATTTGGTTCGTTTGCATATTCGACGGTTCCTTATCAAGAGTTCTTTCAGGGGATATGTCTCAGAAAAGGCTTTGCGCTACAAGGGGAAAGATGGGCAGGCCGAGCTTGTCCTGGGCTGCTTCATGATTGCATTGGCGGCGCAGCGGGACGCAGCAGGGACGTTTCGCCGAAACGCCCGTGTTTGAGGGGGTGCGGATGCCGCAGCGAGGGGTCCCTGTTGAAGGTAGCCGGAGCGTGCCAGTTGGGGCAGCCAGTGGGGAAGATGCTGCGGGTTAATCCCCGAAGCTGATGCCCAGGGCGCGGGCCGTTTGGACCATGTCGCCGTTGGGCGGGACGGCGCGGACGCGGCCGATCGCTTCGGAGATTTTGACGGCGACGGTGTCGGGCGGGCGAAGGGCGACCATGTGGCCGTACTGTTCTTCGGCGATGAGTTGGACAGCCCGCGCGCCGAAACGCGTGCAGAGGAGGCGGTCGAACGAGGTGGGGGCTCCGCCCCGCTGCAAATGGCCGAGGACGCACACGCGGGTTTCCTTGCCGGTGCGCTTCTGAATCTCCGCGGCGACGACCGCGCCAATCCCGCCCAGCCGGGCTTCGCGGTTAATCTCAGCGTTGCCAGCCGTGACATAGTCCTTCCCCTGTTCTCGCGCGCCTTCAGCCACCACGACGAGGGTGAAGTGCTTGCCCTCGCGCTCGCGTTCGGCGATCTTGGCGCATACGCTCTCAAAGAGGAAAGGAATCTCGGGGATGAGGATCACATCGCCACCGCCGGAGATGCCGGCCGTAACCGCAATCCAGCCAGTGTAACGACCCATCACTTCGAGCACCATCACGCGGTCGTGGCTTTGGGCGGTGGTGCGGAGGCGGTCGAGGCCGTCGGTGGCGCAGGCGACGGCGGAGTCGAAGCCGAAGGTCATAGTGGTGGCCTCAAGGTCGTTGTCAATCGTCTTGGGCACCCCGACGACGGGGACGCCGTGCTCGAAGAGTTGTTGCGCGCTGCTGAGCGAGCCGTCTCCACCCACGACCACCAAGGCGCGCAGAGCCAACTTCTGGAAGTTGGCCTTGGCGTGGTCGAGGATCTCGCGTGGGATGCGGTTGGTCTGGCCGTGGCCGGTCTTGGCCGCGAACCGGCCCTTGTTAGAGGTGCCCAGAACTGTTCCGCCGACGAAGAGCAGCGCGTCCATTTCCTTGTAGTCGAGCGGCCGGTAACGCAGAGGTTCGAGCAAGCCCTCGAATCCTTCGAGAAAGCCGATGGTATCCCAGCCCCGCTTGGTGGCGCACTTCACGACGGCCCGAATGACTGTGTTCAGGCCGGGACAATCACCACCGCCGGTTAGAATGCCAATCCGTTCACGCATGTAGGGACTCTACGGGCTGGGGGCTAAAGGCTAAAGTCTATTTAGTCCGCCACTTGCACCCTGTAGCCGCCGGATTTCTCGTCCGCCTCCAACTTCAGCATGCCGCGCTTCTGAGCCTCCAGCAGCAAGTCGTTAAAAGAACGGAATCCGTAAGCGCGTTCATTGAAACCCGGGTTGCGGCGCTTGATCGCCTGCTTGATCATGGAACCCCAGATCGGCTCGTCCGCCTCGCGCTCCTGGGTGATGGCATCCAGCGTTTCCACTACGAAGTCAAACGCCTTTTCGAGCGAAGGCCCCTGGTTCTCGACTTCGTCGGGCCTCGTCAGGGTGGCGGTCGTGGCAGTGCGCCGCCGCGCTCGGGCCGGTTCCGCGCGGACCAGGTCATCGTAATAAATGAACTCGTCGCAATTGCTGATAAACAAGTCGGAGGTGGAATTCTTCACCCCTACGCCGATGACCTTTTTGGCATTTTCGCGCAGCTTGCTCACCAGGGGCGAGAAGTCCGAGTCGCCGCTGACAATGACAAACGTGTCCACGTGGCCTTTGGTGTAGCACAGGTCCAGCGCATCAACCACCATCCGGATGTCAGCCGAGTTTTTGCCGGACTGCCGCACGTGGGGAATCTCGATGAGTTCGAAGGCGGCTTCGTGCAGGTCGCGCTTAAAGGCCTTGTAGCGATCAAAGTCGCAGTAGGCTTTCTTGACGACGATGTGTCCTTTAAGCAGCAGGCGTTCGAGCACCGTTTGGATGTTGAAGGTCGGGTAATGGGCATTGTGGGCGCCGATGGCGATGTTCTCCAGGTCGAGATACACCGCCATGGTCGCATTGGGGTCTTGGGCAATCATGGTCTATTCAATCCAGGCAGACCGCAGGTTCCTTCACCTCGACGGCAGAAGCGAGAGAAAAACGCCCTCTTGTTGGCCGAGGGTCGTGCCTATTCGATATTGATCGCCTGGCCGCGAGCCTTGGGCTTCGAGCGCCGTTCGATGCGCGCCTCAATCACGGCGCGGAGCCCCTTCAGGAATTCGAGCCGGGCCGATTCAAAATGAGTGCGGGCCTCGGCGGGCGGCGCCAGGCGGCGGATCAGTTCACTCAGAGCCGGGCCGGCACCCTCGCACATACAGGTGGAGCCGCCGGGAGCGGGCGATTTAGCTTTTTTCTTCATGATGTCTCCTGCAGTTCTACTATCAACACTCCATCCTCCAGTGTGGCCCGGGAGGGGGAAAGGCCGGTCATTGAGTTGGGCAACCCAATATGCCGGCGGACGGTCCCGACCTCGAGCACTAAGTCCTCCCCCTTCTTGAACAGGCTGACCTCAGCTTTCGCCGCGAACGGGGCCTGGACCCGCACCTCGTAGTGGCCATCCCGTTTACGGAACGAGTAAGGCCGTTCCGTCCGGATGACGGCGGCGGGGTCTTCACCCTCCGCGTACATCCGGCGGGCGAGTTCGCGGATTCGCTCCAGGCCGAGGACTTCGTGGCGGAAGAGCGGCACGTGACGAATCGAAACGGGGGCAAAATAGGCCTCGATTTCTTTGAGGAACTTGTCCTGGGTGAGCCGCCACTCGCGGAAGAAGGGCTCTCCGACCTCATCGGGCAGGACGCGGTTCACCAGCACCTGGTCCACAGTCAGGGCATGTAGCGAGAAATAGACGAAGGCGCGCTGGGTTTCCCGCACCACCATTTTCTCGGCATTGGTGACCAGCCGCACGCTTGTAACGCGTGGATCTTCCAGCAGTTGGTCAACGCCTTCGATGCGATTGAACAGGTCCTTCACACTCGCAAAGTAGCTGTCGGGCGGCAGCTCGAAGGGGGCGACACGGTTGGCGATGGGCCGGACCGCCCGGAGCACGCCGCGTTGGACGGGGAAGATGTGTTGCATGTACCACTTCATGGTGGTGGGCATAGCGACAAAGCGCAGGCTCTCGCCGGTAGGCGCGCAGTCCAGGACGATTACATCGTAGCGCTTTTGCTTATGCCAATCATTCACATAAAGCAGCGCGCTCAGTTCCTCCATGCCGGGAAAGATGGCCATTTCCTCGGCTTCGACTTCGCCCAGGCCGGAGGTGCGCAACAGTGAGCTGACGTAGGCCCAGATTTGACGCCAGTTGCGTTTGATCTCGTTCTGGATATTGACTTCGTGAATCCAGAGTCGGTCGGTGATGCGGCAAGGTTCGGCGGTCTTGCGATCAAAGAGGCCGGCCTCGAGGTCGAAGGCGTCGGCCAGGGAGTGAGCCGGGTCCACGCTCATCACGAGAGTGCGATAACCGAGTTCGGCCAGGCGCGTGCCCGTGGCGGCCGAGAGGCTGGTTTTGCCTACGCCACCCTTGCCGCTGAAAAGCAGGATGCGCATATCAAGAGAGGATAAGCCGTCATGGCGCTTTTGACAGCACTAACCACGATTCATCACGCAGCCAATGCGGCAAGGCTAGTTCTCCAGCTTGGCGTCCATCATGATTTTGGCATTAAGCAGGCGTGAGATGGGGCAACCGGCTTTGGCGGCGTTGGCGGCGGCCTCGAACCTGGTCGGGTCGGCGCTGGGCAGCTTTACTGTGACGGCAAGGTGAATCGCCGTAGCGGTCCAGCCGCTGACGAGATGCTCCATAGTTAACGTTGCGATCGTGCGGATGGATTCAGGAATCAGGGCGGCTTTGCCCAATTCGGCCGACAGGGCCATGGAAAAGCAGCCGGCGTGGGCCGCGGCGATTAGTTCCTCCGGGTTGGTGCCGGGTTGGCCCTCAAACCTTGTGCGGAACGAATAGGGCGACTGCTTGAGCACACCGCTTTCAGTCGAGACCGTGCCTTTGCCGTCCTTCAATCCACCCTGCCATACCGCTGATGCTGAGCGTTTCATAATGTCCATTCGTTTACGGCGGCAATGCGCTGGCAAGTTGAGTTTGGGAGTCAACATCGGCGGCGATTCCGCTAAATGCAACTGGAGAGTGGGCTGGTCCGGCATTGGGGCAAGAGCAGAGCCTCTTTACGTCGGCTTACCATTTGGATGGGCTGATGAAAGGACGGTTGGCAAGTGGACGAAACATGGCTACATTATGGCATTATGAAATGGATGACGTTGTCAACACGGGCGATCATTCTATCGTTCCTGGCGACGAACGCGGGACTGGTTCGCGCCCAGGGCAATTTCACCGGCGAGGAGGTGACCTGTCACACGAACACGACGCTGGTCCAGCGTGGCGGCGAGTGGACGCCACTAACCGAGAAGATGACGATGCCCGGCGGGATCGTGGTATTCACGAACGGCACGTTCCGGATTAAAGAAGGCAAGGAGCGCAGCTTGGAGGAGGGGCAGATCCTCCGCGCCGATGGCTATCTATTGAATCCAGACGGCTCGATTTTGCCTGTGTTCGACCACCTTGCCATGAACGGAGCCACGGTGATGGACTTCAAGGATGGCAAAGGCGTGGCGCTATCGGAACCGCTGACCTTGCCCGATGGCTCAGTGATCAATCCCGATGGGACCTATTGGCGCCCCGCTGGATCCTATGGGCGCCGCTCCCGCCTGGTGGACGGCCAACTGCTGACATTGGAGGGCGCTCCCATGAAGAGCCTGGATACCATCAGCTTTCACAACGGCAAAGTCGTCGTGTACAAGTCAGGGGCTTTGATTCCTCTCCAGTCCCCTACTGTGATCATGGGGATGTGCGACGGCACTCGGGTGAGAGGCGATGGACTGGTGACTTTCCCGGATGGCAGGACCACCCAAATGACTGATGACCAAGTCATCACCGTGCCAGGGGTGCGCGCGGAATGGTAGCCAGCGGCGAGTGCAGAACCTAGCATGACGGGAAAAGGATTTGGCCGTCCCAAAGCGCGCTTTCTGGCTCCTGCTAGATGAGGGTGCCCGGGTCGCCTTCGATATCGAGGGATTCGTCAGTCGTGGCGGGATCGTGGCGTACAGGACGAGCCAGAGCCTCATGAGTTTCCCCGTTCACTCTTACGCCTTGCCAATTCGGCTTTGGTCTTTCAATGTTGGCCTATGCAGTCACACGAACTCTTGCGTGAAGTGTTCCAGAAGTGCAGCCCAAAGCAGGTGTCCGCCAATCTCGGGCTATCGCTCTCGATGATTTACAAGTGGGCTGAGCCGGGCGATCCAACCGCCGGGAGCGGCAGCACCAACCCGCTGGACCGCATTGATGCGCTGCTGCGGTGCACGAACGATCCCCGGCTGGTCCAGTGGATTTGCCAGCGCGCGGGCGGGTTCTTCATCCGAAACCCCAAGACCATCAATCCGCATCCGGCGTACCTGATCCCCGCCACGAATGAGATCGTGCAGGAATTTGCGGATTTGCTGGCGGTGGTGGCCGCCGCGGCTGCCGACAATCAAATCACACAGAAGGAGTCGAAAGATATCCGCGCCCGCTGGGAGGAGCTGAAGGCGGTGACGGAGACCTTCGTCGCTTGCTGCGAGCTGGGGAACTTCCGACCGTTGAAGGAGAAGCAAATGGGAGGCGACAAGTCCGATGCACGACCACGGTCAGCGGGAGCGGAAGAGGGCAGCTCAACCGTCCGGCAAGGTCCAGCATAGCCGGCGAAGTGAAGCGGTGACTGGCGCAAACTCCTTTGCGGGTTCGGATCGGATGGCTGTGCTCCGGCACGGGTTGGTGTGTCTGCTGGTCGGCTTGCTCTGCAGTGCGTATTTGGGGCTGCTTGAGGCCGCTGAAGTCATTAGAGCCGACTTGTGCATCTACGGTGGGACGGCGAGTGGCGTGGCGGCGGCGGTGCAAGCGGCGCGCATGGGCAAGACCGCGGTCATCGCCGAGTTCGGCGATCACCTGGGCGGGCTGACCTCGGGCGGGCTGGGCGCGACGGACATTGGCAACAAGGCGGCCATCGGCGGCATCGCGCGCGAGTTCTATCATCGGATGGCGTTGCATTACGCGGCGAGCAACGCGTGGCGTTTCGAGCCGCGCGACGAGTATTTCTCCCGGCGGGGCGAACATATATCAGACAGCGAGCTTAGCTCCCCCGGAGCCACGATGTGGACCTTCGAGCCGCACGTGGCGGAGGACATCTTCTTCCAGATGCTCAATGAAGTGAAGGTGGCGGTCTATTTCCAGCAGCGCCTGGCTTCGGTGAAGAAGGAGGGCGGTGGCATAAGCGAAATCACGATGGAGAATGGCAAGGTTTATCGCGGCAGGATGTTTATTGATGCGACCTACGAAGGGGATTTGATGGCCAAGGCGGGGGTGAGCTACATCGTCGGGCGGGAGGGAAATGCCAAATACAACGAGACGCTGGACGGCATTCGGGCCGAAACACCCAAGCACCAATTCACGGTGCCGGTTGATCCGTATCGGAAGGCAGGCGACCCCGGGAGCGGGTTGCTGCCGTTCGTTCAGCCCGGGGATGGCGGCAGACCGGGGGAAGGCGATTCCCGGGTGCAGGCCTACAACTTCCGCCTTTGCTTTACGAAGGACCCCGCGAATCGGCTGCCGCACCGAAAGCCGGCCAATTATGATCCGGCGCAGTACGAATTGCTCGCGCGCTACCTGGAAGCGCTGGTTGCCGCCGGACGCAAGCCCCAGCTCGAGGAATTCTGGAACCCGATATGGATGCCCAACGGCAAGACCGACATCAACAACAATGGCGGCTTCTCGACCGATTTCATCGGGGCGAATTACGCTTACGCGGACGCGGACTACGCCACTCGAACGCGGATTTGGCAGGCGCACGATGATTACACTCTGGGCTTCGTTTATTTCCTCGCGACCAGCCCGCGCGTGCCCGAGACCATGCGTGCCGAGATGCGGACTTGGGGACCGGCCAAGGATGAGTTCATGGACACCGGTTACTGGCCGAACCAGCTTTACGTGCGCGAGGCTCGCCGGATGATTTCGGACTATGTCATGACCGAGCATAATTG
>Ga0335078_10011051_pt1 | contig 13379 bp, 9 predicted proteins | sample Lox_Sample_32_FD_206711 | JGI IMG/M metagenome (GOLD analysis project Ga0335078, IMG submission 206711) | Soil microbial communities from Loxahatchee National Wildlife Refuge, Florida, United States - Lox_Sample_3.2 | ecosystem: Environmental > Terrestrial > Soil > Wetlands | place: USA: Florida...
CTTTCCCTTCACACGGGCTTGAACGTCTTTGCCCTCAACCCAGGAAAGGTCGGTTTCCGATCCGGCTTTGTACTGGCAGATGTAGATCTTGTCGTCAAGTTGAATGGAGATGTGATACGTGTCGACGCCGGCCGTGGCGGGACCATCGGTCGACCCTGATGTCGAGCGGCTGCCAGTTTCTCGACCTTAACGATCTTGCCCTTCTCCATAGGTGGGTGCCGCCGCAAAGGGGTGAAAGCCCAGAGCAGGGCTAGAGAAATGAGTGCGGCGACGATATCCCTAATTTTCGTTGAAGCCTCCCGGCGTGAAATGGATAGAAGCGATCTTCATTCATAAGAGTTGTTCGGTTTCGCCCACAAGATCGCGTAGGCGGTCCCATTTGCATTGTGTTCAGGCAATCTGATGCCTGCCCGTCAGAATCAGATTTGGTCTCTGAGTCAATTTAGGTCACTTCTTCGCCATCCTCGGGAACAAAAACGCGATTTGCATCCGCATGCTCCAGGGCGATCCGCCCGCCGGATGCACTGCGTTCCCTTGAAGGTCTACACGAAAATGACCTCCATCCCGAGCTCGACTCTCAGCATCCGGATTGCCGGTCCGCACTCGACCGTATCGTGCACAAGTCCAGCGCCCACTCCTGGTTCCCTCCTATCCGTGCCACTAGCGGCTTTCCGGGACGCAAGGGTTCCGCTACTTCCGCCGGATCGTCAGCACCGGCGTACCCGATACAGCCGATGCGCGTGGTTGTTTACGGTTTTGCGGCGGCCGCGGTACTCAAGATCGACCCTTTCGCCTCTTTCCCATTGACCTTCTTCACATAGATTGCCTTTCCCTTCACACGGGCTTGAACGTCTTTGCCCTCAACCCAGGAAAGGTCGGTTTCCGATCCGGCTTTGTACTGGCAGATGTAGATCTTGTCGTCAAGTTGAATGGAGATGTGATACGTGTCGACGTCGGCCTTCGCGGGAGTATCTGTGCCGCCTGATGTTGAATGTGCTGCCTGTTTCTCGACCTTAACGATTCTGCCCGTCTGATGAGTGGCGCCCCCGGCAAAGGTGAAAGACGAGAACAGCGCTAGAGCAATGAGTGTTGCGACGATAGTCCTAGTGTGCATTGAAGCCTCCTATTGTAGATACAAGCGATAACTCATTCACTGAAGTAGTCCGGTTTCGCCCCCGAGAAGGCAAGGATGCATGTAATCGGACTTGATCTCGGCATACAATCGATTCGGCCGAGCTGCGAGGATCTCAACGACACGGTCAGATTGAACCGCCTGACCATTGTCCAAAACGTCGTCGGTCGTCTCCACCGATTTCACCTTAAACGTATTGAGGGTGCGAAGGTAGGCACCCATTTTGTCGAGCGCGGACATCGCGCCGGGATCTTTATCTGCCTTCTTCGGAGCGGAACTGCTCTGAGCCGCAAGGGACAGCGAAAAGCCCATGATCAGGATGGAACAAAACCAACGTTTATACATATGCTCGTGACCTCCAATCGATTCCGTGAAATTTGCGTCTGTTGCGCTTTCGATGATCAACCGACTCGCCGCTTCGGATCCGAATTGCAGGCAGTTGTAATGCGCCGCCGGCAGCTGAGCCTGTCTTTCCGCTGAGCTTTGAGTGCAAGCACACTTCCGAACAGAGCGTGAGGAATCGTCTGAAGCTAAGGCGTGACCTAACACCAACTCGCAATTGTGTGATGTGCTGAGGGGAAGGGTAATCGCCTGGCTCTCAATCCGACATTTCGGGGCGTCTCCGAAATGTCGGAGAATATTCAGAGTTGCGGCCAAGACATTCGCCTCGACCGTGTCAGCCGATCGTCGCGCCGAGTAGGGGCCGGTTGCCCCCCCTTTACTTCGGTTGATCTAACTCCACAAAGTTCAACTTAAAACCAATCGCTCTACCTACGACATTTCGGAGCCGCTCCGAAATGTCGGGCACATCTCTTTCCGTCGAGAGGGCACATCTCTTGCAATCGGATTGTTCTCAGTGCATTACGACGAGTCAGGGGCTTCCTTGCTTTGGTGGATGGCTTGCATCTTGCACTACCTGCTGAGAGCTAAATGCGTTCAATGATGACGGTCAACCGCCGCCGAGCGAAAGGGTGATACGAAATATGGCTTCCGCAACCAACGATCCTCTGTCGACTGACGCCCCACCCAGTTTCCATTTGATGGCGAAGCCAAGCGGGTCCACATGCAACATCAATTGCACCTACTGCTTCTTTCTGTCCAAGGACGCCCTTTATCCCAACGAAAAGCACCGGATGTCCGATCCCACCCTCGAGACCTATCTCCGCCAGTTGCTCGAATCGCACCGTGCGCCAGTCGTGACTGTGGCGTGGCAAGGCGGAGAGCCGACATTGATGAAAGTGGAATTCTTCCGGCGCTCGATTGAACTCGTCGAAAAGTACCGCCGGCCTGGGCAGAAGGTGGAGCACACTTTTCAGACCAATGGCATCCTCCTCGATGACGAGTGGTGCGCCTTCTTTAAGGAACATAATTTTCTGGTCGGTCTGAGCGTCGACGGCCCGCGTGAGCTCCACGATACCTATCGCCTCGACCGCAACAAACAGGGCACATTCGATAAGGTCATGGACGGGTGGCGGCTGCTACGCCAGCATGAGGTCGACTTCAACATTTTGTGTACCGTCAACGCGGCCAACGAAAAACATGGTCGCGCGGTCTACCGTTTCTTCCGGGACGAAATGGGCGCAAAGTGGTTGCAGTTTATCCCGATCATTGAACGCGCCAATGCCGACACCATCGACATTGCCAACCTGGGCTGGAGCGAGCATCCTGGTCGCAAGCGCCTGCTCTACACGCAGTCCGGAAACCTGGTGACGAAGCGATCGGTTGGAGGAGAACAATACGGCCGCTTTCTGGTGGATGTCTTTGAGGAGTGGGTACGTCACGATGTGGGCGAGGTTTACGTCCAGATTTTCGACGTCACTCTCGAAGCTTATTTCGGTCACCATGCACTCTGCATCCACGCCCCAACCTGCGGACATGGCCCGGCTATGGAGTACAACGGCGATGTTTACTCCTGCGATCATTTCGTCGAGCCAGGCTACAAGCTGGGCAATATTCATGAGACGCATCTCGTGCAACTCGTCGCCTCGGCCCAACAACGAAAGTTCGGAGATGACAAACGCGATTCTCTGACTCCGCAGTGCCAGGGTTGTGCCGTCAAGCACCTTTGCAATGGGGGCTGCCCCAAGGATCGTTTCGTACTCTCGCGAGACGGCGATCCGGGCCACAACTACCTGTGCGCGGGCCTCGAGCTGTTCTTCAAACACACCCGCTCTGCGATGCAGACTATGGCCCAATTGCTGCAGCGGAACCGACCGCCCTCAGACATCATGGCTTTGACTGCCGGCGATGATGCCAAAGGCGGGCCTTATGCCCCCTGTCCATGCATGAGTGGCAAGAAATTCCGCTTCTGTCATGGTGACCACGCGCCGCAATCACCTTTCAGTGGATTGAATGCTCCGACAGAAGGACTCGAACAGAGAGCACGCCAGTGACACCCTAGCCTGTAATCGAGCTCGGGAGCGCAAAAGAGGGTGACCATGAAGATGAATCGGCTGCAAAGTCTCGCTGCCACCACGCTGGTTTGTGCGTTGACGATCACGGCACACGCTGTTGATCCCAAGGTCGAAAAGAAGCAGCAAGATATCCGCAACATGGCGCATGACACGCTGCTGCGCCTCTACAAGTCCGAACCAAACGCAAAAGCGGTGGTCCATGGCGCCGCGGGCTATGCGGTTTTCAGCAATCTGGGCGTGAAGATCCTCGTCGCCGGCTCAGGCACCGGAAAAGGTCTTGCCATCAATAATAAGACCAAGGTTGAGACCTTCATGAAGATGGTCGAGCTCCAAGCCGGACTCGGTACGGGCGTGAAGAAATTCAGCGTGATCTTCGTCTTCGATAACGAAAAGGCACTAAACGGCTTCGTGAATTCCGGCTGGGAGTTCGGCGGACAAGCGACTGCCGCTGCGAAAAACGGAGACAAAGGCGCGGCGATGGCGGGAGCGGCGTCAGTGGCAGACGGCGTCTGGATGTATCAGCTCACCGACAAGGGTGTTGCCCTCGAAATCACCGTGAAGAGCGCCAAGTACTACAAAGACGGCGATCTGAATTGATCAGGAACAAAACGATGAACACAAATTGCGCCGAATTAAGCACGCCAGAAGGATCCTACATCCGGAACGACGTGCCTCGGTTCGATCTCAGGAGGAAACATGAGATGAAGCTTGGCGTGCTCAAGCGAATCTTGTCTCTGGGACTTCTTGCTGGCCTCTCTTCCGTCATCTTTCCTGTTTCTGCGGCGCAATCCGCTTCCCCACAGACCAAAGCGTCAGTCATTGCACCACCCATCGCAGCGAAGCAGTGGACGGGCGACCTGAGTGTACTGCTACAACACAGGGTTATCCGCGTTGCCGTTCCTTATTCCAAAACTTTCTATTACGAAGTAGATGGCGTTCAGTATGGCGTCGCTTACGAGGCCGGCAAGGCATTCGAGGAATTCTTAAATAAGAAGTACCCGCAAAAGAACAAGAACATCAAGATTCACGTGCTGTTTCTCGTCACCCCACGCGACAAAATGTACGCACAACTCACCGGCGGCAATGTGGATATCGTCACTGGGGGAATCTCCATAACACCTGAACGCCAGAAACTTGTCGACTTTTCAGACCCCACGGCCAGCGGCATTAACGAGGTTGTGGTCACAGACCCCAAATCCCCGCAACTTGCCTCCCTTGACGATCTAGCGGGGAAGGAGATCTTCGTGCGCAAGCTGTCGAGCTACTGGGAGCATCTGGAACGGCTGAACGAACGCTTTCAGAAGGAAAATAAAGCGGCCGTAATCCTTCGCGCCGTTCCCGAGGATCTTGGCGACGAGGACTTGTTGCAGATGGTCAATGCCGGGCTGCTGCCAACAACTATAGTCAACGATTGGACAGCGAAACTTTGGGGCAAACTGCTTACCAAGATGCAAATTCACTCCGACATAGCCATCAACACAGGCGGAACCCTCGGTTGGATTGTACGTATAGATTCGCCGAAGCTCCTGGCCACAGCTAACGAGTTTCTTAAGACGCATCGTCAGGGCACCGCGTTTGGGCAGCAGTTGATTGCCAAATACACGAGTTCGACCTACATGCTGAAGCAGGCTGTTTCTGAGAGCGGTATGAAACGCTTCGAGGAGACCTCAGAAATATTTCGCAAGTATTCCTCGCAATATGGCATGGATTATCTGCTCATGATGGCAGAGGGTTTTCAGGAGTCTGGCCTAAAGCAGGAGGCGAAGAGTTCTGTGGGAGCGGTCGGCGTCATGCAACCTATGCCCGACACCGGCAAGCAGATGAACGTTGGAGATATCCATCAGCAGGAAGCCAACATTCATGCTGGCATCAAATATTTTCACTCCATGGTGGAAAAGAATTACGGCAATGAACCGATGGACGACCTCAACAAGATACTCTTCACCTTTGCCGCCTATAACTGTGGTCCTGGCCGCATGAAGCAGTTGCGCGAAGAAGCCGCAGCGAAGGGTCTCGATCCCAACGTATGGATCGACAATGTGGAAGTGATTGCCGCTGCACGCATCGGTGCGGAAACGGTCACCTACGTCTCAAACATCTACAAATATTACGTCGCCTACAAGCTGTTTGCCGTGCAAGAAGAGCAGCGCCGCAAAGCTAGGGAGTCCCTCCAGCAGAAGCCTTCGTGACCACTTAAGGTCAGGGAAATGGAGCAATGAATATTCCTACGCAAACACCGCCGAAACAAAGCAGGGAAACATGAAGAGAACCGTTTTCACGTTCTTCGTGGCGCTTGCATTTGTCTCGATCCAACTCCGGCAGGCTTATGCCCAAGCCGGCACTGAGAAGCAGGAGGCATCGGTGCAACCTACCGCAGATCAGCTAATCGCCATTGACGTTCTACTTGAACCCGATCACACGATGGTTGAGAAATCCAATGCCGTCAACGCTCGCTTGCGTGGAAACTACCCAGCAGGTTATGCGCTGGACGCTACGCATGCGCCGCATGTCACACTTCTGCAGCGCTTCGTGCGAGTGAAAGACCTGGACGCGGTAACCGCCGCGCTCACGAAGCTTTTCGCCACTGAGCGGCCCACGGATTTGCAGTTAAAAGCAAAAGGGCACGAGTACGGAATGTGGGCAGGGTTTGCCGTAACGGTTTACGCTGTCGACCTTACACCCGAGTTGATGCGCCTGCATCAGAAGGTGATTGCCGCAGTCGCACCGTTTTCTGTGAGCAGCGGTAGCGCGGGGGCATTCGTTGGAACCAGAATCAATGCGGAGACCATCGGGTGGGTCGAGCATTTCGTTCCCGAGTCCAGCGGCCCAAAATATTGGCCCCATGTCACGCTTGGCGTCGCCCATGAAGATTTTGTTAAGCAACTGAAAGCGGAGCCCTTCGAATCGTTCAGCTTCAAAGTAGATGGCGTGGCTGTCTATCAACTCGGAAATTTCGGCACAGCTGCGAAGAAGCTCTGGGAGTATCAGGCGCAGCCGTTGGCCTCGTGGAACGACGGCGCGGCGAAACGATCCGTCCTCGATTTCGTACGGCGCGTTACGACAGAAGGCGGCCCGGACTTCGTTCCGATGCCGGAACGCATCGCCACATTCGACAATGACGGCACGCTCTGGTGTGAGCAGCCGCTGCCGGTACAGTTGTACTTCGCACTTGACCGCGTGAAGACCCTCGCGCCACGGCATCCCGAATGGAAAACGACAGAACCGTTTGCCTCAGTGCTCAAGGGCGATTTGAAAGCCGCTTTCGCAGGTGGTGAACACGCACTGCTCGAAATCGCCGCAGCCACACATGCAGGTATGACCACGACGGAATTTGAGCAGATCGTCAAAGATTGGATCGCCACCGCGAAACATCCGAAGACCGGCCAACTCTTTATCCAGATGACGTATCAGCCGATGTTCGAACTGCTCACGTACCTGCGCGCCAATGGATTCAAGACCTACATCGTCTCCGGTGGTGGAATCGAGTTCATGCGTCCCTGGGCTGAGCAGACTTATGGCATCCAGCCGGAGCAGGTCATCGGCAGCAGCATCAAGACAAAGTTCGAGATGCGGAATGGCAAATCGGTCCTTGTCCGTTTGCCCGAGCTGAATTTCAACGATGACAAAGGCGGCAAGCCCGTCGCCATCAATCAGCACACTGGCCGCCGTCCCATTGCCGCGTTCGGCAATTCCGATGGTGACCGGGAGATGTTGGAGTACACACAGGGAGGCAGCGGCTCACGGTTGATGATGCTGGTGTTGCACGATGATGGCACGCGTGAATTCGCGTACGGTCCAGCCAACGGATTACCCGACGTCAAACTGGGTGCTCTCACGCAGGCACTCTACGACCAAGCGAAGAACGATGGCTGGATCGTGGTGAGTATGACGAACGATTGGAATCGGATCTTCGCTTTTGAGAGCCCCACACAGCTCACTCTTCAAGAACCCGAGTTCGCTGGCGTAGACGCGAAGTGACGGGCCCCTGGAGTATTGACCGTTGTTTTTTGAACATTGGTTGAGGGCGAAATCGAATGACGTGGAGACAGCAGTCACAACGGATACAAACAGAAGCGCAGACGTTCTATTTTGCCGTGAAACATCCGCGCGTCCATTGGTACGCGAAGCTGGTCGCAGTCTGCACCGCAGGATATCTGTTCAGCCCAGTTCAGCTCATTCCAAACTTCATTCCGGTGATCGGCTTACTGGACGACTTTCTGGTCTTCCTCCTGGGAGTCAAGCTGCTTCAAGGAATGATTCCTCCCGACGTTCTCGTGGAATGTCGTGAACAGGCAAAGGCGGCTGAGATGCGGCGGAACGACACGGGGACGTCAATGGCGGCCGTCATTGCGTTTCTCGCAATTGCCACGGTGTGGCTCTTCGCGGCTATCACGGTCACGAGGCTAATCGCTTTATATATACCGTTGGTGGCTGAAAAGTGACTACCCGCAATTTCGGCACGTGTAGTTCGAAGTCATGCGAGGGCGAGACGAACACAAAGCCTCAATGAGAGGGGTTCACCCCACTAAGGTGTGCCGCAGAATGTGCCGTACGCTTCGAGCCGGTACGCGCCAATACGGTCTTTTTCGCAACTTCGACAAAGTGCTTCCGTGCGGGCTAGGCTGTGGGCAAGTGGTTGATTTCACATGGTGATCGCTGCTGTTAAACCTACTTAGGTGCGACAACTCTTAATCAGTAGACCTGAATTTGCACCCTCCTCCTCATCATCATTATTGTTAGCTCCTGTCAGCAGACGGTTGACTGACTGCCAATCAGTCGGAATCTGTAGTTTGACTGAGGTCTTCAGCGATTCAGTGTGCTGGTTGTGGGCCAGATGTCGACGGGCATGCTGTCCCAAAATCCCCATCTCCGCGCATTCTACTGGGTACTCGAAACATTTGACTTAACACCACGCAAAACCGTACGAAGGCGTTGTACCGGAATCTACAGTTTGTGAACCATTGCCTCGATTCTGTCCGTAGTGGAAAGCTGCCGCAGGCTGAAAGTCCCGGTGCGCAACTACTTTTCCGTGATTCTCCCCCGACTTGCCCGATCTTCCGATCCGGTGCCTCCCAGACCTTACTCGCTCTGCTTGGGTCGCCCGGCATTTATGAACCCAAGCGAAGGGGTGTAGCGTAAACGTGGTTGCTACAACAACCGCGTCGCTTCCTCTTTGCCGCCGACTCGCCCGGAAGTCATTTGCCTCCCCCCTCTCGATTACAGGAGCACGAGTCGGGAATAGCGCATCAATCGGCCTACGCTGTCGGATACGGGTACCCTTTTTTCAACGCCTCATCCAGTTGCTTATCGTAGCCATACACGTCATCGAAAAAGAACACGTTGTTCTTTTCGTCTACCGCCACGGTTCCATACAGGATCAGCACGGGGATCGGCTTTTCCAGGTTCACGGTCACGTTGTCCTGGGTCCCATTCATCATGGCTTGAACGCGCTCCAGATTCCATCCGGGGTTGTGGCGCAGCGCCCACGCGGCCAAGTCAGCCGGCTTTTCCACGCGGATGCAACCATGGCTTAAATCACGCTCTTTGTTGGCGAACAGTTGCGGCGCTTCGGTCCCGTGCAAGTAAACGTTGTCCTCATTCGGAAAGATCAGCTTGACCAGCCCAAGGGAGTTATCGGGCCCGGGTTTTTGGCGCACGCGCAGGTGGCCGGACTTTAACTGTGCCAACACCTCGTCGCTGATCGGGCCGTCCGTCACCACCTTGCCGTCCCCCGTCACCACTTCGAAATTCTCCTTCTTGATGTAGTTCCGGTCCTTTTCGACGTGGGGCACGGTCTCCGTTCGCTGGATGGTTGGCGTGACCTCCCAGTACGGCCGGAACACTACATACTTGATTTCCTTTTGGAACACTGGCGACTTGTGACCATACGCCTTGCCGACGATCACTGTCTTGTACAGGGTGACCTTATGGTTGTCGTCAAAAGCCCGCAGCTTGAATTCGGGCAGGTTCACCACCACCGGGGGCTGGGGAAAGGAATGCGCCAGCCATCGCCAGCGCTCCAGGGTTAGCTCGATCTGACGTACTCGGTGGGCCAGTGGAACATTCATTTCCTTGATCAGTTCGGCCTTCAAGTGTCCGTCGGGCAGTTGTCCATGACGGACCTGGTAGCTCTTCACGGCCTCCACGAGCGCGCCCTGGTAGGCAGTTGAATTCAGGTCAACCTGGGTGTTAGCGGGCAGGTCGCCTACCAGTTGCAGCAACTGACTCAGCCGCGGCAGGTCGGCGTAGGTCCCTCCCGGCGCGATCGGTTTGGCTGGCACCTGCATTGGTTTGCCGGTATCCACCTTGGCGAATTCGCGATAGCGGTGGAGTGCGTCGAGTGTCCTCAGGTATCCCGGGAAGGCTGGCTCCACTGTCTTCACGATTGCCGCCGGGTCATTCGCCGAGATTACTTTGTCGTACACGAACGCGCCCTGGTCGTATTTGCGGCCGTCTACATCCAACTGTAGACCCAGCGTTTTCGGATTCACGCGACCGGTATGCAGGGCACGGAGGTAGCGCATCGCCGAAATGGTCATCGCTGCATCGAAATCGGCTAGGTCTGTATCGTTCGCCGATCCTTGCAGTTTCTGTAACCGTGCCGGCCAGCGTGATGCGTCATAGTCCTCCGGTACCAGTCCTTTGTGGTCCGATTGCACGAACAGGCCGATCATGGCTTGCGCCTGTGGCGTCGGCTTCCGGTCGCGAATCCAACCCAGGGTCGAACCCGTGTGGGCATAGAAATCCTTCACCTCCGCCTTATATGGCGGGAAATCAGGCCAACTCAGGTCAGGATGGTGCGCGGAATCAATGATCCGCTGCAGCTCGGCTTCCCCTTCTGCGTTCAGCTTCTGCCCGGATGCCTCGGCATGCGTCTCAACACATGTCCCAGTAAGGCACATAGTGAGCAGCGACGATATCAGTACGGAAGTACGCACCCATCTCCTCATAGACATACTCCTTGGTTAAGCGTGGGCATAGGAGCGTGGACTCCGTCAGCTTGTTAAAGACAGCTTTGTCGTATACAAGCGAATGCAGTAATACGCTAATTGTTTTGGCAATTTGCCGACCGATTGTTGGGGCTGGTTCAGAACTTGTAGATTGCTGAAAACATTGCGATGGCGCGAAATGGGTTCTCGGATCGGACGCAACTGTCCACGGCATTTCGTAGCAACTCCGAAATATCGTGTCGGATTCCCCCAGGCCAGTCACTGCTTTTTAAGAGAGCGGCTCCGTTCTCAGCCCTTGGTAGACGAGACGCAAGACTTAGTAATTCACTTTCAGTTAAAGCCGGCGATGTTCCTTCTACGGCATTTCGGAGAAGCTCCGAAATGTCGGGCTCTTCGCCTATTTCATCAAGATCGAACCTCGCGCAACAAGCCTGTTTTCTGCTCATTACGACGAATCTGAGGCTCTCGCGCATTGGCGCGTGGTTTGCATCTTGCTATCTGCTGCGAGTAGCGAGGCGTTATCGACAGAGCTCATGGACCCGGTGTCGACCCGCTAATCCAACACGTGCTGCTAGAGGTGACTGCTCTCGATGTCTGGTCTTCAACATTTTTTGTAGGATTTCTCTTGAGGAGGAGTGATATGGAAAACGTCAGAGAAGCGGTAAGCGGCTGGGTTCAAGAAGCGAAGAAGAACGCCGGGTGGCTCGTGGCGCTCGGGGTGCTGACCGCGATCGCGGGGTGTCTGGCCATTGCGTCCCCACTGCTCAGCGGCCTAACTGTCGTCGTGCTCATCGGCATCGCGTTGGCGATCGGCGGCGTCGCAAGGACCATCGCAGCGTTCAGCGCCGGGTCGTTCGGCCAGGGAACCCTCGCATTCATCGGCGGAATCCTCACGTTCGGGGCTGGGCTCGTCCTCGCGGCACGACCCGGTATCGGGCTGGCCACCCTGACTCTAATGCTCGGAGGGTACCTTCTGGTAGACGGGATCTCGAGCGCTGTCCTCGCGTTCCGCGTGCGTCCGGAGAGAGGATGGGGCTCCCTACTTTTCAGCGCCGTCATGGGCGTGATCCTGGGATTCCTCCTGCTTCGGGAGTGGCCGCTGTCAGGGGCGTGGGCCATCGGCACGCTGGTAGGCGTCAACCTCCTGGTCAGCGGGTTCTCCTTGATCTCGGTGGGCTCCGCCGCACGATCACTGGCCAAGCGCGTTTCTAGCCTGCAGCGGGCAGCCTAGTTTGCTTCGAGAACTACCTTTCTTGGTGAAGAAACAGCGCTGAAGCAAAGGACGTTCAGAACCGGCAATTCAAGCTGTGACGCACATCACGGTGAAGCAGGATCTGAAAGTGTGACTCAATCTGGTCCCGCCGGAGGTCTTGCAGACGATGTCAGTTAACGCCTTCACCTCCGGAGAAGCCCGCCCAGAGGGCGGGATCATGGCCGAAGAGAAGATCGCCTCCCAGCTTGTTGCGGAACGGCAGCGATTGGAGCAGGCGGCCGGCTTGGCAAAGGTGCGGGTACGGCAGTTCCACCGCCCGGAGGAGCGTCCCTTCATCGCTGAGGAGCGCCAGCGCGTCACCATCCTCTTCGGCGGCCTTACCTGGAAGCACGAGAAACTTATTCAGGCGGTTTTTCACGGGAATGGCTACCGCTGCGAAGACCTGCCAAATCCAGATCTTGCTGCCTATCACCTTGGCAGGGAGTTCGGTAACCCGGCACAATGCAACCCCACGTATTTCACGGTAGGCAATCTGATCCAGTACCTGCGCGGGCTGGAAGCAGGCGGACTCAGCAAGCAGGAGATCGTGGACAACTACGTCTTTTTCACGTCCGGGTCGTGCGGACCCTGCCGCTTCGGAATGTACGAATCCGAGTACCGCATGGCGCTGGACAATGCGGGCTTTGGCGGGTTTCGCGTCCTGCTGTTTTCGCAGAATGACGGTATCAAGGCCCAGTCGGGCGAGCCCGGGCTGAAATTCACCGTGGATTTCGGCATGGGAATGCTGAACGCGCTCAATCTGGGCGACGTCACCAACGAGATGCTTTACCAGATCCGTCCCTATGAAACGGTCCCGGGTGAAACCGACCGCGCTTTTGCCGAGATCATGGACACTTTGAGTACGTTTCTCCGTGAGCGCCCACGCTTTGAGATTCTGGAGCGGATGCCGGAATGGTTGCGGGCCCGCCTCGCGCAAAAGAAGAAGTTGAAAGACACGCTCAATACGCTGGGCAAGGTACGCGACCAGCTCTACGGCGATGCCTACGGCGACGTGCTGCGCGATTGTCGTGAGCGGATTGGTCAGGTCGAGATAGATCGGCTTCGCGTAAAGCCGATCATCAAAATCACTGGCGAATTCTGGGCGCAGCTCACGGAGGGCGCCGGCAACTTCAACATGTTTGCCTTCCTCGAAGGCGAGGGAGCCGATGTGCTGGTGGATTCGGTAGGCAACTGGATCATGTACCTGATGCACCAGGCAAAGGCCAACGCGGACAATCGCAAGAACCTTGATGCTCCCTACCCGCGGGCAGATTGGTGGGATTTGAGAAAGCTGCTGCGGAATGAATGGCAGTTTCGCAAGAAGTGGCTCTTACTTACCTTCGGCGAACGTATCTGGGCTCGCCAATATGCGCGCGTTGTGGAGAGGTTAGGCCAAGTCGCTCATACTCTGCCTCCGCAACAAGAGCTGGCACGACTGGCTCATCCCTTTTATCACTCGCTGGCCCGCGGCGGTGAAGGCCACTTGGAGGTGGGGAAGAATGTTTATTACACAGTTCATCACCTGTGCCACATGGTGCTCGCTCTGAAGCCGTTCGGCTGCATGCCGTCGTCGCAGTCGGATGGAGTGCAGTCAGCGGTCGTCAGCCGCTTCCCGGACATGATCTTTTTGC
>Ga0335078_10011052_pt1 | contig 13378 bp, 6 predicted proteins | sample Lox_Sample_32_FD_206711 | JGI IMG/M metagenome (GOLD analysis project Ga0335078, IMG submission 206711) | Soil microbial communities from Loxahatchee National Wildlife Refuge, Florida, United States - Lox_Sample_3.2 | ecosystem: Environmental > Terrestrial > Soil > Wetlands | place: USA: Florida...
AAGGCGTTCAGTTTGTACCACGGACTGCTTTCTACGAGCCCGGTCTTCGAGGGTACGATCAAGGGCGCCTATCCCGGAGCGATGGGGGCGGTTTCCGCCAACGGAACCACCAACGGCATTCTGTGGGAGATCGAAAGCGACAAGTGGACCAAGAGCATGCCTGCCATCCTGCGCGCCTTCGACGCGGCCAATGTCACGCGTGAGCTCTATGACAGCGCCCTGGCGGGGACGCGCGATCAGGCAGGAGCAGCCGTCAGGTACACCGTGCCGACCGTCGCCAACGGAAGAGTCTACGTCGGCACGGCCACGGAACTCGACGTTTACGGACTGTTTCCTAATTGATTTGGCCCTTGAAAACAACACCGGGAAATCGTGCGCGGCGCAGAAGGTCGCCCCTTTTCCCGGTCTGTCACGAGGCGAGTCATCTCATTCATGCGCCGAAAGTTGAGACCATCTGACCCATCGGTTTGTGCAGAATCTTTCATCTTGACAGTGCCATGGCGTCCAATCAGAATCACTACCAAGGTTCGCCGCTTTTGTGCCCGCCTGGAGGAAACAATGAGAAAGAATTTCCTTGCCCTGATCTGTCTGCTTGTCGTGGGCAACGCCGGTAACCTGGTCGCCCAATCGCTCGTCAATGTGACGACCTGGCACAACGACAACTGGCGAACCGGACGGAATACCCACGAGACCATTCTCAACACCGCAAACGTCAATGAAGCCAGCTTCGGCAAGGTTTGCTCTGCGCCCGTGGACGGGGCCATTTATGCGCAGCCTTTGATCGTGACCGGTGTAACCCTCAAAGTTGGCGGCAAGACCGCTGTGCACAATGTTGCATACGTGGTTACCCAGAATGACACGGTGTATGCCTTCGATGCCGACAATTGCGCCAAGTTAAAGTCGTTCAGTCTGGTTCCAAAAGTCAAGGGATGCGTGGAAGGCACAACCTGTGAACAGCCGGTCGATTGCCATTATGTAGGCGCCGGCGGCTGCCAGACCATCGCCCCGACTCTGGGGATATTGGGTACGCCGGTGGTTGATCTTGGTCCCGGCGGAACTGGCACCATCTACATGGTCGCGGAAACGCAGGTGGGAGCGGGGACGAATATATCGGCATACCGTCATCGCATTCACGGACTCGACATCACCACTCTGACTGAACGTCCCGGATCCCCTGCGCTGGTCAAGGGAACGTATGGCGCAGCCACGATGGCCTCGCATCAGGAAATCCAGCGCACCGGCCTGCTGCTTCTGCCCAAAGGCGGGCCCGATGGCGATGACATGATTTACTTCGGAATGTCGCTGATGGATGGTTCCCCGGGCGTGTTGAACGAGAAGCCGTACGGTTGGGTCTTTGGCTATGACGCCACCAACCTGAGTGCCCAGCCCTCCGGCTTACCCTACGTCTTTTGTACGACGCCCGATGGCGTTGGCCCGAACGGCCCCGGCGGCGGCGTTTGGCTCGACAGTGCGGGAATCGCCGCTGGCATTTCTTCCGCCACGGACCCGTCGCCTTATCTCTACATCGTTACCGGTGACGGAACCTTTGACGTGAACACCGGCGGGCAAGACTATGCGGACAGCTTCGTAAAACTGGCGCCGAACCTACAGGTAGCCGGGTTCTTCACTCGCTACAATGAGTTGACCGCCTACACTCCGGGCAATGTCGATATGGGCTCTGGCGGCCTCATTCTGGTTCCGGACAATGTTTACGCGAGTCATCCCTACATTGCGATCAATGCCAGCAAGGACGGCAACATTTATGTGGTCGACCGAGGCTCGCCGGGCGGTTTCACGGGTTCAGTCGATACCAACGTGCAGACCTACAACGTGGGTCATTCGTTCTTCAGCACTCCGGCGTATTGGAACCTGAATCTGTATTACACCTACGGTGGAGGTGCGCTGACCTCCTATCCGGTGAAGAATACGTGCAAGCCCGGCGGCCCGATCTGCTCGACAGGATTGAAGTCCACCAAGATCCTCTTCAAGAGCGGAACGACGCCGATTGTGTCCTCGAACGCCAGTACCGCCGGCAGCGCGATCGTGTGGGCGCTGCAGAATGCCTACTCGGCGACGGGAGGAACACCCACGATCCTCTACGCCTTTGACGCCACCACTCTCACCGAGTTGTACGACACCACGCAGTGTGGCACGCAAGACACTCCGGGCTACAGCGTGAAGTTTACCTCCCCCACGGTTGCCAACGGCAAGGCTTACGTCGGCACACAAAGCGAGTTGGATGTGTTCGGAACTCTTACAACTTCACGAACCTGCCCCTGAGGTTCGGTCGAGAGGGCCGGTATCGCGGATAGTCGCGGCAACGCGCTAAACCTCGAGAGCATCGGAAACGGGGACGGGACAGTCACGCCATGGCATCTTCATTCTTCAATATCCTGCGTGTTCACCGGTACAGCAACGGATGGACTCGCGTCGTAGTCTTGTCATTCGCCCTGATTCTTGCCGCCGGTTTGGGAGATAACCGGGGCGTAAGCAAAAATGGCAGTCTCAGTTCCACTGCGGCTCCAGCACCAGACTCCGCACTCGCAAGACCCGATGCCCCGAATCAGGCAGAATTCCTCGCCCATTACAGTGAGCTTCCTCTTTCGTTCGAGAGCAACGAAGGCCAGGTGGACCAGCGCGTAAAGTTTCTCTCCCGCGGCGTCGGGTACACGTTATTCCTGACCGGAGACGAAGCGGTCCTCAGCCTGCGCGCAGCGGGCGAAAGCGCAAAGAATCAAGTTGAGAGGTCAGCCGAGCTGCGCTCCGGCGTCACCGAGAATGAGCGCACCGCCACTGTGCGAACGAAGCTGGTGGGAGCGAATCCGGCGGCACGTGTTTCCGGAATCGACGAACAGGCGGGGAAGAGCAACTACTTCGTCGGGAACGATCCCACCAAGTGGCGGACGAACGTACCCAACTATTCGAGCGTGCGATACAAAGACGCATACCCCGGGGTGGATCTCGTCTATTACGGCAACCAGCGGCAACTGGAGTACGATTTGGTGGTCGCTCCAGGCGCCGAACCTCAAGCCATTCTGCTGGACATCACGGCGGACGGACGCAAGCCACTGCGTGTCGCGAACAACGGCGACTTGGTGGTGATTACCGCGGTGGGCGAGGTGCGCTTCCGCAAGCCGACGATTTATCAGCCGGAAGGGAACTCGGACTGGCCCGCAAATGCGTCTTATGCGGCCGGCGCCCGCCGTACGGTGGACGGCCGTTGGGTGCGAAGAGGTGCGTCTCGAGTCGGATTTGAGATTGGCGCCTATGACAAGCGACAGCCGCTGGTCATCGATCCTGCGCTTTATTATTCGACCTACGTCGGCGGCACTCTCTTCAATCCGATTTTCAGTCTGGCCATCGACTCCTCCGGCAACGCATACGTAACCGGAAACACCACTTCGACGAATTTCCCGACTACGACCGGAGCCTACCAGACGAAATACGCCGGAAGCCACGACGCCTTCGTGACCAAAGTGAACCCCGCCGGAACCGCCTACCTCTATTCCACCTACCTCGGGGGCAACGGCATTGATCATGGCTCAGGCATCGCGGTCGATAGTTTGGGGAACGCGTATGTGGCGGGCACGACATCGTCCAAGAACTATCCCGTCACCGCCGGCGCCTTTCAGTCGACCTGTGGTGGATGTGCGGGCGGGAATCCCGACGGCTTCGTGACCAAACTGAATCCCACGGGTTCGGCGCTGCTCTACTCCACCTATCTCGGCGGCAGCGATGGTTACGAGCATGTGGACGCGATCGCAGTCGACGGCTCGGGCGACGCCTTTATTACCGGCTTCACCTGTTCCAGCGACTTTCCTACGACCCCCGGCGCTTTCCAGACCACCTACAAGGGCTCTTGCACGCTGTTTGGTGGCAATGCGCGCATCACAAAGCTCAATCCGACAGGCACGGCTCCGGTGTACTCCACGTTCCTTGGCGGCACCGGCACTGACTGCGCCAACTCCATCACCGTGGATGCAGGCGGCAACGCCTACGTGACGGGCTACACGACTTCTACCGACTTCCCCACGGCGGGCGAGCCATACCAGAGCCAGAACCAGGGCGCTAATGATGTCTTCGTGTCCAAGCTGAACCCCGCCGGTTCCGCGCTCGTCTATTCCACCTACATCGGCGGCAGCAATGACGATCAAGCATGGGGCGTAAGATTGGACCCATCCGGAAATGCCTACGTCGTGGGACAGACGCTGTCGACAGATTTTCCTGTCAGCCCGGGAGCGGTCCAGACCACTTGCGCAAGCTGCGCTGTCAGTTCTCCGCAGACCGACGGGTTCGTGGTCAAGGTGAATGCCGCAGGTTCCGCTCTCCCCTACTCCACCTATCTTGGAGGCACAGGCGAGGACACCGCCTTTGCGGTTGCCGTCAGCTCGACCGGAGAAGCCTACGTGGCCGGTGAGACTGGTTCCAAGGATTTTCCGGTGACCCCGGGGGCCTTCCAGTCCACCAACACCGGAGGCATCGACTCCTATGTAACCCACCTGAACGCCAAAGGAACCAGCGAGGTTTACTCGACGTACTTTGGCAACAGCGCCACCACCATTCTGGGGATCGGCCTGAATAACGTCGACCATTCTTTCGTGGTAGCCGGGAGAACCTATTCGTCGACCTTCCCCACTACCCCCGGAGCGGTGCAGACCACCTGCCCCACGTGCAATCTGCAGGCCAAGAATGCTGACGGATTTGTCGCCCGGTTTGTGGTCGGAGACCAGATATGGCCTTTGACCTTGAACTTCGGCACGCAGACGATAGGAACCAGTGGGGCCGCGCAGAAGACCACGCTCTCCAACAGCGGCGTGCCCGTGCTCAACGTTAGTAATGTTCAGATCACCGGAACCAACGCCGTCGATTTCAGCGAATCCGACACCTGCGGCTCGCCGGTCGCGTCGGGGGCCAGCTGTACGGTGACCGTCACCTTCAAGCCATCCACCAATGGAGCAGAAACCGCGACGCTTACGGTGACGGACGACGCCGCCAACAGCCCGCAACATGTGACCCTGCAGGGCACGGGCAGCAGCGTCAAGCTGGCGCCGGCCAGCGTGAATTTTGGCAATCAGGCGGTAGGGACAACCGGCTCGATGCAGCAAATCACCCTGACCAACCTGGGCAGCACGGCGCTGCACATCAGCAAGATCAGCGTAGTGGGTACCAACGCGGGAGATTTCGCGGAATCGAGTACGTGCGGATCGAGTGTGTTGCGCGGAGCCAAGTGTTTTATCAACGTTACCTTCGGACCCACATCCAAAGGCAGACGCACCGCGGCTGTCTCCATCAATGATGACGGAGGCGGAAGTCCGCAACAGGTCGCGCTAACCGGCAACGGTAACTGAGAATGTAGGTGCGGGCGTCCTCGCCCGTGCTTCCTCCCTACTCCGAGCCCGCAGCAGCGAGGATGCTCGCGCCTGCTTTGTTTGTAGGCGCCTCTCTAATGCCCCCCACCTTTCAGACTCACGGTTTGCGGGCTCGCAGTTTCAACGTCATTGTCGTAAATAGACAAGGTGGCAACTCGTGTGCCTCTCGCCGTCGGCTTGAAGCTTACATTTACGTCGCAAGTCGCGCCCTCCGCCAGGCTGCCACCGCAGGAGTTGGTCTGGGAGAAATCCTGCTGGTCGGTTCCGGTGATCGTCACCTTGCTGATGGTCAGGGACGCTGTACCGGTGTTGCTCAAGCTAACGGTGTTCGTCGTGCTCGTTCCCACGTCGTGCAGTCCGAATCCCACAGATGTCGGTGAGATTCTGACTTTGGGCGCGGGCAGGCCAGTACCAGTAAGGCTTACCGCCTGCGGGCTGGAAGGATCGCCGTCATTGATCTTGACGGTTCCCGCCAGACTGCCGACGGCGCGGGGTGAAAAAACTACGTTGACGGCGCAAGAGCCCTTGGCGCTCACCGAGGAACCACAGTTATTCGTCTGCGAAAAATTTCCGTTGATCGAGATGCCGGTGATCGACAGCGGCGCGTTTCCAGTATTGTTCAGAGTGATCGTTTGAGCGCCACTGGCCGTGCCCACGAGCTGTCCCGTGAAGCTCAGGCTGGTCGTCGACAATCGCACCGAGGTCTTGGGAACAATCAACGATACCGTCATGGTGTGGGTGACGCTGCCGCTGTTGGCGATGACTGTCACGGGATAGGTCCCCGCCGGAGTCGTCGTGCTTACGGTCACCGTCAGCGTGGAGGCGCCGTTCGTGCTGACCGATGCCGGGCTGAAGCTGGCGCTGGCTCCTGGAATCGCGGAAAGACCGTCCACGCTCAGACTGACTGTGCCCGTCATTCCTCCCAGAGCGAGCGTAGCTAGACTGAACGCGGCTTGACCAGACGGCGATGCCGTTACGCCGTGGATGGAACGAGTGAGCAGCATGTAGTCAGGGGTATCGGCTTGCACGTTGCAGGCTGCCGGGCTTGCTACCGAGGCCCATTCGGAGTGTACGTCCTGACCAGTTAAGCCTTGCCATCCGTCGAGATTGATGTTTGTGGCTTTCGGGCTGGGAACGGTGAATGCCGTTGTATTTGTGCCGGCCCACCAGGTGTTATTGTCCGAACTCAGGGTGGAAATTAACTGCGTCCAGTCCGAGCCGCCCAAAAAGCTGTCGCTGAAGACTTGAGCGGTGGAGGGCCCCGCCACCTGGTTCTGCTGCAGCGTCAGATTTTCCGTTACCAGTTGATAGACCTGGCCGGTTTCCCAGTTCGTCACCCTGAATCCGCCTGCCGAACCCGTAAAGTTGATCTGGTTACTGCCGTTGCCATAAAGAGTGTTGTTCTTGTAAGTGAGTGATGTGGAATCGAGAATAGTGATTCCGCCTTGATAAACCTGGCCAAAGGGACTGTTGGCGCACAGGTGACTGTTGGAGATAGTTGCGGGCCCCTCACTTTTTTCGATCAGGAATGCGTCAGCATTGCCGACGGCGGTCAGAGAATTGACCGTGAAGTTGGCATTGTCCGTATCAAAGTGGATGGAATGAGTCTGATTAAAGAGCGCAGTGAAATTCTGAAAGGTGCCGTCGTGGTCGAACATGAACTTTCCGCCACCAGTATCGAAGGAGTAGTACGCTCCCTGGGCGCCGCGCCAGTTGTTGTAGGAAGCGGTGTCGGACTGCCAGAGCCCGTTCTTAACCCGGGAAGTATTAAAGCCCATCTGGCCGTTGTGACTGGCGACGCTGGACTTGATCGTGAAATTTTGTGGACCGGATAGCACCAACCCGATTCCGTTATTCCAGAGAAACTGGTCGGAATCGAGCAGCACGTTCGTGGCGAGGCTGTCGATGTTCACAGCCCCGTTTTGACGGCAGGAGTTGCCGTATTGAAACGTCAGCCCGCGTAAAACAAGGTTCGACAGTCCGGAGTCGACGAACAAACTTGGGCGTGTCGCCACTTCAACCGTTGCGGTCGCCATATTCGTCCCCGCTGGCGGCCAAACATAGAGGACCGAATTGGCTTCGTTGGGGAAAAAAGTACCCTGGCGCATCGCCGTCAGTGAAAGCACTTCGGTGAGCGGGTTCCCGTTCACAGCCACGATTTCCCGTCGCAGCATAATCTCCTGCTCGGTGGGCGCCCCCGGATTTGCAGGACACGCGCCCCATTGGTAAGGCCAGGATTGGGTATAGATCTTGGGATTGCCGCTGTAAGGAGACCATCCGCTCCACACGTCGGCGCCGGAGATGAAGACGGTACCACTCGTGGCAGCCTGGAAGGTTATGGGCAAGCTGGTGCTCTGACTACCGCTGCCCAGAGAAAACGATTCGCGATAAGTTCCGGGATTAATGATGACGCGACTGCCGATACTCTTATGGTTGTTGCTGACGGCCATGGCAACTGCCGCAGTGATGGTTTTCAGCGGTTCGCTCTGGCTCCCGGGATTACTGTCGGAGCCGGCATTGCCATCGACATAGATGAACGCAGTCTCCAGGCTTTCATTGACGTTGGCTTGACCCCAAGCAGAAGAGGAGATCGCCAGGAGAAGAAAAATGAGCAACGAAACGGCGAGGCAGACTTGGAGCGTACGACCTCTTGCTAACCACATGGGGGACCCTCGCGAAGGAGATTTTGTCAGCTCAGAATCAGTGGGATATCTTTGACCGCTTGCTTCCCGATGCTCGCTTTGTCACCGAGGCGGCTTGTGGAATCCACTCTAGCCAATCTGGCAGGGCGCCAGAAGATGCCACTAGTGCAGGGCTAACGGCACGCGCAGCGTGGAATCAGTACAGCTCTGCTGTGGGCAGAATGACATGCGCTAGTTCAGGAGGTTTCGCGCTGGAACCATCAAAGAGGAGAATTGCGTGAGGATACGCGCAGTGAGCGATCCTTACCAAAGACCAAATTGTCAGCTTCAGATTTCGCGGGATCGCTTTCGGCTTGGGGCCGACGTCGGTCTAGTCATCGTCGGGAGGTTCGGGCGGGGTTGTGTCATTGATGAAGAAGTCGGCATCAAGTGGCGCGGGTATTGTCTGGTAGACACGAGGTTTCGCTTTGAAGTTAAAAAAGGCGCTTAGGTCGTTGTTCGCCCGCGCGTCCGCAAACTTGAGCGCGCCTTCCGGAATATCGAAAACGCCTTCGATGAAGCGCAGGATGCTGCCAAAATCGTGCCTGGAATTATTCACCGAAGCTTTCGGTGTGTAGGCCGAGACCACGATCATCGGGACGCGAAAACCGTATTGATAGTCGCCTTGCACGCCCTTCAGGATGGTCGGGGGCTCGTGGTCGTACCAGCCTCCCCAATCATCCCACACCACAATGACGGCAGTATCGGACCAATAGCCTTTTCCTCCCTCGCAGGTGGTGTCACTGCCAATCGAATTGACAATCGACGCAACCCAGGAAGGTCCTCCGGTGGGCCCTCCTGAGGCATTGCCCGGGTGGTCGGAGTTGCCGTAGATCGGGGTCACCCAGCTGACGTTGGCGAGTTTGCAGTTGCGGATGTCAGTCAACACATCTGCCGGCACCAGGTCGACATTGTTAGCCCACTCCGTGCCGGTGCAGGTGGTGTAGCCGGCATCAGGCACGCATATCTCTCGAATGTGATTCGGCGCATTGAGCAGGTATCCGCCAGGAACGGTCTTGGTGCCGGCTGCGGCGTAATATTTCCAGGTCAGGCCGGCGTCGTCGAGCAGGGTGGCCATGGTGTCATGCGAGAAGCAAAGCGCGCCCAGTGGATCATTGAGCAGCTTGGTCTCCGGCCCGGTGGGGTTGACCAGCCAGTTCCACTCGGTCGCGGGCGCCAGGCAGCCGGTTTCGCCGGTAGCAGGAACGCCTGTCGGAGCAGATGGCGTTTCGGCCAGAAATACGCCCAGGCCGTCATCGGATTTCGTTGGCGCGGAGGTTCCCGCCAGAAGAAACAGATGGGCGGGAGTGCTCGGTCCCTGGTTGGTTTGAAACATGAAGTTGGCCCAGCCATACTGCGCCGCCAGGTTCAAGTAGGGATCGATGAGATGAGTCGAGTTGTCGACGTATTTGAACTGAGGATTTGCCGGACACGTTCCCGTGCACGTAATCAGATCGGCGCCATCCATCTTTCCGCCGTCATACATTTGCTGGAACGCATGGTGAGCGTGACTCAAATCGTAGGGGTTGCCCAGGGGCTCCGGAGTGAGAGCAATAATCTGACCCGAAGAATTTACGCCGTTGCTGGAGAGGTTGTACTTCGCTGGATTGATGCCCGGCCATGTCAGCAGGGCATGAAAAAGATTGTCGGGAGTCCGGTTCTCCTGGATGATGAGAACGATGTGCTGAAATGGATTCGGGTGTGGGATCTGCGCGTGGGCAAACCCCGCGCCGAACAAAACCAGCAGCGCCAGCGCCTTTACGCTCAGTGAAATGCTCCCGCTTTTCCCTTTCGGCCACATCTTTCTCTTCTCAAATTTCACCCCAGAGATTCCATGAGGTTCACCGGACGGGTTCGCGGACGTAAGCGCAGAACTACATTGGAGAGAGCGGAAAGGGAAGACCAAGAAAACCTCCGAGCATTGTCGAGTCCCGAGCTCAACTTGTCCGCGGCGCGGATCAAGTGCCAGTATTCTCATCCCGCCCGATAGAGACGTCAAGATGCAAGATTTTTCATGCACTTGCGATGTGGAAGCGCGGCTGCTCGAGGATATTCGCACTCTGTGTGCCCTCCGAAAAGCCTCGCCACCCACCCGCTGTAAAGTTCATGCAGGTGACCAAAGCCCATGAACTGAATGTTTTAGTGAGACCGCAACTATTTGCGGTCGTGGGTGTTCAGGATGATTACACGCACGTTGCCCAGCAACTGGTAGTCGATTCTTCGGAATCCGAGAAACCGATCCCACAGCGCCACAGAAAGTTCAGGTAAGAATGTCACTGCGAATCGGCGGATTACGCCTGTCATGGCCACGCGATCATTTTGGCGGTTGGCGTTGCCGGAGAAGTCTGTTGCTGGGAAGTTCTCTTTTGCTGATGTCGCTCGTTTTTCTGACCGCGTGCGGCGGGGGCAGCGCAAGTCCAGACTCCGTGGCGCAGGTGCCTAGTATCGCGCTTTCCACCTCCAGTCTCGATTTCGGAGCGCAACCTGTAGGGACACCGAGCGTTCCCCTAGTCTTGACCATTACCAACAGCGGCAATGGGGACCTCACTCTTGGCGGCGTTGCCATTGCTGGAACCAGCGCCAGTGTTTTCAGCTTAGCCGGCAATAACTGCGGGAGCAGCGTGTCCGCGGGCTCCAGTTGTGCGGTGAAGGTAAGCTTCACGCCGGGCAGCACCAGCTCAATGACTGCCACTCTCACCATCAGCGATAACGTGAGCAACAAGACCGTGGGTCTGAGTGGAAGCGGGTTTACCGTCACTGGACTGGCGCACGGAGTCTTCATGCTGGATCCACCGGTCGACGATACCTCATGCGCGCCGGAACATCCGGCGAACTGTTACTCGCAGCATCTTGTTCCCACCTTCATCTGCAGCGGCAACGGCACGCCGGTGGGGTACAACTGTACGCAGGCGGGTGCGGGTGAGCCCTACGTCAAAGGCGCCCACTTTCAAATTCGCTGGGACATGGTCAATCCGGCCAACGGAACCTACGACTTCTCAAAGCTCGATGGATGGATGCAAACCTGGAACGATGCCGGGAAGCTCAGCAGCATCGACTTTGAGCCGACCGCGTATGGCACGATGAACGGATACACTCCCAGCTGGTACGTGACCCCGGCCAATATTTCCAGCGTGTCACAGACCGGCGGAATCATCACCGTACAAACTTCATCTCCCATGGGTTTCTTTCCCGGGGGAATCAGTGCTGCGCCGGGCCTGGAAATTCAGATCGCGGGCACGGGCACCGCGCTCGACGGCAACGGCACCGCCGCCAGTTCCGGCATCTGGACCGTATGCGACCACAACACCGCCGGATGCCAGGATCCTTCTTCGCAAACGATCTACGCGATCGGGGCGGGAGCCGACATTTCTGCAGCCAGCGCGGGAACGGTGGGCAATCCGCTCTACGGTTCGGACGATGGTTCCACTTGCACCTCGGGCATCGTTCCCATCCAGTGGCGGCCGAACTTCATCAAGGCCTGGCAGATGCTTATGCAACAGGTTGTCGCCCACTACGGAACCAATCCGAACGTCGCCAACCTGCGCTTCGGGATGGGCAGTGGTGGTCAGACGAATCCGACGAATGGCCTTTCCGCCGGGGATCCCAACCGCGCAGCGTGCCAGGCGCAGATGACCACCTACGGGTTCACGAGTGTGGCTGCGCCGTGGCCGGATCCGGGTACTTCACAATGGCCGCAGGTGGCTGCCAACTGGATCGCCTATCTGAAAATGATGCTGCAGTTCGAGCAGACGCTGCACAGCCCGAAAGTGATCACGATTGATACGAGTCCAATCCAGTTTTCTCCGGACGATTTTGTCACTCCGGACGCAACCGCTGCGAATGCGGTGGCCGCACACATCGGATTTGGAAACCTGGGGGTGCAGAAGACCGATGCGTCGAATTTTGCTGCGGGAATCCCCTGCGGCGGTGGAGACTGGTGCGCCAACTTCCAGAAGTACCGGGGTCAGGTGCCGCTGGAGCTGGAGACGCTGTTTTACAGCGATCCTACCAACGCGAGCCAGACAGGTTCTCTGGTGACCATCGTGCCTTTCGCAACCGCCATGGGCGTTCAAATTCTAGAGCTCTATCTTGACGACTTAATGTGCACCTACGACACCACTTGGGTGGGCAACAACACCTACGCGGTGTGTAATGCGGCGGGCTACCCGGCGGTAGTCTCGGCCGCGGCGGCACATCTCAATTGACGGCTGCGGCCATTCCACAGAGTAAGTCCGGTGAAGATGTCAGACTTATGGCGGCGACGTAAGCTGGATTGCTTGGACCGCACCAGGGCTCTCGCGCTCTTCGGAATTCTGGCGTGGCTCATTCTCATGAACGCATGCGGCGGAGGAAGTGCGAGTCCGCAAGCGGTTGCGTCTGTCCCCGCCATTACTCTTTCGACTTCCAATCTCGATTTCGGAGCCCAAACCGTAGGCACTCCCAGTTTTCCCCTGGTGCTGACCGTTACCGACAGTGGCACCGCCACCGTGACGCTCTCAGGGTTCACCGTCGGCGGAAGCAATGCCGGTGATTTCAAAACAACCAGCAACAGCTGCGGCAGCAGTTTATCCGCTGGGTCTAGTTGCAGGGTGAAGGTGACCTTCACGCCGCACAGCACCAGTTCGACGGCGGCGAGTCTGACCATCACCGACGACGCCACCAACAGCCCGCAGACCGTGGGGTTGAGCGGGAGCGGTTTTACCATCACCGGGCTGGCGCATGGCATGTTCATGCTCGATCCGCCGACGGATGACACGTCCTGTGGCTCGGACGACCCCACCGGTTGCTACACGCAGCATCTGCTGCCGACGTTCATCTGCACCGGCAATGGCACGCCGGTAGGCTACAACTGCGGCCAGGCAGGCCCAGGTTCGCCGTTTATCAAAGGCGCCGCCTTCCACGTGGGTTGGAATGTGGTAAGCCCCAGCAATGGCGTCTACGATTTCTCCACGCCGGACCAATGGATGCAACCATGGATCGACTCGGGCAAACTGGTGAGCCTGGTTTTTGAGCCGGCTGGTTTCGGCACCAGCAACGGAGTCACACCCTCTTGGTACCTGACGGCGGCCAATGTCTCGAGCATTTCGCAAACCGGCGGAATCATCGCGGTGCAAACCTCATCGGCCATAGGATTCTTCGCCGGCGGAGTCAGCGCCGCGGCCGGCTTGGAGATTCAGATTGCCGGGACGGGGACGGCGCTCGATGGCGACGGCACTCCCGCTAATCCCGGTATCTGGACGGTGTGCGACCACACCACGCCGGGATGTCAGGATCCCTCGACGCAAACCATCTACGCTATCGGCGCGGGCGCTGACATTGCTCCGGTGA
>Ga0335078_10011053_pt1 | contig 13376 bp, 14 predicted proteins | sample Lox_Sample_32_FD_206711 | JGI IMG/M metagenome (GOLD analysis project Ga0335078, IMG submission 206711) | Soil microbial communities from Loxahatchee National Wildlife Refuge, Florida, United States - Lox_Sample_3.2 | ecosystem: Environmental > Terrestrial > Soil > Wetlands | place: USA...
TTTTCGACGATGAAAAGCACTCGAAGGATAAGCCGCGCGAGATCGAAGTTGCGTTGGGCACTCCGTGAAACACTTCTCCGGAAAGCCGCTGAGCAGCGAGAACGTTCCGTGATGTCGTCGATCAGGTGATCGCGGGCGCCAAGGCCGGCCCGTTCTTCTGAGTTTGTAACAGCGAAGTGCGACGATGGCATTAGAGCCGCGCACGGCCCAAGGCATGCCCAAACGCCCTTCAGGCGCGACCCCACCACCACTCACATCCGGTTTCCAGAACCCTTGACGAGGTGCAGAGGTACTGCGCACGAAATTCGGGGTAGGCGCATGCGGCGCTCGTTGCGGGTGATTGACCTCAACGATTTCGAGGCGCGGAGACTTTATTTGTACGACTGGGCACTAGCATCTCGGCGGCGGGCAGAAATTCCGACTTTACAAGTCGATCTCAGAACGGTGGCTTTGTGTAAATTTTACAATCTCCTGATTCTAAAGGACCTCTTGGCTTTGGCGCGGACCGGGCTTCACGTAACCTACTGATTCTGAAGGAGCCGGTGGCTTTGGTAAGTAATCTTTTTTTGTGCCGTCTTGGGGCTTACTTATTATCAGTTTATAAACAGGGTGGGGCGGGAGCGCGCCGCCATCCCCGCCGCGACGGGAGCCTGCTGTGCCTGCTTGAAGCTCCTTTCCATCACTTTTCACCTCGCCTCCGGACCCGGTTGCCCCCTGGGACGCCGTTACATTGAACTCATACCACGAATCTAAGCCGATGTCAAGCAGTAAGTTAACGCAGACTCTGGGCACCAAGACTAGCCTACTTGTGGGGCGGCCGTCCCCGCGCCGGGGTCCCGGCGGCGTTCCCGGGCGGGGCAAGCCCCGGCCCTACGTCCGGGATATCAAGGCGAAGCCCGTTAGTTAGCGCCTACCCAGGAATTTTTCCAAGGTCTCGACTTCGTTCTCGGCCAGATCCATGTACTTCCGGGTACCCTTGGCGTCCTGATTCTGAAAGGCCGCTTGCGCCTTACCCATGTAAGTACTCATACGATCCTCGGCGGCGGAGATGTCGCCCCGCAGGTTCAGGCCTTGCTGGCTCATTTGGCGCCGCAGGTTTTCCACTCCGTCCTTGGCAGCGGTGGCGCGGCTGGTTAGCTGATCCATCTGATGGTCCAGTTCATCCATTTCTGCCTGATCTACCGCCGGGGCTTGGTTACTGGTTCCGGCTTGCTGGGCGCCCCCTTGCGACTGCCCGGGTTGGTTCGAGCCCGCAGACGACGAGGCCTGCTCGCTTGCCCGGACTCGATTACTTGAAGATCGTGCTTGGGAAGGTTGGTTGGAAGGATGCTGTTCGCCGCCGTTGTCCGCCTGAGTTGGTTTGGTCTTTCCCGAGTCACTGGCCGGCGGATTTGCCGTGCCTTGCGCACTTCCGGAAGTAGTGCTCGGCGCCGAATTGGGCGGCGGGTTCGATGACTGGCCCTCGCTCGTATTCGTCGCCGGCTGCTGTGAGCCAGGCGAGGTCGATGGAGTTGAGTTGGAGGGCGGGGACTGGCTCGCGTCACTGCCCGTCGTGTTGGCGGGGCTAGCAGGCGGAGCAGGTGTGGGGCTGGCCGGCGGCTGCGTGCTCTGTGACGCTTGTCCATTGGCCCGAGCCTTCTCCCGGCGCGGCAGATACACACCGGCGGCTACCAGAACCGCCAAGACCACCAGCGCCCCGAGTGTCATATAAAAGCCGCGATAGCCCCCTGGCTTTGCGGCTTGGGCAATGGGCTGCGGCGCCATTTGAGGCGCCGGTTGTGCCGCGCTGGGTGCTGTCCCAGACGCCGGCTGAACTTGTTGTGCCTGGCTGCTTGGCGGAATGGGTGCGCCAGCGGCCGCCTGAACAGGTGGCTGAACCGTGGCCGCTGCGGGGACCGCCGCGGGGCCCGAGGCGCCCTGAGGCGGAGGCTCTTGAAACACCGCCGTGGCCCCGAACGCAGCGGGTTGCGAAACCGGCGCCCCGGCAACAGCACCTTGCTTCCGCAGGTCTTCCGCGACGCTCTTGAGCGCGTTGCGAAAAGCGTCCGCCGACTGGAAACGCTGGCCCGGGTCCTTGGCCAAGCCCATTAAAATGACTTGGTTCAGTGCGGTCGGCAAGCCGGGTTGCAGCTCGATGGGAGGCGTGGGCGCCTGCTGCAGGTGGGCCGACATGAGGGAGTAATTGCTCTCCGCCTGAAAGGGCTTGCGGCCGGTCACGAGTTCGTAAAGCGAGACGGCCACCGAATACAGGTCGGAGCGGGCATCGACGCCTTCCCCTTTAACCTGCTCAGGAGACATGTAATAAAGCGAGCCCAGGGTAGTTCCCGTCATGGTCATGCCGCGATCCTGGCCCGAACGCGCAATGCCGAAGTCCATGAGCTTCACCAGGCCTTGCGGGGTCAGCATCATGTTGGCGGGCTTGATGTCGCGATGGATGATCTGCTGCCGGTGGGCGTAGCTAAGGGCCACCAGCACCTGGTCAATGTAGTCCACCGCGTCCGTGGGAAGCACGGGCCCTTGTTCGAGGCGGGCGGCCAGGGTGGTGCCCTCCACGAACTCCATGATCATCACCAATTGATTGCCGATGGTGAGGGCGGTACGCAAGGAAGCGATGTTGGGATGGTTCAAGCTGGCCAGCAGCTTGATCTCGCGCAGAAAGCGGTCCGCCAGCTCTTTCTGGCCGGCAAGGTCGGGCAGCAGAATCTTCATAGCCTCGATGCGGTCCGAAATGACGTTCCGCACCTTGAAGACCTTGCCCATGCCGCCGGCGCCGAGCACCCCGAGGATTTCATAGTCACCGATACGGTGGACCGTCTCATCCTGGCTCATGGATGCACCCTCCTGTTCGGCAGTGGTCCAGTTCCATCAGGCACTAACCACCCCGGCCTTCGGCCACCCCTCCTCAGAGAGGAGGAGACACTACCTCCGCCCGACCCGCGATTCGGATGCGGCCTATCTACTCGCTCTTAGCAACGTCGCCTACCTTAGGGGCACCGCTGCCATTGAAGGTAGCTGTCGCGGAACCCTCATCCACTTCGGTCACGGTGGCGGTTCCCAGTTGACTGGTGATGGTCTTAATCACCGCTCCGGTGGTGGGATCCTTCACGTCCTTAACCTTGCGGGAGATGGTCAATTGATCCCCGACCTTGACGCCCGACTTGCTTCCGACGTTCAAGATCAGAGTATTGCCGGTAACGTCGGCGACCAGGCCCGAAACCTCGACCTTAACCGTGGGGAGGATGGAGGCCTTGTCATCAAGTTGCTGGCCCGTGTTCGCGACCGCGGCGTTCACAGCCTCACCGAGGATCGTATTGGCGAAATTGCTGCTGCCCATATCAATCGCACCGCCGCCGCCCCCGCTCCAACCTCCACCACCGCCGCCAACCCCGAATCCGCTGCGCTTGGACTCCCCGCTTCCCGTCACCACGGCTAGAATCTCGCCCGTATTCACATCCACCATCTTGGCGGTGACATTCACCACGGCTTTGGAGTCATTCTTGTGCAGACCGCCGAGGCCGAATTTTCCCAGGCCATAAGCGGCTGCACCGCCACCGATGTGCTTGTCGTCGCGGCCAAACTGGGTGATGCTGCCCACAATGATGCAATTCACGCCCAAGATCTGGCCGATCTTGGCCGCGGTGCCGGCGTCAACGCGGTCGCTGTTCGAAAAGTTCTGCTCTTTCAGTATTTTGTCCATGGTGTTGCGGTCAACCACCCGGTATTTGCCGTCCTGAACGAGCTTCTCCTCAAGCAGCAGCGAAATGCCCTTGCCCACGTCCTGATCGGTGCCAAAATAGGCCTGCACGGCGGACCGTACCGTGCCGTAATCGAAATCCAATACGGCGACGCGCTTCTTATCCTGGGCGAAGGCTGTGGAACTAAGAAAGGCTAGAATCAGCAACACACGAAAAGTTCGAAGCATGGCGAACCCCTCCTTGCTTTGTCGGATTTGTCTGGAGGCGCAGGGCTCCCAACACTACTCCAGTATCAGCGCATCATAGACTGGTGGCGGAAGAAAAGCAAACGTATCAAGTCAGCTAAGATAGCCATGGTCGCGCACTCCCAAGAACGTCTGGGCCGGCTTCTGGCGCTATAGTCGTCCGCTGACGATGCTAAGATAGCTCAGGGGTCTTCTCAAGGCGGTGCGAGCCCGAGGGTGAATTCATGGAACTGACGATTCCCATTCCAGAACGTCAGGATGTCGTTTGCTTTCCGGCAGGCATACTCCAATGGAGTGAAGACGAGTTCTTCCACTTCTGCCAAGTCAACCGTGACCTGCGCATCGAGCGCTCGCCGAAGGGAGAGATTATCGTGATGTCGCCCGCCGGAGGGTACTCGAGTTTTCAAAACCTGGGGGTCGCGACCCAACTGTATTCGTGGGCCACTGCAGACGGAAGGGGTGTGGCTTTCGACTCTAGTGGAGGATTTATTCTTCCGAACGGCGCCATGCGCTCACCGGATGCAGCCTGGGTAAGGCTCGCGCGGCTTAAGAAATTGAGTCGTCGGAAGAAGGAGCAGTTCATTCCCCTCTGCCCGGACTTCGTTATTGAAGTCGCCTCCCCTTCCGATAAGGTTTCGAATCTGCGCGAGAAGATGGAGGAGTACGTGGACTGCGGCCTGCGTCTAGGATGGCTGATCCTGCCGCGCTTACGTCAAGTGGAGGTCTATAGTAAGGCAGGAGTTGAAACGATCAACTCGCCCGCCAAGATCAGTGCCGATCCTGTTTTGCCGGGCTTCACGCTGGAATTGGCTTCGGTCTGGAAGCCACCGTTTTAGCCCAGGAAATTGTCGGGACACGCCTGAAAGGGCGGCGGGGCTGAAGAGACTGTGTGAAAACTCGTGGATTCCCGCCTTCGCGGGAATGACGTCGTCGCGTGGAAGCTCTGAGTGCAGCGATGTCATCCCCGCGCAGGCGGGGATCCACTCAAAGCCTCGCGAAACGCGAGTTCTCACACAGACTCTGAAGCCCGCCCTTCCGAGGCCCGAAATTGCCTTTACTGCACGGTAATCTGGCTCTCGACGTCCCGATACTCGTGCTCCGATAAAATACCGCGGCTCACGAGATCCTGCTTGTCTTTGTAGGGACGATTGTCAATCACTTTCCGGGCTTCCTCCCGGGTCATTCCTGGCAGGTCGCGGAGCTGCGTTTCGGTGGCCGAATTCAGATTGAGGCGTCCTTGCGAGTCGCGGTTCCACCCCTCCTTTACGCCGTCGGCGGCGACTTTGGCTTCGTGTTTCGCCTGGTGAGCGGCGGCATCAAGGTCTTGAGCGGCTGCCTTCGATTCTTCCTTCAGTTTGGCGGTGGCATTGGCGACTTCCTGGCGCGTTTTCTGGTCCCGCTCGGCCTGGGTCTGAGAATTGGCATTGCGCGAGGTGCATCCTGATAAGCCAACCATGAGCAGAGCCAATGAGGCGAGAACGAGATATGTAACGTAGCGTTTCATTCATTCCCTCCCGGGCTTTCACACCAACAACAGAACCTACTCCCGCCCTCCTATGAGGTTTGATGTGAGCGCTGCACTCGATGGCACCAGGAAGTTGCCAAGCTAAGGAGAATCAAGGAATTAAGGCGGGCACGTTGTGGAGAGGCTCAGCTACGTTTCGCCAACTGACCGTGGCGTTGTCCGAACAGATCATCCACGCGCTGCTGCTCGCGCCGCGCCTCTTCCCGGCGATAGAGTTCGAGCTTGAGGTCGCGGAGGTTTTCAACGATCTTTCGCTTGCGCTGGGCTTCCCGGAACGCCTGCTCCTGCGCCGCCCGTTGCTCTTCCAGCTTGGCGAGCTGCAGCCGAACACCTTTCTTTTGCTGCTCGAATGCGGCCATGCGGGCGAGTTCGAACTGAAGCTCTCCGGCCGCCATACCGGTTTTGAGGCGCTCCTCGAGGCCGCTTGCGATCCGCCGTTTTTCCTGATCGAGATGCTCAACCAATTGGTTCAACTGGTTGAGATACCCGATGATCACCGCCAGACGGAGGCGTTCACGCTCCTCCAGGCTCTGCCGGAGGCGAAAAACGGGTTGGAGGGAAAAGTGGAAAGGCATGGGTAGAAGCCAGGAGTCAGAAGTCAGAAGTCAGAATGGCCCTCGAATAGCCGTTCCGCAAACGACTCACTTCTTCTAGCCCGCTCATCAAGTCGTGCGTTCCGCACTCATTCTGACTCCCGACTCCTAGCCCGGAAGGGCGACCAGCGCCTCGACCGCTTTGTTCAGCGGAGTGATATCTCCAAGATCCTGCTGCAGATAGGCATTGATAGCGGGCAGCGAAGCGACCGCCTGGTCGAGTACGGGATCGAGTCCTTTCTGGTAAGCGCCTACGCGGATCAGGTCCTCGGCGGCGGCGTAAGCGGCCAGGAGCTTTCGCAATTGGCGCGCTTTGGTCTGCGCTTCCTTCGGGCAGACGGTGGACATCAACCGGCTCAGACTGTCCAGAACCGAGATGGCAGGATAGTGATTTCGGGCCGCCAGTTTGCGGTCCAGGATGATGTGCCCGTCCAGGAGAGACCGCACTGCGTCCGCAATGGGATCCTGTTGATCGTCGCCCTCCATCAATACGCTGTAAAACGCCGTGATGCTGCCTTTGCCGAAATTTCCGGCGCGCTCCACCAGGCGCGCCAGCAGGGTGAACACGGAGGGAGTATACCCTTTGGAAGTAGGAGGCTCGCCGGCCGCCAGGCCGATTTCCCGCTGGGCCATGGCAACGCGCGTCAGCGAGTCGAGGATCAGCAACACGTTCTTGCCACGCGAGCTGAAATACTCGGCCACAGCGGTGGCGGCCAGAGCACCGCGAATGCGCAACACCGGAGACTGGTCCGAAGTGGAAACCACCACCACGGAACGCTTAAGTCCTTCCACGCCAAGGTCTTTTTCCAGAAACTCGCCCACTTCGCGCCCACGCTCGCCCACCAGCGACAGCACCGTGACCTCGGCCGCGCTGCCGCGAGCCATCATACCGATCAGCACGCTCTTGCCTACGCCGCTGCCGCCGAACACGCCCAATCGTTGGCCGCGACCGCAGGTCATGAAGCCGTCGATGGCCCGGATACCGCAACCCAGCGGTTCCTGAATGAGGCTTCGCTCCAGGGCGAGAGGCGCTGCGGCGTGCACCGGCCAGGCTTCGCGCGGCTGGCAAGGAGGACCGTCATCGATGGGCTTGCCGGTGGCGTCGATCACGCGGCCGAGCAGTTCTGCGCCTACGCGCAGCAGCGGATACTCGCCCGAGGCCACGATCTGGTCGCCGAAACGAATGCCTTCGGGCCGGCCGAGCGGCATGGAGAGTACGGTTGAGTTCCGAAAGCCAACGACCTCCGCGGCGTAGGAACGCCCGGACCGGTCGATGATTTCGCACTGCTCTCCGACGGAACAGGCCGGACCTTGGGACTCCACGATCTGCCCGACCGCCTTGATAATCTGGCCGGACCAGCGGTTCGGCGAGCAAGTCTCAAGCCGGCGAAAGTAGGGTGCGAGTAAGGTAGGCATGGCGTAAGTGATATAAGAATTCAGCTAGCTAATTGTCTACAACGAGGGACTTAGAGCACGCGAATGGCCTATTTTCCGCGTGGCTTTAGAGGTCGGATTCGGTACCTTGCAGGGACCCTGGTGGTCTGCGGCGGGCATGGCGGATCGTCAGGATTTCGACCCGTTCATCACGCACTCGGTAAAGGATTCGATAGACTTGCCGTCCCGAACCATAGAGTAGGTGGCGCACGCGCTTAGCACGTAACTTCGGTTCCGGGACCAGGGCGCATCGTTCGGGAAGCTCGGCAAGGCTATCCACAGCGTCCCAGAGGCCGTCGTAGATCTCCGGCGTCATCTGCTCGGCCAACTGTTCCAACGCCTGCCTAGCGCGAGCGCGAAGCTCGATGTGGTATGCCAAATCGCTTCTTGCGAATCTCCGCGAAGACTTCCGCCGCCGGTCGGCCTTCACCCTCTTCCTTCAACGCTTCTTCCACTTCCAGTACCGTTTCAACCTGTTCTTTCCAGTCCTGGAAGGCTTCGGCGTCGAAGACAACGAAGCGGGCCTTACCTTCCACCGTCAGAACTATCGGCTTACGGCTCCGCCTTAGCCTTTTGGCGAATTTCACAGTGTCGCGCTTGAACGCGGTCAAGGGTTGAATGTCAACGCTCACATCGACGTCGATCATGGGACCATGCCTCTCGTCAAAGCATTCCTAAAGCATCTTATGAAATGCTACCACAGAGCGCCCGCCCGACACCAGGAACTCGCTACGACGCCGGGCGCATGGCCAGCAGGTCAAGCAATCCGCGCTCAACTTCGCGGAACTGGGTATCGAGAGAAATCTGGGTGCTGCCGACGTCGGTTTCCATGACGCAGCGGCCGCTCGGCAGGGTCGGATCTCCCACGACTTCCGGTTGGGGCTGCACGCCTTTCAGCGCAGCCACGATCTGCCGCCACTTGAAGACATCGCTCTCCGCGACGCGCAGCTTAACACTGCTGGTCGCCGCGACCCTTTCCAGGGCTACCCGGACGACACCGGTGAGGAACAGAGGATCGATCTGCGCTTCCCGATGCAGGATTTTACGGGCGATGGCCAAAGCGAGTTGCACCACCTCGGCTTCCGCACGTTCGAAGTAGGTTTTGCGCTCGCGGGCGAACTCCTCGAGGGCCTGGGCCACCCGCTTACGCTCATTGGCCAGGGCGGCATCGTGCTCGGTCCGGAGTCTGATCTCCGATTCGCGCGCGCCCTGCTCCCAGGCCTTTTTCTGAGTTTGGAGCTGGGCTTCGATCCGGGCTTGCAATTCCTCCTCAGTGTATTTCTTTCCTGCTGTTTGCGCCTGGTGCAAATTCCCCCAGACGCGCTGGGCCGATGCAGCGCTTTTGGCCTTGGCATCGCCGCCGGCTGTCCCCCCCACCGGGACTGCGGGCTGAACTTCCTGAACGGAGGGGTACACAAAGGGTTTCATTTCGGATGCGGTCGCGGCACCGGCCGCCTGAGGTTTAGACAAAGGTTTCATCACCGTCGCTCTTCAGATAAATCTTGCCGTCACTTTCCAGTTTGCGAGCCGTCTGGACGACTTCCTGTTGAGCATGCGCCACCTCGCGAGAGCGCACCTGGCCCAGCACCTCGATGTCTTCGTTCAGCATCTCGGCTGCCCGGGACGACATGACCTTGAGGAAGTGCTGCTTCAGCTCAGGCGAAGTGCCCTTGAGGGCCAGGGCCAGGGTCTTCTTGTCGACCTGAGCCACCACCTCGCGGATGGAAGCTTCGGGCACCACCACGAAGTCGTCGAAGGTGAACATCTGGTTGCGGATAGCGACCGCGAGGTCGGAATCCTGCTGCTCGATGGCCTGCAGAATGCTCTTGGTCACGGGTGCCTCGATGCGGTTGAGCAGATCGGCCACAGCTTCGACACCGCCGCAAGCCAGACGGTCCTGCCGTCCGAGGCTCTGAATCTTCTTGTTCAGCACAGTGACGATCTTCTGAACTATTTCCGGGGAGAAGGGGCGTAGTTTGGCAAGCCGCTTCACAACCTGAGCGGTAAGCTCTTCGGGCAGCATCCGCAGCAGGGTTGAAGCCGTACGGGCTCCGAGATGGGCCAGCAACAAAGCGATAGTCTGCGGGTTTTCGCCTTCGATCAGCTTGGCGAGCTGTTGCGGGTCGGCGCGCTGCACCAATTCGAGGTCTTTGAATGAGATAGCCTCCGTACGTAGCACTTGCTGAAGGAGATCCTTGGCTGTGGCCTCACCAAAGGCGCCGACCAAGAGCTTTTGCGCGTAGTCCGCGCCACCCTTTCCGATGTACTCGTGGGCGAGGGTGAGCTTGTCGAACTCGTCCAGAATCTGCTGGCCCAGCTCAGGGGAAACGATGTCGATGCGAGCGATCTCGCGCGTCAAATCCTCCACTTCTTCTTGCGGCAAGTAACGGTAGACAGCAGCGGCAGCCTTGTCGCCGAGCAGAACCATCAAGGCTGCGGCCTTTTGGACGCCGTTAATCTTCTCGGGGGGGCGTGGGGGTGCTGCTGCCATCGATCGTCACCTTTACGATTAGCGCTGTTTGAGCCAATCCTGCACGATGCGGCTGGTCTGAGCCGGTTCGTTTATAACCCTCTGGCTCAAGGTCTCTTTCAAGTTCGCCATGGGGCTGAGCGCCGGCTGTGCCTCGGGCAACCCGGCCTGAGCGAGCGCCGGTCCCACGGCAGCACCGCCGGCCAAAGCGGCCGTTGCCACGCTGGCGGCGGCCAGCCTCGGCATCTGAGCGAAACTTGCCGCCAGTTGCTTTTTGAGCGGCCTCAAGATCAGCAAATACAGGAGCAAGAAAACGATCCCATAAGCCACGTAACGCAGCACCGGCATCCACTGTTTGATGAGGTTCGGGATACGCTGCGACAGCGTGGGAGGAGCCAGATTGTCGGAACCATTGGTGTTGAACGACATGTTCACGACCGCCAATTGATCGCCTCGCGTCGGATTCATGCCGACAGCCGCCCCGGCCAGCGCTTCAATCTGCTTCATTTCGTCCGGAGTGCGCTTGCGCCGAGTTTCGACTTTTTTGTTATTTTGCGTGCTGGTTTCGATGACGTCATCGACCACGACCGCCGCCGAAATGCGGCGGATCCCGCCCGCCGGCAGCATGGTATGCCGGATCGTCTTTCCCACGGCGTAGGTCTTGCTTTCGTTGCGTACCCCGTCGATTTTGGTATCGGCCACAGGGGTCTTGGCCGGCTGCTGGCCTTGAGCTTGGGGCACATTGCTGGTGGAGCCGGGAACGCCCTGCGCGCCGGCCGCGAAGGCTGCATCGTCGGCGGTCATTTGCGAGGTCAATACCACGGAATCGTTGGTATCGTAGCTTTCCTGCGTGCTTTCGTTTGAACCGTTTTCGAATTCCACGGTCACGCTGGCCCGGACTTGGCCAGGGCCGGCGAGCGGGGCGAGCGTATCCACAATTTTTTGGGATAGCGCGGCTTCCATATCCTGGGCTTCCTGCGAATGAACGCCGCCGTGGGAGAGCAGGGGCACGTGTCCATCCGCGTCGATCACCCGGACGTCTTCCGGCTTCATGTTATCGACGGCGTTCGAGACCAGAAAGGTGATGGCACTCAAGTCTTCGTCCGACAGCCGGGCTCCGGGATGGAGTTTCACCATCACGGCGGCTTTGGCGTCTCGCTGCTGCTCGGTGAAGAGTGAATCGTGGGCCATGGCCAAGTGAACGCGAACGGCTTCGATGCCGCTCATCGACTCGATCGTTTTTTCCAACTCACCTTCGAGAGCCCGTTGATAATTCACCTGTTCCACAAAATCGCTGCCTGCCCAGTTCGGTTTGTCAAAAAGTTCAAAGCCGGAATGTCCGCTGCGAGGCAGGCCCTCGGCAGCGAGATCAAGCCGCGCGGCGCTGGCCCTGCCAGCCGGAACGCTAAGGCTGGCTCCATCGCTCGAAAGCTGGGCCGTAATGCCGCGCACGGCCAGATGCTGCACCAGGACCGTTCCCTCATCGGACGCCAGACCGGTATAGAGCGTCTGGTACTCGCCGCTGTTCATCAGCGAGACGAAGCCATACAGGGCGCCGGCGGCGATCACCACGCTGGAACCAAGAATCACACGCTGGCGGGGCGTTAGACCGCGGAAAAAGGCCGCGACTTGCCGGGCGACTTGGTTGGTATCGAGCGCCATTATCTATGCCTCAGAACAGCGGGGCCTTAGAACTGAATCTGGGAAACCTGCTGATAAGCCTGCACAATCTTGTTCCGCACCTGCATCACGAGTTGGAACGAGAGGTCCGCTTTCTCGACCGCTGCCATGGCAGAGTGGATGTCCTCACCCTTGCCCGTGACTAAGTCCGTAACCTTCTGATCTGCCTCGCTTTGGACCTGCTGCACTTGATTCAGGGTGGTCTTGAGGGCATCCCAGAAGCCCGAGGACGAGTCCGAGGAGGTGGAGGCTCCGGGCATCTTCTGCTGAAAATCGCCCGGATCAATCGACGGCAAGCCTTGAATCGTATTGCTCATTCCCTTTTCTCCTTAGGGCATTTGCGGAGCCGTTTAGGTCAAAATTTCCAGAGACTGTTGGATCATCTGCTTGGTGGACTGCAGGGCGGAAACGTTCAGCTGGTAGCTCCGCGACGCGCCCATCAGGTCCACCATCTCCTGGACCGGGTTGATCGACGGAAATGACACATAACCTTGGGCATCAGCATCGGGATGGGAGGGATCGAAGCGCCGGATGGGAGGCGTCGGGTCCGTCACCACATTCATTACTTGAACGCCCTGCACACTTCCATCCGCCGCCGAGGCCAGCCTGTCGGCAAAGCTGGAGCCGCCGGCTACCGGGGTGGACCCGAAGACCACTTCTTGTCTTTGATAAGGGCCGCCCTTCGCCGTATGCGTGGTCTCGGCATTGGCCATATTGCTGGCCACCACTTCGGCGCGTTCGCGTTCAGCCGTCAGGGCTGAACCGCTGACATCAAACATGGCAAAAAGGTTCATGAGCTTGAACCTCCTTCTTTGATTACATTCATCAAGTCCTGAAAGGTATGTTTCAACAGTTGCGTGCCCAGCCGGAATTCAAGCTGCGTTTTAGCCAGGAGCAGGCCTTCGCGGTCAAGGTCCACGTTGTTGCCGTCCGGCCGTTCGATAAGTCCCTGAACCTCAATAACTTTGGGATCGTCGTCGGGATCGAGTCCGCCGCTCGCGCGCCGCAGCTCAGCCTGAAAATCAATATCGCGCGTGCGGTAGTTCGGAGTGTCGATGTTCGCCATGTTGCTCACGATGAGCTCCTGGCGTTTAGCAGTAAGATCGAGATAGCGCTCCATGGGGCCGGTAACGGGGTTATCCAACATGCCCATAGCTCACCTCCTGCCCGCGAGGCGGTAAGCCGTACTCGCGGATTTTGTTTCGAACCGTTCGCAGACTGACGCCCAGCATGGCGGCGGCCCGGGTACGATTGCCTCCGGTCGCCTCCAGCGTTCGCTCCAGCAATTGCTTTTCAACCTGGCGCAAGGTCTGGCCCGCTTCCAGAGCGTTGCTCACCGGGACGCTCTGCGGAAAGTCAATGCCGTCAAGTACTTCCAAGCTCACTAGGGGGCCGGGAGAAAGGGCCAGGGCGCGCCGCACGAAATTCTCCAACTCGCGGATATTGCCCGGCCAACTGTAACTCAGCATGCGCTGCAAGAGCTCAGCCGAAAAGCGGACCGCAGAACCATCCTGGGACCGCGAGTGCTTGGCGATGAAGTGTTCGATCAGCTCCGGGATGTCGGCAGCATGTTCGCGCAGGGGCGGAATGGCCAGCCCGACCACGTTCAGCCGGTAATAGAGATCCTGGCGGAACTTGCTTTCCTGGATCAGCGCCCGCAGCGAACGGTTGGTGGTGGCGATCACCCGAACATCAACCTTCAAGGGCCGCGTATCGCCAAGCCGGTCCACCTCG
>Ga0335078_10011054_pt1 | contig 13376 bp, 10 predicted proteins | sample Lox_Sample_32_FD_206711 | JGI IMG/M metagenome (GOLD analysis project Ga0335078, IMG submission 206711) | Soil microbial communities from Loxahatchee National Wildlife Refuge, Florida, United States - Lox_Sample_3.2 | ecosystem: Environmental > Terrestrial > Soil > Wetlands | place: USA...
GCGGGAGGTGGTGGCGCCCCTTCCAGTGCGGCGCATGCCCCGAGTCCCGGACTTCATGGAGGGTGTGGCGGACCTGCGGGGCGAGGTCATTCCCGTGGTGGACGTGCGCCGTCGCTTCGGCCTCAACGCCGGGACCCCCACCCGGAAGACCAAGCTCATGGTCGTGCACATGGGCGGGGCCCCGGTGGGCCTGGTGGTGGACGCCGTACTCGAGGTGCTGCGGGTCCCGCGCGCGGCCATCCGCCCGGCTCCGGCTCTCGCCGGACGCGACGCCCCGGGGCTCTTCCTCGGCGTGGTGGGGGGAGTCGGCGCCACCCGCGTCGGCCGGGAGGGCCGGTCGGCTCCGGCCGGGCTCCGCTTCCTGCTCAACGTGAAGGCGCTGCTCGAGGCGGTGGGCCCGGCCGAGATGGAGGCAGCGCGCGCGCTATTGGCCAAGGCGGGTGAGGCGTGACGGCCCCCTGGTCTGACCGGCCCCTCCGGGACGACCCCGAGGAGGAGTCCCGCTACCGGGCCGCCCAGGCGCTCGACCCGCTGCGGCCGACCGAAGGGGAGGCCTTGCTCCGCTGCCTCGCCGACCCGAGCTGGCGGGTGCGGGCCGCCGCCTCCGAGCGCCTGGCCTCACACCCGCGTCCGGCCGACGTGCTCCCGGCGCTTTTGGAGACGGCCACGGCCGGGGACTCGGTGGGGGCGAGGAGCGCGGCGGCCGGCGCCCTCACCCGGCTCGGGGCCGAGGCGGTGGGAGCGCTGTTGCCGCGGCTCGCCTCCAGCCGGCCGGAGGAGCGCTGCGCCGCCGCCGACGTGCTCGGCGAGATCGGCGACCGGAGGGCGGCGCTGGCGCTCTCGGACCGGCTCTCGGACGAGCACCCGAACGTCCGGGTGAGCGCGGCGGAGGCGCTGGGGAAGGTGGGCGGCTCCTACGCCATCCAGGCCCTGCTCGGAGCGCTCGCCGCCGCCGACCCTTCCCTTCGGGTGGCGGCCCTCGACGCCTTGGAGCGCTTGGGCGTGGCCCCGCCGGTGGAGCGGCTCAAGGAGCTCGTGGAGGACCGCGGGGCCCGCTCCTCGGCCTACCGGACGCTGGCTCTCTCCGGGGACCCGCGGGCCTTTCCGCTCCTCGCCCGCGGCGCGGCGGAGATGTCCCGGAGCGTGCGGGAGGCCGCCTACCTGTCGGCGGCCCGCCTGGCGCGCAAGCGCCCCCAGGCGCTCGCCCCGCTGGCGGCGGCGGTGCGGGAGGCCGCCGCCCAGGCGCGCTCCCTCGCCTCCTGGGCCGCCGAGGCGCTCTCCTCCCCCGAGCTCCTCGTGGCCGAGGGAGCCGCCCGGATGCTCGGCTGGTCCGGGGAGCTGGAGCTCGCCCCGCGGCTCCTCGCCGCCGCGGAGGAGGAGTCGCTGCGCCCGGCGGTGGCGGCGGCCCTCGAGGCGCTCGGCCCCGGGGTGCTCGAGGCCCTCGGCGACGCCCCGGCGCGGCTCTCCCCTCCGGCGCGCGTGGCGGTGCTCGCCGCGCTCGTGCGGGTGGGGAAGCGGGACGCCATCCCGGAGCTCGCCGCGGCCGCCGACTCCTCCGACGCCTCCCTCCGGTCGCAGGCCATCGAGGGGCTGGGGCGCTCCGCCGACGAGGCGGCGGTGGCCCCGCTCGCCCGCCTCCTCGACCACCCGGACCCGGAGGTGGCGGGGCTGGCCGCGGCGGCGCTCGAGGAACTCGGGGCGGGGGAGGGGCCGATCCGGGAGGCCGTGCTCCTCTGGTGCCGACCCGCCGGGGACGGGCGCACGCCGGCCGCCCTGCTCCGGCTCGTGGGCCAGATCGGGGCGTCCGGCGACGCTCCCCTCCTCACCCGGGGCCTGCGCGATCCGCGGCCGGCGACCCGCGTCGCCGCCGCGCAGGCGGTCGGGGCCCTCGCCTCGCGCCACCTCCTCTCCGCGGTCCCGCAGGAGATCCTGGACGTCCTCGACGACCCGCAGCCGCGGGTGCGCGCGGCCGCGGCGGCGGCGCTGGAGGCGCTCGGCTCCGCCGGCGCGCTCGAGCCGGAGGCGGCCGGGGACCTGGTCCGGGCGCTGGGAGCGGCGATGCGGGACGAGTCCGGCGCGGTGCGGTCCGCCGCGGCCCGGGCGGCAGGCGCCTGCCTTCTCGACCGGCTGGCCGGGCCGCTCACCGGATTGGCGGAGGATGCGGAGCCGGAGGTGGCCTCGAGCGCCCTGCACGCGCTCGCGCGGCTCGGGCCGGTGGACCTCCCCCTGCTCAAGCGGGCCGCGGCCCATGCGGACGCGGAGGTGGCCAAGGAGGCGATGGGGGCGGCGGCGCGCCTGCCCGGCCCGGTGGCGAAGGCCCTCCTGTTCTCCGGCCTGTGCCACCCGAGCTGGGACGTGCGCAGGGCGGCCGCCCGCGCCGTGGCGGACCGCGGGGACCGCTCCCTCTCCGGGGCGCTCGAGGACGTCCTCGGGGTGGAGGAGGACTCGCTGGTGGTCGAGGCCCTGGCGGAAGCGCTTTGCGCCCTGGGAGGCTCGGCGCCCCGGACCGACGGCGATGGCCCCTGAGGACAAGAGCCCCCTCATGAGCCCGGTGGAGTTCCGGTTGCTCCGGGACCTCATCCACGCCCACGCCGGCCTCTACTTCCGGGAGGACATGCAGTACCTCCTCGAGCGCCGCCTGGCGCCCCGCCTGCGCCTGCTCGGGCTCGCGAGCTACGGGGCCTACCACCGCCACCTCCGCTACGACCCCCAGCGGGCGACGGAGCTCGAGGCGGCGGCGGAGACGCTCACCACCAACGAGACCTACTTCTTTCGGGAGCCCCTGCAGCTGCAGTCCTTCTCCGAAGAGATCCTGCCCGAGCTCGCCCGGGCGCGGGCGGAGGAGAAGCGGCTGCGGATCTGGAGCGCCGGGTGCTCCTCCGGGGAGGAGGCCTTCACGGCCGCCATTCTGCTGCGGAGCTCGGGGCTCTTCGCGAGCTGGGACGTTCACGTCCTCGGCTCGGACATCGCCCGCCGCGTTCTCGCGGTGGCGCGCGCCGGATGCTACGGTGCCCACGCCTTTCGCGGCGTCGAGGCCGAGGCCATGATCCGCTGGTTTCGCCCTTCCGGCGAACGCTGGACGGTGGACGACGACATCCGGCGGATGGTGAGCTTCGCGCACATCAACCTCCTCGACGACGGCGCCGTGGACCAGGTCGACCCGGTGGACTGCATCTTCTGTCGAAACGTGCTCATCTACTTCGACCTGGACGCGCGTCGCCGGGTGCTGAAGAGCCTGCACCGCCGCCTGCGCCCGGGAGGCTACCTGCTCCTCGGCCACTCCGAGTCCCTGCTCCAGGTGACCGCGGACTTCGAGATGGCGCAGCTCAAGGGCGACCTGGCCTACCGCAGGCCCGGAGGGCACCCGTGAGCGCCGAGGCCCAGCTGGCGCGGCGCGCCATCCGCGTGATGGTGGTCGACGACTCGGAGCAAAACGGCAGGCTCGTGGCCGACATCCTCCAGGACGACCCGGGCGTGGTGGTGGTCTCCCGGCCGGCCGACGGCGAGGCAGCGCTCGCCGAGGCCTTCCGGCTCAAGCCCGACGCCATCTGCCTCGACCTGCAGATGCCGCGCATGGACGGCTTCACCTTCCTCCGCATCCTCATGAGCCGCCAGCCGACGCCCGTCCTGGTGGTGACGAGCCGCGGGAGCAAGGCGGACGTCTTTCGGGCGCTGGAGCTCGGGGCCCTCGACTTCGTGGTGCGCCCCGCCGACCCGGCGGCGCTCCCCGAGTTCCGGGAGGACCTCGCGGCCCGGATCCGCATGGTCCGGGGGCTGCGGCTCCAGTCGCTCGAGCAGCGGGCGGCCGCGGCCCGGGAGAGGGAAGGAGCCGCGCCGGCCTGGCTGGCCGTGGTGGGAGCCTCCACCGGGGGGCCGCCGGCGCTGCAGCGCCTGCTCACGGAGCTCCCCTCCGACCTGTCGCTGGCGGTCCTCGTGGCGGTGCACATGCCCGAGCGCTTCACTCGGACCTTCGCGGAACGCATGGGGCGCACCTCGGGCTACCGGGTGACGGAGGCGGAGGAGGGCCAGCCGGTGCGGGCGGGGGAGGTCCTCGTGGCGCAGGGCGGGCGCCACCTCGCGGTGGAGGGAGGGCCGCAAGGGCTGCGGGCGCGGGTGCTTCCTCCCTCCGCGGCGCCGGAGCGCCGCTACTGTCCGAGCATCGACCTCCTCTTCGAGTCGGCGGCGCGCGCCATGGGGGAGCGGGTCTGCGCCGTCGTCCTCACCGGGATGGGCAACGACGGGCGGCGCGGGGTGGAGGCCGTGAAGGCGGCGGGCGGGCTCACGCTGGCGGAGTCGGAGGAGAGCGCGGTGGTATTCGGGATGCCGGAGGAGGCCATCGCCACCGGCCGGGTGGACGAGGTCCTCGGCCTCGAGTGGATGGCGCGGCGGCTGGCCCGCTTCGCGCGCGGAGGGTAGACCGTGGAAGCTCCTGTTCCGGCGAGCGCTCTGGTGGTGGACGACAGCCCGGCCATGCGCCGCCAGCTCGCCCACGCCCTGCAGCGGTCGCTCGGCATCGCCGCGGTCGAGGCGGCCGACGGGGCCGACGCCTGGAAGAAGCTCGCTCTCTCCCGCTTCCACGTGGTGCTCACCGACGTGAACATGCCGGTGATGGACGGCCTGAAGCTCATCGCGCTCGTCCGCCGGAGCGCCGGGACGCACCGGGACGTCCCCATCGTGGTCATCACCACCGAGGGGGCCGAAGCGGACCGCGCGCGCGCGCTGGCGCTCGGGGCGAACGCCTACCTCGTGAAACCGGTGCAGTCCCAGCAGGTGGCGAGCGCGGTGCGCCAGCTCCTCGCCCCTCCCTAGGGCGTGATTCGCTCCATCATGCGCGCGAAGGGGATGGTCTCGCGGACGTGGTGGAGGCCGCAGATCCAAGCGACGCAGCGCTCGAGCCCCATGCCGAAGCCCGCGTGGGGCACGGTGCCGTAGCGGCGCAGGTCGAGGTACCACTCGAAGGCCTCGGCGGGCAGGCGGTGGTGCTCGAGGGCCCGCTCCAGGGCGGCGAGGTCGTCCTCCCTCTGCCCTCCGCCGATGATCTCCCCGTAGCCCTCCGGGGCGAGCACGTCGCAGCCGAGCGCCACGCGCGGGTCCGCCGGGTCCTTCTTGAAGTAGAAGGCCTTCATCTCCGCCGGGTAGCGGTGGACCATGACCGGCCGGTCGTAGGCGCTCGCCACCAGCGTCTCCTCGTCTCCCCCGATGTCGTCCCCCCACTGCATGAGGGGGGTCGCCGGGTCGACCTTCCCCTCGGCCTGGAGGGCCTGCTGCGCCTTCCGGATCACCTCTACCGCCTCGGTGTAGGTGATGCGGGGGAAGGGCGCCCGCACGGTCTCGAGCCGCGAAACGTCCCGCTCCAGCACCCGGGAGAGCTCGTCGCGGTGCTTCGCCAGGGCGGTCTGCACGACGGAGGAGACGAGGTCCTCCATGAGCCGCATGTCCCCGTCGAGGTCCAAGAAGGCCACTTCCGGCTCCACCATCCAGAACTCCGTGAGGTGGCGGCGGGTCTTCGACTTCTCGGCGCGGAAGGTGGGGCCGAAGCAGTAGACCTTGCCGAGCGCCATGGCGGCCGCCTCCATGTAGAGCTGGCCGGACTGGGTGAGGTAGGCCTTTCCCAGGTCGAAGTAGGGCACCTCGAAGAGCGTGCTCGTGCCTTCGCAAGCGCTCGGCGTGAAGATGGGCGCGTCCACGAGGGTGAAGCCGCGGGAGTCGAAGAAGTCCCGGATGGCCTTCGCCACGGTGTGACGGACCCGCAGGATCAGGTTCTGACGCTGGGAGCGAAGCCAGAGATGGCGCTGCTCCATGAGGAAGGCCACCCCGTGCTCCTTGTGGCCGAGCGGGTACTCCCGGGACGGCCGCGCCACCACCCGCAGGTCCTTGACGTCGAGCTCGAAGCCGAGCGGGGAGCGCGGGTCCTTCTTCACGGTGCCAGTGACGAGGAGACTCGTCTCCTGGGGCAGGTGGTCGGCCTCGGAGAAGGTCTCGGGGGAGACGTTCCCCTTGAAGACCACGCACTGGATGGTGCCGGTACCGTCGCGGACCTGCAAGAAGTGGAGCTTGCCGGAGGACCGCCGGTTGTGCAGCCATCCGTGAAGGGTGACTTCCTGACCCTCGCTGCGGGCGATGTCGGCGACGTAGGCGGTGGGTTCCATGGGCCCTCGGGGTTTCTCCGGAGGGGCGGAATATACCGTAGGGCGCCGCGGACCGCGCGCCGGCAGGCCCGGCCCCTCGCCGGCGGCCGCCACCTTGCGGAGAGACGGACGCGTGCAATCGGCCGGCTGCGGGGTAATATCGCGGGCCCACATGTCCTCCATGAACGAGCGTTACGAGCCGAAGTCGATCGAGCCGCGCTGGCAGAAGCGCTGGGATGAGGCGCGCGCCTTCGCCGCCGGGAAGCGGCCGGGGGCGGAGAAGCGCTACGTCCTCGAGATGTTCCCCTATCCGTCCGGCGCCATGCACATGGGCCACGCCCGCGTCTACACCATCGGCGACGCGCTGGCGCGCCACCTGCGCATGCGCGGCTACGACGTCCTGCACCCCATGGGGTTCGACGCGCTCGGGCTCCCGGCGGAGAACGCGGCGCTGAAGGACGGCCGGCACCCGGCGGAGCGCACCCGGGAGAACATCGACTCCTTCCGCAGCGACATGAAGCGGGTCGGGTTCAGCTTCGACTGGGCGCGCGAGTTCGCCACCTGCGACCCCGAGTACTACCGGTGGAACCAGTGGTTCTTCCTGAAGATGCTGGAGCGGGGCATCGTCTACCGGCGCACCGGGAAGGCGAACTGGTGCACCGGCTGCCTGACCGTGCTCGCGAACGAGCAGGTGGTCGAGGACAACCGCTGCGAGCGCTGCGGGTCGTCGGTGGTGGAGAAGGTGATCCCGGAGTGGGCCTTCCGCATCACTGCGTACGCGGACGACCTCCTCGCCGGGCTGGACAAGCTCCGCGACTGGCCGGACCGCGTCGTCACCATGCAGCGGAACTGGATCGGGCGCAGCGAGGGGGCGGAGGTGAGCTTCCCGGTGGTGGGATCCTCCGAGGTGATCCGGGTCTTCACCACCCGGGTGGACACCATCTTCGGCTGTACCTACGTGGTGCTCGCGCCCGAGCATTCGCTCGTCTCCCGGATCGCGGCGCCGGAACGGCGCGCCGAGGTGGACGCCTTCGTGGCGCGGATGAAGTCGATGGACGTCGCCCAGCGCACCGGGGAGGGGGCGGAGAAGGAGGGGGTGTACACGGGCGCGAGCGCCGTGAACCCCTACACCGGGGAGCGGGTGCCGGTGTGGATCGCGAACTTCGTCCTGGCGGAGTACGGCACCGGTGCGGTGATGAGCGTGCCGGCCCACGACGAGCGCGACTTCGAGTTCGCCCGCAAGTATCGCATTCCCATCCGGGTGGTGATCCAGCCAGCCGCCGGGGAGCGGCTCCCGGCGGGCGACCGGCTGGAGCGGGCCTTCACGGAGGACGGCGTGCTCGCCGACTCCGGGTCCTTCTCCGGGCTCGGGAGCGCCGAGGCGCGGCGCCGGATGGCGGCCTGGGCCCAGGAGCGCGGCCTGGGCGAGTCCTCCGTCCGCTACCACCTGCGCGACTGGGGCTTCTCCCGGCAACGCTACTGGGGCACCCCCATCCCCATCGTCTACTGCCCCGAGCACGGGGCCGTGCCGGTCCCGGAGGAGGAACTCCCGGTCGTGCTCCCGCCGCAGGCCATCATCACCGGCACCGGCGAGCCGCCCCTCGCCAAGGTTCCGGAGTTCGTGAACACGCGCTGCCCGAGGTGCGGAGGTCCGGCGCGGCGCGAGACCGAGACCATGGACACCTTCGTCGACTCGTCCTGGTACTACGGCCGCTACCTCGACCCGCACGACCGGCAGCGCCCCTTCTCGCAGGAGCAGGCCCGCCGCTGGCTCCCGGTGGATGTCTACGTGGGCGGCCCCGAGCACGCCGTCATGCACCTGCTCTACTTCCGCTTCTGGCACCGGGTCATGCACGAACTCGGCCTGGTGTACGAGCGGGAGCCCTGCACCCGGCTCGTCACCCAGGGCATCGTGAACGGCCCGGACGGCCGGAAGATGTCGAAGCGCTGGGGGAACGTGGTCACCCCCGGGCCCATCGTGGACCGGTTCGGCGCCGATACCATGCGCCTCTTCATGCTCTTCGCCTCGCCGCCCGAGAAGGACATCGACTGGTCGGACGAGCAGGTGGAAGGGCTCTTCCGCTTCCTCTCGCGGGTGTGGCGCATCTTCCACGCCCGCCAGGACGCCTTCGCCGTGCCCGAGAGCCGCCTGGCCGAGGTGGCCGGGCCCTTCCTCGAACTCCGCCGCCGGACGCACCGGACCGTGAAGAGGGTGAGCGAGGGGATGGAGGGGGAACTCAAGTTCAACACCTCCATCGCCGCGCTCATGGAACTCGTGAACGAGCTCTACCAGCTCGAGCCGAAGACGGACCCGGACCGAGCCGCGGTGCGCGAGGCGCTCCTCGCCATCGCCACCCTGCTCGCCCCCTTCGCGCCGCACCTCGCCGAGGAGCTGTGGCACGAGGTGCTGGGCCCCGCCTCCCGGGACCTCTTGCTCGCCGAGTCCCCTTGGCCCTCCTTCGACCCGGCGCTGGTCGCCGCCGACACGGTCACCATCGCCGTGCAGGTGAACGGGAAGCTGCGCGGCGAGGTGGTGGCGAGCGCCAACTCCAGCGAGGGGGAGGTGCGCGCGCTCGCGGAGCGGGAGGAGCGGGTGCGGGCCCACCTCGCGGGCAAGGCCGTGCGCAAGGTGGTCTTCGTCCCCAAGCGGCTCATCAACTTCGTGGTCGGCTAGTGGCCGGGCGCCTCGGTCTGGCGGTGGCGCCGCTCGCCCTCGCCCTGGGCTGCGGCTACGCCTTCACCGCCGGGAAGGCGCGGATGCCGCCGGGGGCGGAGCGGGTCTACGTGCCCCCCTTCGCGAACCGAACCGGCGACGCCGAGGCGGGCGCCATCCTGACCGGAGCGCTCCGGGAGGAGCTGGAGCGCCGCGGGGCCAACGGCGGCCCCGAAGCCCAGGCCCGCATCGAGGGAGTGGTGCAGCACTCCTCCTTCGGCCAGTACACCGTGGACGCCTCCAGCTACAACCTCATCCTCGACGTCCAGGTGAAGCTGGTGGTCCGCGGACGGGTGGTGAGCGAGCAGCTCGCGCACCGGCAGCAGGCCTACCTCGGGGAGGTAGACGCGCTCGCGAGCGAGGCCCGGCGCCGCGTCGCCCTGCACCAGGCGGCCGCGGAGGTGGCCCGGGAGGTGGTGGAGCGCTTCGAGAAGCCCTGAGGGCTACTTCGCCGCCGCCACCTTGGCGACCGACCGCGCGAGGCGCGAGATCTTGCGGGAGGCGGTGTTCGAGTGCACGGCGCCCTTCGAGGCGGCCTTCTCGATGACCCGCGCCGCGGCGTGGAGCGCCTCGGCCGCCATCGCCTTCTCGCCGCGCTCCACGGCTTCCCGCACCTTCTTCACGGCCGTCTTCACCCGGCTGCGAACGGTCTGGTTGCGGAGGCGCCGCTTCTGCGTCTGGCGGTTGCGCTTCTGAGCCGAGGGGGTGTTCGCCACGTATTCTCTCCCGTCTCCAAAAAAACCTTCGAAGGTCGCGGGTTCTAACGCCCCACGCGCCCCAGCGTCAAGGGGAATGGCTCCCGGAGCGGAGCGGGAGGGACCTGCCCGGCGCCCCCTACGCCCAGGCGGCCCCGAGGGGCCACTGCTCCCCGCAACCTAGAGCCATGCGGCTCTGCAGAGCAGCCACGCGGCAGAGGGGCGCGGCTCAAAGGGCCGAGCCGCGCCCTTTCGTCACAAGCCCGTCAAATGCGGCTGCGGACGCCGTTTCCCGCGCGAAGTTATCCACCTTGGGCCGAAACGCCCCTTCGACGGTCTGTGCGCTCCGCTATCACAGCGAGCGACCCTGTGTGCCCTCGTAGGTAACAATTGAATATCGCTAGTTAATTTTGCTATATCGAGGGCATATACAGTACCGGGGCCAATCAGGCCTTCTCCGGCCGCAGTCCTGGTCCATGGAGTTATCCACGCACTTTCCACGGCAGCCCGTTCCGCATGACGCGAATGGGTTAGGCGCTTCTTGGAGATTTCACCGAAATGCCTTTCGCCTCTTCCCAGAGCCGGTCCATCTCCTCCAGGGTCGCCTCACCCGGGCGCATGCCCCGGCTCGCCAGCTCGCCCTCCACGTGCTGGAAGCGCTCGATGAAGCGCCCGAGCGTTCGACGCAGCGCTTCCTCCGGCGGCACCCCGAGCTTTCGCCCCAGGTTCGCCCCCGCGAAGAGGAGGTCGCCGAGCTCGTCCTCGATGCGCATCCGGTCGCCGCCGGCGATGGCCTCGTCGAGCTCTCCGAGCTCCTCGGCGAGCTTCTCCCGGGCGCCCCGGGCATCCGGCCAGTCGAAGCCGACGCGGCTCGCCTTCTCGGTGAGACGCTCGGCGCGGGCCAGGGCCGGCATCTCCCGCGGCACGCCCTCGAGCACGCTTTTCCCCCCGCCCTTTGCCTCGTTTTCCCGGCGCTTGAGCTCCGCCCACTGCCGCAGGACGGCGTCCGCGTCCTTCACTTCGGGCGGCGCCCCGCTCGCCCCGTCTTGCCCCGTCGGCCGGAACACGTGGGGGTGGCGAGACACGAGCTTGTCCGAGATGGCATCGGCCACGTCGGCGAAGTCGAAGCGGCGCTCCTCCTCGGCGATGCGGGCTTGGAAGACGATCTGCAGGAGCAGGTCGCCGAGCTCCTCCCGGTGGGCCCGCGCGTCCCCGGAGTCGATGGCCTCGAGCACCTCGTAGGTCTCCTCGAGCACGTAGGGGCGCAAGGTCTCGAGCGTCTGCTCCCGGTCCCAGGGACACCCGCCGGGCTCGCGCAGGCGAGCCATGATGTCGAGGAGGCGCTGGAGGGAACGGCTGGCGCGGGAGTCGGTCATCGCCTTCCTTTACCCCGGAAGGCGCCGTGCTAGCATTTGAATCTGGCTTGAGACTCCGCACCCTCGCCGTCGTTGCCGCCGCAACGCTATCCTTCGCTCCTGCAGAGGCCCAGGTGCAGGCCCCCACGTTGGTGGAGGACGACCTGCCCGAGGAGGAGGCGCGAGCAAAGCCCGCGGCCCGCGCCGAGGAGCCTTCTCCCGAGCCTGCGCCGCCGGCGACCCCGGCCCCGCTACCGGCGGCTGTGGCGGCGCCCGCGCCGACCGCGGCCCCGGCGCCACCCTCGGCCGGCGCCATGCCGGGGGTGACCATCAGCTCCGAGGAGCTGAAGAAGCTGCAGCGCCCCATCGACCCGGTGCGGGTCGCGCCGGGCCGACTGGCGGACCTCTGGCAGAAGCGGCGGGCCGCGGGGCGGGAGCTGGACCCCGTCCGGGCCCAGGCCGCCGGCAACGAGATCCGGGAGACCATGCTCGAGCTCGGGCTGGAGAGCGTGCCCTCCCTCGCGGTCGCCGAGGTCCGGGAGGCGGAGCGCTCCCTCACGGCCCGGGCCGTGGACGAGGCGCTCGACCACGCCCAGCTCGCCACTGAGCTCGCCCCCGACATCCCGGAGGGGTACCTCGCCCTGGCGCGCGTTCGGTTCGCCCGGGAGCCGTCCCGGCCGCTCCCCGCGCTCTCTGCCCTCGGATCGGCGGTGAGCGCCGCGCTGCGGGAGCCGCACACGGTGCGAGCCTTCGTCGGGGACGCGGCCGGAGCGGCGCTCGCCGCCCTGTTCTTCGCCGCCGTGGCCACCATCGGCCTGTTGTTCGCGAAGTACCTGCGCCTCTTCCTCCACGACTTTCACCACTTGCCGGTGGTTCGATCCGGGACGAGCGTGCAGGCCACCGTCCTCGCGCTCGTCCTGGTCTCGCTCCCCGTGCTCTTCCGCCTCGGGCCCTTGGCGCTGCTTTTGACCGCGGTGCTCGCCGCGTGGCTCTACCTCACCACCGCGGAACGCGTCACCGCCACCGTCGCGCTCCTCGCGGTGGTGGCGCTGCCCTACCTCGTCGAGTGGGCGGCGCGGGCCACCGCCTGGCAGGGCACGCTCGCCGCCGACGTCTACGAGCTCGAGCACCGGGACGCCCCCGCGGCGGTGGCCGCCTCCATCGAGGCCCGCCGCTCCGAGGGGCTGCCGGCCGTGGCGCTTGAGGCGCTCGGGCGCTACTACAAGCGCCGGGGCGAGCTCGCCGCGGCGCGCCGCGACTACGAGGCGGCGGCCGCCGCCGACGCCCGCGGCGGCGACGCGCAGGTGAATCTCGGCAACGTCCTCTTCCTGCAGGGAGACCTCGAGGGGGCGAAGGCCGCCTACCTCTCCGCCATCGACCGGGGCGGCTCCATGAGCTCGCTCGCGGCCGCTCACTACAACCTCTCCAAGCTCTACCTCCGGCTGGCGGCGGTGGAGCAGTCCACCGAGGCGCGCAAGAAGGCCCAGCAGGAGGACCCGGCCTACCTCGCCCAGCACGGTTCCGACGACGACTTCCGCGCCAATCGGTGGCTCGTGGACGTGACCCTGCCCGTGGACCGCATCGCGGAGCTCGTGGCCCGCGACCCCGCTCCCGCGGCGGTGGGGGAGACGGTGCGCCGGCGCCTGGCCGGTCCGCTCGAGAAGGCGAGCTGGCCCTGGCTCCCGCTCACCGCCATCGCGCTCCTGTGGGGGTCGCTCGCCATCGCCGGCCGGCTCGAGCCCTCCCGCGCCTGCGAGCGGTGCGGCCGCCCCGCCTGCCACCGCTGCGACGGCGTCTTGGCTCCCACCTGCGGCCAGTGCGTGAACGTCTTCTACCGGCAGAACGTGGTGGACACCCGGGACCGGATGCGGAAGGAGGCGCAGGTCCGGCGCCACGCTCAGTGGAGGCGGGTGTCCGCGCGCCTCCTCGCCCTCCTGTCCGGGGGGGCCGGCCACGTGGTCTACGGCCCGGCCCCGCTCGGGGCCCTCCTCCTCTTCCTCCTGGCCTGCCTGGCCTTCGTCGTCCGCTTCTGGCAGGGGATCCTGCCGCCCCCGGAGAACTCCCCCTACGCGGCGGGGGTGCGACTCGCGTTCGCCGTCCCGCTCTTCCTCGTGGTCTACGGACTCGCCGTGCGAGACGCCTTCCGGCGCACCCGGGAGGACTAGAGGCCATGGCGCTCACCGGGACCCTCAAGGACTTCGGGATCGCCGAGATCCTCCAGCTCATCGGCCAGCAGTCGAAGAGCGGGGTCCTGCACCTCAAGAACCGCAACGACGAGATCCACGTGCTCGTCTCCGGCGGCTTCGTGGTGAGCGCCGAGTTCGCCGGGCGGAAGTCCCGGGAGAGGCTCGGGAGCCTGCTCGTGCGCGCCGGGCTCATCACCCAGGCACAGCTCCAACTCGCTCTCGACGCCCAGAAGCGGACGCTCCGTCGACTCGGGGACATCCTCATGGAGCTCGGGATGGTGGCGAAGGAGGAGCTCCGG
>Ga0335078_10011055_pt1 | contig 13376 bp, 15 predicted proteins | sample Lox_Sample_32_FD_206711 | JGI IMG/M metagenome (GOLD analysis project Ga0335078, IMG submission 206711) | Soil microbial communities from Loxahatchee National Wildlife Refuge, Florida, United States - Lox_Sample_3.2 | ecosystem: Environmental > Terrestrial > Soil > Wetlands | place: USA...
CTTCGTCGTTGTGTCCGGCATCGGCTGCTCCAGCCGCTTCCCGTATTACATGAACACCTTCGGCTTCCACACCATTCACGGCCGCGCGCCCGCTGTCGCCACCGGCATCAAAGCCATTCGCCCTGATCTCGAAGTCTGGGTCGCTACCGGCGACGGCGACGCCCTCTCCATCGGCGGCAATCACACGATTCACATGCTCCGCCGCAACGTCGGCCTCAAAGTTCTGCTCTTCAACAACCGCATCTACGGCCTTACCAAAGGCCAATACTCGCCGACCTCCGAGCTCGGCAAAAAAGCCAAATCCACGCCCTATGGCTCGCTCGACCGTCCTTTCAATCCCATCTCGCTCGCCATCGGCTCCGAAGCCACTTTCGTCGCGCGCTCCGTCGACGTCTTCCAACAACACCTCAAAGAAACGCTCAAGCAAGCCGCCGCGCACAAAGGCTCCGCCTTCGTCGAGATCCTGCAAAACTGCAACATCTTCAATGACGGCGCATGGTTCAGCCTCACCGAAAAAGACGCTCGCAGCGAGCACGTCCTCATGCTCGAACACGGTAAGCCGCTCATCTTCGGCAAAAACCGCGACAAAGGCCTCCGCCGGATGCCCGATGGCGATGTCGAAGTCGTCCAACTCGGCAACGGCATCACCGAATCCGACCTGCTCGTCCACGACGCGCACCATCCGCGCGCTTACTACGCGTTTCTGCTCTCGCACATCGAGCATCGCCCCGGCTTCCCCACGCCCATCGGCGTTCTTCGCTCGCACGACAACCTGCCGCGCTACGAAGACGTCATGAATCAGCAGATCAACGACGTCATCGCCAAGCGCGGCCCCGGCGACCTGACCAAACTCCTGCAAGCCGGTGACACCTGGGAAGTCAAGTAGGTTCATTTTCGCCAAGCCATACCGGAGCCGCCCCGGGATTCCTCGTCCGCCGCCGGCCTTGCCCGCTTCATTGACATGTGCTGCACATGCATTTATGCTGAGCACATGGCGAAAATGATTCAAGTTCGCAATGTTCCCGACCACTTGCACCGCACCGTGAAAGCCCAGGCCGCCCTTGCGGGAATGTCCCTTTCGGATTTTCTCCTCGCGGAAATTCGCCGCTTGGCCGAGCGCCCCAGCATCGCCGAATTGCGCGAGCGCTTGCGCCGCCGCACCCACCTGGAACACAACGTATCGGCCGCGGAAGCCGTCCGCCACGAGCGGGATGCCCGGTGATCGTTCTCGATGCCTCGGCGGCCATCGAGTGGCTTCTCCAATCCAAAACCGGCATCAAAATCGATCGCCGGATCCTCTCTCCTGCCGAGTCGCTCCACGCCCCTCACCTTCTGGATGTCGAGATCGCTCAAGTGCTGCGGCGCTTTGTTCGTAACACCACGATCACCGCAACCCGAGGGCAGGAGGCGCTTGCCGACCTCGCTGATCTCCCTCTCACCCGCTATCCGCACGATCTCCTGCTTCCCCGCATTTGGGATCTCCGCGCAACACTCACCGCTTATGACGCAGCCTATGTCGCGCTCGCCGAGTTGCTCGATGCCCCTCTGTTAACTTGCGACAGCAAGATCGCTTCCGCTGCGGGCCACCAGGCCAAAGTAGAACTCTTCTGAGCTTCGATTAGCCCCAGTCGGCTCGCTTAGGGTCTCGATAAAACGCTCGGCGGCGTTTTGGATGGCCCTTCTCTGCGCACTCTGCGTCTAATTCTCCGTCAGCTTCAACTCACCTCTCCCCGAAATACCGGCACTCTCCTCGAATCACGCAAATCTCGCACTTCGGCTTCGTCCTCTTGCAAATCTCTTGCCCGTGCTTCTTCAACAACAAATAGGCCCGCTGCCGCGCCGCAAACTCCTCCGGCACCTCCGCCGCAATCGTTTCCTGCGCCGCTCGATACCCCTTGCCATAGTTCTTATCCTCACGCCCAAACAAAATCCGCTGCGGCACCCCCGGGCAGGCCGAAGGCACCGCCGCAATCGGCGCCAATCCCGCAAACAACAGAATCTTTTCCGCCCCCGGTTCCCCAATCACCGGGTACTCTTTCAACGCGCCTTTCAGCTTACGCAAACGCTTCTCCGCCGGCGTCTTCTCGTCCTTCAGCAAACGCTCCAGCGCCCACGCCAAATCGCCGCCAAAATTCTCGTTCGTGATCCGCGCAATCAGCTTCAGCCGCTCCGCCCGCAACTCCGGAACGATTCCTCCACGCCGCATCAGCTTCGTCAGCTTCCCGCTCTTCGCTTTCAGAAGTTCTTCTGGCTTGGTCCCCACCTCGGCCTTCAATGGTTCATATCCCTTGCTGCATGTCTCGTCCGTGGCCGGATATCCGCAATTCGCAAACAGAATCATTTCGTAAGGCTCGCTCGGCCCCACCAACTTCTGCGCACCGTAGTGCCGTTCCAGCCGATCCAGTATGTTTGTGAGCCCCACGAGTTCGCTCACCCCTGTTCTCTGCGTTTTCTAGCGTGAGAGACGTGCTTTCGTCCCGCCGGTGCCTCGCGCTTCCCGGAAACACTCAGCGCCATTCTACGTCTAAACCGCTAACCTGGCGTTACGCAGGGCCGCAGCACGCTGCGTCCCATCTCCGCGAAATCAAGACAGGCGCCAAATTTTCTCAGCAAACTCGTCGGGAGCCGTCATGAAAAACTTTCTCCTCGGCATCCTTTTTACCCTCATTGCGATCTTACTCGGCGGCTTCTTGTACCTCCGCCTCGGCTTCGCTGAAATGCGCGGCGACATCCCTCCGTCTCGTTTCGAAACCTGGCTCCTCCAGCCCGCCCTTCACGCCTCCGTTCGCCGCGAAGCCCCCGAAATTCCCAATCCCGTCCAGCCCACTGACGCCAACCTCATCTCCGGCGGCAAACTATATCTGAACGAATGCGCCGGCTGTCATGGGGAACCCGGCAAACCCGATCAGTCCAGCAGCACCCTGTTCCCGCCGATACCGCAGCTCGCTACTACCGGAACGCCATACACCGAATCCCAAATCTTCTGGGTTGCCAAACACGGCATCCGCCGCTCCGGCATGTTCGCCAACGGCAAATGGGACTCTGACCAAAAACTCTGGACCATTTCCGCCTACATCGCCCGCATCAAATCGCTTCCCCCGCAGGTCCAGGACGCCCTCAAACCCAAACCACCCGCAGCCGCACCCCCAACGAACTGACGCGAAATCTAATGGCTTCGGCTGACGCAGCGCCGGCGTCTTCGCCGGTGCTTTTTCCAGTGCGAACCAAAAAGAAAAGGCGGACGCTCGTCGCATCCGCCCTTCCGATTGTGCTCTGATCGAGAAATTTCTTCGGGTGCCTTAACGCACCTAGGCGCCCGCCGCCTTCAAATCGTCCTTGGCCTGCTTCTCCGCGTTCTTCGCTTCGCCCTTCGCGTCGGCGTCCGGCTTCAGCAAATGAATCGCCTTCACCAGGCTGATCCCTTTGTCCCCGCCCGTCTCTTTGCACGAAGACATGTCCGCTCCCGCCTGCACTCCCGTCACGTTTGACTTCAGGCAGTTGTAGTCCAGTCCCAGGTTCTTGCTCGCGTGCAGCGCCGCCACGCAATCCTCGCGCGTCTTGAAATTGTCGCAAGCCACTTTCGCGTCAATATTCGCCTGCAGCACGCCTTGCGCCTGCAAATTCGCCGTCAGCTTCTGATCCTGTTGGTCTTTCGCATCGCTCTGATCGCCTTTGTCCTTCTTCACCCACTTGATCGGATTCAGCTTTGTCCCGATGCCCGAGCTGCTCGAACTGCTGGACGCCGCCCCTCCCGCTCCCGCACCCGCTGGGCCTTGCGCCTTTGCGCCCCCCGCTCCGTACGAAACACTGAACATCGCCATCGCTACTACCAGCATGAGCTTTTTCTTCATTTCACCCTCCGAAGACGTTCCGAACTCGTCCGGCCCAATCCGCACGAATCCCGCCTTCAGTAAGCCACGCCGTTCCGTCCGCAGCGAGCCGCTCGAAGCGCAGTACTCCCACAATCCGTCACGCTGTCCCTTCGTACAGGCGGGTGCCCCTCCAAAGCAAGGAATTGGGGCGAAGTTACAAAATCCGGATCGGAGTTTGGGGGTCGGACCTTCAGGTCCGAGATAACTTTCTTTTTGCCATACGGCTTTAGCCGCTGAGGAATTGATTTACGATTTCTCCCGGAGATTTCCCCGCGAAAAAGCTGGCAGCGAGAATCCGTTTCTTTACGCTCTAACCAGCGCTTCAGACACAGCGTACCAAGAACATCCCCGCCCCAAATCTTCCGGCCATCCACCCGACCAAAATCCCCTTCTTGCGTTATCTTGATTATTCTGTGCGCATCAGCCGCCTATCCCACACCGTGTCGTCGCGTCTTCATTCCTGGCTTTCCATTGCCGAACAGCCGCGTTCGTCCGACCTGATTTTCGTTTTTGCCGGAAAAATGGAACGCAAAGAGCGCGGTCTGGAACTGCTTCGGCAACACGTTGCTCCCGCCGCGCTCTTCAGCGTCGGCCGGTTCGAAATCCGCCGCTTCTCCAAAATGGACTTGCCCGTTCCTCTCGACCTTCTGCGAATCGCCCAATCCGTCCCTCCGCCCCAACGCCATTACTTCGTCTCCTTCCACGACCAGAACGTCGCCTACGAACTCGTACAGTTGAAACGGTTCGGTACCCTCAGCGAAGTTCGCGCTCTCGCGGAGTGGCTCGGCGCTCATCCCGAAATTCGCTCGCTCCTCATCGTCAGCAGCGCCTATCATCTCCGCCGCATCCGCCTCTGCTGCCGCGCTTTACTGAGCCCCAAACTCGTTGTCACCCATGTCGCGGCTGCGGCGAACGCCTTGCCTTCCGAGAAGGCCTCAACTGCGACGCTCGTGGAGCGCCAAGACACACAACCGCCGATGGCTCTTTTCCTTGAGCTTTTCAAACTTTTTGTCTACTGGTTTGTTCTGAGATTCTGAGGGCTTCTACCAAAATGTCGCTAGAATTCGTCTCACAGATAGACCCTGGGTCGCAGCTTCAGCCCGGCAAAACGAGGCGGGAAAAATAGGGCTTCAACGCCTGAGGAATTGGTTCTCCGCGCCCGAAGCATTTAGGAACCAGTTTCGGGCGAACGGAGAGGGTTTTCACGACCGCATCTTTAAATAGCACCCGTACACAAACAGCCCCAGTCCTGCCAGGAACAAAAACTGCGACGGATATACCGCCAACGGGGAGTTTAAGAGCATGTCCGGCAACTTCATCCCGCTGTAGCCCGCTACAAAGTAATAGATCACCCCGCCCAGCAGCATGTACAACAACCCGCGCCGGATCTCCCGCTTCCCGTCGCGTTCCCCGCGGCTCGCCACGTGCACTTCCGGCGATTCCTCGCGGCAATGCGGACAGCGATTCAATCGCGCCGGCATCGGCTTCCCGCAAAATGCGCACGGGCGCAAAGCCACCGTTGGATTTGAAAGGGTAGCCATCAACTCTTCCTTGTCTCTCCGTCCTTTTAGCCTAGGAGTCGGCTCACCCTCCGTCAAGCTGCGCTCTCGTACAGCGTTTAGTATCCGGCACGCGTAACCTTTCCGTCGCCTGACCGTTGTATTCCTGTGTGCGCATTTGCATTCTCGTGAATTCGAGTCTTCCTGCCAATCCCAGAGAAAATCGCTCTCACGCGCGCCGCGAGATTCTGCCTTCCAAAAGTTCTCCTTTTGCAACGCAAATTCTTTTGCTACATCTAATACGAAAGACCAGGTACATCTATTCATGGACGAGCTGTCCAAACACACGCCTTTTGCTCTTCTCGGCGACGCCGATCCCGTCCCGCAGAGCTTGCTCTCCGCTTTCCCGGAGCAGGCCAAAACGCTTACCCTCCTCTACGACGTAAGCCGCGAAATTACTTCTATCCTCGACCGCGAAGAACTTCTTCGCCGCATCGCCACCCGCGTAAAAAAAATCGTCAATTACGACATCTTCAGCGTCATGCTCTGGAACGAATCCACCCAGCTTCTGGAAGGCGCTTTCGCGATCCGCTACGAGGACTCCATCCCCACCCTCAACCAATTGCAGCTGCGTCAGGGCCTCACCGGCACCGCTGCCGCCGAACGCAAACCCGTCCGCGTTGACGACGTCCTCACCGACACTCGCTACATCCGTTGCGACTTCGGCCTCGACACGCGCTCGGAACTCGTCGTGCCGCTCATGCTCCAGGATCGCCTCATCGGCGTCCTCGATCTTGCCAGCACGCAAACCAACGCGTTCACCGCGGAAAACGAGCGCATGCTCACCACGCTGGCCTCGTACATTGCTGTCGCTCTCGAAAACGCGCGTCTCTACGAAGAGGCTCGCGACGCGCAGTTGCGTCTCCAGGACGACCTCAACACCGCGCGGGAAATTCAGCGCCAACTGCTTCCCCACGGCGCGCGCGGCATTCCGGGCCTCGATCTTGCCGCGGCTTATGCTCCCGCTCGCACGCTTGGCGGCGATTTCTACGATTTCCATCCGTATGGCAAAGGAAAGCTGGCGGTCGCTCTAGGCGACGTCTCCGGCAAAGGCACCGCGGCCGCGCTGTTCGGTTCGCTCGCGATCGGCACGCTGCGCGAGCTCGTGCTCAGCAGCACCTGCCCGCCTGCCTGCATGCTCGAAGCGCTGAATCACCGCATGCACGGCGCGCGGCTCGACTCCCGCTTCATCGCCATGCTGTTCGCCGTTTACGACGCCGCCACACGCCGCCTCACCTTGAGCAACGCCGGTGGTCCGTATCCATTGCTCGTTCGCAACGGGGAAGTTCAGCAGATTCGCACGGAGGGCGTTCCCCTCGGCCTCTTCCCCAGCGTGCAATACGAAGAAATCTCGCTTGACCTGCAGCCCGGTGATACGGTCGTTCTTGCCTCCGACGGCATTCTCGAATCCGAGAACCCGCAGCATGAAGAGTACGGCTCCGAGCGTTTTCAGCAGCTCCTGGCCGAGATCGCGCCGACATCTTCTGCCACCGAGCTTTCTGACTTGATCATCTCCGCCACGGACCTCCACGCCGGCCCCGGCGCCAGCCCGCGCGATGACCGCACCCTCCTCATCCTCCGCGTTACCGCGGACTCCACCGCCGACCTCTCCAAACTTCCCGTCATCTACTGAGATCGTCTTGTGTGGTATCCGCTTGTGTAGGTGCCGGGCTTTAGCCCGGCGTGTAGTGGGAGGTCTTTAGACCCGTTCTGTTCTTCGCGTCACGCATCCGATCTCGACTGCAGTGAGACTCTTCTACGTTCGGCTGCCGGGCTAAAGCCCGACGCCTACACCTACGCCATCTCCGCTCCGCGTTCCTCCAACAATTTCCGCAGAATCGAACGGTGGCACCGCGCCTCGTCCTCGCAATAACAGCCCACCGCAAAATTCGTCTGCTTCGATAACGCCGCCAGCAAATCCAACACCCGTGACGCTTCGGGCTTGTTCATCTCGCTGCGATATTTCCGCTCAAACGCTTTCCAATCGCGGTTACCCTTCTCGTCCTTCTCGTGTTGCGCGCGTTGCGCAATCGTCACCAACTCCGCGCTCGGCGACAGCTCCGGCAACCACACATCGTAAAAATCGCGTTTCGCAAACTCGCTCTTCGGCACTCCGCGCGGCGGCCTCCGCACCGTCCCAATCCGCAACCCTTCGCTCGCCTTCCGCGCCGTCCCCAATCTCACCACCGCAATCGCCATGACAAACTTCCTTCTTTACCGCTTTCTTCAACGCACCAAAAAGCGGGACGGGCTAAAGCCCGCCCCTACATTTCCGATCACCTCGCCGCTGCCGGGCTGCTCGCTCCCGCCTGCAGCAACTCCGGCTTCTTCAACAATGGCAAATACTGCTCCCGCACCGCCTCAAACTCCGGCAAATGTTTTTTCGACACCGGATCCGACGGCGGCAATCCCAGCTTCTCAAAATTCTTGTACTGTCCCTTCTGCAAAATCCGAAAATCCAGGTGCGGCCCCGTCGCCAATCCGGTCATTCCCACCAACCCGATCGTCTTCCCTATTTCCACGCGCTCGCCTGTCCGCACAAACATCCGCGACAAATGCAAATACATCGTCTCGTACCCGTTCGCGTGCGCGATGTGCACCATATTCCCTTCGCCGCCGCGCCGCCCCGCAAACAGCACTTTCCCGCTGCCAATCGCCTGTACCGGTGTTCCAATCGGCGCCCCGTAATCCGTCCCCATGTGCGGCCGCACCACTTTTAAAATCGGGTGGTACCGCGCGTTGCTGAAGTGCGACGTCACCGGCGCCCCAAACTTCAGCGGCGACCGCAAAAACGCCTTCTGCAGTGACTTCCCGTCTGCACTGTAGTATCCCGGCCGTCCAAACTCATCGTGGAACAGCAGCGCCTGATATTTCTTCCCGCCGTTGTCATACTCCGCCGCAAAAATCTTTCCGTAACCCGCCGTCTTCCCGTTGCGGTATTTTTTCTTCTCCAGCACCACGTGAAACACATCTCCGCGCCGCGGATCGGTATAAAAGTCCAGGTCATAACCGAAAATCTGTGCCAGCCGCATCGCAATTTCCGGCGACTCGCCCGCCTGCGCCACCGCATTGAACAGCGAATCCTCCACATGCCCCGTCACCACCGCCACTTCCGTCCGCGACGGGATCTCGCTAACCTCCGCCCTAAACTCGGCGCTGTGGCTCACCCCGCTGCTGTAGCTCACCCCTTCAGGGGTGAGGCCTTTCCGATCGCCGGCAACCAAGCCAGCATCGGGCGCAGCACTACCCGCCGAGCCCTTTCCCGCCGGTCCCGGCACATCCGCCGACGCCGCCGTTCCACCCGCTTCCGCTTTTCCGCCGCTCGCTGCTGACCCACCGTCTCCCGCATTTGCCGAACTCCCACTCGCATCGCCAATCGCCGCCTCTCGACCCACCGGCACAATCTTCAGCATCCGCTCCGCATCAATCTTGTAATCAATCTCCCGCAAATCCCCATCCAACCCGCGCCCCACCGTAATCGTGTTCCCCGCCTTCATCTGCCGCAGGTTGAACGCCCGCTGCGCCGCCGCCGTCGCCAACGCTGCTTCCTCATGGCTCAACCCAAACTTTTCCAGCGCCGCCGCAAAATGATCTCCGCGCGGCACACGGCTCTCCGTCGGCACCACCGTCTCCGCCCGCACCTTCGCCGCAAACTCCCGCGCCAACTCCACTTCCCGCCCCAACTCCGCCGTAGCCGCCAGCCGCATCTTGAACACATACCCCAACACCCCCGCCCCAAAACAAACCACCCCCACCACCACCGCCATAAACGCCTTACTCAACGTCACCTCCCACCAAGAAACTTGTCATTCTGAGCGTAGCGAAGAATCTGCCGTTCGCTCTTACGCTGTCATCCTGAGCGTAGCGAAGGATCGTGGCTGCATCGCTGCTCATCATCAATCGCTGTGAGCGACACCGAAACGACGCCATCAACTCGCTTCCTTACTTCCTCCCCTCTTCGACGCCCTCCCCGCCCAAAAGTGCTTCCCAAAAAAACAAAACCCAGCTTACCCAAGCTGGGCTTCTCTCCTCAACGAAATCTGCGCCGTTCGTACACTTCTTGCTGACACCAACAATCACCTTAAACATCGCAAAACGATCTCTTCTGCGCCCCGTTACTTCCGCTGCGCCCAAAACCCTACGCTCCACCTCTAGTACCGCCGGCACCAATTCTGCACCTCCACCGAGTCTCGCCACTTGCCCGGAACTGCCACGCGAACGATGCAAGCCGACGTTTCTTACCACTTCACTCTTCACAGTCGGTTTGAAGGTCTAAATCAATCAATACGTATTGCGTTAACTGCCGTCAGTGTGTTATATCCGGGATCCAATATTGTGACCCGTAGCGCTCATCGAGGCAAAACTAGGGAAAATTTTGGCAATACCACACCCACTCGCGCCATCTATTGGCTGGCGATTCGCGGTCGCCAGGAGGTTCAGCGCACCTGAAGCGGCCAAGTCTTACTATGACGTAATCTTGCCAGTCTTGGCAGCAGAAGGGTCAGTTCTGGAGTGCTCGGCTGCTACAAACAGCGAAATGGACCTCGATTACTGGACAAATCGGATGAAGATCCTTTTGCAGCTTTCGGACATCCACGTTTTGGTGGACCTAGATTCAAGCCCGAGCACAGAATTCGAGTTCCTTCAGTCCTCACTAGCAGCAAAAAGAGCCAAGACCTCCGCACTCTCGCTCAACTTCGGTTGGAATCCGATGGTCATGGGGCGAGTGTTCAGACCTGTATCGATTCGAATTTCTAGTGAGCCGAGAAGAGACAAGTTCTCCGGAATAAAGTCCACCGGGACTGTCGCTTATAAGATCGGTGGAAACCCAACGGAATTTCAAAACCGACTGAGGCGGCAAATCGAACTAGCGCAGAGAATTCGCTATCAGAGAATCGAAAGCGCTATTAGGCTTACCCCCCGAATAGCGCGTTTAATGAAAGCTCCTGACCCAGATACTCCTGGGGTTTTGCAGACTTGTATGAAGATCTCGGCGCAACTCCAAGAAGGACATAGCATCGCCGAAGTCCGTTCTGCGCTTTCTGCCGAGTTCAAGCATCGTGTGCCGCGCGCCGCGCAAAAAGTAATCCCTCATGCAAATGCCCTGGACTCCTATACCGTTAGACTACGCGCTGGAACCGTCATGGCGCCCCGCAGCTTCGCAGACTCGTACGCACGAGCAAAAACAGAGGCGCTTAAACGGATAGCATCATCGGGCGGCGAAAAATATGCGTCTTCCCGATTAATGAGAGTATTGGTGTCAATCCTTGCTTTCCTGGCCACAATCAAATTGAGAAGACTTTCCAAGAACCAGCAACATACGCAGTGAAATCGCAATCGCCACGTGTGTTTGAGGGCCGATTCATAGGAAGGTGAGCAAATGCCGGTGCGAGTTTTCACAGCATTCGACTACGACCACGACGAAGGATTGAAGAATCTCCTCATGGGTCAGGCGAAGAATCCCGATACGCCGTTCGAGGTGCACGACTGGTCCGTAAAGGAACCGTTCCCCGGCGACTGGAAGACGAAAGTACGGGCAAAAATCAGAAATGTCGATCAAGTCATCGTCCTATGTGGTGAGTATACACATCTCGCGGCTGGGGTTAGCGCCGAACTGAATATCGCCCGCGACGAAAAAAAACCGTACTTCCTGCTATGGGGCTACTCAGAAAAAACCTGTACCAAACCGGCCTCAGCCTTCGAAAGCGACAAAATGTATAAATGGACTTGGGACAATCTTAAGTCCCTTATCGCCGGCAACCGGTGACACCCAAGATAGTGAGATATGCGACGCGCACTCTGCGTTGGAATTGACGAATACGAGATCGCACCGCTCAACGGCTGCGTCAACGACGCGATACGCATGAAGAACGTTCTGGAGACAAACCAGGACGGTTCCCCTAATTTCGAGTGCAAGGTACTGACCGCCCCAAAAGGTGGCAACAGAACCGTGGTAACCCGGTCCAAGCTAAAGGAAAGCATTGAGCGACTATTCCGAGATCAAGCTGACGTGGCACTGTTGCATTTTTCGGGGCACGGAACTGCGAATAATCTCGGCGGTTATCTCGTCACCCAGGACGCGAAAAAATACGACGAAGGCATGCACATGACCGACGTACTTCAACTTGCCAATGACTCCAGGGCAAGAGAGGTCGTGGTCCTGTTGGATTGCTGCCATTCCGGGAATCTTGGAAACGTGCCAGTTATAGACAACACGAAGGCATTTCTTAGGGAAGGCGTCTCGATCCTAACCGCTGGGCGGGGGGATCAAGTTTCCGTCGAGGCGGGTGGCGGGGGAGTTTTTACGTCGCTCGTTGTCGATGCACTCGAAGGAGGAGCGGCGAATCTATTGGGTGCTGTCAGCGCTCCGGCCATCTATTCGTACGTGGAGTCTGCGCTCGGTGCATGGGATCAACGGCCCCTATTCAAAGCGCATCTTTCTAGCGTTCTCCAACTACGTTGCTGCACTCCGCCTATCGATCGAACCACCATACGGCGACTTCCAGTTATATTCCTGCTCCCCGCCGAAGATCTTCCTTTGGATCCCTACTACGAACAGAGTGTGCCTGGCGCAGATGCCGCAAAAATCTTCACCTTCAAAGAACTACAAGCCCTTAACCGCGTGCACCTAGTGGTCCCAGTCGGCGCGCAACACATGTACGACGCAGCCATACAGTCCACGGCATGCAGGCTCACACCGTCAGGCCGCTACTATTGGAGGCTTGCTCGGGACAAACGTATCTAGGACGGAGTGCTCAGTGCCGAGAAGAAAGCGTATCTTTATTGCTTTTGCGGTTGAGGACAAATTCGCCCGAGACAACCTTGTCTTCCAGGCAAAATACCAGCGCGATGTTCCCTTTGATTTCATGGACATGTCCGTCAAGGAGCCATGGGATTTCGAGTGGAAAACCAACTGCCGGACCAAGATTTGCGGTTGCGACGGAGTGATTGCGTTCATCAGCAGAAACACGCGGCACGCTGACGGGGCGCGATGGGAGATGAAATGCGCCAAAGAAGAGGGCATACCGATAAGAGGTGTGTGGGTTCACAAAGAAGACCCCTGCTCCGGTCCGCCCGAACTAGGAAATACGCGCATCGTTTATTGGACATGGGATAACATTTCGACTTTCATCGATTCCCTTTAGATGGGGACCGACCGGGGAGGCGCGTCATGTCCAGTCCGCCGATAGCACTGACGCCATCACAATATATCGAAACGCGAATCAAGCAGTACCAGGGTTGGTACAACAAAAGAGCGGTCCAATATAAGAACAGGCACCTCTATATGAGGGCTTTCACGGTCATCGGCGGTGGCGTCGTACCGGTTCTCATTAACGTGGAAACAGGCATCAACTCCTTTGCTGGATACCCCATCGTGAAGCCCGTCGTGACGCTTGTCAGTCTTTTGGTAGTCGTCATGGTCTCGCTAGAGAGCGTCTTCCACTACAGGGAGCAGTGGAGGAACTATCGCTCCACAGAGCAGGCCCTGTCTCATGAACTCTTCCAATTCCAAACCAAGGTCGGCCCATACAAGGGACTCACCGACGACGACGCCTTTCAAGCCTTCGTGGAGCGATCGGAGAACGCCATCGTTTCCGAGAATGCCGCGACTCTAAACGTCATGACAATAGGTTCGGACTCTGCCGCCGACAAGACAAAACAGTGAGGTTGAGCCATAAGTAGTGCTCCCAAAAGTTACTCAGCTACTTTAGCCCAATTCGAGGAACCACCATGAATCGTCGGATCTCGGGTTGGAGAAAGCGCCGGTCAACTTCCGCGCTTCGCGTTCGAATCATACCCCTACCGTATATTTACGGACTGTCGTTAGCACATCAAATGTCCTCCGAATTAGCACATGAAATGTCCGCGTTAAGGGCCTAACTGAGGTAGGTAGCCGAGCCGGAGGAACCGGCGATGGCGAGCTATCCGCAGCGGGCCCGGGAGC
>Ga0335078_10011056_pt1 | contig 13376 bp, 12 predicted proteins | sample Lox_Sample_32_FD_206711 | JGI IMG/M metagenome (GOLD analysis project Ga0335078, IMG submission 206711) | Soil microbial communities from Loxahatchee National Wildlife Refuge, Florida, United States - Lox_Sample_3.2 | ecosystem: Environmental > Terrestrial > Soil > Wetlands | place: USA...
AGAGGAAGTCAGCGAAGATTCAAGGCGCTAGCCAGTAGAAACAACGAGGGGCGGAATTCAGGTGACAAGCCCGGATGAGGCTGGATTCTGTGCATTATTTAGGTTAAACAAAGGGAATTTCGCGCTGCCGCATGGTTCAGGGGAAATGCCTCCGTCTAAGCGGTATTCGCAGCTTATGCGTAAATTCGTGGCGACAGTCACACGTTATCGGGGCCTCGAGTCACATGTTATGGGGTCTCACGTAGCGTAAGTCCATGATTCTTCAGTGCGTCGAGTCTCATCTTATGCGTCAACGCACATTAGTTGCGGCAGGCGCAGTAACATTCGCGCTCGTCTTCATGCATTGTCGCTCGCAGGCCAGCCTTAGGCAGGCGGTAGAGGGGTTTGATGGAGCGCGAGCCTTCGAAGACCTTAAATCGCTTGTGGCGCTTGGGCCCCGTCCATCTGGCTCACCGGCCATTGAGCGGGCGAGAGAGTACATTACTGCGCAGCTGGGCGCCGCTGGCGCCGAAGTTCTACGCGACTCGTTTACTGCCACCACGCCGGATGGCTCAGTTCCGATGGTCAACATAGTGGGCGCTTTACCTGGCAGGTGCTCGAAAGTGGTGATTGTGGCAGGCCATTACGATACAGCCCGGGTAAAGGGAATCACGTATGTCGGCGCTAACGACGGCGGGTCAAGTGCTGCCGAACTCTTGGAGCTTGCGCGAGTCCTGTCGGGACAGAGCCATGGACTCACATACTGGTTCGTGTTCTTCGACGGCGAGGAGGCCATCGAGGATTGGTCAGCGAGCGACAGCCTTTATGGCAGTCGGCATCTCGTTGAGGCGCTTCGCAGCTCTGGAAAATTGCGCGAGGTTCGGGCGGTGGTATTGCTCGATATGGTCGGTGGAGGCGATCCGCAATTCAGGCCGGAAGCCAACTCGACGGTCTGGCTTCGGAGTTTAGTCTTCTCGAGCGCGGACCGCCTGGGGTGCGGAAATTCGTTTCCAAGTCGAGGTGCGATCCCAGTTGAGGACGATCACCTGCCATTTCTCGCGGCCAGCGTGCCAGCCGAGGACATCATCGACTTCACTCCCTTCCTGCGCGGCCACCACCATACCGCCCAGGATACGCTTGATCATTGCAGAACAGACACTTTGGTGGTGGTGGGGCGCGTTGTGCTCGTTACTCTCGGAGAACTCGAACGGAGCCTGAAGAATTAAGGTAGTCGCCTTGCTTGAAAAACTGTTGCATTTCCGCCTTCCCCTCGGCACAGCCACGGCCTTCGCTGTGACTTCGGTGGTTTTTGTTCTCATGACGATGGCAGGAGGTCCTGCAAATCGTGACGTGTTGCTTGCCTTTGGAGCTTCCGATCGACCTTACTTCCTGGCGGGCGAGTACTGGCGGGCGGTCATGCCAATGTTCCTGCACCTCAGCCTCGTCCACCTGTACCTCAACCTGTATGCGTTGTGCCTTTTCGGGCCGGAACTCGAACGTCTCTGTGGATGCGGGCTGTTCGCGCTGATTTACGTCAGTGCGGGGACGGCGGGTTCGCTCGGCTCGATGCTCATGACCCGCCAGATCGGAGCGGGTGCTTCCGGGGCTGTCCTCGGGACTTGCGGGGCACTTCTCGTTACGCGCTACCAAGACCCACGGATCCTTTCGGAAAAGGACCGTGCATTCCTCGGGAGACCACTGGTTTTGACGGTCTTGGCCACGCTTGTTTTCGGATGGATCGTTCCGGGAATCGACAACTGGGCGCACATATTCGGCTTGCTCACCGGCTCCGCCGTTCGATGGTTCTTACGCATGAATCGCGAAGACCCAGATATGGTTGGAATTGGACTTCTGCGGGCGCCATTGTTGATCGCGCTGACCACAGTTTGCCTTGCAGCCAGCGCGACGATCAACCGTTATCCGGTCCTCCGCCGCGTTAACATGCTCAACCAGCTTGGGGAGGCATCGCTCGCAAAGGGGGACCGAGTCCATGCCCTATCGGAGTTTCGCGAAGCTGAGCGGCTTGAGCCGGCGGATTACCGTCCCCACCTGAAATTGTGTTCGATTTATTCGTCCCTTGGCGACACGAGCAAGGCCAAACAGGAATGCATTTGGACAGTCCCCTCGAGCGGTGGACAAGCGCACCTCGGGCACTGACAGGCTCTTCCAGGTGTAAGTGGGAAGGCAGAAGTGCCGCTGAATTCGCCGATGGGCCGTTGCCCGATCGCCAGCGATCGTATGAATAACCCGCCAAAACCTTCGAGGGTTTGCCTATCCAGTTCATTTCTTGAGCTTTCTCGAGGCAGATTAGCCAGAACGGCGTCGCAAAGGCGCGCCAACAGACAGGAATTACATGCCAAAAGCACGGTTGGAAGGCTACCACAAGGTACTCAGAGTGTTGCTTCTGGTTCTGGCTGTCCTGAACGGATGGATCGCCTATGCAGTCCTTCCTAAACACCCGATATTAACGGGGGCGAACTGCACGATGGCATTGTTGGTCGTCCTGGGAGTCACGCTCTTGTGTAGGGCCAGCGGTCCCGACTGAAACTGCCCTGGCCTATTCGTATCTCAGCGCCACCATCGGATCGACCTTTGTGGCTCGGTGTGCGGGGATATAGCTCGCAAAGGTGGCAGCACAAATAGTCGTTGCCGCAGCCAGCGCGAAAGTCAGTGGATCTGTCGGCGCGACGCCGAAGAGCAAATCGCGCAGCAAGCGAGTGAGCGCTAGCGCCAAGCCAATCCCAATTCCCGTGCCGAGGAGGGTTACCCCCAGGCCCTGTCGAAGCACCAGGGCCAGGACCGTTCGGCGCTCGGCGCCGAGCGCCATCCTCACGCCCATCTCATGTGTGCGTTCTGCGACGGAGTGCGAGAGCACGCCGTACAGACCAATGGCGGCCAGCACCAGGGCAAGTCCCGCGAATGCAGTCATCAGGCTGGCGATGAAACGATTTGGAGCCATTGATTCGGCGACCCGTCGGGCCATGGGCGAGAAGTCCGCGACCGCCTCTCCCGAGTCCACCTGCGCTACCGCGCGCCGGACTTCGCTCACAGCGAGTGGCGCACCCGCCCGGACGGCCCAGGAGGAGCTGGAGAGGAACGCGCGAGCGAGGTTGTCATCGATCTGGTTGGCTGGAAAGAAAACGACGGGCGGGGCGGGGGCCGAGAGCCCAAACTCTTTCGTATCACCGACCACGCCAACGATGTCACGATGTAGGAGGCTCTTCCAGCCTTCGGGCAATGCAACCTGTCTGCCGAGGACTCTGGCATCCGCACAGCACTTGCGCGAGAAGGCCTCGTTCACGACGACTACTAGGGGAGCCGAAGCGGTGTCGGATTTTTGAAATCCCCGACCACTTAAAACCCGCATCCCCATCGTCTTGAAGTAGGTTGGACTGGCGCTCCGCAGTTCGACGTAAACGTGCGCCTCTGGGCCGTCACCGAAGACGTTTATGGTGCCGTTCCGCCCGAATAACTCCAGCGGTAAGGCAGACACCACGCCGGCTGATTCGGCGCCCGGTAGCGCTTCGAGCCGCGCCAGCACCCGTTGTTGGAAGTTCCAAGCTGCCGAAGCGGTCTTGAATTTCTGCGCCGGTAGGAAAACGTGAAACGTCCACACTCCGTGGGGATTGAAGCCCGGGTCTACGCGATGGACCGTTGCCAGGCTCAGAATCAGCAAGGTGGCACCGGTCAGAAGTAGAACCGACAGAGCCACTTCGCCGACAACCAAAGCATTCCTCATCCGACGCTGAGCCACGCGGCCAGTGACGACGCGGGCGGCTTGACGGATGGATTCGCTAATATTGAACCGCCATGCTCCGATCGCGGGCACAAGGCCTGCCGCCACACCTGCGACCGCTGCCACAAGTAATGTGTATACAAGCACCCGCCAGTCAAGGTGCACCTCACTCGTTACCGGCAGGCTCTGAGGGGCCAAGGCAACCAGTGCATGGATCGCCCAGCGCGCGGCCAGCATAGCCAAACTGCCCCCGAGAAGCGCCAGCAGAAGATTCTCCGTTATCAGTTGACGAACCAATCGCCAGTTACTCGCTCCCAACGCCATGCGGACCGTCACTTCCGGCTGACGTCCAATGGCGCGCGTGAGAATTAAGTTGGCGACGTTCACCGTGGCGATCAACAGCACCAGACTCACGGCGGCGAACAAAATCCAGAGCGGCGTCCGAACGTCGCCGGTTACCCATCTCTGATAGGGAATAAGAATCATCCCCCGCTCATTTTGCTCTACGTGCCCGGGGACCGCTATGCGGATTTCACCGAGCACCCGTGCCATGTCCGCCTGGGCCGTGTCCAGCGTGACGCCGGGCTTCAAGCGGGCGATCATTCCAAAATTGTGTCCGTCGTCACGGGGATCGGCCGCAAGCTGGAGCGGCACCCACACGTCAACATCCTGAACGGCGGCATACTCCAGCACGAATTCGAAGCCTTTCGGCATCACGCCGATCACGTCGTAGCTCTCGTCATCAAGGGTGATCGGGTGCCCGACGACGGCTGGATCCGAACCAAAGCGCCTTTGCCAAAGCCCGTAACTCAGGATGGCGGCCTTCGGGCCTTTCGGGCGGTCTTCGTCTGCCGAAAAGCCGCGGCCAAGGAAGGGCTGGACGCCAAGTGTGCGGAAAAAATCGCGCGACACTGTTAGCGCCTTAACGTAGTCGGCGTGGTCGCCCGACCGGAGATTGGCGCCGTCAGGGAACAAACCCACCGCGGCAACGCCATCGAAGACCCGGTTGTGCTCTCTCCAAAATTCAAATTCTGTTCCCGTCACCGATTCAGCGGTGGAATTCTGGAAGGCCCAAAGCACGTGCACGAGCCTACCGGACGCGGAGTACGGAAGGGGCTTTAGCAAGACCGCGTTTACAACGCTGAAAATTGCTGTGTTGGCACCGATGCCGAGAGCAAGCGTCAGGACTGCCACGGTCGTGAAGCTGGGCGACTTGGCCAGTGCGCGAAAGGCAAAGCGCACGTCCCTGGCAAAGTCCTCGAGAAGGCGCCCAGCCCGTCCTGCACGTACCTCCTCCTTTACTTGCTCAATACCGCCGAGTTCAATGAGCGCCTCTCGCCGGGCTACCAATTGCGAAAGCCCTTGCTTCATCTTCTCCCGCGTTAGGACTTCCACCGATAACCGGAGTTCATCTTCAAGTGCTTGCTCGACCTCGCGTTTGCGAAAGAGATTCCGGAACAAACTCAGAATTCGCTTTGGCATAATGCTCCCCCTGCAAATTCAGGTGGATTGAACGGCCGCCGCCATGATCTTGACCACCTTGTTCCATTCCCGCTCTTCGGTCCTAAGTTGCGTGCGTCCGCTGGAAGTCAGTCGATAGTATTTAGCTCGACGATTGTTGTCGGAGGATCGCCACTCGGCTTCGACCCATCCCCGTTCCTCCATGCGGTGCAAGGATGGAAAGAGAGAACCAAAGCTTACCTGGAAAGCTCCCTTAGTGATCTGCGTGATGCGTCGAGAGATGGCGACTCCGTGCAAAGGTTCCAGGGAGATTGCCTTCAACACGAGCAAGTCGAGAGTTCCACGTAGAAGATCAGTACGTTTTTCGCCCATTGGGATCCTCTTATCGGAATACGATATGAGCTTACCAAAAGTTCCAAACGATTTCAATCGCGCCCGTCCGGGTACCACAGGTTTCCCAGCGCCTTCCCTTTGAGTATCTCTTCGCCTTTCTCCCACTGTCTGCCCTGATTCTCCCGTTCACTCTCCTTTTCTAGCCCCCCTAGTTCTCGCGGGCACGGCGAGCCGGTGGTCACGACTGAGATCGCCTCGCAAAGCGTCGCTGCCGTTCCTCCAAAATCCTAGTTCACACTCAATCGAGCGCGGGGTAGCTCAATACTCGCCATAAGTTTGCAAAGACGAAACTCTAAAGCAAGCATGAGGCATTGTTATGGAATTTTCTTGTGATACGAAATCGCCCGCCGAAGCCCTGGGGCAGGTTCACGAGGCGGTGGAAAAGAAGAGCACTATTCCAATTCTCTCGCATGTTCTTGTCGATGCCTCGCCCACCGGGTTGCGGCTGGCGGCGACCGACCTGGAAATGGGGATTCGCACGTTTTGTCTCGCGCAGGTCAAGACTCCCGGAAGCGTTGCCGCGCCGGCAAGGCGTTTCCTCGAAGTCGCACGATCTCTGCCGGACGTCGAGATCCGTGTCCGCGCCCTCGAGAATCACTGGGTCCAGGTCAGTGCGGGTAGGTCCGCATTCAAGCTGGCGGCGCTGGCCAAGGACACTTTTCCGGCGATGCCGGACGTCCCCTTACCGCTCGCGGACATCCCTGCCGGAACACTGGCCGGACTAATCGAGCGCACTGCTTTCGCCAGGTCGAGTGAGGAGTCCCGCTACACACTGAACGGGGCGCTGCTGGTGCTGCGGCCAGGGAAGGTTGAAACGGTCACGACTGACGGTTCCCGCCTGTCGCTCGCTGTGCGCGAGATCGAAGTAGCCGAGTTGAAAAGCGAGGAACGGATGCTTGTTCCCAGACGTGCTTTGGGCGCGCTGCGGCGGTTGGCAGGTGCCCAGGAGAGCGACACGCCCATCAGGATCGCCAGAGATGAGGGCCATCTGTTCTTTTCCGCTGGCGACTCGATCGTTATCACGCGGCTAATCTCTGGACAATTCCCTAACTACGAGGCTGTCCTGACGCAGTCAAACTTGCTCGTCATCACGCTCGACGCGGCTGGATTCCGCGAAGCTCTGGCGCGCGTCTCATTGCTTGCTTCCGAACAAAGCCACGGTGTGTGCTTAGCGCTGGAGCGAGGGCAATTGACTCTTTCGACAGCGGGTGGCACTGCGGGCGAGGCCGTGGAGTCAATGGACGCGACCTACAGCGGCGACCCTCTGCGGATTGCGTTCAGCTGTCGTTTTCTCCTCGAATTCCTTGGCGTGGCGAAAAGTGGACAGGTTGAGATCGCGTTGAAGGACAATTAAAGTGCCGTGGACCCGCACGCAGGCAACCTGGATGGGTATCGCTGGCGCTACTTGCTCATGCCTATGAGGTTGTAGCACAAAGGTCTTCAATTACGGGACGCAGGGTGTAAAGGCGAAACCGATAAAATGGCGGCTCCTTGGACTCATAAAGTGGCCGCGCGAAGTAGGAGCCTAACCCTATGAGAATAAAGGAGAATCATGAAGCCATCTCTTGTATCGCGCACCCTGAGGACACTCGCAATTTTGGAAAAACAACCAGTGTTTATATGGTCGCCGCCGGGCAGCGGTAAGTCTTCGGTGGTGAGCCAACTTGCCGCCGAGTCGGGAATTGCCTTGCGGGACATACGCGCTCTGTTGCTCGATCCGGTGGACCTGCGGGGTCTGCCCTTCGTCGGGAAGGATGGCCGATCGACGTGGGCAACGCCGGACTTTCTTCCTCAGAATGGCGAGGGCATTCTGTTTCTGGACGAATTGAACGCCGCGCCCGCGATGGTCCAGGCCAGTTGTTATCAACTTGTGCTGGACCGTAAGCTTGGCGAATACACGCTGCCGGAAGGATGGGCGATTGTCGCGGCTGGCAACCGCGATTCAGACCGTGCGGCTACGACGCGAATGCCCACACCGCTGCGGAACCGATTCGTCCACATCGACTTCGAGGTGGACGTTCAGGAATGGTGCGAGTGGGCGATCAAGACGGGTATCCGGCCCGAGGTCATCGCATTTATTCGCTTCCGTCCCGAGCTGCTCAGTTCTTTCGATCGCGATGCGGCCCACGCCTTTCCTTCACCGCGTTCCTGGGAGTTTGTATCGCGCATACTCAACTCCGGGCCCGATCCAGAAGCTGAGCATGAGCTGTTCGCCGGCGCGGTCGGCGCGGGGGCAGCGACGGAGTTCTCAGGCTTTATGAGGACCTTTCGCGATCTGCCCAACATCGATGCCATACTGCTGAACCCCACCCAGGAACCTGTCCCCGAGAACGCGGCAGCTCAGTATGCGGTGGCTTCAGCCCTGGCCCGCTGCGCCTCTGATACCAACTTCGACCGCATCTGCCTGTACCTGAATCGACTGCCCACCGAGTTTCGCGTGCTGTGTGTGCGCGACGCCACGCTCCGTGACCGCGCCATCCGCTGCACTGCGGGTTATGTCCGATTCGCGGTCGAGAACCATCACGCCGTCGCCTAGCAGTCCCTAGTAAGACTCAGGTCAGCCTCCCACTCCTGGTTACGGGAATAAACCGCACTTTCCTCAAGCCGTCTGCGCAAGATCACCGACCCGACTGCCTTAGTTCGTGGGTTACCTCGCCAGTCACGAACTCTACGAAGTGGGTCGCATCCTCTTCCAACTGCGACGTCGTCGAGCCGCGATTGCTCAGCCGATTCCCGTTCGCGGCACGAATGACCGCGCGCCAGATTGGTGGGACTGTTTCCATCGCCCAGCTATAGGCCTGGTCTTTGGAGACCAGTGCTCTGTGGTAGGCTGAATAAAGGATACGGCAAGCAGTGAGGACCGCGTATGCGTTGTAGACGAACGCTTGGTCGGATCGATCTCCGGCTCTGCAGGCCAGACCGTCCTTGAGGTAGTTCAACTCCAATAGAAGCGCCTCGTTGAGGCATTGGTCTGATACTTGGGGGGTCATGAGCTTTGCATCCCTGCCCCACAACGTGATGCCTGACTGGCCGATGTTGATCCAGATGATCGGGTTTCCGTCCGACCCATGGCGGACAAGTTTTCCCGTGTAATGGTAGAACCCGCAGCATCGGGAAGTTTTGTTGAGAAACTCTCCGTCAATTACGAAACGCATGTCAATTCGTTTCACCCAGCGGTTGTGTTTGCCCGTTTCCTTAAACCACTCATCAAGTTCAGAAAACTCACGGTCGTCGAGGTCCAGCCGCGTGACAGCAATGCAATCGACGTCGCTGCAAGTCTCGTCGAAGGCCTGGTAGGTCAAGGAGCCCCACAAGTAGACGCCGACGAGATTGTCGCGGAGTATAGCCGAGAAGTCGGTGGCCATGACCTCGAAGAGGTCGGAAAGATCTCTCGGGATGTTTTTCGGTAGGTCCATTTCCTCCACAGAATAACCGCTATTGGTGGTGATGAGGAAGCGCGGTCCGGTTGCCCGTTCCGTCTCCATGAACAAAAGCTCGGTAATCAAGAGAGGAGATATTGTCATGAACTCCACATCCGTTGCAGAACCTTCTTTGTCTTCGCGGGCCATGTTGTGCTCGCTGTCGATCAGTATGTGGTCAGCTCGAAAACATGACCCGGAAGCTTCCGAGGAAATCGCCCAGCGGCACGGGGCGCATGCAGATGCTGGCCGCTATCACAAGGTGCTTCTCCCGAAAGAAGCGCTCGCCGAGATTCACAAGATCGTGAGCGAGGCGCGGCAGGAACATTACTTCATGACCCTACCCTGGGACGACAACGGCTATCGTGTACTCCCCGCAGCAGCCTACATGGACCACACCGAGATGATGCGGTCGCTGTCGAACAGTTTCACGCCGGCCGTCGAAGCCCTCGTGCACCAGTTCGGGCAGCTTGTCGAGGAGGCCAAGGTGCGACTCGGAGGGCTTTTCCGGGAGGGTGACTACCCCCCTCCCGATGAACTCCGCGCTAAGTTCTCCTTCGAGACAAAAGTGATGCCTCTCCCGGACGCAGGCGACTTTCGCGTGGCGTTGGGCGACGAGGAGAAAGAGCGTGTCAAGCGCCAGATTACCGCTGCCGTCGAGGCCTCGCTGCAGGTTGCCAGCCGGGAACTCTGGCAGAGGCTCTACGAGGCCGTCAGCCACTTGGCCGAACGCCTCCAGGCTTACAAGGTGACGGAGGAGCGAGTCGAACATCCTTTTCGCGACTCGATTATCACAAACTTGGTGAAGCTCGTGGATGTTCTTCCCAAGCTGAATGTCACTGGGGACCCAGGGCTGGAACGGCTAGCTGCGGAAGTGCGAGCATCACTCTTGGTCGATCCCCAAGAACTACGGAAGTCGGAATCGGCCCGTAACGAGACCGCGAAGGCGGCGCTGGCTATTTCCCAGCGGATGGCCCCGTACCTCACAGGCTATTCGGTCCCCGTTTCTGCTGTCGCTGGCGAAGAGGGGAGGGCGGCGTGAAGCCTCAGCAGCAGCAAACCACAGCGCAGAAGCTGACACGAGCCAGAGTCCACCTTCTCCTTGAGCAAGTTTTTTTCGGCACGCTGGCCTTGAGGTTGAAATTGGTACCTGGAAATCTGCCAACGATGGCGACCGACGGCTGCCGGATCGTCTATAACCCGGCTTTCGTGGATGCACTCAAGCCGGCGGAAATCGAGGGAACGCTCGCCCACGAGGTCATGCACTGCGCCCTCGGCCACCACTGTCGCCGGGGCGAGCGGGACCCGGAGCTTTGGAACCAAGCTGCGGACTTTGCACTAAACCCGATTCTGCTGGGAAATGGTTTCACGCTTCCGGCGGGGGCGCTGATCGATCCTACGTTCGACAACTTGAGTGCGGAAGAGATCTACGCCCGATTGCTCCAAAGGAAAACCGATGGTGGCGCGTCGCCGAAGCAGGAGCCACACCAAACCAATGGTGGCGTGGGAACAGCTACGGGACCACAACAAACACAGAATTCGAGAACACCGGATCCGAAAGCTGCTTCGCCCGGCCCGACCAAAACAGGAGACACGGCGGGCGCGGTCCCGAGCCCAGATTCTATGCGGGCTGGAGGCTTCGGCGAAGTTTGGGACGCGACTGATGACCAAGGTTATCCCGCCTCGCCAGCCGAGAAGCGCCGCCAGGAGCACGAGTGGAGCATCGCGGCTGAGCAGGCCCTGCGGTCGGCCAAGGCATGCGGACACGAACCCGCGGGAATTGAAAGACCACTGAGCGAAAGTCGCCAATCGCGGCAGGATTGGCGCGCAATCCTGCGTGATTTTGTGGCTGCCACTGCGCCCGTCGACTATCGCTGGTGCCCTCCGAATCGCCGCTATATCGCTTCCGGCGTGTACTTGCCCTCCGTCGAGCGCCGGGGGTTCGGCGAGATCGTGATCGCGGTCGACACATCCGGCTCTATCGGCACGCTCGAGTTGGAGCAGTTTGCAGGTGAAATCTCGGCAATTTCCGAGGAGGCGCAGCCGGAAGCGATTCACGTCGTTTACTGTGACGCGGCGGTTCAATCGACCGAACAGTTCGGGCCCTCCGCGCCAGTTCGACTCGATCCCAAGGGTGGGGGCGGTACTGACTTCCGGCCGGCGTTCAAGTGGGTGGCCGAAAACGACATCGCGCCAGTGTGTTTCATCTACCTCACTGACCTGTGCTGCGACTCGTATCCCCAAGTACCTGAATATCCGGTTCTTTGGGTAACGGATTCTCGCCGAACTGCGCCCTTTGGTGAGACAGTTCGGATTACCCTGGAATGAGACAACACTGACATACGGGCGAGTCAAAGTAGTCGCGCACAAATAATCGAGCCAGAGGGGACAAGTAGGCTGGGGCCAAGTTCATGAGTCCTTGGCAATTGACATTTCACACTTCAGTACAGGTGGACAACTGACGGTCCCAAAAAATGGGACGAACAGGGTGTGAAGAATATCTCGCTACATTCTCCGGCCGAACTGCAATTCCGCGGATCACTTTTAAACCCGAAATAGGCTGGGAGCTGGTGTCTCAGAGAGAAAGTAATCTTCGCGAAAGGAGAAAGGAAGTGAGCAGCGTAAACAAGGTCATCTTAATCGGCAGGGTTGGGCAGGATGCTGAGCTTAAGTACACCGCGTCCGGGAATCCAGTGTGCCGCTTTTCGCTGGCCACTAATGAGGCCTGGAAGGACAAGGCCGGCAACGGCCAGCAGCGAACGGAATGGCACCACATCGTAGCTTGGAACAAGCTTGCGGAGGTTGCGGGTGAGTATTTGACCAAGGGGAAGCTTGTGTATCTCGAAGGAAGTATCCGCAGCGGGAAATGGCAGGATCGGGACGGCAACGAGCAGAAGTCATATGACATCGTTGCCCGGTACATGCGGATGCTATCGCCCTCTAACGGTAATGGGACAAACGGCAAAGCCGATGGTGGCAGCCCTGCACCTCAGGCGTCAGAGGAAGATAACCCCTTTGATCGCGAGAACGACCGAGATGGTGAGGTCCCCTATTGAAGACCATTTTCCGACTTTCACTTGTGGGTGAGCTGAAGTAGAAAACCGGCCGCCTCATCCCGTCTCTTCCTCTACATTAATATCCACAACAATCTTGAAAACAGGTCGTTGCCTGAGCTGCTTGGAGAAGGTACGACCTGAGAAGGGAAAGCGACTTTCGCAACGCATCCTTGGAAACACCCGGTTATTTAGGAGACGAACATTATGAGCCCACCTGTCCTGCCAATGGAGAAAGTTCAAGATCTGCTCGTCCAGTCCCGGACGCAGATTGTTAAATATCTGCCCCGGCATCTCGATGCGGACAAGATGATTTACGTCGCGCTGGAGACGGTGCATTCAGACTCGTTTCTGCGCGAGTGTGAGCCGCTCAGCATCTTGCAGGCGGTGCTCGAAGCCTCCCAGCTCGGTTTGATGCTGGGCAACAAGCTGGGCCATGCCTACCTGGTGCCTCGGCGAGACAAGAAAGCCAACAACATTCTGAAGTGCCAGCTCCTGATCGGCTATCGTGGCTTCATTGCGTTGGCCCACCGGACCGGTAACGTCTCGAGCATCTTTCCAGCCATCGTCCACCAGGCGGACCAGTTCTCACTGAAGCTGGGGACCGGCCGGCAGCTCTCCCACGTCCCGCTGCTTGACGTTTCGAAGCGGGGCGACTGGATCGGTGCCTACGCGGTGGTGGAGTTTCGCGACGGCCGTACCGACTTCGAGTGGATGACTCGCCAGGAGATCGAGAAGGTCAAGCAGTGTTCGGAGTCCTCGAGTGAGCCGTGGAGCGCATGGCGTCGGTTCGAAGACGAGATGATCAAGAAGAGCCCCATCCGGCGCATGGCCAAGCGTCTGTGCCTATCGAGCGAGGACATGACTCTGGTTGAAGCAGCAGTGCGCGACGAATACCGTGAGATGGGCATCGAGGATCCGCAAAGCGCCATTCCCTTCATTGGTGAACCTCAGAGAACCCTTCCCCCTGCCGGGTCGAACGGCCAGAGGAATCAAACGGCGAAACCTGCTATCCGCGAGCCACAGCGCAAATCTGCCCCGCAGTCGAACAACGGTCAACCTGCTGGCGTCACGAACCCCGGGAATGGGAAAGTGGAACAGCAGCCGGCCGGGTCCTCATCCAATGGCACGGCGCCATCCAATGGTGGGCAATCCAAGCCATTCACTCTGTGCGGCGTGGTCGGCCCCATAGAAGCCAATGCATCCGGCAAGACCCTCCGGCGTAACGGCAACGGCGTGGAATACGTGGTCTTCAAGATTTTGCATAACGGATCGGCAACCACCGTCTACTGCAAGGAAACGAAAATGCTCCCTGAAATTGCGCGCCACCAGGGA
>Ga0335078_10011057_pt1 | contig 13376 bp, 11 predicted proteins | sample Lox_Sample_32_FD_206711 | JGI IMG/M metagenome (GOLD analysis project Ga0335078, IMG submission 206711) | Soil microbial communities from Loxahatchee National Wildlife Refuge, Florida, United States - Lox_Sample_3.2 | ecosystem: Environmental > Terrestrial > Soil > Wetlands | place: USA...
CTGCTCGCGATGCGCGAGGTAGTCGCGCAGCGCCGCCTTATTGACCGGGACGCCGTCAGCCAAGATGTCATCGATCGTCGCCATCGCGTGCACCTCTTGCGCCACCACTAGAGCCGATACCGCGACGAGGACAAGGGGGTGAGGGAGCGAGCGCGGACCGGCGCGCGCGTCGACAACATTTCTTTACATTTCAGACGCCTGCGCGCATCTCGATGCGCCTTCTTAATACTTTCGCGCGCTCTGGTGCCCGCGCGCGGAGAAAGTTAATCAAAATTGATTTTTCTTGGCTGTCCCTCGCCATCGTGCCGCCGCGATACTTCCCGTCAATCGATGGAAGAGTACGCCCGTGGCTCGCCCTCCAATGTTTGACCTGGACGACAAAGCGATCCTGGTGACCGGCGGCACCGGCTCGTTCGGCCAGGCCTTCGTCAGGCATCTGTTCAAGACCTACAAGCCTCGGCGCGTCGTCGTCTATTCGCGCGACGAGCTCAAGCAATTCGAGATGCAGCAGCGCTTCTGGCCGAAAGAGCTGCGCTACTTCATCGGAGACGTGCGCGATATCGACCGGTTGCGGCGCGCCATGGCGGGGATCGACATCGTCGTGCATGCCGCCGCGCTCAAGCAGGTGCCGGCAGCCGAATACAATCCGATCGAATGCATCAAGACCAACATTCTCGGTGCAGAGAATGTGATCAACACCTGCATCGACTGCGGCGTCGCGCGCGTGGTCGCGCTGTCGACCGACAAGGCGGTCAACCCCATCAATCTCTACGGTGCGACCAAGCTCTGCGCCGACAAGCTGTTCATTGCAGCCAATCATTTGGCCTCCGGCACCGCGACGCGCTTCGCGATCGTCCGCTACGGAAACGTCATCGGCTCGCGCGGCAGCGTGCTGCCGTTCTTTCTGAGCAAGCGGGAGAGCGGCGTGCTGCCGATCACGGATCCGCGCATGACGCGCTTCTGGCTGACGGTAGAGGACGGTGTCGCGCACGTCGACCGTGCGGTCCGAGTGATGTGCGGTGGCGAGATCTTCGTGCCCAAGGTGCCGTCCATGCGGGTTACGGATCTGGCGGCGGTGATCGCGCCGGAGTGCCGTCAGGAGGTAGTCGGCATCCGACCGGGCGAGAAGCTCCACGAGACCCTCGTGCCGCGCGACGAGGCGCCCCATACCATCGAATTCCGGGATTTCTTCGTGATCCGCCCCGCCCTGCAGATGTGGGATGCGGCCTTCGCCTCGGCGGTGCTCGGCGACGAGATCGGACATCGCGTTGGCGACGACTTCGAATATCGCAGCGACAACAACGACGAATGGGCCTCGGCCGAACGACTGAGAGCGGTCGCCGGATGAACCAGCTGCACCGCAAACCGCCGGCTCTGATCCCCCGATTCCTCGGCTACGGCAGGCAATTGATCGGCGACGAGGACATCGCCGCGGTGGCGTCGGTTCTGCGCGGCGACCATCTGGCGCGCGGACCGACCGTCGAGCGGTTTGAGCGTGCGCTCGCCGAGCGCGTCGGCGCGCGCTACTGCATCGCGACCTGCAACGGCACGGCGGCGCTTCACATCGCGTGCTTGGCCGCCGGCCTGAGGTCGGGCATGCGCGGGCTCACGTCGCCGCTGACGTTCGTCGCCAGCGCCAACGCCATGGCCTATTGCGGCGCCGCGGTGCGGCTTGCCGACATCGATGCGGACGGCCTTGGGCTGGCGCCAGGCGCGGTGCGGGCGGCGCTGGCCCGCGACGACGTCGAGATCGTCATGCCGGTGCATTTCGGCGGCCTCGCGCACGCGGCGGCCGACCTCCGCGCGCTCGCCAGAGAATGCGTCGTGATCGAGGACGCCTGTCACGCGCTCGGGGGCACCTACTCCGACGGCCGGCCAGTCGGCAGCGGCGCCTACGCCGACATGACCGTATTCTCCTTCCACCCGGTCAAATCGATCACCACGGCCGAAGGCGGCGCGGTGCTCACCAACGACCGCGAGTTCGATCGCGCGCTTCGGCTGCTGCGCAACCACGGCATCGAGAGAGTTCCGGAGCGCCTGGCGCGATCGGAGCGCGCCACCGATCCATGGTACTGCGAGCAGCAGGTGCTCGGCTTCAACTACTGGATGTCCGACGTGCAGGCTGCGCTCGGCGCATCGCAGCTCGACAAGCTCGATGCCTTTCGGTCGCGGCGGCTCGAGATCGTGCTGCACTACGACGCGGCGTTCGTCGGCTTGCCGCACGTGACGTTGACGCAGGCGCAACCGCTGCAACGGGCATGCTCGGCGCATCATCTCTACGTCCTGCGCATCGACTTCCCGGCGCTCAACACCACGCGCAAGCGTTTCATGGCCGGGTTGGCCGGGCATGGCGTCGGCTCCCAGGTGCACTACATCCCCGTGCATCACCATCCGTATCACCGGAACCGTGCGGAGGTCGGCGACGGCGGGCTGCAAGCAGTCGAACGCTACTACCGTGAATGCCTCTCGCTGCCGCTGCACGCTGGACTGACGGACGAGGAGGTGGACCGGGTGGTGCGCGCGGTCACCACCGTGGCGGGTGCCTCATGTTGAGCCGTATCGGCCTCGGCACGGCGCAGTTCGGCTCGCGCTACGGCGTCTCGAACCGGCGCGGGCGGCCGTCGTCGCGGGAGATTGCGGCCATCCTCGATCTCGCATCGGCGGCCGGCATCGATCTGCTCGACACGGCGGCAGCCTACGGCCCGGCCGAACGCGAGATCGGTCGCTGGCGCTGCGTCAAAGATGTCAACAGCTTCCGTATCGTGACCAAGACGCTGCCCATCGACGCGCTCGTGGTCGAGCGCGAGCATGCAGTGCAGATCACCGAACGCTTCATGCGCTCGCTCGATTTCCTGTGCCACTCGAGCCTGCACGGGCTGCTCGTCCATCACGGCGACCTCATGCTGCGGCCGGGTGCGGAGCACGTGGCCGACGCGCTGCGCCGACTGCGCGCGGAGGGCCTGGTCGCCAAGATCGGCGTCTCGGTCTACGACGCCGCGGAGCTCGAAGCCATCTTCGAGCGGTTCGACTTCGATCTGGTGCAGGTGCCCATCAGCGTCGCCGACCAACGTCTCGTCAATTCTGGACATCTCGCGCGACTGAAGCGGCGTGGGGTGGAGGTCCACGCGCGGTCGGTGTTCCTGCAGGGATTGCTGCTGATGACCCCGAAGCAGTTGCCGGACGCGTTCGCCGCGACGGTCGCCCCGCTGCTTGCGCGCTTCGTACGCGCGTGCGCCGAGCTCGAGCGGTCGCCACTCGAGACCTGCCTCGAGTTCGTTCTCGGAATTCCTGAGGTTGATTGCCTGCTGGCCGGCGTCAATCAGGCCGCTGAGCTCGCCCAGATCCTCGCGGCCGCCGCGGCCGACCGGCCGACGGCGGTCGATTTCGCGCCGTTGGCGTTCGAAAATTCGCGGCTGCTTAACCCGGTTCACTGGAGTCTCATGAGCTGAACGGAGGTTGGTATGGTGCCGATCGTTGCCGTCGTGCTCTGCCTGATCGTCAGTTGGTCGATCCTCGCGCATGCTGCCGTGCTCGGCGACCGTCTGGGTTTGATCGACCGACCCAACGAGCCGCGCAAGATCCATACCCGGCCGACGCCGCGCATCGGCGGAATCACGTTCGGCGCGGCGCTCGCTGTCGTGACCGTGCTGTGGATCATGCTCGACGGCCGGCTCGATCGCCTGCTGGCGTCCGGCGGGCTGTTCGTGATGTTTCATTTGGTGTTGGGCACGCTCGATGACCGGCGCGGGCTGCCGGCGAGCTCGCGCCTGTTGGCGTCGATCGGCGCCGCCATGCTGCTGCTGGCGTCGAACCACGGGCTGGTTATCCAATCCATCCGCCTCGGATCCGGTGCCGCCGTCGCGCTGCCGTTCGCCGCCGGCTTCATCCTGACGACGCTCGGCGTCGTCTTCTTCATTTTTTCGGTCAACCTGGTCGATGGCCGCAACGGTATCCTCGGCGCCAGTGCGCTGTGGTGGCTGGCGATGTTGCAGCTGACGTCGCATGTGCTGGCAGATTGGGCATTCGCGGCGCTCGCCGGCACTTTGATCCTCTTTCTCCGCTTCAACCTGAAAGGGCGCTTGTTCGCAGGCGATGGCGGTGCCTACGTGATCGGCTCGGGGGTCGCGGTTCTGGCGCTGTCGATCTACGCGCGCAGGCCCGCCACTGTGGCATTCGACCAACTCATGATCGTCTTTCTGCTGCCGCTCGTCGATGCGATGCGTGTCCTGATCAGCCGCATTAGCCGTAGCGTGACGCCTTTCAGGGCCGACGACAGCCATTTCCATTACGTCCTGTGGCGACGCGCCGGGGAGGGGTGGGCGATGGCGATCTATATCGCCCTGATGATCGCCCCTTCCGTCGGCGCACTGGCATGTCCGGCATTCGCGACCGAGATCCTCGTCGCCGCGATCGGGATCTTCTTCGTCGCGGTCGGCTGGTCGACCGCGACGATCGGCGTGCACGCGCCGCGCGTGGGGCGACGACCGGCGACTGGCCTCGACGCGGCGAGTCGAATGACGGCGCGTCTGGCGTTGGCCCAAAGCCGCGTGCCGCGTCGAAGCCGATGAGTCCTGAGCATCGTACCCGAGGGGGGTGTCGTCATGTCTTCTCTGCGCGTGATGGTTGTCGATGACGATCCTGGCTTCGGCGAGTTCGTCCGAAAAGTTGCACAAGGTTGCGGCTACGAAGTCACGGTCGCCCATGACGGCCGGGAATTTCGGAGCGCCTACGCGCAGACCAAGCCCGATCTGATTCTGCTCGATCTCGCGATGCCGGGCGCCGACGGGATCGAGCTCCTGCGCAGCCTCGCCGACAACGGATGCACGGCATCCGTCATGGTGATGAGCGGCTTCGACGCCAAGGTGGTCGACACGGCGCGCCGCCTCGGCGTCGCGCGCGGGCTCCAAATGGGCCGCGTCCTGACCAAGCCGATCCGAGCAGCCGATCTCCGTACCGTTCTCGAGGACGCCAAGCAGGGGCTCGAATCCCATGCCAGCTGAACTCGCACGCGCCATTGCCAACGACGAGCTCCGGCTCGAGTACCAGCCAAAGGTCGACGTGACGACGGGAGCCGTGCTCGGGGTCGAGGCCCTGGTGCGCTGGCACCATCCCACGCGCGGCCGGATCGGGCCCGACACCTTCATCCCGCTTGCCGAGCAGAGCGGGCTGATCGGCGATCTCACGCGATGGGTGATGCGCACGTCGATCGCGCAGTGGCGGCGCTGGCACGAGGACGGGCTCAACATCTCGATCGCGGTCAATTTCTCCGGCCGCAATCTCGACGAGATCGAGTTTCCCGACGTATTGGAGGATCTCTGCCGATCGCGCGACGTCGCTTGCAGTGAGTTCGTCATCGAGATCACGGAGACCGCGACCGCGTCGGACGAAGTCAAGATGATGGACATCGCAACGCGCCTCAGGCTCAAGGGCTTCCGCATCTCGATCGACGATTTCGGCACCGGATATTCGTCGCTAGTGCAGCTGCAGCGCCTGCCGTTCTCCGAGATGAAGGTCGACAAGTCGTTCGTGATCCAGTGCACGACCGCGCGCGAGAGCCTCGTCATCGTCAAGTCGATCATCGATCTCGCGCACAACCTGAACCTCAAGGTGGTGGCCGAGGGGGTCGAGTCCCTGGAGGTGCTCGAGCTGCTGCGTCGGCTCGGCTGCGATCTGGCGCAGGGCTACTACGTCAGCCGGCCGATGGAAGGCCACAAGCTGCCCGCCTGGATCATCGCCTGGGTCTCCAGCCAGCGCACCGGCATCGGCATGGCGGAAACGGTGAGCGGGTGACCCGATGATGACAGATGGTGTGGCGATTAGGCTCGCCGACTCGCCGCGCGCGACGGTCGAGCCCGAGGTCCGGCGCAACGAGGCCGACGGGCAGGTCCTGTTCCTGTCGACGGCACCGGCGCGGCGTCGCGAATGGCGCCTGGCCGGCGTGGTCGTCGCGCTGTCGTTCCTGGTGTTCGCGGCAGCCGCGCCGTTCGCGCAGGTTGCGCTGACGCCGGTTCCCGCGTTCATCCCGCTCTACCAGTCGGCGCTCGTGATCGGCGATCTGGTGACCGCGATCCTGCTGTTCGGCCAGTTTTCCATCATGCGCCGGCGCGGGCTGCTCGTGCTGGCGAGCGGCTACCTGTTCACCACCCTGATGGCGGTCGCCCACACGATGAGCTTCCCGGGCCTGTTCGCGGCGACTGGGCTGCTCGGCGCCAACGCGCAGACCACCGCCTGGATCTACATGTTCTGGCACAGCGGCTTTCCGCTCGCCGTCATGGCCTACGCGCTGATTGGCCGGCGCGACGCGATCAGCCACCTGGCGACGGCGCCGCGCGTCGCCATCCTGAGCGCGATGGTTGCGGTGGTCGGCCTCGCGCTCGGGATCGTCTGGCTGGCGACGTCGGGGGCCTGGCTGCTGCCCACGATCATGGCCGGCAATCACCAGACGCCAATGAGTGGCGTTGTCGTGACGACGGTCTGGGTCTTCAGCCCGCTCGCCTTGCTGACACTGTGGCGCCGCCGCCCGCATACGGTGCTCGATCTCTGGCTCATGGTGGTGGTGTGCGCTTGGATGTTCGACGTTGCGCTCAGCGCCATGCTCAACGCCGCGCGGTTCGATCTCGGCTTCTACACCGGACGGATCTACGGCTTTCTGGCGGCCACCTTCGTGCTGGCCGTCATGCTGCTGGAGAACACGCGGCTCTACGGCCGGCTCGCCATCGCGGCCGAGCAGCTCGCGTCCCACGCCGGCACGTTGGAGCGGCGCGTGCGCGAGCGCACGCTGGATCTCGAGCGCGCCAACGCTGACGAGCGCCGCGCGCGTCAGGACGCGGTCGAGGTGGCCCGCCGCCTCGAGGCAGCGCAGGCGATGAATCGCCGTGTGTTCGAGACGTCTGTCGATCTGATCCTGATTACCGACCGCAAGGGAGTCTACCTCAAGGTCAGCCCGAGCGTGACGCAGATCCTCGGCTATGAGCCTGAGGAGCTGGTCGGTCGCAGCGCGATCGAGATCCTGCACCCCGCGGACCTCGAGACCACGCGCGCCGAGATGCGCAGAGCGCGCAAGGGCCAGCAGATCCGGCATTTCGACTGCCGCTACATGCACAAGGACGGCCGGGCGGTGTCGCTGACCTGGACGGGCGTCTGGACGGACTCGGAGCAGCAATACTATTTCACTGGCCGCGACATGACCGACCGCATCGCTGCGGAAGAGCAGTTGCGCCAGGCCCAGAAGATGGAGGCGGTCGGCCAGCTCACCGGCGGCGTCGCGCACGACTTCAACAACCTGCTCGGCATCGTGGTCGGCAATCTCGACCTCTTGAAGGAGCAGCTCGATACCGACGCCGATTCGGCCGAGCTCTTGAACGAGGCCCTCGGTGCGGCGCTGCGCGGCGCCGAGGTGACGCGCCAGCTTCTGGCCTTCTCCAGACGCCAGCCGCTGCAGCCGAAGCTGGTCGCGCCCAACGACATCGTCCGCGGCATGACGAAGCTGCTGTCGCGCGCGATCGGCGAGCAGATCAAGGTGCGCCTTGAGCTGCCGGAGGACGCCTGGCCGGTGGTGATCGATCCGGCGCAGCTCGAGTCAGCGCTGCTCAACCTCGCAGTCAACGCGCGCGACGCCATGCCCCAGGGCGGTTCGCTGACCATCGAGACGACCAATTTCGTGTTCGACGAGGAGGAAGCGCAAGCCCACGTCGAGGGCAAGGCCGGCGAGTACGTAATGGTCGCGGTGTCCGACACCGGCACCGGCATGTCGCCCGACGTCCTCAAGCGCGTGTTCGAGCCGTTCTTTTCGACCAAGGGTGTCGGTAAAGGCACCGGCCTCGGCCTCAGCATGGTGTACGGCTTTGTCAAGCAATCGGGCGGCAACGCCAAGATCTACTCTGAGGTCGGCCGTGGCACGACGATCCGGCTCTATCTGCCGCGCGCCGCCGACGAGGCGCCGCCCGTGGACGCGACCGAAACCATGGTCGCGCTGTCGCACGGCGGCGAGCGCGTGCTCGTGGTCGAGGACAACGACGCACTCCGCCGCCTGGCGTTGCGCCAGCTGCGCGATCTCGGCTACGAGGTCATCGAGGCGAACGACGGCGTCGCCGGGCTCTCCGTGCTCGAAGGCGACGCGGCGGTCGACCTCCTGTTCACCGACATCGTGATGCCGGGCGGGGTCGACGGCCGCGAGCTGGCGAAACGCGCTGCCGCCCTGCGGCCGGGCATCAAGGTCCTGTACACGTCGGGCTTTACGGCGGCTGCCGGTGCCGAGGTCGCCGTCGAACTCGCCGATCGGCTGCTCAGCAAGCCGTTCCGCAAGACCGAGCTGGCGCGCCGCGTCCGGGCGGCGCTCGACGGCCAATAGCCGCATCGTGGACCCAACATATCGGAGCAGCATCGTGAACCACGCCGATATCCGCATCCTTGTCGTTGATGACCAATTGCACATGCGTCGGATGGTCCGCCGCATGCTGATCCATCTCGGCTACACCACGATCGAGGAGAACGACGGCAAGACGGTGCTCCAGACGCTGAAGCTCTACCGCTACCACCTCGTGATCTGCGACTGGCAGATGGAGCCGACATCCGGCCTCGAGGTGCTGACGTTCGTGCGATCCGACGACGGTCTCAGGGACACGCCGTTCATCATGCTGACTGGCGAAAACACCAGCGACGCGGTGCAGGCGGCGATCAAAGCCGGGGCCCAGGGCTACATAGCCAAGCCTGTGAGCCTGCAGACCCTCGGCTCGACGATCGAGCGCGTGCTCGGCAAGGCGCAGGGCGCGTCCGCGTCAACCAACGCGCGGGTGCCGAAACGCGTCGCCGGCGGCTGAGCGTGGGTGGCGTCGTTCGATCGGCAGGCGTCGCCCCCGGCTTCGCTCCGGACCTCGCCGCTGGCCTCGCCCGTGCGGGCGCCGTCGGTCCCGCCTTCGACGCGCCCCTGAGTCCGCTCGCGCCGCCGCGCGCGCGGCTGCCGCGAACCGTTCCCGTCGCGCGCCAGATGATGGGCGCCTACGGCGACAAGGCGATCGCGCTGCTCGACGGCTGGGTCGTCGAGCATGTCGGGTCCGGCGATCGCGACGGTGCGGCGTTCTGGGCCCAGGTCTTGCTGGTCGTCCGCACGTTGGGCGGCGGGGTCGGCCGCGTCTGACGTCGCCGGCCCCACTCGACGCGCCGGCGTCGCTTCACATAGCGCGGCCGTGCAGGTAGCGCAGGTAGCGGTTGACCGGAACCTCGGACAGCACGGTTGCGAACTTCCGGCCGCTCGGCATTTCGAGCCGTTGTAGTGCGCGTAAGAGGGCGTTCACGCGGGTTCTCCGCCACGGCACGATCACGAGCCCGAGGTCGATCAGGCGCGACAGGATCATCGTGTCGGGCCCCTGCATCAGCGCCGGTCCGTCGAGCACGATCAGGTCGTAGTGGCGGCGCGCCTCGTCGACCAACGCCGAGAGGGTGGGCGAGGCGAGCAGATCGTGCACGTCGCGCGCCGGGCGCGTCGGGAGCACGTGCAAGCCGGAACGATCGTCGGTTCGGATTGGATTGTCGCTGAGCTCGCGGCCGGCGATGACGGCGTCGAGCCCATCGCAATCCTCGTATTTCAGCATGTGGGACACTTTGGGCCGCCGCAGGTTGCAGTCGACGAGCAGCACCTGGTAGCCGGCCTTGGCCGCGCTGCGCGCCAGCGCCAGCGACAGCGAGGTCTTGCCCACGTCGGGCAGGACCGAGGTCACCAGCACGACCCGGGGTAGGTCCTGGCCGCCGACCGGCTCGAACGTCGCGACGATCGAGCGGATGGCTTCGGAGAACAGCGAGTTGGGCCGCTCGAGCACTTCGTGCATGCCGATATCGTCGGCGATGCGTCGGCGCGACCGCCTGGGCAGGAGCCCGAGGCAGGGCACCCCGACGATGCCCTCGATCTGGGCGAGGCCGCGCGCCGTATCGTCGATGCGATCGCGCCAGACGCCGAGCAGGAGGCCGATCAGCACGCCGCCGCCGAGCCCGATCACGATGACGACGGGCACCAGCGGCCAGGACGGCTTGGGCGGTTCGATGGCGGGCGAGACTAGCCGGGCATCCGAGCGCACGAGCAGCTCGCGATTGACCGCCTCGGTGGCCAGCGACAGGTAGCCGTTGAGCTCGCTGCGACCCGCCTCGACCTGTTGCTCGAGCTCGTGCAGGCGGACATCGACGATGCTGGCGTCGCTGACCGTCCGCTGGAGGCCGTCGATGGCGGTCCGTAGGCTGCGGACGTGAGCACGAGCGACCGCGGCCTGGGAGTCGACGGATTCGGCGATCTTCCCGATCTCGGCCGCGATTTTCTGATGGAGGCCGGCCATCTCCGCGCGAATGCTCTGGGTCGCCGGATGCTTCTCGCCGTACCGACCGGCGATCTCGGAGGCTTTGCTCGCGAGTTGCGCTTCCTGATCGCGGAGCATGTGGATCAACGGCGACGCCAGGACCTCGGGGGCCGCGTCGATGCGCGCGCCGCCGCGCGCGATCTCCTTGAGGGTGTGGGCGGTGGCCTCGCGCTGCGCGAGATCCGCCGTCGCGATCACGAGCTGACTGTTGAGCTCGCCGAGCTGCTGTTGACTGACGGTGACGCCTTTGGCGTCCGGAAGATTGTGCTGTTGCCTATAGACCTGCAGCGCCGACTCCGACTCGTGGAGCCTGCCGCGCGCCTCGTCGGTTCGCCGCGACAACCAGCGGCTGAGCTGGCCGACGGTCGCCGACTTATAGTCGAGCTGATCGCCGAGATAGACTTCCGCGAGTGTGTTGGCGGCTTCGGCCGCGAACCGGGGGTCGATCGATCGATACCGCACCTCGACGATGTAGGACCGACCGTCGGTCACCACCGAGAGACCGCGCCGAAACTTGTCGATGGTTGCGAGCAGCCGGTTGTACATTGCCGCCGGCGCCGCATGGGGATCGACGCCCAGCCACCGCTCGGCGCGCTCCTCGACGTCGCTCAGCCACTTGAGGGCGTCGTTGAGCACCGAGGGTCCGCCCTCGTGGCGCGGATGCTCGACCAGCTCCAGCTTCTCGACCGCTTGCGCGGCGATCGACCAGGTCTCGAGCACCTGAACCTGTGTGCGGACAGTGGCGAAATCGACGCGCTCGGCGGCACCGGGCTTGAGGCCGGTTCCGGTCGCATCGGTTGCTGCGAGCTGTCCGTCGGCGGGGCCGAATGCCAAGACCGCCTCGGCGGTATAGCGCGGCGGCGTGACGTAGAGATAGGCGAGTGCGCCCGCCAGCCCCAAGGATCCTAGCATCGCGATCGTGTAGAAGCGTCGGCGCAGGAGCTGGGCCGCCTCGGGGATCCGGGTTTCCGAGAACAGGAGACTGCGTTGCCGGGGGGCGACGTCCGAGATCTGGAGGGCCATGGAGGACTCGCGTAGCTTCGTCTCGTGGCGGCAAACAAACGAATAGTGTGTGAACCGTCGAGAAAGCTTCGCGAAGTCGTGTGCCCAGCCCCAGTTAAGTTTGATCGCGGCTGGCCGGACCTCGGTTAAGTTTGATGGAGAAGTGTAAGTTCGGGGTCTGCTGGCGCCGCTTGTGCCGACTCCACCGGGCGGGCCGGTGCGCTCTGGAGCGCGCGGCGCGCAACAGGTTTTGCGTGGATTCAAATCCGTCTGTTCGACCGGCGCGACCGGACGATTTCAACGATCTGGTTTCTTGCATGGCTAGAAAAGCGAAAATCACCCATTTGAGTGATCGCAATCACCCGTTCAGGTGAAACGGAAATGTCGATTGTGCAGTTATCGGATAGATAAAATATCTGATCGAATGAAAAGTAATGTTTCTAAGCATTTTCCTTAAACAATTGTTAGCAACAGATGAGCAAGACTGTCGTCGAGAATCAGAGCGTGGGCCAGCATTGTAACCACTTGTGGTCCGGTTGAGGTCACCGTTGGACGTCGCGATACGGCGGAGGAGGGCGAACGTGACGAGACAGTCAACCGAGCGCACCGTGCAACCGTCGTCGACCCCGGCATCGATACGCAAATCGCACATCCTGGTCGTCGAGGACGACACGGAGGTGTCGGGCGCGATCAAGTGCTACCTCGAGGCCGAAGGCTATGACGTTTCGACCGTGAACTCCGTTGCGCGCATGCGCATCGAGATCACGATCAAGAGCACGAAGGTCGACCTCATCCTCTTGGACGTCGGGCTGCCCGACGAGGATGGGTGGAGCGCATTGCGCTGGCTGCGCGCGCGCGGCCCTGTCCCGGTCGTCATAGTGAGCGGTCGGAGCGACATGATCGATCGTGTGGTCGGTCTCGAGCTCGGCGCCGACGACTATCTCGTCAAGCCGTTCGAGCTTCGCGAGCTCTTGGCGCGGATCCGGAGCGTCCAGCGGCGGACGCTGCAGGCGGCCAACACGGAGGTCGGCGGTGACAGCACGCTTTCGTTCGGCGAATGGGTCCTCGACATGACGATCCAGCAGCTGCGGGCTGAGGACGGCACGATCGTGCATCTGACAGTGGCGGAATACCGCATCGTCGTTCTGCTCGCGCAGAACCCCCGCAAGGTGCTGAGCCGCGACCAGCTGATGGGCGCGATCATGGAGCGCAGCTGGGCGCACTACGATCGCAGCGTCGACGTGCACGTCTCCAACCTTCGACGCAAGATCGACCGCGATCCGTCGCGCCCGAGCCTGATCCGGGCGGTACGCGGCAACGGCTACATGTTCGTTCCCAATTGCGGCGTCGGTGCGGAGGTTTAGAACGATCGGCCTCGACGCGACCCGGGAGGGAACCGCGTCTCGATAGATCGGTCGCTGCGCTAGATGAGGCATGTCACGTGTCACGTAGGCCGTTGGGCCGTCGGATTGCTCCTGGTCCTGGCCGGTGCGCCGCCGGCATGGTCGCAATCCGCCTCGCTGCAGCCCGCGAATCCGCCGCCTCCCGCTCGGTCCCGGCGCTATTGAAATTTAGGAAGTCCGATCCGTCGAAATAGGCCACGCGTGGCAGCCGGTTTGCGCCGCTTCGTGGACGGAAGGTCCTTGTCTTTTCCGATTCTCGCCAGGTGGCGGCGCGCCTTGCCCCGAACCTGCAAATGTATTCGACACGGGATTCTTTGCGTCCCCTGATCGCGTGAGGGTCCCGTAGGCTTCAACAGGTCCCTGCCCTGAATTCGCTCCTGTCATCACCACTACAACAGGACTGTATCACCTACCATCGTGACTCAATCCCCTAATACTTGCCGGATCTTGCGAGCGAGCTCCTCGATTGTGAACGGCTTACTGAGCAGCTGGACGTCGGGATCGAGGATGCCTTGATGCACGATGGCATTGCGCGCATAGCCGGTGGTGAACAGCACCTTCAACTCGGGCTTGCGCCGGACAGCTTCCTCGGCCAACCATCGGCCGTTCGCGCCCGGCAAACCAACGT
>Ga0335078_10011058_pt1 | contig 13375 bp, 10 predicted proteins | sample Lox_Sample_32_FD_206711 | JGI IMG/M metagenome (GOLD analysis project Ga0335078, IMG submission 206711) | Soil microbial communities from Loxahatchee National Wildlife Refuge, Florida, United States - Lox_Sample_3.2 | ecosystem: Environmental > Terrestrial > Soil > Wetlands | place: USA...
GCGTCCTTGTGCTTGATCATCAGCCATTCATTGCCCTTTTGGCTTTGCTTGAGCTTGACCAGCACAAAACTGCCGCGCAGTTTTTCCCCGTTAAGCCGGAACTTGATTTCGCCTTTCTTCACTTGTTGCGCCGCGTCCAGATGGCTCCCTGGCGGATTTTCCACCGCGTACGTGCCGCGGTCCCACACCATCACCGTTCCCGCGCCATAGTTGCCTACCGGGATGTTGCCTTCGAATCCCCCGTATTCCAGCGGATGATCTTCGGTCTGCACCGCCAGCCGCTTGTCGGCGTGGCTCAGCGAAGGGCCCTTCGGCACCGCCCACGACACCAGCACGCCATTCATCGCCAGCCGAAAATCGTAGTGTAGCCTCGTCGCGGAATGTTTCTGCACCACAAATGTGTTTCCATACCGCGCCTCGGCCGGAACTTCCGCCATAGCCAACTTCGGCTTTGGCAGCCGCTTGCGCTTTCCTTCCGCCTTTCCCGCACCCTCCGCGCGCTCTACTTCCTCGTGGACGTGCTGAAGCGCCTCATCCGCGCGCTCCACGCCCTCCGGCTCACCAGACGGCTCCGGCGTCCGGTCAAACCGCCTCTTCTTCCGATACTCCTCCAGCTTCGCCATAGCGACGGATTCTAACTCAGAGGCTTGCTTCACCGCAGTTCGTGGCCTCCCATGGATTGCTGGCTGATACACAAACAACTTGTAATTCGTATTGCGCGTAGCCTCAGGGCGCGGCTAATCTTAGAAGCGCGGGCCCTATCTTAACTGGTTGCTGGAGGAGCTTTTGCCATGGCCACGAGTGTCTGGAAGGGCCACCTTACCTTTGGGCTGATTTCGATTCCCGTGCACATGTCGGCGGCGGCGCGCGGCGAACGTATCAGCTTCAATCAACTGCACAAAGTGTGCCACTCGCGGCTGAAGCAGCCGCTGTTTTGCCCGGTGTGCAACCGCAACGTGGAGCGCTCGGAAATCGTCAAGGGCTACGAGTACGAGAAGGATCAATACGTCCTGTTCAACGAAGACGAGTTGGACAAGATCGAGCCGCCCTCGGCGCGCGTCATGGAGATCCTCGAGTTTGTGAAGCTCGATGAAATGGATCCGCTGTACTTCGACTCCTCTTATTACCTCGCGCCGGAAGAAGGCGGCATGAAAGCCTACCAACTGCTGATGAGCGCGATGAAGGAGTCCGGCTACGGCGCCATCGCCAAGCTGACCATGCACCAGCGCGAGCACATCGTGATTATCCGCCCCGGCAGTAAGGGCCTGACGCTGCATACAATGTTTTACACGAATGAAATTCGCGCAGCTGAGTCCGTTCCAACCGACAAGGTCGAGCTGAAAGACCAAGAAAAGAAGCTGGCGCAGCAACTGATCCAGAGTCTCGCCGCGCCTTTCGAGCCGCAGAAATACCGCGATGAATATCAGGAAAATGTCCGCGGCATGATCTCCGCCAAGCTGAAGGGCCAGGAAGTAACGGAAGTGGCGCAGCCGCACATGGCCCCGGTGATCGATTTGATGGAAGCGCTGAAGAAGAGCCTCGCGGAGAAGCAAGCGCCTGCGGCAGCTCCTGCCGCAGCGGCTGCTTCCGCCGCGGAAGCGCCTGTAGGCAAGAAGCCGCCAGCGCGCGCGCTGCAACCGGTTCCTGTGGTGCAAAAGAAAGCAGGGAAAAAGGTCGCTGGCTAACTTGGCAACGGGTGCAATGGATCGCTTCAGCCCGGACGACGTCCAGCGCATCGTGGGCGTCAGCGGGAAGCAGTTGGATTACTGGGACCGTCTGCGCCTTGTTTCTCCCCGAAAACAAAAAGGCAACCGCTACTACGACTTCCGCGACTTGATTGGCCTGCGCACCGTCAAGCAACTGGTGGAAGAAGGAGTTCCCGCGGGCCGCTTGCGGCATGCGTTGGCGGCGCTGCGCGAGCAGCTTTCGCAAGTGCATACGCCGCTGGCGGAGCTGCGCATTCTCTCCGATGGAAAAGACATTCTGGTCGAGCATGACGGGGCGCGCCTGGAGCCGCTCTCCGGGCAGTTTGCGCTCAACTTCGGGACCAGCGAACTGAGTCAGCAGGTGCGCGTGATTGCGAGACCGGGGCCGAATGCGGATGAGTGGGTGGCCACCGCGCTGGAGTATGAAGCCGAGGGGGAAACGCCCGCCGACGCGATCGAAGCGTACGAGCACGCGCTGCGCCTCGATCCGAAGAAGCTGGACGCGCTGTTGAACTGCGGGACACTGTGCTACGAAGAGGGCAACCTGAAAAAAGCGGCCGAATATTTTGGCCGCGCGCTGCAGGTCGATCCGCAAAACGCGTTGGCGCACTTCAATCTGGGAAGCGTGCTGGAAGAAGTAGGCCGGCTGGAAGCGGCGCGGTTGCATCTGCGGCATGCCGTGCGGCTGGATCCGAGTTATCCCGATGCCCATTATAATTTGGCGTTTGTGTGTGAAAAGCTGGGAGCGCGCAACGAAGCGCGGCGGCACTGGGAAGCGTACGTAAAGCTGGACCCAGCCAGCCCGTGGTGCGGTTACGCGCGGCAACGGCTGGCGTCGTACACGCTGGGAAAATCGGCGGGAACGACTTAGCGCTGAGCGCAGAAAAATCCGCGCCGCGCATGCAACCGGCAGCGAACCACAAACATCGTTGAGCAAGAGAGGTTCAGAAATATGTGCAGGAATATCCGACCGTTGTTCAATTTTGATCCGCCGGTTACCGAAGAAGAAGTGCGCGCCGCGTCGCTGCAGTTTGTGCGAAAAATCAGCGGCTTTACCAAGCCATCGAAGGCCAACGAAGCGGCGTTCGAGGCGGCGGTGGATGAGGTCGCGCAAGTGTCGGCGCGGCTGATTCGATCGCTGGAAACCACGGCGCCGCCGAGAAACCGCGAGGAAGTGGCGGCCAAAGCCAAAGCGCGCGCGGCCGTTCGATTTGGTGCGCAAGGCTGACCGCTCTGCGGGAAGCACGGCAGGGATGGCGGCGGTTTGCGGCATGTTTGCGGCGTAGCAGTCGCGCGACGAACCTTCTTAGTGAAATACAATTGACTTCGCGCCGCAAAGTCCGGCCACGAAGGCGCGGTTTCAAACGCGGTAACGAGAGCGTAGAATTTGTGCCACTTCCACGGAGAGCGAAAAACAATGCGCCGGTACCATCACATCGGAATTCCCACTACCGAAGCGAAGCCTGGAGAGACCCACTTGAAACACCTGAAAGTCTTTGTCGTCAGCCACGAGAAAAGCGAATTCGGCGTGGAGTGGATGCGTTTCGAAGCGGACGCAGCGGTCCCTGATCTCGTCCGGCACGTTCCGCACGTCGCCTTTGAAGTGGCGGATCTCGCTTCCGAGCTGGCTGGCCGCGAAATCCTGATTCCTCCTAACAGCCCATCCGACGGCGTGCGCGTCGCGTTCATCGTTGAAAACGGCGCACCCATCGAACTGCTCGAATTCACCGACCCCAACCACCCGGCCCGCCGCCCGCAGAGCAAGATGCTGATACAAACACTCGGCGACCCTTCTTAGCGATTCATTCTGTGACCTTTCCCAGAAACGACTGAAATTCGCTGACAATCCGGGCGGGCAATTCGCCGATGGCTCTTTTGGCGAGGAGGTCGTGGGCTGCGCCGTCGACTTCCAGGAGTGCGTGCGGCGCCGGAATGAGTTGGAGGGCGGAGCGCATTTCGTCAGTTGTGGCAAAGGGGTCGCGCGTGCCGTGGACGAAGAAGGCGCGCGTTTGCAGCTTGGGAAAATGGCTGGTGCGGAGCTGCGCGGGTTTGTCCGGCGGATGCAAGGGATAGGAGAGCAGCAGCAGGCCATCGGCTAGCGCGGCATCCTTGGAGGCGAGAATCGTGGCTTGGCGTCCGCCGTAAGAATGGCCGCCGAGAAAAATGGAGCCACGCGTCTTTTCGTTTGCGCTTTGTTCTTTCATGAGCGTAACCGCACGGCGCAGGCCATCGCGGTCGCGGGCGGCATCGCCGGGGCGAGGCGGCCCGAAGCGGCGTTCGTTGCGGAAGGGCAGGTCGAAACGCAAGACGGTGAAGCCGGCGTCGGCGAAAGCGTCCGACACGGCGATCAGCAGCGTGGACTGACAGTTAGCGCCGGCACCATGGGTCAGGACAATCGCGCTGCCATTGGGCTGCGCGGGCTCGTGCAGGTAGCCGCGAATGTGCGGCTCGGCGGAAAGGTCAGTGGAGGGTGTAAACATGTTGCTCTCGGCGAGATTGTATCCGATTTGCGAGGAGTGGCCCGTGTCCCGTGTTCTGTGTTCGGTGTCCCGTGATCCGTGTTCCGTGAGGAGAGGCGGAGGCGAGAAATAGGAAGTGAGGAACTATTGGGCGTTGGAGGCGCGGGAGGTGAAGGAGGCGAAGGAAGTTGAGGAGGTGAAGGAGAAAGACGGCTGGCGGGACGAGTTTGACGAGCGGAGCACGCAGACCCCTTCTTGGGCGCGTCCTCCCCGCGTCAAGATGGACGATAGCACGGGATTGGCGATAGAGTACAGTAGCTTACATCGAATGGTCGAAATTGGGGGTTGAACTGCTATTAGGGGGATTGAACGGCAAAGCGATGAATCGGCGGTTGGTGATTTCCGCAGGAGGTGCTTGTTGCCGGACGTGAATAGCCCGCCGGGATGGTGACAGCTTCTCAGTCTTACTGGACTGAGGTTCGGAATTTCCGATAGTGCTTCTGCATCCATTTTGTCGGCGAACCGTCATTGCAACGCAGGTCGAGCCTGTGGCTTGCGCCGGGATTCTTTGCTTCGCTCAGAATGACAGTTGTGTGCGGTGGCATGGAAAGGGGAAAAGCGACCCGAGGACCCAGGTTCTGAAAAACGAACCTGGGGCACCCGCGCAGAGAAAACGCAGATTCCTCACCTGCCAAAAAGGCAGGTTCGGAATGACAGCGTGGTGGAGCTGCGCCGCGGTGGGTTCGGACTGACAACAACCTGCCCTTCCGGAATACAATGCTTCGCGCTTCTCCCAATCCTCTAGTTTGGTTTTTAGGCGGCGCGGGGCATGACGTTTCACGTTGGTCTTGTTGGCGGCGGCAACATATCGGAAACGCATGCGCGTGCTGCAGGCGCCATTCCCGGTGTCAACGTTTCCGCGGTGTACGGCGGCAATGCTGAAAAAGTGGCGCGGCTGGCGCGTGAATTCTCGGCCACCGCGTACCACGATTTCGGCGCGTTCCTGCGACACCGGCCGCTCGATCTGGTTATTATCGGCAGCCCTTCCGGGCTGCACGCCGAACAGGGTATCGCGGCGGCGAAGCGCGGGCTGCATGTGCTGACGGAAAAGCCGCTGGACATCTCGACGGCGCGCGCGGACGCGCTGATCGCCGCCGCGGAGAAGGCGCGCGTCAAACTCGGCGTGCTGTTTCAAGACCGGCGCAAGCCGCATCTTTTGCAGCTGAAATCCTGGCTCGAGCAGGGCCTGCTCGGGAAAATCCTATTCGTGGACGCGCGCGTCAAGTGGTATCGCCCGCCGGAGTATTACGCTAGTTCACGCTGGCGCGGCACGTTCGCGCTCGATGGCGGCGGCGCGCTCATCAATCAGGGCATCCACACCGTGGACCTGCTGCTCTGGCTCCTCGGCGATGTGTCTCGCGTCCAGGCGCGCGTGGCGACGCAACTTCACAAAATTGAGGCGGAGGACACGGCCACCGCCATCCTGGAATTCTCGAGCGGGGCTCTCGGCGTTTTGCAGGCCACGACGGCTGCCTATCCCGGCTATCCGCGGCGCGTGGAAATCAGCGGGAGCGAAGGATCGGTCATCGTCGAACACGACCGCATCCTCTCCGCCGAGCTTCGCGATTCGCCGTCGGCCGCGACGATCTCCGCTGCGCTCGCAAGCCTCGCTAGCTCCACACGCGACCAAAACGCCAGCGCGACTTCCGCTGCGGTCAGCGACTTTCGCGGCCACCAAGCGATCCTCGAAGACTTCCTGGAGGCCATCCAGCACAACCGCGCGCCAGTGTGCGACGGTCGCGAAGGCCGCCGCAGCGTAGCGCTCGTGGAATCGATTTATCGGGCCGCCCGAAACGTATAGGGCAGGCCAAGAGTTAAGGCGCGGTGACGCGTCTATCTGACGGGAAAGCGTGGGAAGCGCGCGCCCAATTCAGCAAGCAGCAAGAAGCACGTGGCTAGCTGAGCGCGAAAAAGTGAAAGGCGCCGATGTCGATGGAGTGCTTGAACTGCGGGGAGGAGGCCCATTGCGGAGGATGGGCGTCCAGGCTTTTGTCGTAGTAGCTAACCGCTCCGGCGGTGGTGTCTGGATCGCCATTCACAACCGATTGGGCGCAGGCTTCGGCGTCGTCGTAGGCGGCGTCGCCGGGCTGTGGATACTTGTTGGCGTTGGGATCGTTCGCATTGAAGCTGCTGTACTGCCAGGGATCGAGGATCACGCTACGGTAGTCGCGGCCCCACCAGCGGGGATGCTGCACGCGGTTCCTGATGGAGCAGCCCACCGCAAATTTTCCGGCGTGCGTTTCTCCGCGAGCTTCTCGCCAGATGCACAAGGCAAGCAGGTCCTGATCGGAATAGTTATCGTAGGCCATACGCTTTTCCTCTTGTGTCGGCAGGTTCGTCGAGGTGGACTGGGCGCGGAGGGGCGGGTGGACCGGCTTTGTGCGTGTGAAAATTGGCTGACATGGAGTCCGAGGAGAGAATAGCAGCGTGGCTCGTCTCTGCGCTACCCGCTGAGAAGAGTCGACTGGGCACAGGGAACGCGGTCGTCGCGTTACATGGGGTCGCGTAGGGTTTGTGGCTTGCGCCGGGATTCTTCACCGGTTTGCAGGGGGTCTTAGTGGCAGGGGGCGGAGCCGGAGTCAGTGAAGGATTTGCCGGGTTCGGGGAGGAATTGCCAGTCGTAGGAGCCGGCGCGGAGGGTGAGTTTGAGGACGCCGAAGGCGGTGGCGTCGCGGACTTCGCTATTGGGCTTGGGGTCGCCGAAGGGGCGGTGATTTTTGCCGCCGGTGCCCACGACAAATTCGCGGATGCCGCGAGCGGGGTCGGCGACGCCGTCGGGATTTTGCGGGGCGAAGCGTTCGTAGTCGTGATCGTGGCCGTTGAGGACGACGTCGGCATTGGCGTCGTAAAGAGCCTGCCAGAGGGGCTTGATTTCGGGGTCGTTGCCGTGGGCGCCGCCGGAGCTGAAGAGCGGCTTGTGCCAGTAGGCGAGCGTGCAGGCGACGGGATGCGCGGCGAGGTCGGCGCGGAGCCACTTTTCCTGGGGCGAACCGGCATCGCAGCCGGCGACGTCCTTGCACTCGCTGTTGAGGACGATGATGTGCCAGGAGCCGAGCTCGTAGCTGTAGTAACCGGTTTTGGGGTCGCCGGCGGCGGCGCCGAAGTAGTCGAAGTAGGGGGTGGCGCCGGAAGAGTGTAACTCGTGATTGCCGGGAGCGGGGCGGGTGCGGGATTTGGCGCGGCCCCAGGTTTTGTCGTAGCAGACGAAATTTTCTTTGGAGCCGTCGGGATAGGCGAGGTCACCGGCAGCGAAGACGGTGCCGGGGATGTGGTCGAGAAGATTGGCGGTGGCTTCGGCGCCGGAAGGGTCTTTGCAGTCGGAGATGTCGCCGGCGCCGACGAGGATGGCGGGCTGGTCCTTGGCGGGTTGATGCTTGGATTGTCCGGGGCGGGAAGAGAGCGAAGCGGCAAAGGAAAGAACGAGGAACAGCGAGGCTGCGAGGCGAAACGTTTTGTTTGCGGAGTGAGTGGTCATTTCGATGCTTCCTGCCGAGTGCGAGAAATTTTAGCTGCAAGACCTAAGAAAAACCCCGCGGTCTAAAGACCGCGGCTACAGAAAGCGGGTACAGAACGAAGGCCGGGGCGCGAGTTGGTTGGGCGCGAGCCCCGGCTTTCGTTTTGGGGTGGTTAAAAGCGGAAGCGCAGCATGAACTGGAGTTGCCGGGGCAACCCGGTGCCAGTATTTGGAGAAGCGGCGTTGTCGTTGTTGTTGTTGAAGTTGACGGTGGAAGTGATGACGCCGAAATTGCCTTTGGGCTGAAGATTGGTGAGTTGGCCGCCGACCACACTGCCGGGAGCGTACTCGAGAGTGAGAACGCCGGGATCGCCAAGCTGCACGTGGTTGAAAATGTTGAAGGCTTGCACACCAAACTGCATGGAGACGCGCTCGGTGAGTGCTGTTTCTTTCATAAGCGCGAGGTCGATTTGCCACGAGGGCAAGGCGCGAATAATGCCGTTGCCGGCGTTGCCGAAGCGCGTGAAGTTGCCATTGGCATCCACCGGCGGGGCTTGAAAGGCCGCCGGGTTAATGAGGGGAAGGCCGTTGTGGCCGCCGCCCGGGAGGGTGAGAGGAACGCCGGGAACGATGTCCGGCCGCTGGGAGGTCTGATCGTTGCCGTCGGGGAGAAGGAAAGTGTCGGAGAATCCGTTGAAGGGAGAACTGGGGTTGGCAATGGAGTTGTCGAGGCCCATGGAGACAGTGAGGGGATGGCCGGTGTGCCAGATGCCGATGCTGCTGGCTTCCCATCCGCCGACGAATTTGCCGAGCAGGCCGGGATCTTTCAGATAGGTCTTACCGGGGCCGAAGGGGAGTTCGTAGATGGCGTCGGCGGTGAAGCTGTGGCGGATGTCAAAAACGCTGGGGCCCTTGTCGCAAGGGAGACAATCGACGTTTTCGGGGCCGTTGGACTCGCCGCCGCCGACGGAGCCGTCGTTGATGGAATGGGAGAAGGTGTAGCGAGACTGGAAGGAGAAGCCGGTTTTAAAGCGGCGCTCGAGAGTGACCTGAAGAGCATTGTAGGTGCTGGAGCCGATGTCGTGCTTGATGTCCACCGAGCCGAAGGGATTGCCGGCAGGATAGTAAGGGTCGAGAGTGCGGAAGCAATCGCCGTCAGCGGGATTAAAAGTGAGGGGCTCGGTGCAAAGGTCCACGCCGCCGCGGGAGAAAAGGCGGACGCCGTGGCTGCCGAGGTAGGCTGTGGACAGAAGAAAACCGACGGGCAACTGCTGGTCGATGGTGAGGCCCCACTCCTCGGCGTATAGGTCGCGGCGACCTTCGCGCTGGAGAGCGCGCGGATGCGAAGCGGCCTTGGTGCCGCCGAGGCCGGTGAGATCGGGAAAGGCTTGCGCGTAGGCGGAGAGCAAGGGAAGCGTCTGATTGACGGTAACGCGGAAGGTGTCGGACTCGAGGCCGGCATTGAGGTCGTCGTTTTGTGCGGCGCCGTGGTAAATGCCGAAGCCGGCCCGGACTACCGTTTTGCCATGAAGCATGGAGGGAGCCCAGGCCAGGCTGACGCGAGGATCAAAATTTTTGTAATCGGGATTGTACAGAGAGGGATTTGTTGGGCAGGGAGGAGTGTTGATGGGGCCGGGACTGGGTGCCACGTTGAAGGAGCCGGGGCCGAGGCAAACGCCGTGGAACTGATCAAGGTCAAAGACGGTGGTGCGATTGGTGGCTTCGTGGGCGACCCCATAGTATTCCCAGCGGAGGCCAGCGTTGACGGTGAAGGTCGGGGTAACTTTCCATTCGTCCTGGAAATAGGGCATGTAGAAAGTGCGGCGGAGACGGTGGCAGCACCAGGGAGCGATGAAGTTGATGCCGGAAAGCTGGGCGTCGATGAGGCTCTGATCGTCGGAGAAGTTGAGGGTGCTGTTTACGGTTTGGCCCTGATTCAGGCGCACGCGACGAATCTCCATGCCGGTCTTAAAGGCGTGTTTGCCGTGGGTCCAAGTGAGGTTGTCAATCACGCCGTAGGTGGTGCCGACTTCGACGTCTTCGGTGTTGTTGTTGAGGCCGACGAAGTTGTCGGTGTTGACCGCAAAGGGCAAGATGCTGGCTTGCGGATTGTGAAAAGGAGCGCGGTTAATGTAGACCTTGGCTTCGTTGAAGATGTTGGGAGAGAAAACGTGCTGGAGAGCCAGCAGATAGTTGGCGGGGTGATTGATGGTGCGGACGCGGTCGAGAGCGACGTTGCTGCCGTTGGGAGCGTTGACGAGGCTGATGTCGCGCTGGGCGCGGCCGTAGAGCAGAGTCTTGTCGCTGAACTTGTGGTCGATGCGGATGAGCCAGGTGTCTTCGTGGACGGTTGTGGGCGCCGCGGTGGTGAAGAGGTCCTGGTCGGGCGAACCGCTGGAGGCCTGGGACTGGAAGGAAGCGTCGGGGAAGATGAACTTGGGAGCGCAGCCGGCAATCGTGCCGGTGGAGGCGCGCCAGGGAAAAGCCTGCATGATTTCGCACATTTGAGGAGAGTTGGTGATGACGGCCTGCTGAAGCGTTGGCGAGGGGACAATGGCCTGGGTGGTGGTGGATTGCAATTGGCGCAGACCTTCGTAGCTGAGGAAAAAGAAGGTGTTGTCTTTCTTGATGGGGCCGCCCACGGTCATGCCGTACTGGCCGAGGCGGAAGGGTGGAATGGCCGGGTTGCCGTTGATGTCGAAGTCGTTGAAATTGCGCGCGTCAAAGACCGAGTTGCGGAGGTAGCCGAAGGCCGTGCCGTGAAAGTCGTTGGTGCCGGACTTGGTGACGACGTTGATCTGGCCGCCGGCTTGCGTGCCGTACTCCGCGTCGTAAAGGGCGCTGTTGACGCGGACTTCCTCGACGGCGTCTTCGGAGACTTGCAGGCGAACCTGGGATTTTTGGGCTTGTTCCTGAATGCCGCCGGCATCCACGCCGTCGAAGTTGAAGTTATTGTCGTCGCGGGCGCGGCCCGCGAAGCGGATGGTACGCTGGTCGCCGCCGCCGTCGTCTTGGGCGAAAGGTGCGAGGAGATTTAAGTTAGACCAATCGCGGCCGTTGACGGGAAGGTCGGCGATCTGCTCGGTGGTGATGACGGTTGCGGCGGCAGCAGAAGTGCGTTCGGCGGGACCGGCGTCAGTGGTGATTTCGACTTTCTCGGAGACTTCCCCGACAGCGAGGGAGACGTCGAGAGTGTGATTTTCGCCGACCAGGAGGTTCACCTTTTCGAGCACCTGGGTTTTGAAACTGGGGTTGGAGACGGTGACGGTGTAGCGGCCGACGGCGAGCCCGGGGAAGAGATAGTAACCGTTGGAGTTGGCCCGGCGTTGGGAGTTGATGCCGGTGCTATTTTCCGTAGCGATGACCGTGGCGCCACTGATGGCGCCGCCGGCGGAATCAGTGACGGTGCCTTCGAGAGTGGCGCGATCCGTCTGGGCACGGGATGGTGGAGCGGCGGAGAAAGCCGAAATGAGACCAAGAGACACTATCAGTGCGGCACACAGGTAATTCCTAAAATTCATGAGTATTCCCCTCTTATGACACGCCTGCCTTGGCTTACATGAACCGAAACAGGTTCTTCTTCCCCGCCTCAGCACTTCCGAAAGACTGGGCTATGTTTGTTCGCAGTATTTGGCGCCAAGCATAGGAAACGGACGATGAATGGCCGTGAACAAAAGGTTAAAAACAGGCTGAACTTTTTTCAGAAAGGCCGCGGTCGTGACAGGTAAGAGTATTGATTTCAGGCATTTGACGCAGCCGGTAAACGAACATGAAAGACGGAGCCAACGCCGAGGCGGCTCTCGGCTTCGATGGAGCCGCCATGGATTTCGGTGATCCAACGGGCGATCGCGAGGCCGAGGCCGGCGCCGGGAGTTTCGCGGGAGCGGGCGACGTCGGCGCGAGTGAAGCGCTCGAAGATGCGATCGAGGTCGGACGCGGAGATGCCGACGCCGGTGTCACGGACAGCGATGTGGGCATGGTCGTGATCGTGAGAAAGTTCGATGGCGCAGCGACCGCCGGTGGGGGTGAACTTGACGGCGTTGTCGATGAGAATGAGGAGCAGGCGGTCGATGGCGATGGTGTCGCCCCGAACCCAGACGGGCGCTGGCGGCGTTTGCGCGGTAAATCGGACGGTCTTCTCCGCAGAAAGGACCAGGGCGCGCTCCTGGGCTCGGCGGACGCTGGCGCTAAGGTCCAGCGGGTGCATTTCCAAACCGACAGCGCCGGCGTCAGCCCTGGCGAGAGTGAGGAGGTTTTCGAGAAGCTCGGAGGTTTCGACGGAAGTTTTGAGAATGCGGGATAAAGCGTCGCGATACTCGTTGGCGGTGCGAGGCCGACGCAAGGCGATCTCGGAAGAGGTACGGATGATGGCGACCGGGGTGCGCAGGTCGTGAGAAGCGTCGGCGGTAAACTGGGTGATTTTGCGAAAGGAAGCCTCGATGCGGTCGAGCATGGCGTTGAGGGTTTCGGTTAATTGGCGCAGTTCATCGTGCGCTTTGGGGAGTTCGAGACGGCGGGAGAGATTTTGCACGCCGATGGATTTGGCGGTTTCGGTGATGCGACTGACGGGAGCGAGAGATCGGCCGCTCAGCCAGTAGCCCAGAAGAGAGGCTAAGAGAACCAACACCGGAAGGGCTTCCTGCTCAATAGCGCGAAAGTGATCGAGGGCCTGATCGAAAGGCTCGGTGGGAACGGCGGCGTGAATTTCAAAGAGCTTGCCGGAGAACGCGATGCGCTGCAAGGCGACGCGGTACTGGAGATGGTCGAGGTTGGTGGTGAAGAAGAGGGGGCGTTCATTCGCAACGGCAGGAAGGATGGGGGCGGCGTGGGCAAAGTGAGGCGAACGAAAGACCCAGTTGCCGTGTTCGTCGGCGACCTCGAACAGGGCACCATTGGGCCACACGCCGGCGAGTTTGCTTAGCTCGCCGCGAACGTTGCTGTCTCCCTGGGGAAGGGTGTTGGCCAGCAAGCGCTGCACGGTTTGCAGATCGGTGAGAGAGGCGTCGTTGACGGTTGTTTCGATACTGCGTCGAAAACCGATGTCGCTAATCCAGAAGAAGCCGGCGAAGGAGAGCGCCAGAACCGCAAAGTACAGGAAGGTGAGGCGGAGGCGGATTGGGAGCGTGATATTCAGTTGGGAACTCCAACGGAATAGCCGAAGCCGCGATGGGTGCGGATAAGTTGCAAGGGGGCACCTTTGTCAAGCTTCTGCCGCAGGAGGCGGATGAAGGCATCGATGGTGTTTTCTTCAATTTCGCGGCGATGGCCCCAGAGGGCGTCGAAGATGCATTGGCGGGAAACGACGCGGCCACAGTTGCGGACGAGCAGTTCGAGCAGGCGAAACTCGGTGAGGGAAAGATGAATTTCCTTGCCGGAGCGGAAGGCGCGATAGGAAGCTACATCCAGAATGAGATCCGCGACCTCCAGAACGGCCTTGGGGCGCGAGGTGCTGCGCCGGGCGAGAGCACGAATGCGCGCGAGGAGTTCGATGAAGGAGAACGGCTTGGTCATGTAGTCGTCGGCGCCGGCATCGAGACCGTTCACGACATCGGGAACGGAGTCGCGGGCGGTCAGCATCAAGACAGGAGTTTGTTCGCCGCGGAGGCGCAGGCGGCGCGCGACCTCCAGGCCATCAGCGCCGGGTATCATGACGTCCAAGAGAATGAGATCAAAGGAGCTTTTGCCACAGAGTCGCA
>Ga0335078_10011060_pt1 | contig 13374 bp, 14 predicted proteins | sample Lox_Sample_32_FD_206711 | JGI IMG/M metagenome (GOLD analysis project Ga0335078, IMG submission 206711) | Soil microbial communities from Loxahatchee National Wildlife Refuge, Florida, United States - Lox_Sample_3.2 | ecosystem: Environmental > Terrestrial > Soil > Wetlands | place: USA...
GGGAATACTTCTCAACACTACGGAGCCAGCTCCAATCCGGCAATTCTTCCCTACCATAATGTTCCCGAGGACTTTCGCCCCTCCGCCGATCACCACTCCGTCGCCGATCGTTGGGTGCCGTTTGCCGTGCTCTTTGCCTGTGCCGCCCAGCGTCACGCCTTGGTAGAGAGTCACGTCGTCACCGACGATCGCAGTCTCTCCAATCACCACTCCCATTCCGTGGTCGATAAATAACCTTCTTCCGATTTGCGCCCCAGGGTGTATTTCAATTCCGGTCAAGAACCGCGCTGCTTGCGACGAGAACCGTGCCAGCAACAATGCGCCTCGCGCCCAAAACCAATGGTTCAGTCGATAGAACCACAAAGCATGCAGACCGGAATAGCACAAGAAAACTTCGAGCTTCGACTTCGCAGCCGGATCTCGCTCCATCACCGCTGCGATGTCTTCTCGAATTGTGGAGAGTCCAGCCATTTCAAACCGCAGAGGTCTCCATCTGCAGCGATTCGTTCCGCAACTGATCGAAGAGAATGCTGGTCAGGTACCGTTCCCCAAAGTCCGGCAGCACCACAACCACCAACTTCCCCGCGTTCTCCGATCTCCGGGCAATCTTCAGCGCACCCACAACCGCAGCCCCCGATGAGATGCCTACCAGCAATCCTTCTTCCTTCGCCAGTCTTCTTGCCATTGCAATGGCGTCGTCATTTGTCACTGTGACGATCTCATCAATATAGTCCGTACGCAAAATGCTGGGCACGAATCCGGCGCCGATTCCCTGAATCTTGTGCGGCGACGGCGTACCTCCCGAAAGAACTGCGCTATCTGTGGGTTCAACCGCCACTGCTTTGAAAGTCGGCTTTTTCGGCTTGATGAACTGGCAAACTCCGGTGATCGTTCCACCCGTGCCAACTCCCGCTACCAGAATGTCCACCGCTCCGTCTGTGTCGTTCCAGATCTCCGGCCCGGTTGTTTCAAAGTGAATCTTCGGGTTTGCGGGATTGTCGAACTGTTGCAAGATATGACCGTCCGGATTTGCTTTCAGGATCTCTTCGGCTTTCGCGATCGCGCCCTTCATCCCTTTCGGCCCCGGCGTCAGCACAATCTCGGCGCCCAGTGCTCGCAGCAACACACGCCGCTCCAGGCTCATAGTCTCTGGCATTGTCAGGATCAGCCGGTATCCTTTCACCGCCGCCACGAACGCCAATCCAATCCCGGTGTTCCCACTCGTTGGCTCAATCAGCAGGGTCCGTCCCGGGTGAATCTTCCCGGCGCGCTCGGCTTCGTTGATCATGCTCACGCCAATGCGGTCTTTCACACTGCCACAAGGATTGAAGCTCTCAACTTTGGCAGCCACTGTCGCCGCGCAACCCTCGGTCACTTTGTTCAGGTAGACGAGCGGCGTGTGTCCGATTAACTCAGTAACGTCGTGGGCGATCTTCATATGCTTTGCCTTTCTGGATTCTTGCCGAGGTAGAAATGCTAACAGCAACAACAAGGACAACAACACGATTGCGGGAGGAACAATGAGCGGAACTCGAAGCGCGGACTCATCACCTTTCATTGGATATATCCGGTGCCAACCTGGATGCGGTGATAAATCTCACGCTTGCCCGCGATGTTCGTTTCCGGACAGTGCTTTCCACCGCCGCACAAAGCTTGCTTCTGGATATCATCCTCGCTTATCGACATCCTCATGTAAATCAATAGCTTACAGCTCCATTCCAAACTGGCCCATGGGATGCATTTCTCCTCCCCATGAACCACTCAGCGATCCTGGAACCAAGCTCAGTGCACCAGGCTTCGGCCCGCGTGCTTGTCGCCGACGATCAGGCCCATGTTCTCGACGCCCTCGAGCTCTTGCTGAAGGGCCAGGGCTATCGCACGGACGTGGTCTCCGATCCAGCCACGGTCTTGCAGGCGCTCTCCTCGGGCGAGTTCGACGGCGTGTTGCTCGACATGAACTATGAGCGCGACACCACTGCCGGCGCCGAGGGTCTCGAGCTGGTTTCGCAAATCCGCCAGCGCGATCAGACGCTGCCGATGATCGTGATGACCGCCTGGGGCAGCGTTGAGTTGGCCGTCGAAGCTATGCGCCGGGGCGCTTCCGACTTTGTCCAGAAACCCTGGGACAATCATCAACTTCTCGCCAAGCTGCAATCTCAAATCAGCCGGGCTCGCAACGACCGAGCCGCGCAGCGCAGCCGCGATGACGAGTTGCAGCAGGCCCGCGAAATTCAGAGCCGCCTGATGCCCAAGAAGCTTCCCGAGGTCGCGGATTACGAGATCGCGGCCATCACTCAGCCAGTTCGCTTCGTCGGCGGCGACTACTACGACGTTGTCCGCATCAGCGAGCACGAAACTGTTTTCTGCATCGCCGATGTCGCCGGAAAGGGCATGCCGGCAGCGCTCCTGATGTCGAGTCTGCAGGCTGCTCTGAAGCCGCTGCTATGGCAGAGGCTTGCTCCTCGCGAGCTCTGCCGCCGCCTCAATCGCATTCTCTGCGACATCACGCCGGTCGGAAAGTTCATTTCCTTCTTCTTTGGCGTGCTCGACAACCGGACCGACCGCCTTACCTACTGCAATGCGGGACACAATCCGCCGCTCATGATCCGCTCGGACGGTTCAGCGGAATTGAATGCCGCCGGCGCCGTGCTCGGACAGTTTCCGGATTGGGTTTACGAGCAGAGCGAGATCGCGCTCGCCTCCGGCGACGTCCTCCTCATGTTCACCGACGGTTTGGTCGACGCATGGGATGAGAACGAAGAATCGTTCGGGGAATGGAACCTCACCCGCCATGCCCAGCAGAACGCCTCGCTCAGCGCCGCGGACTTGCAGGAGTGCCTGATTCGTGCCGCGTCCGACCATTGTCACGGCCGCTTTCAGGACGACTCCAGCCTGGTTGTGCTCAAGGCAATTTGATCAGCGAGGAACGTTGGTCACAACCTGTGCCTTTCACCTCATCTTGTATTACTCTTTTATAAGAGCTCGGGACTGGTGCGTCAGAGTCACACACTTGCCGATCCTGCTTTTCGATGAAAAAGCTCAAGTTCCTTATCTCTCTTCACACCCGCGAGAACGACTTCCAGATGGCGCAGGCGACTTCCGCGGAAGACGCGTCGCGGAAACTCGGCGTGCAGTCCGAGATCGTCTTCGCCGAGAACGACGCCGTCAATCAAAGCACGCAAATTCTGCAGGCAATTCAGACTTCCGCCGACGCTCGGCCGGACGCGATTGTCCTGGAACCGGTCAGCGGCACTGCCCTGCCTCAAGTGGCTCGCGCCGCCTGCTCTGCCGGGATCGGCTGGGCGATTCTGAACCGTACTCCCGACTACGTGCCCGATTTACGGAGAATTGCCAAGGCGCCGATCTTTTCTATCAGCTCCGACCACGAGGAGATCGGCCGCATCCAGGGAAAACAATTCGCCGCGCTGCTGCCCAAGGGCGGATCCATCCTTTATATCGAGGGACCGTCGCAAAGCTCTTCCGCCCAGAAACGCACCGCCGGAATGCTTCGGACCAAACCCGCAAACATCCAAGTCTCTACTCTTAGAGGACATTGGACCGAGGACAGCGCGGAGAAGGCCGTGAGTTCCTGGCTGAAACTCGCCACCTCACAAAACGCCGCGATCGACCTCGTGGGCGCGCAAGACGACGCCATGGCGATGGGCGCCCGAAAGGCTTTCGAAAATATCCTGAACGAAACCGAGCGGGCGCGATGGCTCCGGCTACCGTTCACTGGTTGCGACGGATTGCCGCGTACCGGGCAAGCCTGGGTCCGCGATGGATACCTCGCGGCGACCATCTGTGTTCCGCCTCTAGCTGGCCAAGCCGTCGAGATTCTTGCCAAGGCAATCCAAAGCGGAGTCCAGCCTCCCGAACATCCGCTGAGTTCGCCGTCGTCGTTTCCCGCTCTGGAGTCGCTGACTGCACGGAAGCGGTAAACCACGTTTCTGCCACGAAAAATTTCGATATGCGATTTGGGGCTAAATCTATGACTCTAAAGGCTCAAGGCGGAAGTCGATCCCGCCAGATCTAACATTCCAAAGGGCTTAGCCGCAAAATCTTCAAAACGTTAGAGTTACAACCGAGCGGTCCCAGAAGCGGATCCCCGTTCGGGCTCGCCTCTTTGCTTCGCTCCTCGGGATTTCTTGACCAGGAACCTCGCTCCCACCCTTCGCCAAAAAGGCGAAAGGGTGGGGCAACCGAAAAAACGCGGGGATCTTCGGGATGACGCCACTGTCGAGCACACCAATGCGTCCGCTCGGCAGCCGAACTTCGCAGTGTGACACGGCTGGGTTTTCGATTCCGTGAGGACGGTCACCGGAATGTAGGCTATTTCTTGTGGAAACGTGAGAGTTTGAGTGGTCCCAGGTTACTTCCCGAGTTCGGGTGCGGAGCCGGGGCACCAATCCCATCGCACCCGTCGCCAAAAGACGGCGAAAGGGGTGGGGCAACCGCACTCACTTTTTTAAAGATCCTCATTATCTCGTAACGAAGTTCAATCTGGTTACACCTGCGGTTGCGCGATAGAAGCATCAGAAGAGCGATCCGCGTGGAAGGTGCATGAAATCTGGCTGCCCCCCAGGGATTCGAACCCCGATATGCTGATCCAGAGTCAGCTGTCCTGCCGTTGAACGAGGGGGCAGTCTTGATGAAGGAAGATCAGCTTCGATTTTAGGGGCTGACCCCATGTCGGTCAACTTCATCGCTCGCGACAGTAGTTACCGATAGCGGCACGAACCCGCGACGCCACGCGTCTAATTCGCCTATCATTTTTCGAATGGCGCGAAGCCGATAAACAAACCTTGCCTTCCGTGGCTGGTCTTCGTCGCAGCAATGCAAGCGGCTTTCGGTGCTGGACCCTTTTCGTGCGGCGGCCCGGTTTAGAATCGAGGAAGGAGAACCGTGTATGGCCACAGACATCGGCAGCATCCCCCAATTGAGCAGCGACCACGCCGAAATCGCGCGACGGCCGCTCGAGGCCGATCAGTGCGCGCTGATCGTGATCGATATCCAGCAGAAACTGCTGCCGCCGATTTTTCAAAAAGAGCAACTGGTCAAGAACTCGCAACTGCTGATCCGGTTGGCAGGAATCCTGAAGATGCCGGCGTTAGTGACGACGCAATACTCGCAGGGACTCGGCCCAACTGTGCCGGAGATCGCTTCCCTGCTGCCGGAGACGCAAGCGATCGATAAGCAAATGTTCTCCTGCTTTGGCAGCGACGTGTTTTGCTCGGTACTCAAACGAATGCCGGGAACGCGGAACACGGTGATCCTTTGCGGAATGGAGAGCCACATTTGCGTGACGCAGACGGCGCTGGCGGCGCTGCGCGAAGGCTATATTGTGCACGTGGCGTCCGATGCGGTGAGTTCGCGCACGGAATGGAATTGGAAAATCGGTTTGGATCGAATGCGCTCGGCGGGGGCGGTCATCTCCTCGACCGAGATGGTGATGTATGAGCTGTTGCGATCGTCGGGTGCACCGGCGTTCAAGCAACTGCTGCCGTATTTAAAGAACTAGGAACCTTCCTGCTCGGTTTGCTCCGCGCCCGGCTCCTCTTTTTTCTTCACGCGGACGACAGTAATTTTCGAGAAGCCTTCTTCGAACTTCGGGGCTTTCATCTTTCCGGCCATGCGTCGCATGACATCTTCGGGGACCACGCGATCCCGCTTCTGATTGCGCTCCAGGCAGACTTCGAGCGGGACATCGAAGAACACTGCCTGCACATCGTATCCGTAGTCTTTCGAAAGCTTGATCCATCCCTGGCGATCGTGGGCCGTGAGGTTGGTGGCGTCGACATAATTCAGCGGACGACGGGCGATCAGGCGCGCACGCAGCATGGATCGCAGATTGGAAAAGATCAGGTCTTGATAGCGCTGCTCGGTGGGATCGTCGAACAGCATCACGCGCAGCGTGTCGCTCGAAAGCGGAGCGATGTTGTGGCGCTTGAACCAGGAACTCTTGCCCGATCCGGGCAGGCCGATGGCTAAGATCACGGTTCCGCGGGATGGACGGGGCGCGGCGGGCGGCGGAGTTGGAGCAACTTCAGCAGGTGCCGGGGATGTTTCGGCGGGCTGGCTTTCGCCGGCGGTTTCGGGTTCGGCCGGAACCGCTGCCGGCTCGACCGCAGTCTTCGGAGCCTTTGCCCCGACCCGGCCTCGACCACCACGACCTCTGCGGCGGCGTCGTTTCGTCGCATCCGCGTTGGCTTGAGACGGCGAAGTACGCCGCGGTGACGGGGCGGTTTCCTCCGCGGCGGATACTTCCGGCTGCGGCTCAGGTTCGGCGCGCGCCTCCCGCTTCTTCGTTACTGGCGCGTCGGATTTCGGTTCGATGTCGTAAAAGGCAGGCTGTAGCGGCGGTGCTGCTGCGGGAGCTTCGGCTCCGGCTTCTTCGGACGGCTTCTTGCGGCGCTTCAAGCGCTCGCGCATCCATTTGCGCATGTCTGGCTTGTAACATACCGGAAGGCTCGCGGGCAATTCACAGGAACCATTCCGCCAACCTCCCGCGGGCCTTAGTTCGAGAATCTCTGCCTGAGGCTGGCGAATCCGTATCTTTATGAACTCGATTCCCCCTGAGATTCACGGCCAGAAGTATGTAAGTCTGGTCAGCTTTCGAAAAAGTGGCCAGCCGGTGGCCACGCCCATCTGGTTTGCAGAGCTGGATGGAAAGCTCTACGTCAAGACTCGCGGCGACTCGGCCAAAGTGAAGCGCATTCGGAACAATCCTCGCGTTCGCGTCGCGCCCTGCACCATTCGAGGCAGAGTCACTGGACCAGAGTTCAATGGCAGCGCGCGGCTTTTGCCTCAAAGCGATTGGCCGTCGGCTCAGAAAGCAATGAATCGTAAGTACTGGCTCGCCTGGCTTCCGATCTGGAGCAAAAACAACATCTTTATCGAGATCTCTGTCTGAATCTCTGACACGCGAGAACCCGCGACAGACGCGCCATCCAGCAGCATCTCCGTTCGACAGCGAACGTTTCGTAACGAGCAACCCCGCCCCGCCGCGGCCTATCTAACTGGCCCGGAGATTCTCATGAGATATCAGTTCTTATTGTTGGTTCTCTTTGCTGCTCTTCTACTCGCAGGTTGTGGTGCCGGACATCCCAATCTCACGACAATCGCGGTGAGTCCTACGACGGCGAACGCCGCCCTGAATCAGGATGTTGTATTCACAGCCAATGGCACCTTCACGAACAACAGCAGTCGCGACCTGACTGTCGCCGATGGCTTGTCCTGGAAAACATCGAACACTGCCGTGGCCACGATCAATGACAACGGCAGTGCCACTTGCATTGCAAGCGGAACGGTTACTGTGACTGCGACCGCGCCGGAAAATCTTCAGATCACCGTCAACAATGGGGTGAGCAACACCTCGACAAACGTCAACGGCACCGCGACTTTGAACTGCAGTTAGAGTTTGCGTTTCGTACTTCGGATCGAGTAGTAGGATTCGGACGCGAGTCCTACTACGACGTTCCTGTTTGTCCCCTCTTTAATCCGCTGGTCATTTTCGGGAACGGACTACGTTCTACGGCCCTCTGTTATTTGCTGCCCTGCTTGTTTCCCTGATAACATTTTTAGTTTCCCCGGCCCCACAGTATTCATTCGCTATTCATTACGCCTCGGAGGCTACATGGCAATCAAAGTTGGCATTAATGGTTTCGGACGTATCGGCCGTAACGTGTTACGCACATCTCTTAATGATTCCAATCTCGAATTCGTGGCCGTCAACGATCTCACCGACCCCAAAACTCTGGCTCATCTTCTGAAGTACGACTCGATTCTCGGCAATCTTCCTAACAAGATCAGCGCCGGCGCGGACAGCATTCAGGTCGATAACCGGACGATTAAGGTGTTCGCGGAAAAGGATCCCGCCAAGCTGCCGTGGGAATCGGTCGGCGCTCAAGTGGTCGTCGAATCCACTGGACGTTTCACCAATGCGGAAGACGCCAAGAAGCATCTGCGTGGCCCGGTAAAAAAGGTCATCATCTCGGCGCCCGCCAAGAACGAAGATGTCACCTTGGTTCTCGGCGTGAATCACCAGGTCTACGATCATGCCAAGCATCACGTGATCTCGAACGCATCGTGCACCACAAACTGCCTGGCTCCGATCGCGAAAGTCGTTCACGACAATTTCAAGATTGTTTGCGGGACCATGACCACGATCCACTCCTATACGAACGATCAGGTCATCCTGGATTTCCCGCACAAAGATTTGCGCCGAGCCCGTGCCGCCGCCATCAATATGATTCCGACGTCCACTGGCGCCGCCAAAGCCCTGAAGCTGGTGATTCCTGACATGGCCGGAAAACTCGATGGCTTTGCGGTGCGTGTTCCGACGCCAAACGTTTCGGTTGTGGATCTCGTGGCCTACGTTGAGAAGAAGACCTCGAAGGAGGAGGTCAATGCCGCTTTGAAGAAAGCATCGGAAGAAGCGCCGCTGAAAGGTTACCTGGGATACGAGGAACATGAACTCGTCTCCGCGGACTTCCGTGGCGACTCCCGCTCCTCCATCGTGGACGCTCCTTCCACCATGGTCGTTGCAGGCAATCTGGTGAAAGTTGTTTCCTGGTACGACAATGAGTGGGGCTACTCTTGCCGGGTTCGGGACCTGATCGATTTCATCGGGAAGAAAGGCCTTTGATTTAGGCGAGTTGATCTCGCTTGTCTGGAATTCCTGGAGATCCCATCCTGAGTGGCTGTCTCGCAGCTCAGGGTGGGACCAACCCAGCCTTGGTTGTTTTCATTCTGAACGGCCTCAGCCGCAAGGAATCTGATTTCCTTACAAAGATAAAGACCATGTCGAAACTCTCGATTCGCGATCTCCCCCTCAACGATCACCGCATCTTCATGCGCGTCGACTTTAACGTTCCGCTCGAAGACGGCCGTGTCATGGACGACACTCGCATTCGCGAAACGCTACCGACCATCGAATATGCGCTGCGCCACGGTGCTCGCCTGATTCTGGCTTCCCATCTCGGGCGTCCGAAAGGCAAACCGAATCCGAAGATGAGCCTCAAGACTGTGGCTGAGCGCCTGCGGATGCTTCTCGATAAGGAACTCGCTCGCGGCGAAAACGTCGGCTTCTGCCCGGATTGCGTGGGGATCGAAGCCGAGGAGATGGCCGGTAAACTCGAGAAAGGCCAAACGCTCCTGCTCGAGAATCTTCGCTTTCACGCCGAAGAAGAAGCGAACGACGAAAAATTTTCGAAGCAACTTGCTGCCCTTGCCGACTTCTACGTGAATGACGCTTTCGGTACCGCGCATCGCGCTCACGCCTCAACGGTTGGAATTACGAAATTTGTGCAGAAATCTGCGGCTGGGCTGCTCATGGAAAAAGAGCTTCAATACCTGGGCCGCGCCATGCAGCATCCGGAACAGCCGTTCATTGCCATTCTCGGTGGCGCCAAAGTCAGCGACAAGATTGCGGTCATCCAGAATCTCCTGCTCAAGGTCAACACGCTAATCGTCGGCGGCGCCATGGCTTACACATTTTTAAAAGCGCAAGGCATGCAGGTCGGAAAGTCCCGGGTCGAGGATGACAAACTGGGTCTTGCGACCCAGATTCTTCATGACGCCAAGCAGCGGGGTGTCAAATTCATGTTGCCGACCGACCACGTTGTCGCGGACCACATCGACGTCAATGCGATCACTCACACCATCAACAGCGGGCAGCCGATCCCGGCGAATCAGATGGGCCTCGATATCGGCCCGCGGACTGCCGAAGATTACGCCGAGGAAATCTCTCGCGCGCGCACCATCGTGTGGAACGGTCCCATGGGTGTCTTTGAAGTTTCGCCGTTCTCCAAGGGAACCTTTAAGGTCGCGCGAGCGATTGCCGACAACCCAGGTGCAACTTCGATCGTCGGCGGCGGAGACTCGGTCGCTGCGGTTCATGCAGCCGGCGTGGCGGATAAGATCACACACATTTCGACCGGCGGCGGCGCTTCCCTCGAGTTTCTCGAAGGCAAGAAACTTCCCGGAGTCGAAGCGTTAACCGATAAAAAATAGTTGCCGGTTTCTGCGTGTTCAGTGCGCGCTCTGCGGTTTGGCTTCCATGCGATTGTTTCTTGATAAGAACAAGGTTATTGAGTTCGAAGGTCCCGCCGACATCACCAAGGAATCGACCGACGCGATCGTGAATGCGGCGAATTCTTCGCTGCTGGGAGGTGGCGGAGTCGATGGCGCAATCCATCGCGCGGGAGGTCCATCGATCCTCGCTGAGTGCAAACGAATTGTGGCGGAGATCGGGCGTCTTCCGGCGGGAAAGGCGGTGATCACGACCGGGGGCCGACTCGCAGCTCGCAATGTAATCCACACGGTTGGCCCGATATATTCCGGTGGCAAGCGAGGAGAGCCCGCAACGCTTGCGAGTTGCCATCGCGAGTCGATCCGCCTCGCCGACGATCACGCCCTGGCGTCAGTATCGTTTCCTGCAATTTCGACCGGCGCTTACGGCTATCCAGTCACAGAAGCTGCGGCTATTGCTGTCTCTGCCGCTGCGGAAGCAGTGCGCCTCACCACCCATGTGAAAAAGGTTCGGTTCGTCCTGTTCGATAGTGGAACCTTTCGTGCCTACGCGAATGCGGCGCGGTCGTTGCGCGATCCGAACACCGGGGCTCCTTACCGCAGCGAAGAATCGAAGTGAGCATCTGATCAACAAATTTTGCATTTCTTTGCGCCCTCGGCGCTCTCGGCGGTTTAAGATTTTGCTTCGACCGAAAGGAACTCATGTCACGAAAAAAACTGATAGCTGCGAACTGGAAGATGTACAAAACTCCGGACCAGGCCCGCGCCTTCTTCACGGATTTTCTTCCCCTCGTCGCCAAGCACGACCGGGACGAAATCGTTGTTTGTCCTCCTTATACTGATTTGCAAACCGCCATCGATGCCGCAAAGGGCACGAACGTCGCCATCGGCGCGCAGAATGTTCACTGGGAAAAGGAAGGAGCCTTCACCGGCGAAATTTCCTGCGCCATGCTGCTTGCCCTCGGCTGCACGCACGTCATCATCGGACACTCCGAGCGCCGGCAATATTTCGGCGAGACCGACGACACGGTGAACCTCCGCCTGAAAGCTACGCTTGAAACCACGCTGACGCCGATCGTTTGCGTCGGCGAAGTTCTCCAGGAGCGAGAGGCCGGTTTGACCGAAGACGTTTTGCGCCGCCAGTGCACCCGCGCTTTTAACAAAGTTTCCGCCAAGAAGGCGGCAAAGCTCGTGATCGCCTATGAGCCGGTTTGGGCCATCGGCACGGGCAAGACTGCTACGCCACAGCTGGCGGCCGAGGCTCACAGCCTGATTCGAGCGGAAGCGGCCGAGAGTTTTGGCCAGGAATTCGCCGATAAGCTGCGGATCCTTTACGGCGGTTCGGTCAAGCCCGAAAATGCCAAGGCCTTGATGTCGGAAGAAGAGATCGATGGTGCGCTTGTAGGCGGCGCCAGCCTTGATCCGAAGTCTTTCGCAGCAATCGTTAAGTATTGAGGGACCGAAGCTCGCATCGGACCAGCAGTTGTGCTTTGCTATAATGGCTTAGCTTCTGCAGCGACCCTTCGCGCGCCGTTCCGGAAGTACAAAAATAATTGCGGAAGTGGTGGAATTGGCAGACACACCATCTTGAGGGGGTGGCGCCGAAAGGCATGCGGGTTCAAGTCCCGCCTTCCGCACCATCATTTGGGAAATCAGGCATGATTATTTTAGTTACGATTATTCACATTATCGTCTCCCTGTTTCTGATCGTGGTTGTGCTGCTTCAGAGCGGACAGAGTGGAGACATTGCGGCCGCGTTTGGCGGCATGGGCAGCCAGACAGCCTTCGGTCCGCGTGGCGCCGCCACGGCTCTTTCCAAGGCGACGACCTGGTCGGCCGTGATCTTTATGGTGACCTCGATCACTCTCTCGGTTGCCGCATCCCGGCACAGTGGTCCGAAATCAGTGCTGCAGGGAGTGACACAGTCGCAGACGAAGTCGGCACCGGCGAAACCCGCACCGGCTCCAGCAGCTCCGGCTCCCACACAAAAGTAAGGGCCCTGTCGCAGGTTCCCGCAGTTACGGCGGGAACCCTCCGGCGTACATATGATCCACGAAATCCTTCCCGTAGGGCCGCTGCAGTGCAACTGCTCCGTTATCGGCGACGAGACCACGCGGGAAGCGATGGTCATCGACCCGGGCGATGACATCGAGGACGTCCTCACGCTCATCGCTAAGCACAACCTCACGGTCAAGCAGATTGTCATCACTCACGCCCACATCGATCACGTTGGCGGCGCGATGAAGTTACGGGCCGCAACTGGCGCGCCGATTCTGCTTAATCAGAACGATTACGAGTTGCTGAAAATGCTCGATGTTCAGGCGGCCTGGATTGGCGTTCCCGCTCCCGGTGCGGTTCAGATCGATCAAAGCGTGGGCCAATCCGATAAGGTGAAAGCCGGATCACTGGTCGCCGACATCATTCACACTCCCGGCCACACCGAAGGGAGTGTCTGCCTTTATTTCCCGGTTGAAAAGAAGCTGATCGCGGGAGACACGCTTTTCGCGGGCAGCATTGGGCGGACGGATCTACCGGGCGGATCCTATGACAAGATCATCCGCTCAATTCATGAAAAAGTTTTGGCCTTGCCGGATGAAACCGTGGTGGTTCCCGGGCACGGTCCTCTGACCACGATCGCCGAAGAGCGCGAACACAACCCTTTCCTGAAGTAGCTCTCGATCACGCCTGAAGGCAGCTGCGAAAACCTCCTACGCATGGCATCTTCTGTTCCGTGACACCGAAGCCGGTTGGCTGTGAGAGACTAACTCGTCCAAGTGGAAGGTTTCATGATCCTTACCATCGATCACGGCGAGGTTCGCGAAGTCAGGATGAACCGTCCGCCGGTAAATGCCCTGACCGGGGACCTGCTGCGCGATCTACGCCTTGCGATCCAAGCGGCAACCCATAGTAAAGTCCGTGCGCTCATCCTCTCGGGTTTGCCGGGTAAATTTTGTGCCGGGCTCGATCTGCCGTTCTTGCTCACTCAGGATCGGGAGGCGATCACGAATCTCTGGCGCGAATTGTACGGAGCCGTGCAAGCGATCGCATGTTCTCCGATTCCGATCGCTGCGGCGATCACCGGTCATGCCCCGGCAGGCGGAACGGTGCTGAGCATGTTCTGCGACTGGCGCGTCATGGCCGACGGCGATTTCCGTCTCGGGCTGAACGAAGTGCAGGTTGGAATTCCGCTCCCGAAAATAGCTTTTGTCGGATTGCGTCGCCTGGTGGGGGAGCGCTATGCCGAGCGGCTGGGCGTCGAAGGAAGAATGATCACTGCCAAAGATGGGTTGCAGATCGGGCTGGTGGACGAACTAACACCGCTGGATCAAGTGATTCCTCGGGCAC
>Ga0335078_10011061_pt1 | contig 13374 bp, 14 predicted proteins | sample Lox_Sample_32_FD_206711 | JGI IMG/M metagenome (GOLD analysis project Ga0335078, IMG submission 206711) | Soil microbial communities from Loxahatchee National Wildlife Refuge, Florida, United States - Lox_Sample_3.2 | ecosystem: Environmental > Terrestrial > Soil > Wetlands | place: USA...
ATCACCGCTGCTCCCCGCGCAGCGGTGTCTCACTACGTCCCGGATGTCGCTGCCCGTCCAAGGCGTCTCTACTACACGCGTTACCACAGCGAAGCCGGGCACCGGATGGCAGTACAGCGCGCTGGTCCGGGGCCAGGTCCCCGACGTGCGGAACACCATCCTGTCACCGAGCGGCAGGCGCAGCAGGTACGGCAGCCGCGACTCAGCGTCGGGGTTGGCCGCGATCAGCAGTTCCACCGGTGTCTCAGGCCTCCTCCCCGGCACGGCGCCGCCCGGGGCGTCGCCGCAGCACCTTCAGCAGAAGTGCAAGCGCGTGATACCCGACCACCACGGCGATGAGGAGAGCGACCGCCGGGTCGAGCCAGTACCATCCTCCGGTCACCAGGATGATCCCGCCCATGGCGGCAACGCCGGCGGCCGCCGCCGCATCGGCGGCAGTGTCCAGCAGGACGGCTGCGATGCTCAGATCACAGTCGGCGTCGTCCTCGCCGGGAATATCCCCGCGGAGAATCAGCGCCCCTACGGTCATCGCAACGGCGGCGATGCCGCTGACCACGAGTACCGGGAGCCCGTAGACCTCCGGAGTCCCGGTGGCGAGGCGGACCACCGCGGCTGTCGCCACGATCACCTCAAGGAGGAGCAGCCAGCCCGCATTGACGAGCGCCGCGATGTTGGTCGCATTCGGGTAGCCAATGGGCCGCCGTGCCGTAGCGGGACGTCGCGACAGGACCAGTGCGACGAGGGCGACCCCCGCCCCGCCGGCGTCGAGGAGGTAATCCCCGCCTTCGGTGAGGACGCCGAGGGAATGCGCGGCGACGCCGACGATGACGAGGACAGCGACCAGCGCGAGGTTGAGGGTCAGGACGACCACCAGGCGCTGGGCGCGCCACAGCCGCATCGTAAGCAGCCCGCCGCGGGAAGGCGAACGGATGTCACGTGACCTTGCAGGCGCGCTCCCCCGCCGGACCGATTCACGGTGCTGCGGGGACGAGCTCCTCGAGGAGGGCGCGGACGCGCCGGTCGATCTCGTCGCGGATGGGCCGCACCTCGTCGACGGACTTGCCCGCCGGGTCGCGGAGGTCCCAGTCGAGGTAGCGCTTGCCGGGGTGGACCGGGCAGGCGTCGCCGCAGCCCATGGTGATGATCGCGTCGGCCTCGCGAACGGCGCCGGTCGTGAGGCGCGTGGGGACCGCCGCGGAGAGGTCGATGCCGACCTCCCGCATCGCGGCGACGACGGCCGGGTTGACCTCGCTGGCGGGCGTGCTGCCCGCGGAGCGGACGCGTATCCGGCCCGCCGCGTAATGGTCCAGGAGGGCGGCCGCCATCTGGCTGCGGCCTGCGTTGTGGACGCAGACAAACAGGACCTCGGGTGTGTCGTGCATCAGGACTCCTTCTCGTGGGCGCCGGTGAGGGTGAGCTGACGCCGGTGGAAGTCGAAGTGCTGCGTCGGATAGTGATAGATGTCAGCCACCGTCATGAACTCCTGGAAGAACGGATCCCATCGGACCGGGTAGTACATGCCGCGCCGGAGGTCCGCCTCGCTCTCGGCGGCGAAGCCCCGGTGCAGCGAGGCAATGACACGATCGAACGTGGCAACCATGCGGCGCGGGCCAAGGAGCCTGGCGCCGATGCGTGAGCCGTAGAAGTTCGCCTTGTCGAACAGTCCGGTCGTCGAGTTCAGCAGTGCGCCGAACCCCCGGCTGGCGCCGCGGGGCAAGCGGGAGACCACGCGCGCCAGCACCAGCAGCACACGCGCGATCAGGTAGCCGAACAGCATGTGGAACAGCAGCTCCTGATTCGACCAGCGTGTCCCGTCCGACGCTGTACGCAGCTCGGTTGCCGTGGCGCCCTCGACCAGCCGGTGGAACGCAGTCCGCGCCCCCTCCAGTTCGGTGTGGACACCTTGCCTGCTCACCAGCTCCGCCATGCGGTCACCCACCGTCGCGTGACGGCGCCGGCCGTCTGGCCGGGTCCGGCGCCGTAGGGCGTCGGTCGTCTGCTTCATGAGGCACGACGATCGCGGGCGCAACGGTCTCGGCGTCTGGGTAGAGGATCCAGATGGCGAGAGCGGCGATTGCGCCGCCGACGAGCTGGAATCCTGCGAAGGCGGCCACCGAGGATGGCGCGATCCCGGCGAAGGTGTTCGAGAACACCCGGCCGATGGTCACCGCAGGGTTGGCGAAACTCGTCGACGAGGTGAAGAAGTAGGCGCCCGTGATGTACGCGCCGACCGCGAAGGAGGCCACGGCCGCGCGGGGGGAGCGGACGACGCCGAACACGACGAGCGCGAGGCCGAAGGTGGCGATGACCTCGCCGAGCCACAGCCAGCCACCGGTGCGCACCTTAGTGGACACCTCGATCGCGGAGAGGCTGAACATGAGGTTGGCGAGGATGCCGCCCGCGGTGGCTCCGACCATCTGGGCGGCGATGTAGACCGCGGCCGCGGGGGTGGAGACGCCGCGGAACACCCGGTCGAGCAGGGTGATGACCGGGTTGAGGTGCGCGCCGGACACCGGCCCGACCGCGAGGATGATGGCGACCAGCGCGGCGCCGGTGGCGACCGCGTTCTCGAACAGCTCCAGGCCGATGTCGTGGGGGCTGAGGCGCGACGCCGCGATGCCGGAGCCGACGACCGCGGTGACGAGCAGGGCCGTGCCGATGAACTCCGCCAGCGCCCGGCGCCCGAGCGATCCCGCCATGCGTCTTTCCCTGCGGCTCAGCAGCAGGAGGCCCGGACGACCGGCAGCTCCCGTCCAGAGGGGGCCGTCGGCGTGCTGGCCTCGGTGTCCACGCCCTTGGTGGCCTTGACGATCGCGGAGTGGATGCCCGGCGTCGATTCGTGGATCGAGGCGATGCTGATGTCGGTGAAGCCGGCGGCGCGCAGGCCCTCCTCGTATTCGGCGAACGAGAGGGCACCGGCGATACAACCGACGTAGCTGCCCCGCTCCGCTCGCTGCGCTGGGGTGAGGTCGTTGTCCGCGACGACGTCGGCAATGCCGATGCGCCCGCCCGGCCGGAGCACGCGGTGCATCTCCGCGAAGACGCGTGGCTTGTCGGTCGACAGGTTGATGACGCAGTTGGAGATGACCACGTCGATGGTGCTGGCGGGCAGGGGGATGTCCTCGATGTAGCCCTTGAGGAACTCGACGTTGGCCAGGCCGGCCTGGTCGCGGTTCCTGATCGCGAGCGCGAGCATCTCCTCGGTCATGTCCAGGCCGTAGACCTTGCCGGCCGGGCCGACCCGCTTCGCCGACAGCAGCACGTCGATCCCGCCGCCGGATCCCAGGTCGAGAACCGTCTCGCCGGGGCGGAGCTCGGCGACCGCGGTCGGGTTGCCGCAGCCGAGGCTGGCGAGCACCGCTGCCTCGGGCAGCTGCTCGCCGGCGAGCGCCTCGTAGAGATCCGGACCGAAGGCGTGGCCCTCCTCGGCGCAGGTCGAGCCCGGGTGACCGCAGTCGCAGGCCTCCCCGGCACCGCTGGCCACGGCGGTGGCCGCCTCGGCGTACCGGCGGCGCACGTCCTCACGGAGCTCGGTGTCGTTCGTCATCGCACAACCTCCTTGACCTCGAAGACGGTGGAGAGCCGGTCGAGCGCGTCACGCTTGAGCGAGTAGAACCCCCAGGTGCCGCGCTGCTCGCGCTCGAGGAGCCCGGCGTCGAGCAGCTTCTTGAGGTGGAAACTGACCGTGCCCTGCGCCAGCCCGAGCTGCGGCATGAAGTCGCACACGCACACCGGCTCGGCGGCGTTCGCGAGCAGGTTCACGATCCGCACCCGGTGCGGGTCGGCGAGAGCCTTGAAGATCGCGGCCAGCGCACCTGCCTGCTCGGCGGTGATGTCCGGTGCGGCGACCGGGGCGCAGCAGGCCACCGGCGCCATCTCGAGCTCCCGAACCATCGCCCCTCCATCGATATCTGTCGATGTATTCATCGTATGCGGTTCATCGACGTTTGTCAATGCTGGCACCGGACTGCGGCTCTATAGGGGGAGGACGCATCGTCGGGCCGGTGGCGACAGCGCGGTTAGACGGAGGGATTCACGCTGATTACGACGTTGCCGATCTTCTGGCCTGTCTCGACGTACCGGTACGCCTCGACGATCTGGTCCAGCGGGTAGCGGCGGTCGATGACCGGCGTGAACGTTGTGCGTGCCGAAAATCGCATCCGCGGCTCTGACCAGCAGAGTTGCTCGCCCGAAGCCAGCCCGTGAAGATCACCGGTCATGTGCCTGCGGTTCGCCTTCCTCCTCATCACGCGGGTGACCACGTGCTGCGGCTATCCCGGCGTGAGGAGGCATGGCAGAGCGCAGAGATCTTGATCCTGCGCCACCAGCTCGCCGTCCTGCAACGGCGGCAGCCGCACCGCCCGCACCTGAACTGGGCGGACCGGGCCCTGCTCGCGGCCTTGCTCAGCGTGATACCGAAAGCGCGCCGGCAGGGGCTACGGCTGCTGGTCACCCCGGACACGATCCTGCGCTGGCACCGCGACATCATCCGCCGCCGCTGGGCCGGCAGATCTGAGCGCGCCACTACCGGCCGCCCGGCCACCCGCAGGCACATCAAGGCCCTGGTCCTCCCGCTAGCCAGGGAGAACCCCGAATGGGGATACCGCAGGATCCACGGCGAGCTGGCCGGCCTGGGAGTCACCGCCGCGGCGTCGACCATATGGGAGATCCTCAAGGCCAACGGTATCGACCCCGCGCCGCGACGGACCGGGCCGGCCTGGGCACAATTTCTGCGCTCTCAGGCCGAGGCGATCCTGGCCTGCGACTTCTTCAGCGTCGATCTGCTCGACGGCACCCAGGCCCACGTCCTGACCATGATCGAGCACGCGACCCGGCGCATCCGTATCCTCGGCGTCACGCTGTACCCCACCGGGGAGTGGACCGCCCAGCAGGCCCGCAACCTGATCATCGACCTCGGTGGACAGGCAGAGCAGATGAAGTTCATGATCCGCGACCGTGGCTCGAACTTCACCGCCGCGTTCGACGCGGTCCTCGCCGATGCCGGGATCCGGACCGTGCTGTGCAACGTGCGGACGCCCCGCATGAACGCGATTACCGAACGCTGGATCGGGGGATGCCGACGCGAGCTCCTGGACCGCACCCTCATCTGGAACCAGGCCCATCTGCGGCAGATCTTGCGCGCGTACAAGATCCACCACAATAAGCACCGGCCTCACCGTTCCCTGCACGCGGCGGCACCGCTGAAACCGCTACCCGAACCGGTCGATCTTGAGCAGTACCGCGTCCGGAGGCAGCCTCGCGTCGGTGGCCTGATCAACGAATATCGCCTGGTCGCGTGACGTGGATGAGGTTCTCGGCACCCACACCCACCCCCAGCACCACCAGGCCGCATCCAGCAACACCAGCCTAGGCCGGGCAAGCAGGCCCCACGGGCCCGGGCATGGCAAATATCCGGCCAACCGGCCGCGCCCCGGCTCACCGCGCGCAACGTCGGCGCACTACAAGGGCGATATCGAAAAAGCAGTGAGCGCTGTTCTCATAATCGGCCAGTCACCAGTCCAGGCCGCCGATCGGTGAGGGTGGCGGTCACCCTGCCTCTCACAGATCTGTCACGGACTGGTGATCAGTCACCGGATCTGGATGTACCAACCGGACAGGCGATGGACCCTCAGCTGCGTAAATGGACCCGGATGGACCCGCCGGACGTCCGGCACGCGACTACGGATCAGAAGGTTGGGGGTTCGAGTCCCTCCGAGCGCGCAACGTATCCGCAGGCCAGGGTCTTAATCGCCGGTCCGGGAGACCGTCCCGGCGAGCCCAGTGAAGCCGGTCTCTAACATTTCCCATGAGCACTAAGCTTAAATTTTGAATCAGCCCAGGCTCAATCGGCCCGGACACAAGATTTCCGACTACTTAGGCCTTCGCTGCGTTGATACGGTCAGCAATCGATCCGGCAGTGTTCGTAATAGCCGCGGCTCACGACGGTGAGCCCGCGCAGGTGGACTGCGGGGCCGCTGCCGTCGGCAGAGCGGTCACACCCGCCGGGATCGTCCCGTGAACCGCGTAGTAGGCCAGGTCGGCGGCCAGCGACGGGGTCTGCGAAGCGGTCGCCGCGGCGGCCTCCTCGTAGGCGTCCGCGCCGGGCGGGCTGTTCAGCGGCCCGCCCGCGATGTAGAACGGCGTCGAGTCCGGGCTGGCCCCCGACGGGTTCGCCCACCCGCAGGCGTTGAAGGACAGCGCATCCGTCGCCGCCTGCCCGACCGAGATCACCAGGTAATCCCCGGTCAGTGCGTCCGCCCACGCGGTCGCGAACGACTCGGTGACCTGAGTGGCGGGCAGTCCCGCCGCGCTCGCTGCCGCCAGGGCGGAGTGGTCGTCGGCCGGGGTAGCCGCGTAGAACATAACCCGGCCCGTGAAGGTGGCTGCGGTCGCGGGCAGGGTGGCGGCCGTCCACGGACTGGCCGGGACGGCGGCTGTATCCGCGGTCGCGCCATTGCCGTCGGCCAGGAACAGGCGGTCCGACTGGCCGGCGGGCTGGCTGCCCGCCGGGGCGGCAGGCTGAGTCGCTGGGTAAGCGGCCGCCCCGAGCAGCCCGGTGGCCGTGCCCGGTAGCGTTCGGCTATCCCAGGCCTGCCCGCTGTTCCCGGCCTGCCCGCTGGCGTAGGTGACAGCCGGCGTCCGCGAGGCGGTGCGGTAGAAGACTTCCGCGGCGGGCGCGCCCGACGAGGGCAGGTAGTTCTGCGCCAGCAGCGTCCCGGACGGCGTGCCCGGCAGCTCGCGCGCCTGCCAGCCGATCCCGGCCGGCCCGGTGGCGACCTCGGCGAGGCGGCCACGGCGGTCGGTGAAGAAGATCTCCTGCTGGCCGCCGCCCGTTCCGGCGCCGAGCGCCGCCAGCGGGGTGCCTGCCGCGATGGTGGCTGGCAGGCTCAAGGGCCGCGAGGCCCCGCAGTCGCCCACCGGGGTCGCGGTCAGGGCGCCCTGACGGCTGACGTAGTACAGGTGCACACAGACGCTCGCGCCCTGGCTGGTGTCGGCGAGGGCCAGGGCGGTCCCGCCGGTAGCCGGGCCGGGCAGCGTCCGGGACATCCACGTGCCGCCCTGCTGATAGGTCTCAGCTAGCTGGCCCGCCTGGTTGAGGTAGAACACCTCCGCCGTCGGCGGTTGCGGGGCGTCAGCGGTGGTTGTCGCGACGATGGTGCTGTCCGGAGCTGGGCTGCCGGGCAGAATGGCGGTGGCCCAGGTCCCGCCGCTCTGGGTGGTCTGCGCCAGTTGCCCCGCGGCCGTGCGGAAGAACACGTGCGCATCCAGGACGCCGCTGGCGTCCGCGTAGTTCAGCGCGGTGAGACCGCTGCCCGGGCTGGGTGCGCCGGGCAGGTCCTGCCGGAGCCAGCTCTCGCCGTCCCAGCTCTCCTCGGCCAGGCTGCCGTCCGCCGTCCGCAGGAACAGATCCTGGTCAACGGGCACGGTGGAGTACCAGACGGAGTTGCTCGGGGTCGTGGTCACCGCCGAGGACGCGCTGACCACGTCGACGTTCCACGTACGGATCGTCACCGTGCCGAGGGAGGAGGTCGCCGTCATCGTCACCGTCTGCAGCCCGGCGTTGGCGAACACGTGGCTGGTGACCGGCCCCGTCGCGGTCGCGGTCCGGCCGGTCGAGGTCGTGCCGTCGCCGAACGTCCACTGATACCGGCTGATCGAGCCACCCGGCTCGCTCGCCGTCGCGGCGAAGTCCGCGGCCATACCGGCTACTGCCACCTGGGGGCCAGTGATCGAGGCGTGCGGAACCGCCTGCTGCGCGGTGCCGGGCGGCGTGACGAAGACCCATTGCTCGCCCGGGCTCCACACCCGCGACGCCCAAGTCTTAAGGGTGATGCCCGTGTCGTACCGCACGGTGATGTTGGTGCTGCCGGAGAAATCGCCGTTGACGAGGTTGACGGTCCCGTCGCCATTCACGGCGGTCACGATGCCCACGTGGTCGGCGAAGGTGACCGGCGTGATCGTGCCTGGCGGGAAGAACACCACGGCGTCGCCGACCTGCGGGGACACCGAATCGATGGGCATCGTCTCGCCCTGGTCGAGCCCCCAGTCGTAAAAGGAGCGCGCGCCGGCGTTGATAACGTTCATGCCGGCCGTGACCCCGGCCCGTTCCCAGACCCACTTGGCAAAATCGGAGCACCACTCCTCGTTCTCGTTCTCCACCCTGAACGTCTGGTCGTATCCGCAGCCGTCGCTGTTCGGGGTCGCCGGGCCGACCAGCGTGGTGTATGGATCGCAGTCCACCCCGTTGAAGTTCCGCGCCGCCGGCGTGTCGCCCACCCCGACTTGGCTGAGGGCGATGCTGGCGATCGACTGCGTCACAGTGCCCGCGCGGCCCGCTGCCGACCGGGCCCGGGACGCAGCGTTCTACTGGGCTGCCATCGTCGTGCCGCAGCCGGCCGGTTCGACCAGATGCCAGGCGGCGCGGACCGTCGGCGGCAGTGCCGAGTCACACGTTCCCGGTGCCGCGGCGGGCTGAACGAGGCGCCACGGCTGCCCGGCCACCCGGCTGAACACCCCGCTGGCCGCGCTGTCCTGGAACCCGATCTGAGCCTTCAGGCCCGCGGCCGGTGACGGCGTGAAGCCGGCCACTGCCCACGTCACCCCCGTGGCGGTCACCCGGGCCAGGTGCAGGGAGCCTGGCCTGATGCCCGCCACGGCCGATCCGGGAACATGCCGGGCCGACGCGTAGGTCTCCGTGAGCGCCACCCGGTCGGCCGGACTGGCCGTGAGACCCTGCACCCCCGCCGCCGAAGCCGGGGCCGGAGCAGGGGGCAGGGACGCTGCCGGGGATGGGGCGGCCGCCGCCGAGGCGGCAATTCCCGGTATGCCCACCAGGCCGAACGCCACGATCGCCCCGGCGGCCAGGGAGGCCGTGGCCCAGGTCCGCCGGAGCGGCCGGGAGGTCGTGGCCCTGGCCCGCCGGAGGGGCCAGAGCCTGCAGGCCTGAAGGAGACGCCGCGCCACGCTGCTAGCCGTGTTCAATGCCACCGCGCGCCTACTTCCCGGCCAGGTGGCCTTCCCCAGCCGGGCGGCCAATCCCGTCAAGTGATGTGTTTAGCTGTAACGACACCCGGGAGGAAATTACTAGCAGTCAACACGATCAAACGTCAAGAGCTCGCCTCCAAACGTCAAAGGTCGCCTCGCGTTCGGCTGAGTCGCCTGGCATGCGGCCTCGCTGTTATGACCTGCTTGCCGCGCGTGCCAGTGCTTCGCCCAGTCCACGTCGATAAGGCAGGTACCTGGTTCTGACCCGTATTTCGTGATGGTTTCACCCTCGTTCCGGTCAGGTCTCTAGGACAAAGGACGCGCTTGCGGAGCAGGCTGAAGCTCGCGGGCCGTACATCTGGCGTTTGAGCATCTTGAGCCGGTTGACGTTGCCTTCGACGATCCCGGAGCTCCAGGGCAGGGTCAGGCCGTTGAGCACGGCGGGCTGGTCGTGTTTCAGGCCGCGGGCGAAGGAGTGCAGGCCGGGCTGGTCGTCGGCCTCGACGGCGGCGATCCAGTCATCGAGGCGGCCGCCGTGCAGGCCGGTGAGGATCTTGGCGAACCCGGTGACGTGCCCGGCGAGCGCGTCCAGGTGCGGGCAGCGTTCCCGGGCCTGGACGAGGCTGGCTTTCTCGTCGTCATCGAGGGTGTCCGGGTCGCGGAGGATCCAGCTGGCGACATCGCGGGCCTTCGGCGGGCCGGGCACGGCGGGCGGGGCGGCGCCGGCTTCCCGGAACGGCTGCACGTAGTTGCTGATGGTGCCGTAGCTGCCGCGGTAGCCGCGGTCACGGAGCTCGGCGTGCAGCTGGCGGACGTTGGTGCAGCCCTCGTTCCACCGCTGGTGCAGGTGGGGCTTGTGATCGTCCAGGAGCGACGGCCGGCCGTCCTTGATCTTGGCGAGGAGCTCCTCAGCGCTGGCGGCCCGGTAGAAGCGGCGGACGGTCTCCTTGGCCAGGCCGGTCTCGCGCATGACCGGCTTGATGCCCTTGCCCTGCGCGCGCAGCGCCTGGACCTGCTCATAGCGCTGGCGGGTGCGGACGGCCAGGAGGGAGTCTTCCCCCCCGCCGGGCGGCGGCCGCGGCGGCGGCCTGCTGCAGGTCCAGCGCGGGCTGGCTGCCTGCAGGCTCGTCCGGGTCCGGTTCGGGGGCGGGTTCTTCCAGGCAGCCGCGGTGCCTGGCCACCGTCTTTTCGACGTGCCCGGCGAGGTTGTGGTACAGGTGCCAGCGGTCAGCGACCTGGATCGCGTCCGGGGCGCCCTGCCGTGCGCCCTCGGCGTAGGCGCCGGCCCGGTCCCGGCAGATCACCTCGGTGCCGGGGTGCTCGCGCAGCCAGCCTGCGAAGGTACCCGCCTCGCGGTCGCGCAGCAGGTCCACCGGCTCGCCGGTCTCCGCGTTGACCAGCACGGTTCCGTAGTCCCGGCCGCGGCGGAACGCGAAATCATGCACGCCCAGGGCCTTCACGGTCCCGGCCCCAGGATCGGGCAGCGCCATGACCAGCCGCAGCAGGCTGGACCGTCCCGCGGTCAGGCCCAGCAGCGCGGCCAGCCGTGATCGGCCCGGCCCGGCCAGGGCCAGCGCGATCCCCGTCAGCATCCGCGCCAGCGGCGCGGTGCGCCGGGCGCGCCGCGAGGTCAGGCCGCCGACCTGCTCGGCGAAGGTGACCGCGGCGCAGTCCGGGTTACCGCAGAAGAACCGGCGCACCAGCAGCCGGATGACCACCGGCTGGCCGCCGACCGGCGCGTCCGCCAGCCGCCGCCCGTACGTGCTGTGCACCCGGTCCAACCCCAGGCAATGCAAGCGGAGAGGAACCCATCGTATGCGTTCAGCAAGACGAGGTGCGGTGACCGGGGAATCGTTCGCCCAGGTCAATAACCCCGATCCGTTCGCACCTCCGGTGTGGCGGTCGCCGGTCTACCGCACCCCCGAACCCATCATCGCGATCGTGCAGCTCGTCCGGCTCCTGGTCCGGGCGCTGTGGTGGGTGATCTGTCACCCGTTGATTGACCTCGTGGCGGGGCTGGTGATCCTCGACTACCTGAATCTGGGCTGGCCGGGCCTGGCCGCCGTCGCCGCGCTCGCCGCGGCCGCGCTGATGGTGCTGCGGCTGACCTGGCCGCATCTGTTCACCCGGTTGGTCACAGTACCGATCCGGGATGGGCGGCGCCGCTGTCTTACCGGCGCCGCTGGCTCGCGGTCATGACGATTACCGGGCTGGCCCCGCTGTACCGCGGCCGGGTCCTGCTGCCCGTCATCGCCGACGTGAGCGCCGACGGCCCGGTGGACCGGGTGCTGGTCAAGCTGGTGTCCGGGCAATCCCCGGCCGACTTCGCCGACCGCGCCGAGGGCATCGCGCACGGCCTCGGCGTGCACCTGTGCCGCGTCCGCCCCGTAGCGCCCGGGCTGATCGTGCTGGAACTGGTCCGCCGCGACGCGCTCGCCGAACCGATCCCCGCCCTGCCCGTCCCCGAGTTCATCGATCTGGCCGGGCTGCCGATCGGCCGGTGTGAGGACGGGACCCCGTGGCTGCTGCGGCTGGCCGGCACCCACGTCCTGATCGCCGGGGCGACCGGCGCGGGGAAAGGCTCGGTGATCTGGTCGCTGATCCGCGCGCTGCTGCCCGGCGTCCGCGGCGGCTGGGTCAGCATCTGGGCGTGTGACCCCAAGCGGATGGAACTGTCCTTCGGCCGGGACCTGTTCACCCGCTACGCCGACCACGCCACCGCCATGGTCGAGCTGCTGGAAGCCGCCGTGACCGAGATGCACACCCGGGCAGCGGCCTTCGGCGGCAAGACCCGCACTTTCGCCGTGTCGGCGGCGTTCCCGTTCCTGGTCGTGCTCATCGACGAGCTGGCTTTCCTGACCGCCTACCAGCCCGAACGCGACCTCCGCAAACGCGCCGAAGCCGCCATCGCCACCCTCACCAGCCAGGGCCGCTCGGTCGGCGTGTGCGTGGTCGGCGCGCTGCAAGACCCCCGCAAAGACGTGATCAATCTGCGGAACCTGTTCCCCACCCGGATCGCGATGCGGCCGGACGAGTCCGACCAGGTGGACATGGTGCTCGGCGACGGCGACCGCGACCGCGGCGCCCTGGCCGACCAGATCTCCCCCCTACCCGAGACCGGCGCCGGGGTGGCCTATGTCCGGCTGGACACCTCCCCGGACTCGGTGCGGGCCCGGGCCGCCTACGTCACCGACACCGACATCCACGACATGACCGCCCTGATCGCGGCCGGGAGTGAGGCCGCGTGAGGGAGCTTTCCTACCGGACCGACGAACCTTGCCCGCTGTGCGGCACCGGCCTTACCTCCTCGAAGGCCTCGACAGCCTGCTCGCCGAATGCCGCCAGTGCGGCTTCACCTTCCCGCTGACCCACGCCGACCTGGACGGAGGTGACTGGTGAGGCAGACTCCCACGCGGAAGACTTCCCGCGCGGAACGGCTGGCCATGCCGCTGGCCCGCCAGGTCGTACGCGACCTGGCCGCCGGGCACGGCGCCTGCATCCGCCCCGTCCAGCTGCGCCGCACCAGCCTGGACACCGGCGCCGTCGAACAGGTCCTCGTCCCCTGCGGGCACACCCTGACCGCGGTCTGCCCCGCCTGCGCCGAACGCGCCAAGACCCTGCGCGCCGCCCAATGCCGGGAAGGCTGGCACCTCGAATCCGAACCGGTCATCGACCCCCACCCGGTCACCGGCGACCAGAACTGGTGGATCGAAAAACGCGCCGAAGCGCAAGCCATGCGCGACCAGGCAGCAAGCGACGGCACCGACACCGGCGACCTGGACGAGCTCACCGCCGAACTCGACACCGAGATCACCGCGGCGGGCATCCGCGGCAACGTGCTCCCGGCCAAACCGGTCCGGCGGCACCGCTCCACCCGGCGCAGCCAGGACGCCGCACCGCTACCGCGCCGGAAGATCGCCGCCTGCACCCTCGGCAAGACCTACACCGCGCCTGACGGCAAGCAGTTCCGGCCGTCGATGTTCCTCACCCTCACCTGCTCGACCTATGGGCTGGTCCGCGACGACGGCACCCCCGCCGACCCGGCCAGCTACGACTACACCCGGACCGCCCGGGACGCGCTGGCCTTCGCCGCGCTGTTCGACCGGTTCATCCAGAACCTGCGCCGCTTCCTCGGCTACGACCTGCAATACTTCGCCGCCATCGAACCGCAGCGCCGCCTGGCCCCGCACATCCACATCGCCTTCCGCGGCACCATCTCCCGCGCCGACCTGCGCCGCGTCCTGGCCGCCACCTACCACCAGGTCTGGTGGCACCACCACCATCCGCTACGGCAGCGACCAGCTGCCCATCTGGGACGAGCACGCCGCCACCTACCTCGACCCGGCCACCGGCGAAGTCCTGCCCACCTGGGACCAGGCCCTCGACGCC
>Ga0335078_10011063_pt1 | contig 13373 bp, 12 predicted proteins | sample Lox_Sample_32_FD_206711 | JGI IMG/M metagenome (GOLD analysis project Ga0335078, IMG submission 206711) | Soil microbial communities from Loxahatchee National Wildlife Refuge, Florida, United States - Lox_Sample_3.2 | ecosystem: Environmental > Terrestrial > Soil > Wetlands | place: USA...
AGGGGGAGACTCCGTGAGCTTCGCTCATGGAGGGGGCGACGCGAGCCGACGAATGGCCGAGCGAAGCGAGCTTTGAGGGGGTGGCTCCGTGAGCTTCGCTCATGGAGGGGGCGACGCGAGCCGACGAATGGCCGAGCGAAGCGAGCTTTGAGGGGGTGGCTCCGTGAGCTTCGCTCATGGAGGGGGCGACGCGAGCCCCAATAATTGTATGCTCCGGTCCGGCCAGCCCTTCATGCCCCGCGGGAAAATCTACGCGGGGTAATACGTGCCGGCCCAGGTGGGCTGCCTACTCCCGCGACGGGCGGGTTTCTTCGTCGAGGATCGAGAGCACTGACCGCAAAAGCTCCGGGACCTTCTGAATGGCGCGACTATGGATCTCGTGGAGAGAAAGGGTGCCGACCTCATCCTCCCCCATGGGAACGCGCACCCGCACCGCGGGGTAGTCCTTGCCAGGGTCAGCAGGCCCTATGGTGATCTGCACCACGTGGGGGCCCTTCCCACTCGTCTCAACACAATCGACAACTATGGTCATAGGTGTTTCTTCCTCCTTAAGCATACAATGTGGGCTCGCCCCATGCCCGCGCGGGCGGTGTCCCACCCCCATGTAGGTGGGGCTTCCCAACTAATCCTGCCTCAACAGAATATAGTGCCTATTGTCACACACCGCAGGGTCGGCTGGGCGGGCCGCCCACGCAAAAAAAGGATCCTGACCGGGTGGCCCTCTTTTGGACAAGAAAGCACAGGAGGTGACATATTCATTGGACCGGCACGTAAATCTGGTGTAAGATCGTGTAATAACGCATGTGACAATTAATGTCGTATGAGAAGATCCGGAGGGCGACACGGAATTCGAAGATCTGCCTCGCAAGACACTCCTGAGGCCCGGTGAGGTCGCGCGCTTCCTGAGCGTCTCATTGAAGACCGTCTACCGGTGGTACCGGCTGGGGGCCATCGATGGGACAAAGGCCGCAAGGTGCCTCAGGATCTACCGGGATTCCGTCCTCAGGCTGGTCGAACGGAAGGACACGATTCCTTAAAACCATAAGGGCGCGTTATATAGACCTTTTTGCGGACCCATGGCGACCACCGAACCTGGCAAGGAAGAGAAGATCAAGAATGCCATTTGCTACTTTGCCTTCGAGCACGAAAGGTTTACGGGCAAGCTCGTCACCCTCACGTCCCTCTATAACTACCTCGCCTTTCTCGACTATGCGAGCCTAGAGAAGACTGGGCATCCCGCCCTCGGGCTCCTCTACAGCATGAGGGGGAGACACCCGCTGCCCGTCAATACCCACGCGAGGCTCCAGGGATTGAGGATGGACCCCTTCACCTTCCTTTCCCAGGGAAAGGGGGGATACCTCGTGAAAGCCAGGCAGGAGCCGGACTTGAGCTGGTTTTCACCCTTCGAGAAGAACCAGATGAAAAGGCTCGTCGAGACCTACGCACACCGGTTCGCAAAAGCCGGTGACGCCGCGGGGGCCACAGGCTTGCCGAAAAGGCGATGGAAGGGAGCCGAAGAAAGCGTCGGCTACGAGGACGTATTCAACGACGACTTCGTCAACAAATACAAGGAGGCGTATACCATGGCCGGTCTTCACACCCTGATGGAGCGATACGTTGCCCAGATAAAGGAGCTCGAAAGCCGAACGACGGATACGAAGCACAAGCTCGAGGTCGTCATGGAGGCCTTGCGCCTCCTCACCGAGGAAGGGCTTTCGGACGAGGTGGGAGAGGCGGCGGTGGGGGGAGGCAAGGGAGAGAAGATCTGGTAAGGCCTCCCGGCCGCGCTTTTCGCGCCATCCTTGGTGAAGCTCGCCGTCCCTGCGGCGTCGCTTCCCGAAAGAGGAATAAGGCGCAAATTCATGGCGACTCCGGGGAGCGCTCCCGGCCGATACGTGACATCAGATACAAAGTACGCCCAGCCTGACAACGTATTGGGTTGCTCCTCTGGGTAGAATTAAATAAGAAAAGAAGGCAGAGTCATTAGTAACTCTGCCTTCTTATTTGGTTCAGGGCTTTGTTTAATCCGTGCCTGGCGATGACGGATTGCTGACGGGTGTTTCCCATCCGCGTCCCACGAACGTGTATATGATGGAGATAGGAAAGCTGTTGAGCGACTGAACGTTCCTTATCCCGAGGCCTGCCCCTTCTAGCGCCGCCAGGGCTGCAGCACAGTCTTCGCTTGCACTTACTACCACGCTTGAAGTGTTACTATAATCAGAAACGATTATCCCCGTTCCGGAGACCTGGCATACTAAGATCGCCGTCTGGGGTACGGGGGGAGTGCCGCGCGCGGCAAACGCGTTATTGGCAGCTCCAGCAACCAAAGCAATTCCCAAAAGCAGAAAGCATGAGAAAAACAGACCGGTTCTCTTCATTTTTATTACCTCCATTCGGTTAAGAATACTTTGACGTTCGCCCCTGAAAGGGTTTTCCGTCTTGGGCTCGCATCGAGACCTCCCATTTCACATCGGCCGTGCGAAGGCGGCCCGTGAGCATTGCTGCCGTATCATGGAGTACCCGGCGTACATGAGTGGTTCTATATGCTGTCCTTTCGGGACTGTCGTCTTCAAGCTATCTATCGCCGGCGGCCTATAGCCGGAGCAGTCATGGTGTCGGCACTCTTCGTCCGCGCAACGCCTTTCGTGAGTGGCTGCTTCCGTCTCTGTCGTCATTCCGCAGATTTGTGCAACCTCTATGCCGTTTCCTGAAAAGGCGGGAAGAAGGGTGATTTTTCCGCACCAGCAATGTTTTTCCACGTGGGGCAGTCATCGACGTGGCCACGCAAAAACAAATCCAGATATGACACTTGTTGACAACACTGCTCGCAGGAATAAAGGTCAGACGGCCATAAAGCGGGCATGGGCGCTTTTCGCCTCAGCCATTCAAAAACGCCCATGGGCGGCCGGCCGGGCGCTTTTCGCGGCTCACTTGGTGAAGCTCGCCGTGCATACGGCGTCGCTTCCCGGCGAGGAATGAGGCGCAATTCATTGCGCTCTCAGGGAGCGCTCCCGGCCATCTTCGGGGCCGCGCGGTCCTCACATACGCCATAATGAGGACAAGTGCCTTGGCCGAGCCATTCCTCGACGATCCTGAAAGATCGAAACACATCATCAGTACCTGAAATGCCCCTCCCGGCCGTCATCCCGGACCAAAGCGAATTCACCATGCCCCGGCGGCCGTTGCCCTTGCGCCCCTAGTTCCGTTCGAAGTATAATGGCGATATGGGGGCATACGTGGGAATTGTGTGTCCCTGCAATCCGGGGTAGGCGAAAAACAGACCTTCGAAAGCCGCGTGTCCCAATCCGGAGAGATCGGGGCGCTTCCTTCTTCCCAAGAGATTGAAACGTAGCGCCCAGGACATACTGGAGGCCCAATAGGTGAAATGGAAGGCTATCTGAGAGTCCTCCAAGCCTCGATCGATCCGAAAATCGTTCCAAATATCATCGCCGCCATAGGCATCACCAACTCCGTCATTACCTTTGTTCTCACGAGCATATTGCAGAGACGGTCCATGGTCCGGTGGCGCAAGCTCACCTGGATAACCTTCACCTTCCTGTGGAGCAGCATCGTCTTCTGCCTCGTCGACTTGTTGATTCCAAGCTACGGGCCAAGTGCGAACAACCTTGGCACGAAATGCGGCATATTGTTGTGGGCGGTGGGTTTGGGTTGTCTGATCTTTCTCGTCTACAAGATATTCTCAGTTTCCCTGTCGCCCAAAAGAAGACGTCTCTCATTCGGCAGGAGCAAGATCACTCCTTTCGAGGTCGGCGCCATAGAGAAATTCGGTACCCCCTTTCTCGATGATATGGCCCGCAGAATTCTCGGGGCAGGTGGAAAGATATTCTTCCCCATCGTGCTTATCACGGATAGGACGGGCATTGGTCTGAAGATCAGTCAGCGCTTCCTCACTCAAGGCATACGAGAGAATGAGGGTTGCATATACTTGTCTTTCACCCGGCCCTGGAATATCATCGCTGATCAGATCACCTCTCACCTTCCGAAAGGGTTTCCGCTGGAGAACAGGGTGATAATTCTCGACTGCTATCAACTCCTCTACCTGCCCGATGAAAGGCCGGGCATGGGAGCCTCGGGTCCACCGGGAATCGACGTGAGGTTCTGTGACCCCAGAGATCCGGTAGAAGTCAAGATCGAGATAACAAAGGCTCTCCGGGCAATACAACGCCTCGGAATAAAGAAAGTCAGATTGCTCTATGATTCATTATCAGACTTCATTTCGGTTGCCGATGAAGAATTGGTTGTCTCTTTCCTCCGGCGGAGTATCGTGTGGGAAGAGCTCTACGGTGTGAAATCGATATACCTGGTGTGGCCGGACATTTTGCGGAGCCCGATCACCGACGACTACCTGGCCTGGTTCGGCAACACCGTTCTTCGGATCGGGAATGAAAATGATCACCACACCGCCCTTTTGGAGGGCGTTGGGAGCAAGCCGGTTGCAATGACTATTGACGGCAAATTAGAGGGCATCGGAATGGGAAACTTCTCGATCGACGAAGAGCGGGCAAAACAGATTGGTGATCTCATTACAAGGCTTCGCTACCGGCCGGATGAATGCGCCGGCATTACGCCATTCGTTGGCGACCCATATCATGAGGCGCATTTCATATTCTTCCTGACCGCTATCGATCACAACACCCACGGAGAAGAGAGATACGAAATGATCGTAGACGGCAGCCTCGTGCACGGCTCGGACCTCCTGTACGAGCTGGCGCGGCGCTTCGCCCGGATGGAGAGGGACTTCTTTACGCCTCAGCGCTTGAAAAACGTATCCCCCGATGAGCTCGTGCGCGTCTTCAGGGCCGGTCTGGTAGTTCCGGTGAGAATCCATGAGCGCGCAAAGCTTCTCAATGATGCTGCAGACACTCTGCTCGAGAAGTATGACGGCGATATCAGAAACCTGTTCGCCGGGGCCGATGGTTATCTGAGGCCTTCGAAGGGGCCGGGAATACTGAGCCTGCTAAGGGAGTTCAAGGCCTATGAAGACCCCCTGGAAAAGAAAAGCTTCCTGCTGGTCAAATTATTAAGGCGAAGAAAACTGGTCGCCATAAGGGATACTGAAAACATAAACGTCCCGGTCGATCATGTTCTTTTCACGCTCGCCCTCAGAAGCGGCCTTGTACGGATGGATCAGTCCGCAAAAGAGGCTATCATGGGAGGAGTTTGCCTCGACACGAGCTTGGTCGAGGCCCTGCGTGCGGTGACCTTGATGGCGTTCCGCGAAGTTGCGGCCATATCGAAGGTAGCGGCGGATGAGTTCGATGATCTCCTCTGGGCATACGGTCGTGAAATCCTGAAAGAGGCGGTTCCATTCCCGGAGGAAAAGGCCGCAGCAATCAGCATAGATCATCTGAACGAAAGGATAGGGGATAAGAATGCGCTGGCGGCATTCATCAGGACCATGGCCGGAATAGACAGCGAATCATTGAAAGAGCTGAGCAGGATACCCATACCCTGTTTCTCACCCACGTGGTACTTTTGATCCCGGCTTTCGTCTCCCGCCGGCGACCACCATTCCCAGGATGAGAGCGAGCAAAGAGATTTGGGGATAATCGAGACCGTACACGAGCGGGGTAAGGGCCCACCGGGTGACCATCCTCGCACCGACATGTCCCCTTATCGAATCAGCGATTGGCGGCGAGTGCCGGTAGTAGAAGGCCACGAACGCTCTGCCGGGTGAGTTCGTCAGAAGGTACCTGTCCCTGAATTTTCTCAGCACCATGACGTGGGGATCGAGATACGAGCCGTAGGCTGCCGTGGCTATGAAGCAGCCCCCGCCCCCGCCGCCGCCACCGCTCGAAGGATCGGCCGCAGCACCGGTGCCGGTCGACGCGGCGGTACTTGCGGGGTCGGATGTCGTCGGACCGGTGCTGCCCGAGCTGCCGGTGGCCTCTATCGCGGTGAAAGTGGCGCCGACGCTCTCATTGCTGCTCATCGTGACCCGGCAGGTCCGGCTGGTACCCGAGCAAGCCCCCGACCAGCCGGTGAAGGTTGAGCCGGCATTGGCAATTGCCGTGAGCGTCACGGACGTGCCTGAGGCGAACGTCGTGCCGCTCGGGCTCGTCGTGACCGAGCCCGTCCCTGTCCCGGTTTCCGTGAGGGTGAGGGTGTAATCACCGGCGGAAGCCGCGGAGAAGCTGGCCGCTATCGTATGGCTCGCCATGACGTTCGTGAACGTGTAGGAGCTGACCGTGCCTACCGGCGAGCCGTCTACCGTCACACCCGCTATGGTGTATCCGCTGTTCGGGGCGATGGAGAAGGCCTGGTTCGTACCGGAGGCAACCGAGATGGAGCCCGTGGGCGATATGGTGCCGCCGGTCTCCGCTGATGCGGTGATGGTGAAGGTCTGTACTCCCGCCTCGGTGACGTTAAAGGGGAGGCCTGCGATGGTCAAAGCCCCGCTCCGCGAGGATGTGCCCGCGTTGGCGACTATTGAATAGGCCACCGTCCCGTTTCCGGTCCCGCTTGAGCCTGAGGTGATCGACATCCATGACGTCCCGGCGCTCGCGGTCCAGGCGCATCCGCTCTGCGTCGCCACGCTCACGCTCCCCGTGCCTCCGCCGGCGGTGAAGGACGCACCCGTGGGTGAGAGGGAGAAGGTGCAGGTCGCAGTCGGAACGGTATAGCTCACCACGTTGGAATCGCTGCTCTGATCGCCTGAGGCGTCGTAGGCGACAACCGCAAAATAATATGTCGTACCGGCCGAAAGGCCGGTCATGGTATAGCTGGTGACGTTACCGACGTTTATCGTGTTTGGAAGGTTCGTGCTTGTCGTGCCGTAACAGAGGTCATAGCCGGTGACATTCGGGCTGGTGCTCGCAGTCCAGCCGAGCGTGACCTGGGCGTGGGCGTTGGTGGCGGTCAGGAGAAAGGCGAGGACGGAAAAAAGGACGAGGCCCCTCGAAGGACGGGCGAAACCTGGTTCACAATCTTTTGTTCGGGATGTACCCATGATGTCGTCTCCCATCGGTTTCTCTCGCACGGCTAAATCGATCTTGAGGAGGCGTTCTATCAGTTTGATGACCCTGCTGCCTCATAACCCAGATCTCCCTTAAGGCCTGCGGCTGTTCCTATCGAATTTTCGAATGGGCTATTGTCTTCGAACGGGGACTCTATGCTGCAGGCCTGAAAGCTGGTACAGCAAGTGCCGTGCCAGTTGGGCGATGATAAAAGGCCAATCGCGAAAAGCCATGAGCTATTATCGAGAGAGATGCCTTAATTCGCGCCTGAGAAAGGGAGAATCGGAGGTGGAGACGGGATAGGGGTCGACCCCAAAACCCCACCGAAGGGATGTACCTTACTGAAGGGTACTTTAGACGTGAATCCACGGGAGGCGGCGTATTTCTCCAGGAATCGCGGTAAATAGCGATGGGGGAAATCTGCGACACCAGTGTAGGGAAATCTGTGACATGATGTAAGCCGGCCGGGCGCTTTTTGCGCCATGCTTCGTCATACGCGGGGCCGCGCGGTCCTCACATACGTCAAAGTATGCTCCGGTCCGGCGGCCCCTTCATTCCTCGCCTTGCATCAAAAATCGCTGCGGCCGGGAAAGATAGCTGGGCGCTTTTCGCGGCTAACTTTGTGAAGCTCGCCGTCCAAACCGCGTTGCTTCCCGAAAGAGGAATGAGGCGCAATTCATTGCGCTCCTTAGTCCTCAGATCGCCATTCCCTTCCGCACCCCTTGGGCCGTCTCTTTTCCATAGAGAAGCTCCACCAGCGTCAGCGCAAAATCAACGGCTGTGCCAGCGCCCCGGCTCGTCACCAGATTGCCGTCCACGACCACCGGCTCCGTCGAGAGCCCTTCGCCCAGCCCTTGCGAGAAGCTGGGATGGCACGTAAAGCGCTTCCCCCGGAGCAATCCATGGGGATGCAGGGCAACTGCAGGCGAGGCACATATTGCGGCGTAGAGCCGTCCTTCGTCGGCCTGTCGCTTCAACAGATCTATGAGTACCCTGGAGTCGCGCAAGGCTTCAGCCCCCGGCATGCCGCCCGGCAAGACTATCAGATCGAACGTTTCACGGTTGCAGTCGAAGAGGAGGCGATCCGCCATGAGCCTTATGCCTTTCGATGCCGTGACAACCAGATCGTTCACCGCAGCCAGGACCACGTTCGCACCGGCCCGGCGCAGCACATCGACGATGGCGACGGCTTCCAGCTCTTCGCTGCCGTCGGCGATAGGGACGAGAGCGTACTTCACAATATCCTCCTAAAGTTGATTCCTTATCAGCGCGGCAAACGGGTAGGGAAACGCGAAAGACATTTTGAGCCCAAGACCGGTTTCTTTTACCTCGGATATGCCGCCACGCAGATGAAGAATGTGTCTCCGTCCGTGTTGTTGATCAAGCGGTGTGCTTCGCCCGCTGGTATCCAGATGGCGTCCCCTGCCTTGACCGGCTGCTCTTCGTCGCCCACCTTCATGAGTCCGCCGCCGTAGAGGATGAAATAGATCTCCTCCACTTCGTCCACGTGCTCCTCTATGGTGTTGCCCGCCGGCAGGGCGGCCCAGGCGAAAAACTCCATGGACCTGAGGTGCTCACTCGTGAGGACCATCCGGGCAACGCCGCCCCAGTGCGCCCGATAGGTTGTCGCGCGGACAATGGTGTCGTCTATGTTGCGGACAAGCATATCCTGCGTATTATAGCACAGAGAGTGGCCCCGGGCGCGCTTTTCGCGCCATCCTTGGTGAAGCTCGCCCGTCCATACGGAGACCCCTTCAGCAAACGGCGTCTAACTTCATTACCGCACCCTCCCTGTCATAAGCGCGGTCAACGGCCTTTGCGTACAAGCCTCGCGCCGGCGCGACCCTTTGCACGAACGATTTACAGAATCCTGCCAATTTCGATGCGAATCAGAATAATCATTCAGAAATCGGTGAGGCGCTTCATCTCCATATGCACTGCGGTCCCGATCTTCACCGTGACAAAGATGAGATAGATGGTATAGACGACGACAGCCGTTGTCAGGACGATCTTCCAGGTCTTGCTGAACCGGGGGCTTTTGAAAAGCAGCGGGAGGCCGAATGGCCCGAGTACAAAGAAAAGGAGGAGAATCACCACCAAAGGGCTTAGGTACCATTCCGGTTTCGGCGCGTCGTGAGCAGTCATATTCTCCTTCCCGATCTCAACGTCTTCTTCTCCAGAACTCCAGTTTCAGCGTCTTGCTTCCTCTCGGCCAAAGCCCTGAGCTGCCCGGCTGCGTCATCGCAGCCCAAGTCAATAATCATTACATGAGCAATCGCTGGACGGCAAGAGAGAAAACGGACAGGAGGAACCGATCACCGGCGGACCCTCCAGAAAGCAGCCCGTCCATCCCGTGCGGGGCCTCAACCACTCTTATCCTGTCATAAGGGAAGTGCGACCGGTGAGCCTTCAAAAAGAGATTTTAAGGATCTGCGCCCCTATGCCATAAGTGAACGCATAGAGGTTCCCTGCGCCGTCGCAAGTCAGGGCGTAGATGGGGTCTGAGGCCACGTTTGAAAACAGGGTAGTGCTGCCGTCCGGAGATATCCGCATGAGAGACGTGGGGAATATGGTGCTTGATGTAGCGAAAGCGACGAAGATATTCCGCGACGGATCGACGGCAATGGCGCTGTACGATAGTCCCGCGAACATAGTCACCGGACCAACGGGAGCGACCGTGCTCACCGTGCCTTGAGGAGTGATTTCTCGTATCGAACTAGTTTCCAGAACAAAGAAATTGCCGTCAGGACCGATTTTGATGTCTATTGGTTCGTTGAATCCTGCCAATATGCCCACGTTATCCTGATCAACGGCTGTCCCGTTCCCGGCAAAAACGGACATCACGCCGGCCGGAGTAAAGGTGACGATGCGGTTGTTGATATAATCTGCCAGATAAAGATTCCCACTAGTATCGAAAGTCATCCCCCCGTCACCGGTGTCAGAGTCATTCGGCGTGCTCTCCCAGGATGGCGCGAACGTACTGACCACCCCGGATACGGCAAGCTCCTGAATATAAGCGTCATACTCAACGCCGGTGTAGTTGTTCCCCGCAGCGAAGATGTCTCCTGCAGCATCGACGGCGACACCGTAATTAGAAAAAGGAGTCTGGATCAAGCCGGCATTAGTATACGTCGTGACGACACCTGCCTGCGTCACGAGTCTCAATACTCCTCCGTCGGAAACGACTATGCTGCCGGAGCTGGAATCGTACGCCATGGTATATACATAGTTGAATACGGCTCCCGTTCCGGTCCCGTCCGTGGAAACCCCGTTCTGGGTGGGAGAGCCGGCGATCGCCGTGACAATGGGGGGAGATGTTGATAGGCTGCCCGGCGAGGGCCGGCCGGTCGTCACCGTGTTATTCGCCGTACCCGTCGCGGTGGAAGGCACGAAAAGCACCGCTCCCACTTGTGTATAGACCGTGTCGTTCGACCCGTTGACAATCAATACCACGCTACCCGAAGTAATGATCGCTCCGCTGGGAACGAGCACCTCGGCGTTCGCCGGCATGACAAAGGTTGGGCTCGTCGACACAGGCGAAAGGGATGTCCCGCCCCCGGACCCTACGCCGCCACCGCCGCACGCGGACAAGGCCACTACGAGAAAGGCCATGAGACTGAAGAGGAGACCTACTGCCACGAACCTTTTCATACCCACCCCGGGCCGGCCACACATTTGCAACATCCGAAGGGAAGACGACGGCCTCCGGGTGGAGACGATGAGGGTCGTCAACCCTTCACACGTTTCGGCCTTCCGTGCTCCGGCCTTCGCCAGCTTCGTTCTTTTCGGATGCAAACTGGAAGCTTACCTTGGGTTTGTTAAAGCGTCGTTAAGGTAATATGAAATAATTCTAAAGTCTCGCCATCGGAAGAACTCTGCCGGGAGGCGATCTGCGTCACGGAGCATTGCCCCGCCTCTCTCTTCTTTGACGATTACCGCCTCGATTCGACTACCGGGAGAAAGGGCCCCGGTGCGACACTCTCACGGGTATCCACGGCAGCGGAACCCGTGGCAACTATGCGGACGATGGGCTTGATGCCCAGTTCCTTTGCCTTGCCTGAGGACATCATCACGAGAGCTGCGGCCCCGTCATTGATCCCCGAGGAGTTGCCGGCAGTGACGGTGCCGTCTTTCTTGAAGACAGGCTTGAGCTTCGCAAGATCGGCTAGGGTAAGCCCGGGCCTCGGGTGTTCGTCCTTATCGAAGAGGGTCGTCCCTTTCCTCGTGGTGATCTCCACGGGAACGAGCTCGCTTTTTTGCGTCTTCTTCTCGATGGCTGCGCAGGCCCTCTGGTGGCTCAGTAAGGCGAACTCGTCCTGCTCCTCGCGGGATATGTGGTACATCTCCGCGATGTTCTCCGCGGTGACGCCCATGAGGATGTTGTAGAAGGCATCCATCATGCCGTCGTTGTACATGCCGTCTATAAGCTTCTGCTCGCCCATCCTGAAGCCGGTGCGGGCGCCCATCACGAGGTAGGGGATGTTCGACATGCTCGCGCAGCCCACGGCGGCGCCTGCGTCCACCTTGCCGAGGAGGATCTCCTGGTAGAGGATCTCGGAGGCCCTCATGGAGGAGACGCACTGCTGGTTCACCGTACAGGCGAAGGTCTCCCACGGGCAGCCCGCATGAATCGCCACCTGCCTTCCCGGGTTCGACTTGGCCCCTGCCATGTCGGGGTTGCCGCAGACCACTTCCTCGATGAGCTTGGGGTCGATGTGCGCTTGCTCCATCGCCGCTTTCAGGGCGATGACACCGAGCTCCACGCTGTTCAAGTCTTTGAGGGAGCCTAAGAAATCCCCCACGGGGGTCCTCGCCCCGCTCACGATGACGACGTCATTCATATCATTCTCTCCTGACTCTTAGGGATATTCAAAGAAGCCTTTTTTTGTCTTTTTTCCCACCCTTCCACCCGCCACGTAGGTCTTGAGCAGGTGGTGGGGCCGGGAATGTCCGTACTCCAGTTCGTTTCGGCTTATCCTCCGCCGGCTATGCTTCTTCGAATAATCTGCGCGGGTTTTCCGCGAGCATGGTGTTGATCTGCTCGTCCGCCACCCCGGCTGCTTTCATCTTCGGAATCAGTCTCCGGTGTACGTAAAGAGGATTCCATTCAGCCCAGTTGGCAGGGGGAGTCATAGGCCGGCCCAGCCACACGAGAATACAGTCGTGGGAAAGCATGATTCTTTCTTCGTAGCCTTGTTTCACGAGAGAGATGATGTTTTCTTCCGCCTGTGGAGACATGAGGGGGTTAGTTCGGTCAAAGGCGATGGAGAACCCGGGCTTCTTCAGCTCCGATAAGGGATAGCCGATCTCCTCCGAATTGTTTTGATGACCGATCATTATCCCTTTCGGGTTGGCGCCATACTTGAGGAATAGGTCCTGCTGGGCAGGCCCGACGGTTGCGGCATCCGTGTGAGTAATAATGGGCACGCCTGTCTGCTTGGAGACGCGTACCGCCGCCCTTATCACCGTCTCCTCGTACTCCGTTATCGCAGGATCGCTCGTTGCCACCTTGATCAGGCCTGCCTTGACGCCGGACTTTCCTATGCCCACGGTGATCTCTTGCAGGAACAGCTCATAAAGGTCCTGTTCAAAATTTCGACCGCCCATGGTCGATTGCCATTTATAGTAGCCGGGCGCTCCTCCGGTCTCAGTGTATATCCCCGTGACCGCGATAATGTTGATGCCGGATTTCTCCGAAAGGCTTTTCAAAAGAACCGGGTCTCTGCCGCCCACGTCTGCCGGAGTGGCATCGACGACAGTCTTTATTCCAATCTCCTTCACGTCTTTCAACACTTTCAGGCATACGGCTTCCGCCGCCTCCCGGTCGTAGGGCGCCAGACTGTCATCCGCATACCAACCCGGAAAAGCAAAGACAAAGTGCTCGTGCATGAGGGTCATGCCGAGCTGGTCCGTGGAAATCGGACCGGTGACAGTCATCACGTTCCTTTTCATACGTCCTCCCTTTGGTAAGTTCCTGAAAGAAGCTTCTTCTCCTATTCGTACCCGCCACGAGGTGTCAGGGGCGATCACGGCCCCAAAAGGGTCTTCGCTCCGTCTAACCGCCTAAGTAAGCCCGTTTCACTATATCGCTCGATCTCACGGTCTCGATGTCGCCCTGAAGGACCACCCTTCCCACCTGGAAAGCGCAGGCCGCGTGGGCAACGCCCAAGGCGAGATGGACGTTCTGCTCGACCAGGAGCACTGTCACACCCCGCTTGTTGATGTCTCTGATGACTTCCCCCAGCTGCTCAATAACTATCGGAGCCAATCCGAGGGAGGGCTCGTCCATGCAGAGGAGTTTCGGCCTCGCCATCATGCCTCTTCCGATTGCGAGCATCTGCTGTTCTCCACCGCTCAAGGTGCCTGCCTTTTGATTCGCCCTTTCCCGCAGACGCG
>Ga0335078_10011064_pt1 | contig 13373 bp, 12 predicted proteins | sample Lox_Sample_32_FD_206711 | JGI IMG/M metagenome (GOLD analysis project Ga0335078, IMG submission 206711) | Soil microbial communities from Loxahatchee National Wildlife Refuge, Florida, United States - Lox_Sample_3.2 | ecosystem: Environmental > Terrestrial > Soil > Wetlands | place: USA...
TTGAAGCCGTGGGAGAAGACGAGGGTCTTCCCTGCCTTGAGGTGCTCCTTGATCTCGTTCTTGTAAAGGGCTGCCTGCGTCTGGTCGGGGGCGAGGATCTGGATGATATCGGCGGCCGCCGCAGCCTCACCCGCTGCCATGGGGGTGAAGCCGTGCGTCTTGGCCAGCTCGAAATTCTTCGTGCCCGGAAGCTCGGCGATGATCACGTCGAGGCCGCTGTCCCTCAGGTTCTGTGCCTGGGCGTGGCCCTGGCTCCCGTAGCCGATGATCGCTATCTTCTTGCCCTTGAGATGCCCCAGATCGGCATCCTTGTCATAGTACATCGTTGCCATCTTTCCCTCCTTTGGACTCCTTCACTTTGGCGCTCATCACCTTCTCGCCCCTCAAAATGGCCACTGTCCCCGTCCTCACCAGCTCCTTGACGCCAAGGGGCCTCACGAGGGCCAGGAAGGCCTTTACCTTTTCTTCGTTGCCCGTGATCTCGACCACGTAGGACCGCGGCGACACGTCGACGATCCGGCCCCTGAAGATCTCCACCATCCTCAGGACCTCTTCTCTCGTCTTCTCGGTGGCGCTGACCTTGACGAGTACCATCTCCCGGGAGACGTATTCTGCCCCCTGGAAATCGGTCACCTTTATGACGTTCACGAGCTTGTTGAGCTGCTTCAGGATCTGCTCGAGTATGGCGTCGCTTCCGGTGGTCACGATGGTCATGGCGGAGACCTCGGGTTCGAGGGTCTCTGCCACGCAGAGGCTCTCTATATTGAAGCCCCTGCCGCTGAAGAGGCCCGCAACCCGGGCGAGGACACCGAACTCGTTCTCCACGAGTACCGAGATAGTATGTCTCACGAAAAGCCTCCTATACGAGCATCATGTCCCGCAGCGAGGCTCCCGCGGGCACCATGGGATAGACCATCTCCTCGGGGTTGACGTGGACGTCGATGAGGGTCGGTCTTCCGTTCGTGAAGGCCTTCTTGAGGACCCTGTCCACCTCGCTTTCGTGCTCCACCTCGAATCCGACTGCCCCGTACGCTTCCGCGAGCTTCACGAAATTGGGCATGCACTCGAGCTTCGAGATGGCGTAGCGCTTGTCATAGAACAACTCCTGCCACTGGCGCACCATGCCGAGGCAGCCGTTGTTCAATATGACCACCTTCACGGGCAGGTTGTACTGGACCGCGGTGGCAAGCTCCTGGATATTCATCTGTATGCTGCCGTCGCCCGCGATGTCGACGACCAGGGAGTCGCGATAGGCCGCCTGGGCCCCGAGACCAGCCGGAAAGCCGTAGCCCATGGTGCCCAAGCCACCGGACGTGAGGATCTGCCGCGGCTGCAGGAACTTGTAGAACTGTGCGGTCCACATCTGGTTCTGCCCCACCTCGGTGGCGATTATGGCCTTCCCCTTGGTGAGGGCGTAGATTCTTTCGATGACGTACTGCGGCTTGAGGGTGCCGTCAGGAATGTAGCCCACAGGGTAGTCCCTCTTCCATGTCTCGACCTGCTCAATCCACTCGCGTACCTCGCGCAGGTAGGAGTCGAAGGCAGCCTTTTCGTCGTCCGCGATCTGCACCATCCCTTTCAGCACGTTGCGCGCGTCGCCCACGATGGGGATGTCCACCTTGATGTTCTTGCTGATGGAGGTGGGATCTATGTCGATGTGGATGACCTTTGCGTGGGGGGCGAATTCGTCAACCTTCCCCGTGGCCCTGTCGTCGAAACGGGCCCCTACGGCGATGATGAGGTCGCAGGTGCTGATGGCCATGTTCGCCGCGTAAGTGCCGTGCATGCCGAGCATGCCGAGAAAAAGCTCGTGGTTGCCGGGAAAGCCGCCGAGACCCATGAGCGTGCTCACCACGGGAATCGAGAGCCTCTCTGCGAGCCCGAGGAGGTCTTTTGCCGCATTCGAGCTGATGATGCCGCCGCCCGTATAGAGCACGGGTTTCTTCGACGAGGCAATGAGCTTCATCGCCCTCTTGATCTGCCCTGGATGGCCGTGATAGTTCGGCTGGTAACCCCTCACGAATACTTTTTCGGGGTATTTGAAATCGCAGGAAGCTGCGGAGACGTCCTTTGGAATGTCGACGAGCACCGGTCCCGGGCGGCCGGTTTTGGCGATGAAGAAGGCCTCCTTTATGATGCGAGGCATGTCCTTCACATCCCTCACCAGATAGCTGTGCTTGGTGCAGGGCCTTGTGATGCCGACGATGTCCGCCTCCTGAAAAGCGTCGTTGCCGATGAGGGCGGTATTGACCTGGCCGGAGAAGATGACGAGGGGAATGGAATCCATGCACGCCGTGGCAATGCCCGTCACCGTGTTCGTGGCGCCGGGACCCGACGTGACAAGGCAGACGCCCACGCGGCCAGTGGAGCGCGCGTATCCGTCGGCAGCGTGCACCGCAGCCTGTTCGTGACGGACGAGGATCTGATTGATCTCGGACCCGTAGAGGGCGTCCGCCAGATTGAGCACCGCGCCGCCGGGATAGCAGAAGAGCGTCTCCACTCCCTCCAGCTTCAAAGCCTCGACCAATATCTGCGCCCCGGTCCTTTTCATCTCGACCCCTTAGCCGTCACTCCCTAGCAGCCCTTCCATGATGTCCTTGCAGCGGAGCTTCCTCTTCTTGAGGACTTTCATCTCGATCTCCTCGTCCTCCGAGAGGAAAGTCTTCGCGCGCAGCATGGTGAGCCTCCTCTCGAGGGAGACATGGAGGAACATCGCCGCCTCGTAGAGATTGTCTTTTTTGCTCGTCTCTTTTTCCATGGACACAGGCCTTACATCCTACAAACTATGGCCCAAAATGTCAACAAAGCCTGTCATATTCGGATAGACGGCGGCATGGAGAGAATACCCCCTCTGCGGCGCTCTGCTCGCCCCATGCCCTCCGACGTACGGTAAAGTACGCCTGCGGGCGATGGGGCTCACATAGCATCCACATATGGAGCATTCTCTCCATGCCGCGGCCAATACCGTGCCGGGGGTATCGGCACCCGTTGCCGATACCCCCGGCAGGTACAGAAGAATGCATGTATTATCCCGTGGAAAAAGACCTATCAGGTCCCGGCTCCGTTCCGGGACCTGATAATTTGTCGTCCTCCGGGACTCGTCACCTGCGGCCGGTTTTTTTCCTGAAGTCCGTGAGCCGGCTTTTGTCTTGCCCTCCCTGCCTTTCACGTGGTAACGCTCACTCCCGAAGGCCGAGTGGTGGATCTCGAGTACTTTCGGTTGACCTTCTACCGCTCGGCAGCATAAAATTTGAAGGAATGTGTAATAAGCTGAAGAAAAGCAGTTGGGCACTTGTTGTGTTGGTCGCCGCGGTTTCAATTATGCCCGGCCTGGCCTGGGCTTCCTGCCCGGGGTTGGATCCCATCCTGCCTGGGTACGACCCGGACTATTACTCTCTATCGAAGGAGTTGACACGGTCTCGGTACCTGGTAGTGGGACGTGTGCTTAGCGAAACGTGGTTGGGAAGAGATGGCAAACCCAAGGCTCTTCAGCCCCCGTTCCAAGACGGCAGGCCGCGACCGTGGGGTTTCGATCCGTACATGGGTGCGGTGTACGAAATAGAGGTGCTCCGCATCATTAAGGGGCAACCTGGCCCTCAAATCGCACTATTCAGTGAAAACTCGACGGCACGGTTTTGGTTGGACGTTGGAGGCGAGTACCTCTTCTTTATTACAGAAGACACTTTCGATGAGCCGATCGGCCGAAGACTTACGATCGACACGTGCGGGAACTCCGCATCTGCAGCCGATGCCAAGGGAGTCTTGGAGCGTCTCATCGAGGGCAGACAGGGAAATAAACGGTAAGTTGCAGTGTCGAGCACGGTCCGGCCAGCCGACGTTGTCTGTCGCCTTACTAACGGTAATCCGTAACACACGACATTCAGCCTGTCGCGCCATTCGTCCCTTAAGAAAAGCCATCCCCCGGGTGACGGAAGAGTGGATGCACTATCGTGGAGTGTCGAGTGCGGGCGAGCCACCAATGGGACCGCTTCTTCCATCAATACCATGTCCCTCTATGACCGCCGCGAAGCCCCAATAAAGACAACCCTGTCTTTTCAAAATCTAGAGGCGGCCCTCCCGCTTGGTATGGTGCAGGCCGCCGATCCAGCAGCCCGTGAGGTCCTCTTATCCCGGAATTGGCCTCCATTAGTTCAATTCCGGGGGCAAATGGACGGTCGCATGTTCGGAATCGTGAGATGTGGATGAGATGCGAGACTTGCTGGCCGAGGACTATACTTTGCGTATGTCCGAAGGCGCAAGTCGCAGCAGATCGCCGCAGGTCGCGATTCTGGACATGCGACCGGCCTGGCTTGCATGTCTACCCGCACAAATGCCGTCTCCCATGTCCCCGCTCGTATCCAACCGCTATCCCTTTCCCCGCGCCATTACAAAAAAATAACTTGCAAAAGCATAGCGTTGTAGCATATAAATTCCTGTTTTCCATGAGAACTCTCGTCATACTCGGTCTGGCCTATATCCTCTTTATCCACGGCCTCGGGGCCATCTCTCTGTGGGACCCTGACGAGCCCCGGCAGGCCATCATGGCCCGCGAGATGGTGCAGCGGGGCGACTACATCCATCCCTATCTCAACGGCTCGCCGTACCTTGAAAAGCCGCCGCTTTACTCCTGGCTCATCATCCTCGCCTCGAAGCTCACGGGCGGGATCAACGAGCTCGCATCGAGGCTCCCCTCCGCAATCGCGGCGGCGCTCCTCTTGCTTATCACGTATTTCATCGGCAAAAGGCTCGACCACGAGGTCTCCGGTTTCCTCTCGGCCCTCATCCTGGCGACGAACTTCCAATTCCTCGGCAACGCCAGGGAAGCGGTCATGGACATGACCTTTGCCTTCTTCATAGGCCTCGCCATCTTTCTCGGATACCTCTGCATCGACAAGGGGAAGAAAGGTCTCTTCCCTCTGGCCCTCCTTCCCTGCGCCCTGGCAATCATCACGAAGGGGCCTGCGGGGATCGTCATACCCGTCGCCGTCCTTTTCTTCTATTGCATCGCCACGCGGAACCTGAAGGCCTATTTCGGACCCCTCATTCTCGGTTTCTTTCTTGCCCTCGCCGTCTCCTCCCTCTGGTTCGGCCTCGCCGGGAAGGCCTACATGAACGAGTTCATTCTCCATCAGAACATCAACCGGTTTACGACCGGATTCGATCACGTCGAGCCTTTCACGTACTACTTCCAGAAGCTTTTCACGAACTTCCTTCCCTGGAGCATTGCCCTGCCCTTTGCCTGTTTTTTTGCCTACAGGAGGCGCCTCTGGCTCCCCCTCTTCTGGCTTCTCTTCACGTTCGTCTTCTTCGACGCCTCGAAGAGCAAGCGGGCCATCTATCTCTTGAGCTGCTATCCCGCCTGCGCCCTCCTCGTCGGCATCTACTTGAAGGAACGTTGGTACGTGCTCGTGGAAAAGGGGTGGACCACCGTCATCTTGTGCATCGTGTCCCTCGGACTCCTTGCGCTGCCTGCGCTCCTCTTTCCTGCCATGCACCGCGTGCCCCTCGTTCATGAGATGCTCGGGAACGACCCCCTCTTTCCGGCTGCCCTCGTGGTCATTTTCGGCGCTTCGGGTCTCGCCTTCTTCCTATCTATCCTGCAGAAGAGCCCGGGCAAGGGCTTCCTCGCCCTTTTCATCTATCTCGTCTGCCTCGCCTTCTTCTATCACTCCCTCTATCTTCCCGTCATCGACAGGGAGCAGAAGTCGGTGAAGCTCATCACCGACCAGATGCACGGCGCTCAAAAGAACCATCCGGTCTACATGTACGGCTTCAATTCGCCTGCCCTCATTTATTACGTGGGCAAGCCGGTCACCATACTCCAGAGCCCGGCGGAGCTGCCCGCTGAAAAAGATGATATAATCCTCGTCGTAGAGGACAAGGGCAGCAACACGGAGCCCTTCAAGGGGCTTTTCCCCCGCGCGAAAAGCGTGCGATACGAAAAAATCGACTACGTCATCTTTACAGGGGCACATGCAGGATAGCATCGACATATCGGTCCTCGTGCCGGTTCTCAACGAGGAAGAATCCCTGCCCGAGCTGAACGAGCGTCTGGAGAAGACCCTCGGCGCCTTAGGCAAGACCTACGAGATCATCTACATCAACGACGGCAGCACGGACAACACGGAAGCGCTGCTGGAGGCTTTTCGCTCGAAGAATGAGCGGATCAAGATCATCGAGTTCAACAGGAACTACGGCCAGCACATGGCCCTCTTCGCCGGGTTCGAGCGCGCCCTGGGGCAGACCATGATCACCATCGACGCGGACCTCCAGAACCCCCCTGAAGAGATACCGAGGCTCGTCGAAAAGGCAGACGCCGGCTACGATGTGGTGGCAACCTACCGGAGGGGCCGCCAGGATTCCTTCTTCCGGCGGATGCCTTCGTGGCTGGTCAACAAGATCACCGCGCGCCTCGTAGGCACCAAACTGCGGGACTACGGATGCATGCTGAGGGCATACAGCAGGAACGTGATCGATTCCATCAACCTCTGCCAGGAATCGTCGAGCTTCATCCCCGCCCTCGCCGCCACCTACGCGAAGCGCATCGTCGAGATAGAGGTGGGCCACGAAGAGCGAAAGAAAGGCGTCTCCAAGTACAGCCTCTTCCGCCTCCTGAGGCTCAATTTCGATCTCATGACGGGCTTTTCGCTCTATCCCATACAGTTCATCAGCCTCGCGGGCGTGCTCATCGCCTTCGTGGGCTTCGTGTTCGCCATCTTCCTCATCATCCGCCGCCTCGTCGTCGGGCCCGAGTCGGAGGGCCTCTTCACCCTCTTCGCCATCCTCTTCTTCTTCGTGGGGGTCCAGATATTCGCCCTCGGCGTCATCGGGGAATACATCGGGAGGATCTTCCAGGAGGTACGGAGGAGGCCGAGGTTCATCGTGAGGAAGGAACTGCTGTGAGGGCAGTCGTCCTTGCGTACCACGAGATCGGGTACGTCTGCCTGGAAGAGCTGCTCGCAAGCAGGATAGAGGTGGCCGCGCTCTTCACCCACAAGGATGACCCAACCGAGGAGATATGGTTCCGCACCCCGAGGGCCCTCGCGGAAAAGCACGGGATACCCGTTTTTGACCCTGAGAGCGTGGGCTCTCCGGTCTGGATCGATCGCATAAGGTCGTATGCCCCTGATTATCTCTTTTCGTTCTACTACCGGAATATGCTCCCCAAAGGGGTGCTCGAGATCCCGAAAGTTGCCGCCATGAACCTCCACGGCTCCCTGCTTCCGGGGTTCCGCGGCCGGTGCCCCGTGAATTGGGTGCTCATCGAAGGGGAGAAGAGGACAGGAGTGACGCTTCATATCATGGAGGAGAAACCCGACACCGGGGCAATAGTGGCTCAAGAGGAAGTGGAGATCGCCTTCGAGGATACGGCCCACACCCTTGCCCTCAAGCTCGCGGCAGCGGCCGCACGGCTCATGAGGGGCGTCATGCCGCTCCTCGAATCGGGAACCTTCCCAATGAGGCCCCAGGAGGGACCCTCATCGTACTACGGGGGGAGGAAGCCGGAAGACGGCGCCATCGATTGGACAAAGAGCGCTGAAAGGCTGTACAATCTCGTGCGCGCGGTCACTCACCCGTACCCGGGGGCTTTTACCTCCCTCGACGGCCGTAAGCTCCTCGTTTGGAAGGCCCTGCCGCAGGAGGGGAGAGCCGAAGGTCCCGCGGGCTTGGTGGTCTCCGTCGATCCCTTCCTCGTCTGCTGCGGCCAAGGCTTGCTCCGCCTCGATTCGGTCGAGCTCGAGGGGGAGGAAGAAACGGACGGACGGGCCTTCGCGGCCGCTCACAGTCTTTACCGAAAATCTTTGGGAGGAAGCTTTTGAAGATACTGATTCTCGGCATCAACGGATTCATCGGCAACAGCCTCGCCACGGCCATTCTCGAAAAGACGGATTGGGAGCTCTTCGGCATGGACATCAGGGATGACAAGCTCGAGAAGTGCCACGGCCACCGATGCTTCCATTACGTGGAAGGGGACATATCGATCAACAAGGAATGGATCGAATACCACGTGAAGAAGTGCGACGTGGTCCTTCCCCTCGTTGCCATAGCCACGCCCGCCACGTACGTGAAAGAGCCCCTCAGGGTGTTCAACCTCGACTTCGAGGAGAACCTTCAGGTCGTGCGCCTCTGCGAAAAATACGGCAAGAGGCTCATTTTCCCCTCCACGTCGGAAGTCTACGGCATGTGCCCCGACGAGGAATTCAAAGAGGACGAGAGCCCGCTCGTTGTGGGGCCCATCAACAAGCAGCGCTGGATCTACAGCATATCGAAGCAGCTTCTCGACCGCGTTATCTGGGCGTATGGCTTCCAAAAAGGATTGCGCTTCACCCTTTTCCGCCCCTTCAACTGGATCGGCCCGAAGCTCGACGACCTCACCATGGAGCCGGAGAAAGAAGGCAGCTCGCGGGTGGTCACCCAGTTCATCTCGAACATGATGCGCGGCGAGCCCATACGCCTCGTGGACGGGGGGGAGCAGAAGCGCTGCTTCACCTACGTGGACGACGGCATAGACTGCCTCATGAGGATCATCGAGAACAAAAACGACGTGTGCAACGGGCAGATATTCAACATCGGAAACCCGAAGAACGAGGCCACGGTGCGGGAGCTGGCCCGGATGCTGAGGGACCTCTTCGTGAGCTACAAGAAGGACGGAAGCTCGAAGCTCCCGGACATCATCGAGGTCTCTTCGAAGGACTTCTATGGCAAGGGATACCAGGACATGAACCGAAGGGTCCCGTCCATCGCGAAGGCCAGGGAGATCCTCGGCTGGGAGCCGAAGGTCGACCTCTTCACCGCCCTCAAGAAGACCATCGAGTACTACCTGGTGCCGGCCTAAAGGGTAATGGATTCAGGCGCGAAAGACCCTGACAACGTCATAGGCCTCAACGTCCACGTTGATACCTTCGAGGGCATGCGCAGCGGGGTCCCTCGACTCCTCGACCTCTTCCACGATTACGGGCTGCAGACCACCTTTTTCGTGCCCATGGGCAAGGACCACACGGGATGGACCGTGAAGCGTGTCTTCACCCGGCGCGGCTTCATCGGAAAGACCCGCAGGGCAGGCGTCATTGAGACATTCGGCGTAAAGACGCTCATGAGGGGCCTCCTCCTGCCGGGGCCTGAGATAGCCGTGAAAAACAGCACGCTCCTTAAGGACATCCGGGCAAGGGGCCACGAAGTGGGCATCCACGGGCTCGATCACGTCTACTGGCACGACCACATCAAGAAGATGAACGAATCGAGGACCCGCGAGACGCTGGACGCGGCCATGGCCACCTTCGAAGGGATCATGGGAGAGAAACCCCGCTCCTTTGCCGCCCCGGGCTGGATGATCAACAGCCACGCCCTGGCCTTCTTCGGGGAGTACGGCCTCGCTTACAGCGCGGACACGAGGGGCACATCTCCGTTCTTCCCGCGCATGGGGGGCAGGACCTTCACGACCCTGCAGGTCCCTCTCACCCTGCCCACCCTCGACGAGATGGTGGGCATCGCGGGAAACGATAGTGAGACCCTCTCCCGATACTTCGCCGCCTCCCTGAAAGACGGCCTCAACGTCATGGCTGTCCACACGGAGATGGAGGGCAAGCGCTGGCTGCCCTTCCTCGAATCCTTCATCAAGAAGTCCCTGGAGTTTGGCTTCAGGTTCGAGAGGCTCATCGACATCGTCTCACGCCTCGACAGGCCCTCCCTAAAGGTGTGTGACTGCGTCTACGGGAGAGTGCAGGGGAGGGCAGGAGAGGTAACCCTGCAGGGCCCGCCGGTCGACGTGAGGAAGGCCGGGTATAAATAGTGTCCGGCCGGCGGAATGGAGGAATCGCACCGCCCCCTGACCATTGCGCTACTGGCTGAGGATAATACTTCATGTATATCGGAGGCCGCCCGGTAAGAGGGCGCCCGTGACGAGCGCAAGCGAGGCTAAAGCGGGGAGGCTCCGCAGGCAATGCCAGCGGAGGGGGCGACGCGAGCCCCATTAATTGCCCGCGATTCTGGACATGCGACCGCCCTCACCTTGCATGTCAGCCCGAAGCCTTTGCTTCCACGGCGGCCCATTCAACATTGCAAGCTTGACACTACGCTAGAGGAACTTGAGGATGTCGCGGTGGTCGGTGATGAGAATGCCCGTCGAGATAGCCTCGTTCTTGTAGGAGACGAACCTTACATCCGCGGCTTGAGCTGTCTTCATGTCCACCTCGGAATCGCCCACGTAGAGTGTCTCTCCCGGCGCCACGCGAAGACCCGCCAGGATCCTCTCCACCGATTCCGGATGGGGCTTTGGGTGCTCCACGTCAAGGGCCGTCATTACCATGTCGAAATAGGGGCCGAGCTGAAACCTTTCCATGAGGTGGGGCATGGAAGTGGTCCTGTTCGTACATATGGCAGTGAGGAGGCCCCTTTCTTTCAAGGCGGCGATGGTCTCGAGCACGTGCGGCTCCATGCGGAGATAGGGAATGTAGTCCCTGAAATCGATCTCGTCACTGAGGAATTGGAGGCCCCTGGCCTCTCCCTCGGGGTCATCTTTGAAGAGGCAATGGATGCTCTCGCGGACGGTGCTCGTGTGGCAGCAGGCCAGCTCGTCCTCTGTGATGGGCCCTCTGCCCATGGACACGGCAATATGGTTGTACAGCGCTCTGTTGGCTTCCAGGGAATCGAAGAGCACTCCGTCGCAGTCGTATATTACGCATCGTGTCGGCATAAGTTTGGTATGTTCCTCGGTGAAAGATCGGTGCGGCCGAAAGAGTCTATCCGTATTGTCTGGAATTATCAAGTTGGTAAAGACTCAGTTTGATTGAGCACTACCAGCAAGTCCGGGGTGCTTCTTGGTGGACCCGCGCGATTTTCTTCCCTGGTTGCCCGTCCATTCCGAGACCTAGGCGCCGAGGAGCTTCCCCATCTGATCGATCTCTTCGTTGGCGCTGTCCAGGTCCCAGACCAGCTTGACCATATCCGCGTCTTTCAGGGCGGGGTTCTTCTTTTCCAGAACCTTGAAGGCCTCGGTCTCCGAGACGATGACGCCGTTCATGTTCCCGTCGAATCCGTGCTGCGTGAGCCGGGCAAAAGTATCTGCCAGCGAGACGATGGCCACGGGTATACGGTACTTGTCCGAGGCGGGAACGACCGAGTGGTGGTAGGAGGCGACTTCCACGAATATTTCCGGCAGCTTCCACTTTGTCATGAGCCATCCGCCCACCGTGTCATGGGATGCCCCCATGATCCGTTCCTCGGCTTCGAGCATGGAGATGTTTTCCCTGCTGGTGAGATCGAGAATCTCCTGGTACACGTCGTGCTTGAAGCGATCGAGCACGACTGCTCCCACGTCGTGAATGAGGCCGGCAAGATAAAGGCTGTCCCACCGGCCGAGGTTCAGCTTGGCACACACGATCTTTGCGATAACACCGGTGGCCACCGAGTGACGCCAGAAGCGCTTGAGGTCCAGACTCTCCACGCCCTTTGGAGGCTTGAGGGAGTCGCTCGTGCTGCACGATATGCACAGGGAGGCTATTTCGGTTATCCCCAGCATCCTCACCGCCTGCTCTATGTTAGTCACCTGCGTCTGGAGGCCGTAGAAGGCCGAGTTCGCGATCTTGAGCACGTTAAGCGTCATGGTGGGGTCCCTGGATACGATCTTCCCCAGGGCGCGAAAATCAGTATCGTCGCTGTTGAGCGCCTCGATGAGGTCCGTCATGACGGACGAAAGAGGCGGCAGGAAGTTGATGGTCTTCTCGACCTTTTCGCGGAAGTTCTCTATCAATGGCGGGGTCTCCCGAGCTGATCGATAAGTCTTATGTCCCCACAGGCTGTCATTATCAGTAATATTATCGATCGGCCATTGAATTCCTTAAGGCCATTTAGTCCTTTACAAAGCAGTCGAATTTGTTCAAAATATTGGGTATTGCATGTCCGCAACCCTGCTGCATCACCTTAAGGCGCTTTCCTTGCCTGCCCGGGAAGGGCAAAAGGACGGGAAAGGGGCGCGAAACTGACGGCCAACAGGGGAAAAAGTGAAGCTCCCGCCTTGAGGCGGAGCAGTCGCACTTCCCGGACAGAAATAACGAGACTATATGCGCTTTGTGGCGAAAGCTAAAAAGAAGGCGCTTTTCGCCGGATTAGCGCTCCCTATCATATACCCAGGAAGGAGGAACAGTTTATGCCGCTTTTTGAAGACACCCCGGAAGAACGTGATTTTAGATTGGCTCTGAAGAAATTCATTGCCCGGGAGCTGACGCCTCACCGTGAAGAGTGGGAGAAGGCGAGGATCGTCCCGAAAGAAGCATGGAAGAAGATGGGTAAACAGGGCTTTCTGTGCGCCTGGCTACCAGAGGAATACGGCGGCTCCGGCGTTGATTTCAGGTATTCCGTTATCCTCGGCCAGGAGCTCATCAGGGGTGACGCCATGGGCATCGGCGTACCCAACCACCAGGACGTTGCCACTCACTATATCTATGATTACGCCTCCGACGAGCTGAAGAAGAGACTCCTTCCGAAGGCCGCGTCAGGCGATGCCATCGGCTGCATCTGCATGACCGAGCCGAACGCCGGGTCAGACGCGGCAGCCATCAGGACAAAGGCCGTGAGGCAGGGTGACCACTATATCCTCAACGGCCAGAAGACTTTTATCACGAACGGCACCAACGCCGATTTCATGGTGGTCATGTGCAGGGTGGAATCGCCGGACGTGGACCCGAAGAAGAACTACACCCTTCTCTGCGTCGAAGGAGAAGAGGCCCTCAAGCACGTGAAACGGCGGCAGCTCGAGAAAATGGGGCGCCACGCCACGGATACCACGGAGCTTTTCTTCGATGACTGCCCCGTGCCGGCGGGCAACCTCCTCGCTAAAGAGGGAGAAGGCTTCAAGTGCACCATGCAGTCGCTGGCCCGTGAGAGGCTGGAGATCTGCATAAAGAGCCAGGCCTATGCGGAGGAGTGCCTCAAGGAGGCGCTCAACTATGCGAAAGTACGCGAGGCCTTCGGAAAACAGATCGGCAACTTCGAGGCCATCGCCTTCATGCTTGCCGAGATGGCCACGGAAGTAGAGATCGGCAACGCCTTTCTCCATGTGTGCGTGGAAGAGTACCTGAAGGGCGATGACATCACCATGAAAGTCTCCATGGCAAAGGCGTGGATAGCGGAAATGGTCAACAGGGTCGCCTACAAGGCAGTCCAGATCCACGGCGGCTACGGCTTTATGGCGGAATACCGGATATGCAGGCTCTATCAGGACGTGCGCGTGATGCCGATCTTCGGGGGGACGACGGAGATCATGAACGTGGTCATCGCCCGCCAACTAGGCCTGAAGCCGTTGTTCTAAGGCCTGTCTTATTCGGATAGAAGAATGCATGTATGATCCCGGGGTATAGTACCCGGACGAGCCTTCA
>Ga0335078_10011065_pt1 | contig 13373 bp, 10 predicted proteins | sample Lox_Sample_32_FD_206711 | JGI IMG/M metagenome (GOLD analysis project Ga0335078, IMG submission 206711) | Soil microbial communities from Loxahatchee National Wildlife Refuge, Florida, United States - Lox_Sample_3.2 | ecosystem: Environmental > Terrestrial > Soil > Wetlands | place: USA...
GGCGATCGCGGCGCGCACCAGGCGGGTCAAAATAGGCACCGATATCCTGATGCCGGCGCTCTACAACCCGGTGCATCTCGCGCAATCGACCGCGCTGATCGACGTGCTCTCGCGCGGACGGCTGATCTTGGGCGTCGGCGCGGGCTATCACAAGGACTACTTCGCGCACTTCGGAATTCCGATCAAACAGCGCGAGGGCCGTTTCGAGGAGACGATGGAAATCGTCCAGAAGGCGTGGACCACCGTCGGACCCTTCGCCCATCATGGCAAGTACTTCAATTTCGACGCGATTCACGTGACGCCCAAGCCCTATCAGCGGCCGCGTCCGCCTATCTGGATCGGTGCGTTCGGACCGAAGTCGATCGCTCGGGCGGGCCGGATGAGCGACGCATGGTCGGCGGCGCCGTTCTTCGATCGCATCGAGAACATCAAGGCCCAGGTCTCGATTTATCGCGAGGCGGCTGCCAAGGCCGGCCGCAAGCCCAGCATCGCGCTGTTTCGCGACGGATGGCTCGCGTCGAGCCGCGAAGAGGCCGAGCAGACGTTCGGCCGCCTGTGGTTGGAAGAATGCAAGTTTTACTTTAGAAATGGCATGCTTGTGCCAACAGAGGATTTCGCCTCGGAGAGCGACTTTACGCTGGACAAGATCCGCGGCCGGGGGCATGCGATTGTCGGCACCAAGGACGACTGGCTCGAGGCGCTCGACCGCTGGAACACGATAATGGGTGGCGTGGACTGGTACGTCCTGCGTATCAGGGTCCCGCTTGGCCCGTCACCCGAGAAGGTGCTCGAATGTATCCAGCGCCTCGGCGAGGAAGTCCTGCCCAAGGCGCGCAAAGCTTGAGCGCAAGAGCGTTGCGCCGGCGCCGGAGAGGGGTTTGTAGGCCTATGCGACGACGTTTTGTCACAGTGGCGATGCTTCTGGCGCTCGGCGTATGGTCCTGCTCGAGCGGGAGCGGCGGCCAATCGAATTCCGTTGCAAATCCTCCGGCGGCAGGGGCCGGCGAAGCGAGCCCTGTTGGCTCGGCCGCGTCTCCCGATCCGCTCACGGACTTCACTGGAATCTGGAAGGGCACGTCGGTCAGCACGATGAACGCGGCCATGGTGAAAATCACCTTCAAGCTCAAGCGCGAGGGCAACCAGCTAAAAGGCGATTACCTATGCAGACCGGGCAATGCGATCTGCCGCAACAACACTCCGCACGGATGGGTGACCGGACAGGTGAACGCCCGCGGCTTTCGCGTCGCGATGGAAGATACGAGCTGGTGCATGTATTTTATGGATGACTTCTATCCGCCGAAGGCTGATGGCGAGTACACCTGTTATATGAACGGCGGTATCGCGGACCAGGGGACGTTCAAGCTCAAGGGCCCGCCGACTGACTCGGGCGAGGAGGGCGCGCCGCCGGCTAAACCGTAAGTTCGGTGCGCCTTGGCCAAAACAATAATTAAAGCGAATGATGAAGTTGTTGCCAGTAAAATTGTCGAATGGACTGCCAGCCATGTCGTCGCGATACGGGGCGCAGGGAGCTCTGGCCCTGGCGCTCGCCGCTATCGTGCTGTCGATCGCCGGATGCTTCGAATTCGAGGTGCCGACGCCGTCGACCACCGTCAGCCCGATGACTTCCGTGATGCGTCCAGCCAAGGCGTCTGATTGTCCGATACAGGTGCTGACCTCGATGCCTACCACCGACGTTCAGCAACTCGCGCTGTTGGATACCTGGGGCGATCAGTCGGCCAAAGACGTGGACCTCCTGCCGGTGATCAAGCGCAAGGCGTGCGAGATTGGAGCCGACGCGATCGTGATCACCTCGGACAAGAGTCAGCACGAGGGCGATCAACTGGTAGGCTGGGACTCGGGCGCCAGTTCCACCGTCTCGGCGAAGAGCGCTAACGTGTCGCAGCGCATGCACGACCCCGAAGTCGGCGAGGTCGGCCACGGCGGCCATTACATGAGCGGCGTGGCGATAGCGTTCGTCAAGGGCGGCCCGCAAACCACCTCGTCCGCGGGCCAGTAATTCCGACCTCCACCCCGTGTCCGGGGGAGAAGGTCAGAAATGACGTCAGAAACGACGATCAAAAATCCCCGAAGCGGAATTCAGGCGGGCGGCCGCGGGCGGCTTGCCGCCGCTTTGGCCTTGGCCGCGTTCGCCTTGCGCACGGCGGTCATCGCCGCGTGCGAGCGCGAATGGCCGTGCTCGTGCGCCGCGGCGGCTGGCTTGGCCGGCGGCGGCGCTCCGCGCTTGTTCTCGGCTTCCTCGCGCGCGTGCACCTTGTCGTCGTACTCGGCGCCGCGTCCGTGCTTATACGCGGCGTAGCGCGCCGCCGATCGATCATCCATCCAGCATAGCCGCGCCGCCGGTGGCACCTTGAGCTGCGTTACGTCCTGCGTCGAGCTCGCGCGCGTTCCGCCTTCGACCGTGAAGGCGACCGCCGAGATGATGCGGCGCGCGGCGCGGCCGCAGTTAGGGCAGGGGCGCGAGCGCATCCCCGATGAACTGAGCGGTGCGAGCACCTCGAAGGTGAGCTCGCACCGCTCGCAACGGCATTCATAAAGCGGCATCTATAAGGTCCGCGTTATTCGACCTTGTGCGGATACTCCTTCCAGTCGTCAGGATCGTGCGTGATCCACATCGTGGCGCCCCACATGTCGCGGATCGCCTTGATTCGCCGCAGCGAATGGACCGACTGGAAAGGATTCACGTCGATTCCCATCGTCGCTTCCGCGTTGACCGCGGCGCGCAGATGCGTCGTGTCGCCGGTCAGCAGGAACCTGCGATTAGGGAGGTTCACCAGCAGCGAGCACTCGCCTGGCGTATGACCGGGCGTGAGCAGGAATTGCAGCGCCCCGTCGCCGAACAGATCGAAGTCGCAATCCAGCTCCATCCACTTGTACGAGCGGGTCGGCAGGAAGTCGTTGAGGATGAAAGCCCATCGCCGATCCACGTCCGGCCAGTAGGCGTACTGCAGCTCCCGGCTGCCGACCAGGAAGGTGGCGTTGGGAAAATAGGTGAGGCCGCCCGAATGGTCGAGATGCGAGTGCGACAGGATGACGTACTTCACGTCCGAGGTCTTGTAGCCGACGTTCTGGATCTGCTTGTCGAGCGTATCGGACTTGCTCCATTTGAGCGGCAGATGGGCTGCCACGTCGCCCCAATATCCGACCGCGTCGTCGATGATCTTCGGGTTGCAGCCGGTGTCGAACAGCACCAGGCCCTTGGGATGCTCGATGAGGAACGAAGGGCACGGCAGATCGAGCATCAAGGTCGCGTCGCCACCATGCATCAGCAGCGACTGCGGCGCGGTGAGCTGCGCGCCGGGCAGCGCCCACATTTTCTTTGCTTTGCCTTCAGCCATGTCTCGCCTCCCCAGTCCTTGATCAATGTGTTTTCGAGCGGTACGTCCGCGTGGTTTGCCCGTCCTCGAGCCGCCGAATCGCTGCCCGTGACGATAACAGCCGAACCTAGATCGCCTGATTTCGAACTGTCAAGGAAAATGCGCGTTAAACATTCAAGCCGGCGGTTTCGGTTTTCATTTGCCCGCGAGGCTGCTAATCCAAACGGACTGATGGAATCTGGTTCGACGCTGGCGCTTCTGCTCTAAATGGAGCGCGCGGCAAGCATCCGCATTCTGGCGACAGGGAGGACCGGCGCAGGTGGCCTATCGGATTGCGATCGACACGGGCGGAACCTTTACCGATCTCGTACTGGCTGACGAACGCGGCGGCCTGGTGCTGGGCAAGTCGCTGACGACCTACGAGCGCATCTTCGTCGGCATCGAAGGCGCGCTCAAGATGGCGTCCGAGCAGCTGGGAGTGGGCGTCGGCGACGTGCTGCGCAACACCGGTCTCGTAATTTACGGCACCACGCACGCGACCAACGCGATTATCGAACGCAACACCGCGCGCACGGCGTTCCTGGTCACCGAAGGGTTCCCCGACATCCTCGTGCTGCGCGAAGGCGGCAAGCTCGATCCCTTCAACCTCGCATACCCGCCGATCGAGCCATATGTGCCGAGGCGCCTTACGTTCGAGATTCGCGAGCGGATCGATTCCGAGGGCAACGCCGTAGTGCCGCTCGACGAGGAGCAGGCGCGCGCGACGCTTCGCCGCGTAGCTCAGCGCGGGGTCGAGGCGATCGCGGTTTGCCTCTTGTGGTCGCCGGCGAATCCGGCGCACGAGGAGGCGCTCGGCCGTCTGATCGAGGCGGAGCTGCCGGGCGTTCCCTACACGCTATCCTCGCGGCTCAACCCGATCATCCGCGAATATCGCCGCGCATCGTCGGCGGCGATCGACGCCTCGCTGAAGCCGCTGATGCAGCGCCATCTGCGCGACATGGAGGAGGATTTTCGCCGCGCCGGCTTCGCCGGGCAACTGCTGGTCGCGACCTCTTTCGGCGGCGTGATGCACGCGGGCGACGTCGTCCAGCGCCCCATCTTCCTGGTCAAATCGGGGCCCGCGATGGCGCCGGTCGCCGGACGCACCTATGGCGAGGCCGAGGTCGGCCCGCGCGATCTCATCGTGTGCGACGCGGGCGGCACCAGCTTCGACGTGAGCCTCGTGCACGATCGCACGATCACGTTCACGCGCGAGACCTGGCTCGGCTCCATCTTTACCGGGCATATCACCGGGATGGCGTCGGTTGACGTCCGCAGCATCGGCGCCGGCGGCGGCTCCATCGCCTGGATCGATCCCGGCGGATTGCTGCGCGTCGGCCCTCAGAGCGCGCGCGCCGAACCGGGCCCGGCATGCTACGGCAGCGGCGGCACCGAGCCGACGGTCACCGACGCGGCGGCGGTGCTGGGCTATATCGATCCGGACTACTTCTTGGGCGGACGGATGCGGCTGCACGCCGACGCCGCCGCGACCGCGGTTGGGAAAATCGCCTCGCGTCTGGGCCTTGATCTGAAGGATGCGGCGCGCGCGATCATGGAGGTTGCCGGCGATCACATGGTTGGCGCGATCAAGGACATCACGATTAACCAGGGTATCGATCCGCGCGAGAGCCTGCTGGTCGCGGGCGGCGGCGCCGCCGGGCTCAATATCGTGCCGATCGCGCGGGAGCTAGGATGCCGCCAGGTTCTAGTCCCGCGCACGGCCGGCGCGCTCAGCGCCTGCGGCGGCCAATACTCGGATATCGTGAGCGAGTTCACGCAAAGCGCGTTCGCGTTCACCGGCGACTTTTCGTTCGACACGGTCAACCGGGTTCTGGACGACATAACCGCGTCGATGGAGCGGCTGGAGGCCGAGTTGCGCGAACGCGGGCTCACGCGCTTTAGGCGCGAGTACTTCGTCGAGGCGCGCTATCCGTACCAGGTATGGGAACTCGACGTTGCGCTGCCCCGCGGCAGGTTCGACGGCCAGGCCGACCTCGATGCGATGATCGGGGCGTTTCATCGCGAGCACGAGCGAGTCTTCGCGGTCAAGGAGCCGGGCCAGCAGGTCGAATGCGTTTATTGGCGGGGCAGGGTGACCGCAGCGCTGACCGGGCCGCCGCTCAGTAAAACGGCCGCGCATGCTGCGGCCCTGCCGGCGCCGAGAAGCAACCGCGCGATGTTTTTTGCGGGCCATCGCGACCTCGAGACACCGCGCTATCATGGCGAGAGCCTTGCGCCGGGGATGACGCTCGAGGGACCCGCGATCATCGATGAGCCGACCACCACGATAGTCGTCTATCCGGGCAGCCGCGCGCGCGTGACCGAATTGCACAACTACCTGCTCGAGGTCGGCGACGCCTAGGCGGCGGGACCGGGCAGGGAAGGGCGAGGTAGAAAACCGTCATGGCCACCAGTACACGAACCGCGGACGGAAAGCTCGACGCGGCGCTGCTCGCCGTAATTGCCAACCGCCTCGACAGCGTATGCCGCGAGATGACCAACACGCTGCTCCGCTCGGGCCGCTCGGCGGTGCTGAACATGGCGCGCGATTTTTCCTGCTCGCTGATTACCGGCGACAACCAGATGCTGGCCTCCGCCGAGGGTCTGCCGGTCCACGTCTTCGGCTCGCAGTTCCTGGGCGAGGCGATGTGCAATCTGCATCCGAATCTCGTCGAAGGCGACGCTTTTTTGCATAACGACGTGTACCTCGGCAACACGCACAGCGCCGACCATACGATCCTGGTGCCGGTGTTCGTCGAGGGCGAGCATCTCTTCACCTGCTGCGCGAAGGCTCATCAGGCGGACTGCGGCAACAGCTTGCCGACCACCTACGCGCCTTTTGCCGGCGACGTTTACGAGGAAGGCGCGCTCAACTTTCCCTGCGTCCAGGTCCAGCGCAACTATCACGACATCGACGACATCATCCGGATGTGCCGGCGGCGGATCCGCGTGCCCGACCAATGGTACGGCGATTACCTGGCGATGGTCGGTTCGGCGCGGATCGGCGAGCGCCGGCTGAAGGAGCTGACCGCCAAGTTCGGCAAGGAGCTGATTCGCGAATTCATCCGGGAGTGGTTCGACTACTCCGAGCGCCGGATGATCCATGCGCTGAAGGAGCTTCCGTCGGCGGAATTCACCGGCACCGGCGCCCACGATCCGTTCCCCGCCGTGCCCGAGGGCGTGCCGCTGAAGGTCAAGGTCAAGATCGACGCGGCCGAGGGCCGGGTCGAGATCGATCTGCGCGACAATATCGATTGCGTGCCGTGCGGGCTGAACGAATCGAAGACCTGCGCGATCAACAACACGGTGACGGGACTGTTCAATTCGATCGATCCGGGCGTGCCGCACAACGCCGGCAGCTTCCGGCGCATCACGGTGCATCTGCGCGAGAACTGCGTGGTCGGAATCCCGCGCTTTCCGACCTCGTGCTCGGTCGCGACCACCAATATCGGCGACCGCCTGGTCAACATCACGCAGGCCGCGTTCGCCCAGCTCGGCGAGGGCTACGGGCTTGCCGAGGGCGGCCTCGGGATGGGCCCCGGCTACGGGGTTATTTCGGGCGGCGATTTTCGCCGCGGCGGCGCGCCCTACGTCAACCAGCTTTTCATCAGCGCCAACGGCGGCCCGGGCACCCCGCACAACGACGGCTGGATCAACTACGGCCTGCCCGTGGTGGCGGGCCTGATGTATCGCGACAGCATCGAGATCGATGAGCAGAAATATCCAATCATCTACCGGGCAATTCGGCTGGTGGCCGACTCGGGCGGCGCGGGCCGCTTCCGCGGCGCGCCCGGCGCGCGCGTGGAATACGGCCCCCGCAACGACGCGATGACCGTGGTCTATCCGCTCGACGGCCACCACAACCCGCCCAAAGGCGTGCTCGGCGGGCATACGGGCGAGGCCTGCTACGCGGCCAAGATCGATCGCGAGGGCGACGAGCACGAGCTGCCCTCGGTGTCGGCCGAGCAGATCCAGCCCGGCGAATATATAGTCGGCATGGACAGCGGCGGCGGCGGCTACGGCAGCCCGCTCGATCGCGATCCCGAGATGGTGCGGACGGACGTGCTCGAGGGACTGGTTACGCCGGAGCAGGCGCGGCAGGTGTACGGCGTGATGTTCGCCGGGCGCGCAGAAGACGAGTCGCTCGCCGTCGATCGCGAGGCCACGGCCAAATGGCGCGGGGCGCTCAGAGGAAAATCCGGCGCCTGAAACCCGCCCGAGACTCTAGGAGCGGCGGCGCGGCAGCGCAATCGGAAAACAGGAGAAGCTTTCATGGCTACGGCACAGAAACCGGCGGGCGCGAAGAGCGCGCTGCGTTTTGAAATCGACGCGAAGAGGCTCGAAGAACTCGATCGCAAGCACAAACTGCCGGGTTTCGCGTCGCCCGCCGAGCATGCGGCCAAGGGCCCGCTGATCATCGCCCGCGGCAAGGGCGTTTACGTATGGGACGCCAACGGCAAGCAGTATCTCGACGGCAGCTCGGCGATCTGGAACGTCAATCTCGGTTTCGGCAACAAGGAAATCGCCGACGCGGTCGCCCAGCAGCTCGAAACGCTGTCGTTCCATCTCGGCCTGCTCAACATCTCGACGCCGCCCGCGATCGAGCTCGCCGCGCGGCTCGCCGCGCTGGCGCCGCCCGCGCTCAACCGTGTCTTTTTCACCAGCGGAGGTTCGGAAGCCAATGAATCGGTGATCCGGATTACGCGGCTGTACCAGCGCCTGCGCGGTTTCAAGCACAAGACGGTCGCGATCGCCCGCATCAAGGGCTACCACGGCTCGTCGTGCGGCGCCGCGAGCCTGACCGGGATCGATCACTTCCACGAGTTCTTCGAGCCGATGCTGCCCGACGTGCGGCACATCGCGCCGCCTTACTGCTATCGCTGCCCGCTCGGCAAGGAATACCCCTCCTGCGCGGTCGCGTGCGCTGACGAACTCGAAAAAGCGATTCTCGCCGAGGGGCAGGACCGGGTCGCCTTCTTCATCGCAGAGCCGGTGATGGGGGCGGGCGGCGTGATTCCCGCGCCCAAGGAATATTGGACGCGCATCCGTCAGATTTGCGACAAGTACGACGTGCTGATGGTCGCGGACGAAGTCATCACCGGCGCGGGGCGCACCGGCAAGATGTTCGCCTGCGAGCACTGGGACGTCCGCCCGGACATCATCTCGTGCGCCAAAGGCATCAGCAGCGGCTATCTGCCGCTCGGCGCGGTGATCGTTCACGAACGGATATACAAGACGCTGCTGGAGTCGCCGGCCGGCGCGGCGGTGTGGCACGGCTTTACCAACACGGGCAATCCGGCGTGCTGTGCGGCCGGGCTCAAGACGCTCGAGATCATGGAGCGCGACGGCGTCGTCGAAAACGCGCGCAAGATGGGTGAGCGGCTGGGCCAGCGGCTGCAGGAGCTGCGCAGCTCGCCGATCGTGGGTGATATCCGCGCGCTCGGCCTGATGGCCGCGGTCGAACTGGTGCGCGATCCGCGCACGCGCGAGGCGTTCCCGGAGGCGCTTGGCGTCGGCGCCCACTTCCGCGACACGGCGCGCGAACAGGGGCTGCTGATCCGCGCGGTCGGCGACAGCGTGTGCATGTCGCCGCCGCTCATCATCACCGCCCGGGAGATCGATCTGCTGATCGAGAAGCTCAAGGCAACGCTCGTCGAAACCGAATCGTGGCTTGCGGCACAGAAGCAGTAGTTACAGGCGAATGGCACGAACGGCTATACTCGAGCGCCCCAACTGTCCGCTCTACAACGATCAGAAACTCAAGCTCGGGCTCTTCGGCACCAACTGCAGCAACGGCCTGACCGTCTCCCACGCCGAGACCACCTACCGCGCGACGTGGGAGCACAGCCTCGCGATCGCGCGGCACGCCGAAGCGATGGGGTTCGAGATGCTGGTGCCGATCGCGCGCTGGCGCGGGTTCGGCGGCACCACCGATTTCAACGGCACCTGCTTTGAAACCTACACCTGGGCGGCGGGGCTCGCGGCGGCGACCGAGCGCATCATGGTCTTTTCGACCTCGCACGTGCCGACCGTCCATCCGATCGTCGCGGCCAAGCAGAGCGTGACCGTCGATCACATCTCGCGCGGACGCTTCGGCTTGAACCTGGTGATGGGCTGGTTCACGCCCGAGATGGAGATGTTCGGCGCGCCTCAGCGCGAGCACGACGAACGCTACGCCTTCGGCGCCGAGTGGCTCAGAATCGTCAAGCGGCTGTGGACCGAGGAAGAGCCGTTCGATCTCGAGGGCAAATATTTCCGCATCAGCCAGGGCCAGGCCCATCCCAAGCCGCTGCAGAAGCCGTATCCGGTGCTGGTAAACGCGGGCAACTCGCCCGCGGGGCTCGAGTTTTCGGCGCGCGAGGTCGATTTTAATTTCCTCACGCTCGATACGATCGAGCATGGCCGGGAAGTGATCGCCGATCTGCGCCGGCGCGCGCACGGATACCGGCGAGAAATCGGCGCCATGACCTATGCGATGATGATCTGCCGCGATAACGAGCGCGAAGCCCTGGAGGTCCGGCGCGAGATCCTCGACAAGGGCGATTGGGGAGCCGCGACCAACATCATGAAGGTGCTGGGAATCGAGAGCGGCTCGTTTCAAGAGCAGATCCGGAGCTTCGGCGAACGCTTCATCCTCGGATGGGGCGGCTATCCGATCGTCGGCACGCCCGAGCAGGCGGTGGATCAGCTCAAGACGATAAGCGCGATGGGAATCGAGGGCGTGATTCTCGGCTTTCTCGACTATCACGAGGAACTCGCCTACTTCGAGCGCGCCGTGATGCCGCTGCTCAAACAGGTGGGATTGCGGCGTTGACCGCCGCGGCCGCCTCCGACGGCGGCGTATCGGAAGAAGCTCCATCGGGAGTCGTGGCCGCCGTCGCATCATCCGGCACGACAACCTCGGCGAGGATGCCCTCAAGGATTTCCGGCTTCACGGGCTTGCTGACGTAGGCGTCCATGCCGGCGTCAAGGCAGGTTTCGCGGTCGCCGCTAAGGGCATTTGCGGTCAGCGCGATTATCCGGGTGTGGCGCTCGGTTCCTTCATGCCGCCGAATCTCCCTGGTGGCCTCGTAACCGTCCATCTCTGGCATTTGACAATCCATAAGGACCGCGTCGTAAGGTATCCGGATCGCCGCCTCGACCGCCTCGCGTCCGTTGGCCACGCAATCGACCTCGACGCCCATCTTTTTCAGCTGGAACTTCGCCATCTTCTGGTTGATCGAGTTGTCCTCGGCGAGCAGAACCCTGAGCCTCCGTCCCGCGGGCAGCTTCGCGCGAGATGAAGGCTCGGCCGATGCGCTATCCGCCATCGCTACGGACTGCTTCTCCGGCCTGGTGCGTTGTTTGTGCACCAGGGCATTGAGGAGAGCGTTATAAAGCAAGGATTGCGGTATCGGCTTGGTCAGCCAGGCGTCCACCTCGAGCCCCTGCAGGCGCTGGGCGAAGTCTTGCGCTGTACCCACGGACGACACCAGGATCAGCCCGGTCGCAGCGAGCGCCGGATCGGTCTTGATTCTTCGGCCGAGTTCGATTCCGTCCACTCCAGGCATCTGCACGTCGCTCAGCACGATCTCGAAGGGACGCGAGGCGAGGGCCGCGCGCATCATGTCGAGCGCGGCCTCGGCCGACTCGGCGGTCGCGGCTTCCATCTTCCACGCGGCCAGTTGGGCTCCCAGGATCCGCAGGCTGGTCGCATTGTCGTCGACGATGAGCGCCTTCACATTGGCGAACGAGGCGAAGCGCTCCGAGGGCTGTTTCCCGACGTGCAGCGCGCGGGCGAATTTCACCGTGAACCAGAAGGTGGTACCGCACTCGGGCGTGCTCGACACGGACATAGTTCCGCCCATGCATTCCACCAGTTGACGCGCGATCGAGAGGCCGAGGCCGGTGCCTCCAAAGTGGCGAGTGGTCGAGGCGTCAACCTGGCTGAACGGTTGGAACAGCAGGTGTAGCTTGTCTTCGGGGATTCCGGCGCCGGTGTCGTGCACCTCGAAACGCAGGATTATTCCTCTGGGGTTTTCGCTGAGATTGTCGACCTGCACGGCGACCTCGCCGTGGGCGGTAAACTTGATCGCGTTGCCGAGCAGGTTGAGCAGCACCTGGCGCAGGCGGCCGGGATCGCCGCGCAACGCCTGCGGCACCTCGGGGTCGATCGATATAGTCAATTCGAGGCCCTTGCGCCGGGCCTGCTCGGCGACCAGCTCGACGGCCCCCTCGACTGCGGCGCTCAACTCGAAATCGATCTCTTCGAGCTGCACCTTGCTGGCGGCAAGCTTGGAGAAATCCAGAATTTCGTTGATCAACGTGAGCAGCGCTTCGCCGCTCTCGCGCACGTCGTGGGCGTACTCGCCCTGCTCCGGCGTCAGCTTGGTGTCGAGCAGCAGGCCGGTCATCCCGATGACCAAATTGAGCGGCGTGCGGATCTCGTGGCTCATGTTGGCCAGGAACGCCGACTTCGCGAGCCGCCTCTAGGGCGGCATCGCGCGCCGCGGTCAGCTCGGCCTCGAGGTGCTTGCTCGCGCTGATGTCGTGCGCGATGACCGAGAAACTCGCGGCCTTGCTGGCGGAATCGAAAATCGGCGAGCGGGTGATGAGGACCTCGACGCTGCTGCCGTCCTTGCGCTGACGCGTCGTTTCGAAGTGCTCGGCCTTGCCCGTGTGCGAGCCTGCGCTAAGCTGTTCGAGCATCTCGGCACGGCGGGCGAGCGGCACCAGCATCGCCACGTTGCGCCCGATCATCTCGTCGGCGCTGTAGCCGAAGAGCCGCTCGGCCGCGGCATTCCAGCTTGTGACCGTAAGGTCGGTCGATTCGCTGTAGATCGCGTCGCCCGACGCGCCGCCGATCGAGGCGAGCAACGAGCGTTCCTTTTCGCCGCGTTTTTGCTCGCTGATGTCGCGCACGCCGATGATCACGCCGCGCACGGTGCCGTCGTCGTTCTTGAACACCGAGGCGTTCAGCGACACCGGAATCTCTTCGGTGGTCCTGGTCAGCAGGCATGCTTCAGCTTCGCGCACCAGCTCCGTTTCGAGTGCTCGCCGCACGACTTCCCGGATCCGTTCGGGCTCGGTAAAAATCGAGGCGAGTGCGACGCCCACCAGATCGTCGCGCCGGTAACCTGTAAGACGCCCCGACTGTTCGTTGATATCGGTCAAGATGAGGTCAGAGTTGGTGACGAGCAGCGCATCCGGAGAAAATTCGACCAGGCTGCGGCTGTATTGGCGTTCTTCGGCGAGCTTGTGCTGGATGGAGCGCTGCTCGGTGACGTCGCGCGCCACCCCGAAGATGCCCGAGACCGTGCCCTCGCCCGAGAAAACCGATGCATTGAAGGAGCCCAGGATTTGCCTGCCGCTGACCGCGCGCAAGACGAGGTCAAAGTTGGTTATCGAGCCCTCAGCGAGCGTCGTTTCGATCGCGGTCACGGCGTGTTGCGGCTCGGTGAAATAACTGTCGAAGCGGCTGCCGATCAGGATTCGCTTGGGCACCTCGGTGAGCTTCGCGAGTTGTTCGTTGGCGTCGGTGATGCGCAGGTTGCGGTCGACCACCACCATCGCGTCAATCGAGGACTCGATAAGGCCGCGGGTGTAGTCGCGCGCCTCGCGCAGGTCCTTTTCGATTTCCTTGAGGTGCGTGATGTCGCGCCCGATTCCCGCGCTCCCGACAATCGTTCCGCTCGGGTCTCGGATGGGAAAAGCACTGATCAGGGAGGTGAACCAGGTCCCGTCCTTGCGCTGCGCGCGCTGCTCGAAGGATATGGGCTCCCCGGTTTCCAGCAGGCGCCGGTCGGCCTCGAGCGCGCGCGGCAGCTCCGGTGGTGGAACGAAAGATTGAACCCCCGGCCGATCGCTTCCCTGGCCGGATAACCGTAGATGTTCTCGGCGGCCGGGTTCCAGCTCGTGATCTTGATCTCGCGCGAGAACCCGATAATCGCGTCGTGCGAGGAGTTAACGACCGTCGCCAGCGCTGCCATTTCGCGTTCGGCGCGCCTGCGCTCGGTAACG
>Ga0335078_10011067_pt1 | contig 13371 bp, 12 predicted proteins | sample Lox_Sample_32_FD_206711 | JGI IMG/M metagenome (GOLD analysis project Ga0335078, IMG submission 206711) | Soil microbial communities from Loxahatchee National Wildlife Refuge, Florida, United States - Lox_Sample_3.2 | ecosystem: Environmental > Terrestrial > Soil > Wetlands | place: USA...
GACGATGGTGAATCGTTGGGATTCAGAGGTTCAGAGGCAAAGTGAAAAATTTTTCACTTCCAGGGATAAACGATGATTTGACAGCCAATTCGCGGGCTTTTGGGTTCAATGGTTCTAGGGACGTTGACTAGGTATATGAGGCGATGGACAAGGCTGTTCGAGTCGTTGTTGAAAAAAAAGTGGAGCGAACGCGTAACTTTTGAAGGAAAACGACTCGTCGCGGGCACAGAGGTCAACAGGACTGAATTCTCATTGGCTTCCTAGAGCTATATATAGTCCGGATAGGACTTCCTAATGCGGCTAAGCTAAGCGGAGGAAGATCGTCGTATGCATTCATTGCAGGCAGAAGTGATCTCAAATGTTATGAGGGCTTTTGTAATTCTTCACTTAAACCCTTATATACTATTATACTTTCCGATATGAATGAAAGACTAATAGAATATTCTTTAAGGTCTCTTTGCCAATATTTCAGTACTATCTTTGTGAGGCAGTTAATGTATTATTTGATATTGTTGAGATAAAAGCGATTATTCAGCTTAGATTTACTTATATATATAAAGCTTCCTATAGCAATAATCACATCTTAAATACACAATTAACTTTCTTATATTCATATGTGATCCATCAGATTATGAGCCTGGTTAATGCTTCAAACTGTGTTCCCTTTGTTAGAAAAAAACTCATGATGAAACTGGAGATTACTATCTCAATTTCAGCTTCAGATGAAGCATTACTATATTAAAGGCGATAGAATAAGAGAACAGAAATAGTATTGATATTTCTAGTCTAGAAAGTCTTTACAGAATATTTGAAAGAGGTTATATATATTGATTATATTATTCTAACTATATGATGATATATATGACTATCGAAAGAAACTATCAGTGAGCTTATGTAACTGTCATCTAATTTTACCTTATGCTATTATCTAACAAATAGAAGGTGTATATAAAATGAAATGAAGAAGTTTATGTATAGGATTGCTATCCGATACATCAAATATAATAATATTATCCTTTTTTCATTTTACTTTGATGCTCCATAAATAAGTCATCCTCTTTTCACCTAAGATCATCTTCAATCTTAGACTCACATGTATATGTAATGACCCTTTATAAAGCTGAAATGTGTAGCATCTAATTAAGTGGGATATATCTGCCTCTTTCTCTGACAGCCAAAATTTTTGGTTGGTAAAGCTTCGCAATAAGCCTCTAAAGCATGTACGATGATTGGCTCGATTAGGAGGCGCTCACATATTGACTTTAGTCCCTATAGAGAGTCATACCCACCCCCTTTTCCTTAGACCGTTAAAAACCTGATGGCCAAGCAATATTCCAAACAGTTCGGCCCCTGAATAATTTCGGATCGAGCGGAAGGCTCTTGACCAGTTCAGGTTGGTCGTGATCTGTAGATCGTTCGAGCAATTTCGCTCACCCGTTGTGTAAGCGGTACTCATTGAAGATGTTGCTGCTTGGATTACATCAGCAAGTTACCCAATTGAGTAAACAATCGACCAATCGGAGCGCTTCATCTGCACCCATAGGAAATTTCCACTCCCTCCACCACACTTTAGTATGTCCACCAGGTTTACTTGGAATCGGGATGGTATCGACAAACCTCTGTTCGTGTCTCTCACGAATCTCCTCTCTTTGCGTAATGGAGGCCAACTTGAGGCACAGGATGCGTTTGCTGATGACGCTAGTGATGCCACTAGGGAGTCCTCGAGAAGTGCTGCAACCACCCATCCTGCGACACTCGCCGGACTTGGGCTCAAGCCGCGATTTCTAGACAGACTTGCAGAGGTGGTATCCTGTAAGAAAGTCCTACACATGTCGCTTGCGCTGTAATGAAAGAGGAGAATAATCAGGCGACAATTTGGGTCGCAAGGAACGAAGGATTTGTGGAGGCAGATATTATATTCTTGAAAAGGTTCGAAGGACTCATGGGTAAGATTAAAGGTTATACCTCTGTGGCTCAGGTTGATCATAGGCGATGACGAGCATGCTCAAGAGCTTTGGAAATTGTTGTTGGAGTATAGCTCCTCACGGCTTTGCGATACATACATTCCGAACGTCCGCCAGAGTCTCAACGCGTGTCGTACCCTGATACCCGATTCTTCAAAAAGCCTTTTCGATGAGCTTGATAAATTGATGAAAGAGGGAAGGAAAAGTGAGCTAGTGCTAAAGGCATACCATATTCGGCGAAATTCAGTCGTTCAGAAATTCCTTGCCCTCGATCCGAAAACCAGACGACTTTGGGTTTCCATCGGCTTCCTTGGGCGGCTACGGTCGGCGCACAACGTATTCATAGAAATCGCTCCATCGTTCAATAATGTTGTCATAATTCGTGTGCCGAAATCTATGCAGCAGAAACCAATCCGTCACCCACTTAGCCTTGTTGAGACCCTGCAATACTTGGGGTGGACCCTCGACAGCCATACCGTCCAAAAATATGTCCAGCGCAATAGCACAGTGGCCAAAATCGAGAAGCAATTCAAAGTTCTTCAACAAGCAAAGCCGTTCGTCCACGCGGAAGTGCAGATTGTTTTGGGGCTGGGCGAAGCCGAGGATATTTTCCAATATATCGGTTGCAGCAAGCGCAGTTGTTATATGTGCTGGAATTTTCTTAGAGCATACGGCGAACTACAAACGAGGGGGTCTTATAGCAAGCTCTACAGGGGATGGATTATCCCGGAAATGACAATCGCTACTCGAATATCAGAAAAGCTGATCAGTTCAATTAAAGAGTTGCAGCGCACGATCGAAGAAGAACTCCGGTTACCTGTTCCGCAGGGTAGAAATCAAATAGCAGAATCCTCGATTGGTCTATCAGTGGGGCTCGCGGCGGCGAACAATCTCAACAACCCCGCCGTCAAACTGTTCCTACAGGAGAATGAAGAAGCAAACAGGCGTCAATGGTGGGCTGACTTCATTCGCGATAAGATTGAGGCTATGAACCCTGAAGATGGAGGTACAGATGAAGATGTCTCAGAGAAAGTCGTTACCATCGCGATCAACGTCTCCGGCGAATGTAATAATTGCGATTTGAAGACGTCACGTCGCTGTTCCATCTGTCAACGGGGCTGGTTTTGCGGAGAGTATTGCCAGAGCAAGATGTCAACTCCGCATAAATTCATGTGCGCCCGACGGCCATTAAACTCGGCAGATTATCTCTACCTAGCGTTACTGGAGGACGTTTGCCCTGACGATCCTCAAACATTGGATGACTTTGGTTTCCGGAGTCTTCATTCTGGAACCGATCGGTCGAAGTTACTCGGATTATTTAAAGGGCTAGAATTAATGGAAGTCTCCAGCGAAGAGGTATATCGGTGGCAAAGTGAAAATACTCTTGAGGAAAACATCGTCAGAGTCTTTTCACAGTTGCCGGAAAGAAGTCGAGGGGGTTATTTTCCATGGTTTTTGCAAAATCGACACCGACTCCCTTTCTGTAAAAGCTTTGTCCAGAGCGAGTCGAGTGAACCGAATGATATACGATTGCACCTGGAACTAGAAGATCGGAGTAAATTCATCGATGAGTTAAGACCAGAAGCAAAACAAAAATGCTTCGAATTCTATATCCAGATGACGAACATGTATCATCCACATCCGACTGATCGGCTTTATTATGATTTCGGCTTCTGCGTCTGTCGTGACGAATACGAAGAAATGAACCTCGGCGGTTTGTACCAAAGTCTCACTGTCGGAGACAAGCCGTCTCAATTCTGGCTCGAAAAGTCTATCAAAACAAACACCTGCAACTTCACGGAATTTTGGAAAGCGTTCGAACGGCATAAACTCATTGAATTGATAGATGCGAAAGGGTTAAGAGAGTTGAGAAAGGCAAAATCCCCGTTACACTTTGACACGTTTATGTCACGTGATGCAGCAGAATCCGTATGGGACCTCAAGTGGTTTCTCGCAAACGAAACTTGGGTTGACCCGGAGAAGTGTGTGGTAGTGGACTACGGATTTTGCAATTGTAAGACATTGAAGGAGAAATTTGACCTTAAAATGGCTTATAAGACTCTTTTACTAAAGGTAGATCCATTAGAACTTCACCAGGCGTGCATACGGGGTCAGGTGTTTGAGTTTGCAAAGGGTCACATGGAATTGGGAATGAATTTCAAACGTTTGATGAAGAATATATACCCGCTTGCAGAGTATTGAAAGTATAATTCGTGATGGAATGTTCTGAAGTATCTGTTGAAAAAGGAATTGCAAGGCAGGAAGAATTGCGATGTCAAGAATAGCAATGCAACAAGCCCGCCGGTGCTCGTGATCTCAATCCATTGGCATTTGTTTTATTATACTAGGTTCTCAGAGTACTATTCAAACACACCCGAATGATGGTCCTCCCCATATCTTATCTCGTTTATTGACGTCAATAGATGGGCTCAAAGCCGCAAATAGGAAATAGCAACATCAACGCGGCTTGGGAGTTAACTGAAAAAGGACCCAAATAAATGACCCGAATAATGCAAGGCGGCCCGAGTCCCTGCGACGCTTATCATTGTAATTCCGTAATATGACTCTTCAATGACACATAAAACTTATGGTGCCGTAGTGCCAAATACTGTGTAGGGCATTGGCACCTGCCATGAACGTGCGATTTCGGCATAGAGCATGCTCATTGCGAGTGGTTGGTAATGCCACTCGAGGATTCTGCGGAGAGGTTTCTCGTGCCTAGACCCGGTCGTTGGAGTGGATCACGTTCTTGGATAGTGGATCGTTAGCTTGGGAAGTGGACCATGTTCTGGAATATCGGAACACGCGCCAAGTGCGCACTTCATGTTGGAGTGAGTCTTTCTAGGGCAGAGCTCCATGGGACTGTTCTAGACCGCGGTGAACTTCTTCTACTTTAGCTTGCAACGTCAATATACTCCGTCTCTAATATCCCGTCTAGATCTCGCCCGCAGCCTGTGGACCTAATCCGTGACAGCATCACAAAAATATATGTCATTTAACCCTTTAAGCTGTCATTCTACCTTTGATTATTGTAGTGCCAATTTTCACCATGAAAAAATCTAGCATCGTTTAGTTTAAATGTCTTTAGGGCGGTGAAAACTTTCATTAACGATGATCAGATCATTGTATTGGGTATCGTCACATACGCATATCTACATCTATGCACATCTACGCATATCTATGTACGCATGTCTACATCTCAATGATCTCATCGTCTCAGACTGTCTGAGATATAGCCTTAATTATCTCTTTAAGAACACCAGAATATCTCGCCTTTAATCAATCTACTTCTCGTTCTATCATTCTCATCTCACGTTCTGTCTTCCATCCCATTGTACCTTGTAATGGCTTGCAAAAGCTCAGCGGAATAGCTTCCTCTAATCTCTTTAATTGATCTCGAAATATTTGGCTCGGTTTTACTGAGGATGGATGCATTACAAGTCAAATATAGACATTGTAGTGAGGTATTTGAAACCAAGGGGAATTACCAGAGTCATTATCGTCAAAAGCATAAAAAAGAAGTCAAGACAGAGAGACGATTGAGTCAGGGCTAATTTGTGAGAGGAATAAACGCCAGAGACCGCCTTACAGCGCATGGGTCTGCCAAGGACCAAATAATTAGACAAGCTACAATACATACATACGCTCCCCAATTTACTACATCTGATAATGCGGAACATCTTTGACTATCCTGATGGAGGAGGACAGTGTTTCTACTCAGGCGATGGATTAGGTTGGACGTCCTTCAAGGTTTATCTGGGAGAAGCTACATTGTCTACAACAGTAGTTGGACCATCAGGTCAAACAACCTTCGTCCAACCCGGTCTAACGACTACGCCAACGTACGCCAACTCGACAAGTGGTTATACTCCAATTCTCCGTCACGCTGACATCCACAGGTTCGCCCAGTGGTCTTTCTGGGGGATTGATCGATGGAATGGTTGGACTTGCTCTTCTCGCGTTGAGTTGCATCGTCGCTCTCGGATTTTGGGTAATAAAGCTAAGAAAGTTTAAAAAGCGGTACGAATTTAGAAGCGGAAGGACTTGTTCCGTAAATTTAGAGTTTCCAGATGAAGCCTTACAGACTTATCAAATTTCCCAAGTTCGTAGTAGTCATCGGTAAGATTGTTCATGCTCATTAGAATATCTCTATCCCTTGCGCTAAGAATTTTCTATCTTTCAGTAAGTCGAGCTTTTCCGCGTCCTGTAACTTTCTACTCTTTCGATACAACTCTACTAAGCTATACATCGACAATGTTTTAGGGTGATCCAGTCCATTTATGATCTTCCTGAGCGAGAAAACATCACCGCAATAACTCTGTTGCTTTGTCAAATTGCCAAATTACTCGATAAGACGATCCGAGCTGTTCCAGGCTGCGAAGAGTCTCGGGTTCATGAGGACCCAGTTCACGAGTCAGCGATTCACAACATGGGATTCGCAAGGCGAGGTCTGATTAGTAACCTTCATGTATCGAATACGCGGCCAGTCGCTCGGCCAATGTACAATGGTCAAGAACATCGTTTCTTTCGAGCTCAGGGTCCGCAATATCGAGCAAGTATGCCAGGGTTATTTCTCTTTGTGTAACATTTCGACAAGCGAAACGTGAGATAAGATAGAAACGTAAAGACTTCAGTCGCGCGGATGTCGTCTACGGTCTCTATTAATGTGCTCCGTTCTACACATCAGCATATAGTGTTGTATCTTTTCTCCCTTATTGCTAAGTAGATGATACCATTGAACATATGTTCAATAAATCTGCCACAATGAATCCTGAGCTTTTTCTCCAAGACGAGTAGTAATCATCGCAATGTAGCTGAACGACCTAAGCATAAATCGAGGAAATCAGGGATCAGTTACCCGTCGAATTTCGGATGAAGGATCTCAGCGAGTTGCAGTGCTTACTCGTCATGCAGACCCAAAACCCACTGTCAACCTCGAATGATAGCTGACTTGGGCAAAGTTTGAGGTTAAAGAGTAGCCCAACGAACGCGACTGGGGTTCGCGACTCTTGCATCTCAGATCATCCGAAATACATCGAATATCCCGACTGATGCACTACATTCACACAGATATTGCAGAGATATAGTAACCTTTAGCTTGATTCTTTGTTACATTATTTATACATTCACCCCGAGCCACATTGCCCCTTTTATCTTCCATTCAATGTACTCGATGTCAGTATATGCCTGCTAATTAAACTCGCAAAACATTCATTCCGATCCAAAATCAAATAACTGTGTCCATTTACCACAGCAAGAATAACGCCTGCAATAGTCGGGGTAAAAATATAGACGTCCACAGTCGTGTGAAGGTTTTGGCCAACGTCCAAAAGCCAATGCAAAAACCGGTTTTCGCCAGCACTCCTTAGTGGTGACCCTTCTATTATATTGAGATTGAGAGCTTCATTGTCCCTTAGAGTCCAGAATATTCCGTAGCACCGAACTGTGCTTAATGTGAACAGAGCGACATGAAAGCAAACAAAATAGGACCATCGAGGATCTGTTTGATAGACCCAAACGCCTGGCATTGTGCTGGTACGCTCAGTAGTTCAATTGTTTCGACTGACTGGAAACCGGAACCGGAACTGTATGCCTCTAAAACTAATCTATTACGCCTCGGGCCCGGGAGACCCTAAGTCGACGAGACAAACAGAATTTCGGAATGAGAATTATATTCCTTTAATACCAAAAGAAGTGCTAAATATATAATTGTATATCCATCATGAGAATAGAAACTATTGCCGTAATACTCAGCCTCATAAGAGAGTGTGCCTCACAACCATTCTTAAAATACTTTATCACTGCCTTCTTCACAGCCGTTGGTGATCGAGATATTCCAATACAGAAAAGAACACAACAGACTTCTTGACTGCCTATATTATTGTAAGCACTTTGATACCAATGGAAGTACCTATGAAAGACAACCAACGACAAGTCACATCGGACTGCATAAACTTGGGTTCCCTTGCTCAAGCAAGTCCTGTGTAGTTTGTACTCTCTGCTTTTTGGCTCTGACATTTTGAAGCTGGGATTCATATTCCGTAACCATGCTTCTGTGATGGTTGAGTTCTCTTTCAATGTTCGTCTCTTTTTTATTGATCTCGTCGAGGCCAAATCCCAACCCCATTTTCATGCATATCGAACAAACACACCCCATATTAATGATCTGTATAAGACAGTAAACTTGGGCAATTTGACTTATAAGAACAAGGGTACAGTGTTTGCGCAAAACCTTTGCTTGCTGGCTGTGCCAGAAACGTGGCAAAAATTCATTGCTCACCCATTTTAGCCAATGATGGTAAACTTTCTTATTCCATATACTTTGAATAAGGTTCAATGTCCACGTCAGCCTTTTGCAATTGGTACGCACTATCTACATTATATGCGCATAGACAATGTCGACCATTGAAGATGTTGCGGTTCAGATTACATCAGCAAATCAATTACCCGATTTAGCAGCTGCCGACCAATCGGAGAGTTCCATTCAGGATAAAATCGCTCCACCACAAAATTCCGATAAATAAGCCACTTTAGCCGACCCTTTTGGCATCGTGACCCGTCACGTTGACCATCCCCACTCTGAGGTGCCCATATATAAATGACGGGGCCAAGCGTTCCTTAAAGAATGAAATCGTTCATACAGCCCGTCGCTCAAATTCGGAGTTCAGCGTGATCCATTCCTTTTCCCTTTTCCCTGTATATTTAACCCTTCTTAATGGTTCAGACTATTGAGCCAGGCCATGTCCTCCTGAATCTGACTGCTCCAAGTACGCCTTCTAATCAGCTGGTCACAACTGCCGAATCCAAACATGCTCCACTGCAAACGTCCAGCGAAGCCGACCTCGCTAGATCAGCCTTCCAGCGATCACTCATCTCCCGCTTCGCTCGCTCTTTTCGCCGTCGACTGGAACCTCCTCACGCTCATCCATCCAAGTCAGAAGCCTCTCCCTATGAGTCTGCCGCGAATGATACTTCGTTACTTGATCGAGACTTACAGGGTCGACATATGCAAATGATTGCCATCGGCGGGGCAATTGGAACAGGGTTATTTGTAGGCAGTGGATCTGCTCTCGCAACGGGAGGACCAGCAGCACTCATGATTGGGTTTGGACTTATCGGCGTTATGTTGTTTTGTGTGGTTCACGCACTTGGGGAACTCGCAGTCATGTTCCCAATCGCGGGTAATTCGGCTCAAGTTGACGTTGACGTTAGGGTCATTTTCGATCTACTCGACTCGGTTTATTGATCCAGCGTGGGGATTCGCTATGGGTTGGAATTATGCCCTGGGTTGGCTTATTGTTCTTCCTCTCGAACTCACTGCCGCTGGGATCACGGTAGGGTATTGGAATTCTGGTATCAATGTCGGCGTGTTCATTACTATTTTCCTCGTTCTTATTATCTGCATTAATATGTTTGGGGTGCGGGGATACGGCGAAGCCGAATTCGTATTCTCAGTGATCAAAATTATCGCTATTGTCGGATTCATTATTCTTGGTATTGTCATTGATTGCGGTGGCGCTCCAACTGGTGGGTACTTGGGTGCTACGACATGGCACAATCCAGGAGCGTTTGCCAACGGCTTCAAGGGTGTGTGTTCAGTTTTCGTTACTGCCGGCTTCGCATTCACTGGAACAGAGCTGGTGGGGCTAGCGGCGGCCGAATGCAAGGATCCTCGAGAAACCATCCCTCGCGCAACAAAGCAAGTTTTTTGGCGGATCACTCTCTTTTACCTAGTGTCTCTATTTCTAATTGGTCTTATCGTCCCATACACGAATCCTCAGTTATTGAACGCTAAATCTTCTGTCGACGTTAAAGCATCACCGTTTGTCATCGCAATTCAAAGCGCTGGAATTAATGTTCTCCCTTCGATTTTCAATGCGGTGATCCTAATTTCGGTCCTATCAGTCGGTAACTCGTCTACCTTCGGATCGACTCGCACCATCTGTGCACTTGCTGAAATTGGACAGGCGCCGAAGGTTTTTGCACATATTGACGAAAGAGGTCGTCCAACAGTCGCACTTCTCGTTGCCCTTGCACTCTCGGGTCTAGCATATATCAACATCGCCCCTCAAGTCGGCACGACCGTGTTTAATTGGCTTGTCTCTCTCTCCGGATTGAGTGCGTTCTTTACTTGGTAATCCCCCGTCGCGATCGTATTGATATAGGGGGTCTATTTGCTTCGCACACATCCGGTTTAGGAAGGCATGGCTTGCGCAGGGAAATCAGTTAGATGATATCCCATTTAAGGCCGCAGCTGGAGTCTATGGTTCATGGCTCGGGGTGTTCCTCAACATTCTCTGTTTGCTCTCTCAATTCTATATGTCGCTATTTCCGATCGGTGGATCTCCGAACGCCTCCACATTTTTCAGAGGCTATCTCGCCGCTCCGATCGTACTACTCCTGTTTCTGTTCTGGAAGGTATGCAAAAAGACACGGTTTGTGCGACCCAAAGAGGCAGATCTCATTAGTGGACGTCGCTTGATAAATCTACGGGCACTCCAAATTGAAGAGTTGGAGACGCGGTCGCATTGGAGTCCGATCAAGAGGTACATCCGGACTTATGCAACTGACGACAGGGTATATTACTGGCTCTGCTAAAAATGGATATTGTGCGGAAAATTAGATCCCGGAAAATGGAGTTTAAAAGTTTTGTAGCATTTGCCTTACGGGTTCTAGCCTCGCTTATGGGATCTTCCCATATCAGGAAACAGTCCCTGAACTATTCAGCTATTCCATTATTCTTAACGCAAATTGCTGTGGATAGAAGCAAACATTGTTAAAATAGACCAAATAGTTCTGAATTTGGAGGGAACCTGGCTATTGACTTTTGAAATAGTAGACCGGAATAGTGCTCATGCTTTTTGTCAGATGCTCTTTCTTGTCGACTATGCAGAAATATAACGAGTAAGTCATATTGTAAGCTTTTATCTCGTCAAAGTTGTTGCTTCAATAACGTCCTTTGCACGTTGCCAAAACTTTACACTTGGAAATACAATCATTTCTCTTAGTTATTTCCCTAGTTATTACCCTCCTTTCCACTTTCCGAGGAGGACAGTACTGCCGAATACGAGATCCAGACGATTAACGTATCCCTAGATTAAGATAGGCACGTACCTCCTTGGACGGGTTTGTTACATGCAAGCTTTGCGACCTATTGTTGGCTATTGGAGGATTATCGCGTAAAAGACATTATTATTTTATATGGCCAATTCAATGTAGCTATTTGAGTCGGCGAGCTCTCGCAAGACAGCGTGGCAGCGTGGCACGTCTGTTCGCTGTGGGACCTTAGCCGGCTAACGAGGTCGCCGGATGAAATCCGTGTGATCACAGACTATGTTTCGTCTGCCTTAGGGAAAACAATCGAGATTAATGCCTTACATTACCCAAATCCTGATCGATGTCTTCACGGCTTGTCGGTGGTATTAGTTGTCGCTCTCGTTTTGCCTAGTAAATTATGTTCCAAAGTCGTTCTTACGCAAGGGAAAGGATACAGAAGAATAAGACGACGTTTTGTTGGACATTAATTATAGCAGGTGGTCGGGTTGGTTTGAAAATAGATTGATGACTCAAAAACCGTTAATGTATGAAAGCCAGTACTATATTCAATGAACTTGAGCTCTTTGACGGAGACAATAATGACAGAGGTGGGGAAACCATGTGTATGCGTCCCTTCCATTTAACCTTCCCAAACTTGAATTCAGAAATGAAGTATAGCAATATGTTGGCTAATATAAATAAAGCGTTCATTCTTCCCATTCCTCTGCACGAATCATAATTTTCACAATTCGTGCATGTTCTCCATGGCCATGCATACGGATACAAACTACCAGTTGCTCCTTGCAAGCGGCCAACGCGAGTTCCATGACAGCTTTATGACAACTTTTGATCGTATGTTTTCCCGAATCAGACTTAATGATAAATCCTTCAAACTTGCCACAAGAATCAAAAAATACTTCGCAAACCCTTCCACAGATTTCGTTTTTCTTTGGCCTATGCGTCGATGGAGGCGCACCCAAAGGTGATGCTGGGATGTTGACTGGGTTACCTCCCAACCCACTCACCCTTGCAGCGATGTAATCGACATATCGTTCCAATACGGGGTACCATCGATTGATAGGCGACATTTGCTCAAGACGCCACCGAAAAATCGCAAGCGCATTCTCTTCGTCAGGCAGGATATCCGCGGCAGTACTCACAGGGACTTTGACTTGAAATGCACCAACGATATACCTCCAACTCAGAGTGTTGCCACTCGTCGTTGCAAGCGGGGTAATGCTTGCCATTTTAGCGACTCTGATTTGCGGGGGTGGAGGAGTGGGTTGAATCACAAAGCTCTTACTGGAGACTCGACGAACGATAATATTGAATTCCTGCCCTTTAACGACAGTGGAGGGAAGATCAATGGTGAAGAGGCCGGCAAAATTCGGTCCTGCGCTCGAGGGGATCGGGATGTAGGTGACACCAGGAGACTGAACCGTACACTCGATGGTGTGTGCATCTGACGTCGATAGAAGCTGTGTGGCGTAACGTTGACTTGCCAGTTGGATAACATCGGCAGCAGTGACTTGGGGCCAGTAAATGCTCGCGGTACTCCCGTTTGGAGTATTGCCCCATTCAATCATCAACTCGTCGAAGCTCGTGGAATCGACAAGAAGTGTAGTCGGGACTACATCAAACGTTTGTGGGATCGTGTGACTCGCAGGGGACCCGGGATTGTTGGACGTGGTGACCTGTAGATTTCGTTGGGCGAGTTTATCAGAATCACCGGTCGTTATACCGATAGGAATCGGGGCCCCGTCGAACGCAATCTGCGCCACGAGGCAGTGATGACCTGAGGGTAACTGACTCAGAATCGAGGATCCGTTGAAGAGGTTGGTTTGATCATAAATATTGAGGAAGCATCCGAAATAGGCCCATTGATAGTCCCCAGACTGGACAACGATCGTCTGATTATTGTAGCCGGTTCCCGTTGGGTTCACGTTCGTGGGGACAGCCGTTCCGAACTCTGGGTCACTCGGGCTGCTGAAATCTGGCACATTTGCCGTCGCAAAGAATGGGATCGTGTGCAATGTGGATGTCGGCAATGGCCAATCGGGCAAACCCGTGGTCGCATCGATCTGACTGGGATACGTTGACAGTTGATAGTCTGTATCCATCACTTGTGATGCCCACAACCGGAAAAATACTTTGACGTTTGTCGCTTTTTCGTTGACGGGTCCCCGCAAACGAACACGTGCAATTGCAAAATTGTAATTGGGATCGGTCAAAGTCCCCGGTGTTACTGATGAGTCCGCTGTGTACGCAGTTTGCGGAGAGGGTAGAACGCCATTTGTAAAAGGATCTCCATTGGGCCCGATCGGGTTCCCGAACTGTGTGTTCAAATAGGTGATCACACTTTGGCAGTACG
>Ga0335078_10011068_pt1 | contig 13371 bp, 8 predicted proteins | sample Lox_Sample_32_FD_206711 | JGI IMG/M metagenome (GOLD analysis project Ga0335078, IMG submission 206711) | Soil microbial communities from Loxahatchee National Wildlife Refuge, Florida, United States - Lox_Sample_3.2 | ecosystem: Environmental > Terrestrial > Soil > Wetlands | place: USA: Florida...
CTGAAACGCTACCTGGATGAGCGCGGCATCCGCACCCCCATCTTCGGCAACGTCTACGTGCTGCCGGCCAAGGCTTCGCAGAGGATGGCCAAGGGCGATCCGCCGGGATGCTGGGTGGCTCCGGAACTAGTCGAGCGCATCCAGGCGGAGACGCAGGCGTCCACGGATAAGGGCCTCGCTGCCCGGCTGGAGCGCGCGGCCCGCATGGTGGCGATCGTCCGCGGCCTCGGCTACGCCGGCGCGTATCTCGGCGGCGATCACCAGGCCGACCGCATTCGCTGGATCATCAAGCGCTCCGAAGAAATCGCGCCGCGTTGGGAAGAATTCGCCGAAGAGATCAGCTACGGCCGCAAGGACGGTTTCTACCTCTACGAAGAATCGCCCAAGCCCGCGCCTAAGAAGCGCGGCCTCTGGGTGCGTGTGGCCGATATCGCCGAACCCGCCAACTGGCCGAATGCTCTCCGCAAGATTCTGGTTCCCATTTCCAGTTGGATCGACAAGCGGCCGCGCCTGGCCGAGGCCGTCGAGAAAGCCGAGTTCGCTTTTAAGAAACCGGTCTTCGGCTGTCAGGCCTGCGGCAATTGCGTCTTGGGGCACATGGAATACGTCTGCCCCATGACCTGTCCCAAGAACCTGCGCAACGGCCCCTGCGGCGGCCCTTATCAAGGCATGTGCGAAGTGCTTCCCGACCAGCCCTGCATCTGGGTGAAGGTCTACGAGCGCGCCAAGGCAGCCGATCGTGTCGACGAGTTGCGAGTCTATATTCCGCCGCGCAACCGCTCGCTGCAAGGGAGCAGCTCCTATCTCAATTACTTACTGAAGCGGGATAGCCGCCCCGGAAACTCGGAGCCGCTCGTTCAGATTACCGCCGCGCCGGCCGTGCCCAAAGCGCCGGAAGAGGAGCGAGTCAAAGCGGCCACGTGAGTCTTTATCCTGCATTCCCGAAAATTCTATGACAGCCACACCGCGCAAGCTTACGAATATTCAGAAGAATGTCCCTAGTGACATCGAAATCGCCCAGTCCGTCGCGCCCTTGCCCATAGACCGCATCGCCGCGGAAGCCGGCATTCTGCCCGAAGAATTGGAATTCTACGGCAAGACCAAAGCGAAGGTGCACCTTTCCATTCGCGACCGGCTCAAGAGCGTGCCCAACGGCAAATACATAGTGGTGACCGCCATCACGCCCACCCCTCTGGGCGAGGGCAAGACGACCACCACCGTTGGCCTGAGCCAGGCGCTCGGCGCGCATCTCGGCAAGAAGGTGTTCACCTGCATTCGCCAGCCCAGTCAGGGACCGACGTTCGGCATCAAGGGCGGAGCGGCCGGCGGCGGCTATAGCCAGATCATTCCCATGGAGGAGTTCAACCTCCATCTGACCGGCGACATCCACGCCATCACCGCCGCCAACAACCTGCTGGCTGCCGCCATCGACACGCGCATCTTCCACGAACAGACCACGCCCAAAGACGACGCGCTGTTCGACCGCCTGTGTCCCGCCAAGAAAGATGGCAGCCGCCAATTCACGCCGGTGATGCTGCGCCGCCTGAAGAACCTGGGGATTGACAAGACCGACCCCAATTCCCTGACCACCGAAGAGCGCAGCCGCTTTGCGCGCCTGAATATCGATCCGGACAGCATCACCTGGCGGCGCGTGATGGACACTAACGACCGCATGCTGCGCCAGATCACAATCGGCCAGGGCGCGGAAGAAAAAGGAATCACGCGGTCGACCGGCTTCGATATGGCCGTGGCCAGCGAGATCATGGCGATCCTGGCGCTGGCAACCGACCTCAGCGACATGCGCGAGCGCCTGGGCCGCATGGTGATTGGCACCAATCGCGAAGGCACCCCGATTACCGCCGACGACCTCGGTGTGGGCGGCGCCTTGACGGTACTCATGAAGGACGCCCTCCTGCCCAACCTCATGCAGACCATCGAAGGTACGCCCGCGTTCGTGCACGCCGGTCCCTTCGCCAACATCGCGCACGGCAATTCCTCGATCGTGGCCGACCAGATCGCGCTCAAACTCGTGGGGAAAGACGGCTACGTCCTCACCGAAGCCGGCTTCGGCGCCGACATGGGAATGGAGAAGTTTTTCAACATTAAGTGCCGCTATAGCGGGCTGACGCCGCACTGCGTGGTGCTGGTGGCCACAATCCGCGCGCTGAAGATGCACGGCGGCGGGCCTACCGTGGTGGCTGGCCGGCCGCTCTCGCACGAGTACACCAATGAAAATCTCGAGTTGCTCAGCAATGGCTGCAGCAATTTGGTGCGCATGATTCAAAACGCCAAGCACTACGGCGTCTCAGTGGTGGTAGCGATCAATCGCTTCAGCCACGACACACAAGCCGAGATCGACCTGGTGCACAAAGTCGCCGTGGCTGCGGGTGCGGAAGACGCCGTGATGAGCAATCACTGGGCGGAAGGCGGCCTGGGTGCCGTGAACCTGGCCAAAGCCGTGGTGGCCGCTTGCGAAAAACCAACCAATTTCCGCTTCCTCTATCCGCTCGAGATGAGCATCAAGGAAAAGATCGAAGCCATCGTCACCGGGATGTACGGTGGCGCCGGCGTCGAATTCTCGCCGGAGGCCGAGAAGAAGATCGCGCTCTACACGCGCAACGGGTTCGACCGCTTGCCCATCTGCATGGCGAAGACGCATCTGAGCCTGAGTCACGACCCCAGCCTCAAAGGGGCGCCGGTGGGATTCATCGTCCCCGTGCGCGACATCCGCGCGAGCGTGGGTGCGGGCTTCCTGTATCCGCTGCTCGGCACCATGAGCACGATGCCCGGTTTGCCGACCAGGCCCGGATATTACGATATCGACCTGGACGTGGCCACCGGCCGCGTGTTGGGGTTATCGTAAGGAACCATTAAACTGCGTGGGGCCAGGCCTTCCGGCCTGCCGCCGGGCTTCTGCCCGGCGTACCGCCGGGCTTCCGCCCGGCGTCGCGCGGTCACGGTGGCTCCGGAGCCGGGCAGAAGCCCGGCGGCGGCCCGGAAGGGCCGGCCGGCCCCACGAGCTGTATCCCCGCCACTCCTAAATTTTTAGTTGACAGCCTGTCTGCCTCCGCGTATACTCCTAATCATTTAGGAGACACGATGTCCCGAAAGAAGCGTTCCGAGCCGTCCCTCACGCCCCTCGAACTGGAGATCATGAACGTCCTGTGGGAAGCTGGTCCCGCCAACGTCCAGGCAGTGCAGGCCCGTCTGAAGGGCCGCGAACTCGCTTACACCACCGTGCAGACCATGCTGAACGTGCTGCACCGCAAAGGCAGGGTAAAGCGCCAATTGAAGGAGCGCGCCTACATTTACCGGCCCGTGTTGAGCAGGCAACGAGCCGCCGCCCAGGCTGTCGGCGACATGCTCGACCGTTTCTTCGGGGGCTCCGCCGATTCTCTCGTGCTGAACCTGGTCGAGACCCGCCACCTGACACTCGAGAAGCTGGCGCAGATTCAAGAGCTGCTGGAGCGCCAGGAGGAGAAATCTCATGGAAACGATTAGCCGCTACCTGCTCACCTTCTTGTTGAACGCGCTGTGGCAGGTTCCGCTCGTCACGGCCGTGGCGGCGCTTGCCAGCCGCTTCCTGCGGCAGGCTCCCGCGCGGCATGCCCACGCCGTGTGGGTAGCGGCTCTGGCGGTCGCAGCGATGCTGCCGCTCGTCAGCGCGCGAACCAGCGACTCGTCCCCCACTCCGAAATTCACCGCCGATCTCACCGTGCCAGGTGCTGTGGCGGCGAAACCGCCGTCCCTGGGCGTGGCCGTACCGGCCCTGCGGGTTCCCCAGCTTCGTACCGTCTCGCTGCCTGTCTTGGCCGCCGCCGCGCTGGTGTGGGCCTATCTTCTCTTTGTTCTGTTCCGTTTGCTTCGCCTGGCATGGCGATCCGTAAGCACCGTTCGCATCCGCCGATCCGCGTACGCGGCGCCCCTAACGGAACGGCTCCAAGCCGTGCGCGACCGGTGCCACCGCGCCTTCGGTGGCCGCGCTGTGAAGCTACTCTGCTCTTCGCAGATTTCCGGCCCCGTCACCGCCGGAAGCGCCATCCTCGTTCCGGAATCGCTGCTCGGCGAAACCTCGGAAGAACTCCTCACCACCGCTATCGGCCACGAGATGGCGCACGTCGCTCGCCACGATTTCACCTGGAACCTGTTTGCCGAACTGTTGTACCTGCCGGTCAGTTTTCACCCCGCCGCCTGGCTGCTCCATCGCGGCATCGAGCGCACGCGCGAGATGGCTTGCGATGAACTGGTCACCCAGCGGCTGTTGGATGCCGGCGCCTACGCACGCTCCCTTTTGACGATCGCCCGCAGCATGACGGCATTGCCCCGCGCGGGTTACTCTCTCGGTGTGTTTGACGGCGACATTCTGGAAGAGCGCATCCGCCAACTGGCGCGGCGGCCCGCAGCCAATCCCCCGCGGGCCCGTCTTCTGCTGGCAAGCGGATTGGCGGCGCTGGCGATCTGTGCCGTTGTGGCATCGAGCCTCGCGCTCACCGCGCGCGCGCAGGGCGCCGTGGACAGCCTGATCAACCAAGGCCTGGCTGCCCAACAGCGCGGCGATTATCCCGCCGCTGCCCGCGAGTTCGCCGCGGCCGTCCAACTCGATTCGGCGAACCTGAAGGTCAAGCTCCTGCTGGCGAACGCCCTTCTTTCGCAGTACGTTCCCGAACCGCACGCCGCCACCAACCCCTTGGTAACCGGCGCTCAGAAGCAGTTTCTGGACGTGCTCGCGCGCGACCCGCGCAATCCCGCAGCCCTCCAGGGCATGTTGAGCCTGTACGTGAACACCAGGCAGTATGCCGAAGCGCTCGAATGGGCGCGCAAAGCCATCGCGGCCGATGCCAACGATAAGTTCGCTTATTACACCGCGGGCTTCGTCGATTGGCAGATCAGCTTCCCCGTCTATGCCAGCGCCCGGCAAGAGGCCGGCATGCGGCCGGACGACCCTGGCGTCATCCCCAATATCACCTTGCGCCAAAGCACACGCGCCGTGGTGATGCCTCTCGTGGAAGACGGCCTGCGCATGCTCCAAACCGCGCTTCAGCTCGACCCCGATTACGCCGACGCCATGGCCTACATGAACCTCCTCTATCGCATCGAGTCCGGCCTGGTCGATACCGACGCCGAGTCCGCCGACCTCGTCCGGCAGGGTGACGAGTGGGTGGTGAAGGCCCTCCAATCCAAGCGCAAGGTTGCCTCGAACGCAATCCTCCCCGGCGCCCTGCCACCGCCTCCGCCTCCCCCGCTGCCACCGCCCGCCGTGCAGGGCACCGCTCTCCCGAAGCTGGTCAAGCAGACGCCCCTCCTCATACCTCCGCAGCTCACGCAATCCGGGGTCAAAGATGTGCAGTTGAGCGTGGTCGTCGCCAAGGATGGCACGGTCAAGGACGTCACGCTCCTCAACGGAGATCCCGAGCTGGCGGGCCCCATCGTCGAATCCGTCCGTCAATGGGAATATGAACCGACGATGATCAACGGGCAGCCGGCGGAGGTCACCACCTCCCTCGTCCTGAAGATCGGTAGGCCGCCGCAATAGACGGTAATAGCCTTCCCATTCGAAGCGCCGTTTCCGAGCCGCGCGCGTAAGCAAGCGGGCGTTAGGCTGCGTCCGCGCACGCTCGCAGCCGAAGCGCTTTCTGCTACTGTTCCTTAGGAGGAGCAATGCAGAAGCGCAAACTGGGAAAAAGCGGCCTGGAGGTGTCGGCCCTCGGACTCGGCTGCATGGGGATGAGCTTTTCGTACGGCCCGCCCAAAGACAAGCAGGAGATGACCGCTGTTCTTCGTGCCGCCGTGGAGCGCGGCATCACATTCTTCGACACCGCCGAGGTCTACGGCCCGTTCTTGAACGAAGAGCTCGTGGGGGAAGCCCTGGCTCCTTTCCGCAAGCAGTTGGTCATCGCCACGAAATTCGGATTCGACATCAGCCCTGGTTCCGATCCCCGCGGCATGACGGGTCCGCCCGGGCTGAACAGCCGGCCGGAGCACATTAAGCAAGCCGCCGAAGGCTCGCTAAAGCGGCTCCAGATCGATGTCATCGATCTCCTGTACCAACATCGCGTGGACCCGAACGTGCCCATCGAAGACGTCGCCGGCGCGGTGAAGGACCTGATTCGCCAGGGCAAGGTCAAACACTTCGGCCTGTCCGAAGCGGGAGTGAAAACCATCCGCCGCGCGCACGCTGTTCAGCCGCTTACTGCGCTCCAGAGCGAATACTCGCTGTGGACGCGGGCTCCCGAGAAGGAAGTGATCCCCACGCTCGAGGAACTCGGCATCGGTTTGGTCCCGTACAGCCCTTTGGGCAAAGGCTACCTCACGGGCAAAATTGACGAGACCGCGAAATTCGATAGCTCCGATTTCCGCAGCAGCCTGCCGCGCTTTACGCCGGAGGCCCTCAAGGCCAATCAGGCGCTGATCCATCTGCTCACCAGCATCGGCGAACGGAAGAAGGCGACACCGGCCCAGATCGCTCTGGCTTGGCTGCTGGCGCAGAAGCCGTGGATGGTTCCGATCCCCGGCACCACCAAGCTCCATCGCCTGGATGAAAACCTTGGAGCACTCTCCGTCGAACTCACTCCCGGCGATCTCAGCGACATCGATACGGCCGCCTCCCAAATCACCGTGCAAGGCGCCCGGTATCCCGAGCGGCTGGAGCAAATGACCGGCCGGTAAAAAGGATACCTCATGGACATCAAACGAATCGGTTCCCAGCCCTCCGCCAAAGGCTCGGCGGAATATTTCAGGGGTACCGTACGGATTGATCCGCTGTTCCAGGCGGCGGCGCCAGCGCGCGCCTTCGGCGCCAGCGTCACCTTTGAGCCCGGAGCCCGCACCGCATGGCACACCCACCCGTTGGGCCAAACGTTGATCGTGACAGCCGGTTGCGGCCGGGTGCAGCGCTGGAGCGGCCCGATCGAAGAGATCCGGCCCGGGGATGTCGTCTGGATTCCGCCCGGCGAGAAGCACTGGCATGGGGCCGCGCCCGCCACCGCCATGACCCACCTCGCCATTCAGGAGCAGTTGGACGGCAAAATGGTGGACTGGATGGAGCAGGTCAGCGACGAACAGTACGCGGTTTGACTAGGGCCGTTCCGCGAAGCTGCGCACCACCACGCGGATGGCTTCTTCCCCGTGCAGGTGCGTGGCAAAATTCCGAAGCTTTTCGAGTAAGCCGGCCGTGACTTCCTGGCCGCGGGCAACAAACAGCGTCCCTCGCTCGGTCTTCAGATCTTGCGCGAATATCATGCCGGGGCGCAGGCCGCTCAACGGCAACTCCCGCACGTCGGCGCGCTGGCAGCCCTTGTGGATTTCGGCCAGGGCTTCGAGAATCACGGGATCGTACCAACCGGCGCGTCCCCGCAGCGTGTCAAAGACGAGGGACATGGAAATACCCTCGCTTTCGAGCATGTCAAAGTCGAGGGCCACTTTGAGGGCGCGCGCGCCCCACGGGATCGCCTCGCCGGCAATGTGGTCGCAGGGAACGCCAGTTCCGTCAAAATTCTTCTCCTGGTACCGCAGGATTTCCAGCACCGGCTCCAGCCGCGGGATATTCCCCAAAACCTCTTCCGCCACAAAGGGAAGCCGCCGCACCGCCTCCTCTTCCTCCGCGCTCAACGCCTCCCGGCCGTAGACCTTCTCCAGCGTCATGGGCGAAAGCGTCACGCAACCGATCTGCGATAACATGGCCGCGACTTCGATGTGCCAGCTCACGGAAATCCCTAAGAAGGAAATCAGCTCGCTGACCACCTGCCGCAGCCGGTTGGCACGTCCGAAGGCCACCGGGTTCGCCAGGCCCAGAACATCGGTGAGCGCCTGGATGCTGCCGCGCAGCGTGTGCTCCAGCAACACTCGTTCCGCGGTGAGAAGCTGGTGCTGTTCCACCGCGCTTTTCAGCAGTAAGGCCAACGGTACACGCGAGCAGGGTTTGGTAACAAAGCGGAAGATTTCCCCTTCGTTAACCGCCGCGATCGCGCGCTCCAGATCCGGCTGGCCGGTGAACAGCACGCGCACCGTATCGGGCGCCACTTTCCGTGCCCTTCGCAGCAGACTCACGCCATCCATCTCGGGCATCCGGAGATCGGAGACGATGACCGCATAGGCGCCGCTGTGCCGTAACATTTCGAGAGCCGCCGCGCCGCTCGCCGCCGTGCTCACTTCGAAATGTTCCGAACGCAGGGTACGCACCAGCGCGGCCAGCAATTCGGGTTCATCATCCACAAACAGGACGCGTGGTTTTGCGCATTCTGCCATGGCTACGCTCCCGATCCGTTGGGGAGCTGTCCGGCCAACTTGCGCGAGACCGGGACGTGGTCCGCCAGCCCCCGCGCCGCCACGTATTCCAGATTCCAAAGGTCGCGGGCAGCGTCTGCACCGTCCGTCAATTCGTGCGCCAGCGCATCGGCAATATGAGTGATGGCCAGAACGTCCAATCCCTGCTCACCCGGATTGGTGGTCACCGGATGGTGATGCCGCGAGACCGCCTCCACAACGACACCGGGCAGGCCCCACAACGCCAGCAGGTACGCTCCAATTTCCGCATGGCTGGTTCCGGTCAGTTCCTCCTCGACAGCGTGCAGGGGACGGCGTTCTTTTCGGGATCTTTCCAGGACATGTTCGAACTGTTCCGGCAGGCGGACCGCCAACACCAGTTTCCCGGCATCGTGCAACAACGCCGCCACCACGGAAGCGGAAGCAACCTTTTGGGGGGCGGGGAGCAGGCGCGCAATATTGGCCGCCTCCCGGGAATGTTTCTGAAATTCCTCGAACGAGAACCCGGCGATGCGCCGCCGCGGCTCGAAGGTCCGGAAAATCTCGGCCGAGAGTGCCAGTTGCGTCAGAACATCGAACCCGATGTGGTTCACGGCGGCGGCCACGGTCGTGACCTCCCGCAGTCGGCCAAAGAAAGCGGAGTTGACCAGTTGCAGCACTTTAGCCGTGATGCCCACATCCCGCTCGATGATTTTGGCGACTTGATCGACGCTGATGTTGGCCTCGCGCAGCGCTTCCAGCAGCGCTCCGCAAGTGCCGGGAGGCGACGGCAAGCTCCCGACCGCTCCCACTACTCGCCGCACCGGTTCATTGGTCAAAATCGAGCTGAGGTTGCAGGCGCGCTCGATGGCGTCGCGAAGCCTTCCGGAATCGCACGGCTTCGCCAGGTATTGATGCGCCACGGGGACCGCCCGCATGGCGGCTTCCAATTCGCAGTAGCCGGAGAGCACCATGCGGATCACGCCGGGAAAGCGCCGTTTGACCTGCTCCAGGAGGGCGGCGCCGTCCATTTCCGGCATGCGCATGTCGGTCACGAGCAAGTCGAACGGGCGGGCTTCCAGCAGAGCCAGCGCTTCCACTCCGCTGCTGGCGAACGCCATGTCCCATTGCTTGCGCTGGCTGCGCAGCATCCGCTCGAGGCCTTCCAGGACTTTCACTTCATCATCAACGAACAGGATCCGCTTCATGGACTCGGGTCTGCCCCTCACGTTCTTATCGGCTCGGGAGCGTTTCTGAAGAGCAAACCGGACCCGCTTCGAGTCGCGGCTCAGCCTTAGCCCACGACCAATGGGGAGTGTCCTCATGGCCCTGCGGGCCACCAACAGCGATGAAGGCGTTCGTGGGGCAGGCCTTCCGGCTTTCCAGCCGGCGCGCCGAGCGGAAGCTCGGCGGCGGCCCGGAAGGGCCGACCCCACGAACGCGTTTTCAATGGAGCGGTCAAGGGCCTGGCAGGAGTGCCGATATGAGATACGACATCGGGTTTCTTGAAATGCGCCGAGCCGTTACAACCAGGGACAGCACGCATCTCTACGTCATCGCCGCTCTGGGTATGGCGGTGTCCGCGGGCGCCTTCGGCTTGATTCGGCACCTCGAGTTCCTGCGCACCGAGGCGCAGTTTCATCAACTCGCGGACCAGCGGCTGGAAGCCGTACGCGCGGAAATCGCCGGTGCCCTGGATATCGTGAGCCTGCTGGACGGCAATTTCGAAGCGTTCCACCCTCGCACCATCAGCCGCAAAGAATTCTCCGTGCTGGCCGCGCACGAATTGGCGAACCATCCGTATATCCAGGCCCTGGAGTGGATTCCTCGCGTGGACCACCCGAAGCGGCGGGAATACGAGCGCCTGGCCCAGGCCGACGGTTTCCCCACATTCGGCTTCACCGAAAGCGGTGCGCACGGAAGGATGCAGGCCGAGGGCAGACGGGAGGAGTACTTCCCCGTCTTCTACGTCGAGCCGCTCGCCGGCAATGTGCAAGCTTTGGGTTACGACCTGGCTTCCAACCCGGTCCGCCTGGCGGCATTAACTGAGGCCATGGACAAAGATCGCGTCGTGGCGACGGCGCGCATCACGCTCGTCCAGGAAAAGGGCGATCAGTACGGAATCCTGGCCTTTTCTCCGGTCTATCATGGCTCGCCAAAGACCGTTGCGGAGCGGCGCAGCGCCCTCAAAGGATTCGCTTTGGGCGTGCTGCGCATCAGCGATCTCATTTCCCGCGTGGATTCGCAAGCCGAACTGCGCGAGCCCTCCAAGCTGGTCAATATTCACGTGTTCGACATCAGTGCTCCGAAAGCCCAACGCCAGCTTTATCCCAAGACTTCCGTAGCCACGTTGGAAGAGCTGCGCGGAGAATTCCATGTGGAACACAAGATTCCCGTGGGAGGCCGGACGTGGCTCCTGTTGGCCTCCCCGGCCGCCGGGGCTTCCCCTCCCAGTTCCAACATTGGCTCCCGCGTGGTGCTCCTTTCCGGTCTGCTATTGACCAGTTTGTGCATCCTTTACTTTGCGGCGAAGACGCGGCAATCAGAGGAGATGGCCCGATACACTCTGGCTCTCGAGACCTCCAAGAAGAAGCTGGAGGAGCGTACCAGGGAACTGGCGGAGCAGGGCCGGCTGGCCACCTTGACCGCGAATATCGGCGTCGCGCTCACCCAAAGCGGCCAACTGCGGGACACCCTGCAGCAGTGCGCGGAGCTGATTGTGCGCTATCTGGATGCGGCGTTCGTCCGCATCTGGGTCCTGAGTGAGAGTGACAACGTCCTCGAATTGGAAGCCAGCGCCGGGATGTATACCCATCTCGATGGAGTTCATGCCCGCATCCCTGTGGGCAGCTTCAAGATCGGGCAGATCGCGCAACGCCGTATGCCGCTGCTGACCAACTCCGTGATCGGCGACGCGTATTTCACCGACCAGGATTGGGCGCGCCGCGAAGGCATGGCCGCCTTCGCCGGGTATCCGCTGATCGTGGGGGATCGCCTGATGGGAGTTGTGGCATTGTTCGCGCGGAAAGCGCTCGCCGATAAAATCGTCCGGTCGCTCGGCGCCGTGGCCGATGAGATCGCCCTGGGCATCGATCGCAAACGCAACGAGCAGGCGCTGGCCTCCTCGGAGAAGCGTTTTCGGATCGCCGCCGAAAACGGCAGCGACGTGATTCTGGAACAGGACCTGCGCACGGGAGTCAATCATGTTCTCGGCCGCACCGAACGCATGCTCGACTCACCGGAAGAGTTTCCTTTGTCCTTTCGTGACTTTCAGCGCATGCTCCATGCGGATGATCGCGACCGGGTGGTGGCCGCTATCCGTCATCACCTCGAGACCAATGAACCGTACCGCGAGGAGTTTCGTGTGCTCGATAAGAAAGGCGCCATCCGATATTGGTCCGCGCGGGGGACGGCTCTCCGAGACCCCGCCGGCGCTCCGCACAAGCTCATTGTGGTCACCAGCGATATCACGGGGCGCAAACAAGCCGAAGCCGCTCTGTCCCGCTTGGCTGCCATCGTGGAATCCTCGGCGACCGCCATCATCAGCCTGCAGTTGGATGGCACGATCCTCACATGGAACGCGGGTGCCGAGAGGATTTACGGGTATGTCGCGGCGGAAGTCTGCGGCCGCAATGTATCGCTCTTTTACCCGCCCGGACGCGAGCAGGAGATACCGGAGGTTCTCGGCCGGGTTGCCGAAGGAAAGACCGTCGATCACCTGGAAACGCTGCGGATCCGTAAAGACGGAACGTTGATTAACCTTCTGCTCACCGTCTCTCCCTTTCGAGATGCCTCCGGTAAGATTATCGGCGCTACCAGCGTCGGCTGGGACATCACCGAACGCAAGCTTCTGGAACGTCAACTCTTGCAGGCGCAAAAGCTGGAGTCCATCGGGCAATTGGCGGCCGGGATTGCCCACGAGATCAACACGCCGATCCAGTATGTCGGCGACAACATTCGGTTCTTACGCGAGGGTTTCGATGCCCGGTCGGCCCTATTCACCGCCTATGAGCGGTTGCGCCGCGCGGCAGAAGCGGCGCAGCCGATGGCCGAACCTTTGGCGGCGTTGGCGCAGGCGATTGAGGACGCCGACCTGGATTACTTGAACGAAGAGATCCCCAAGGCCATGGAACAGTCGCTCGATGGCGTAGAGCGCGTGGCCACGATTGTGCGAGCCATGAAGGAATTCGCCCATCCCGGACGCACGGAGAAAGGAGCGGCGGATCTCAACCAGGCGCTCTCCAATACTTTGATCGTCGCCCGCAATGAGCTGAAGTACGTGGCCGACGTAGAGACCGATTTCGGCGAACTGCCCCCGGTCGTCTGTCACTTGGCCGAAATGAACCAGGTTTTCCTTAACATTCTGGTGAACTCTGCGCAGGCCATCGCAGAAGTGATGAAGACCACCGAAAAGAAAGGCCGGATCGTCGTTCGTACCAGGCACGCCGGAAATTCGGTGGTCATCGAAATCGGCGATACCGGCTCCGGGATCCCGGCGGACATTGAGGCGAAAGTGTTCGATCCGTTCTTCACCACCAAACCGGTGGGCCAGGGAACCGGCCAGGGGCTGGCCATCGCCCGCTCCATTGTCGTGGAGAAGCACGGAGGAAGCTTGACGTTCGAGCCAAACGCTCCGCACGGCACCACCTTCCTCATTTCCTTGCCCATCGACGTGGCATAGCAGGCATTGCAATATTCCCGCTTCCGTCCTAATCTCAGGAATCATGCCTAATTCCCGACGGCAGTTCTTCAGCCTGGCGGCAGCCGGGTTGCTTACCGGCGCTCTGCGTTCCCAGGATGGCGGCCCGCGGAATATGATCGTCCGCTCGATCAATCCGCAGGATTTCGAAATGCCGCTCGAAGGTTTTCAATCCTTTTTGACGCCCGTAGATCAGTTCTTCGTGCGCACACACGTCTATGCGCCGCAGGTCGAAGTCGGAAGTTGGAAACTCCAGGTGTCCGGTGAAGTGGCCAATCCGCTTACGTTGACCATGGACGAATTGAAGAAGCTGCCGCGCGTCGAGTTAATCGGTGTTTTGGAATGTGCCGGCAACGGCCGCAGCTTTTACGAACCCACGGTCCCCGGCGCCCAGTGGCGTTATGGCGCGGTCGGCAATGCGCGGTGGGCCG
>Ga0335078_10011069_pt1 | contig 13371 bp, 9 predicted proteins | sample Lox_Sample_32_FD_206711 | JGI IMG/M metagenome (GOLD analysis project Ga0335078, IMG submission 206711) | Soil microbial communities from Loxahatchee National Wildlife Refuge, Florida, United States - Lox_Sample_3.2 | ecosystem: Environmental > Terrestrial > Soil > Wetlands | place: USA: Florida...
TAATCAATACCCCCAGCCCATGCAGAGCGCCCCAAATCACAAACGTCCAGGCCGCTCCATGCCAGATGCCCGAGATGAAGAACGTGATAAACAGATTCCGATACGTGTTGAAGCTTCCGTGCCGGTTGCCCCCCAGCGGGATGTACACGTAATCCCGGAACCAACTGGAAAGGCTGATGTGCCAGCGCGACCAGAACTCGCCCAGACCGGTCGAGAGGTAGGGATTATTGAAGTTCAGGATCAGGTTGAAGCCCATCAGCTTCGCGACGCCGCGGGCCATGTCGGTGTAGCCGCTGAAGTCGAAAAATATCTGCCAGCCGAACGCAACTGTTGACAGAATGAGCGCCGGCGCGCCAAACGCCTTCGGATTGTCGTACACCCGCTCTACGTAGAAGGAAAGATAATTGGCCAGCGCCAGTTTCTTGAAGAGGCCGACGAGGAAGAGCGAGGCGCCATCCGTGAAGTTCTGCATCCGGACCTCCGGGAACTTATAGAACTGCGGCAGCAGATGCCGCGCGCGCTCAATCGGGCCAGCCATCAGTTGTGGAAAGAAGCACACGAACGTCGCAAAACGGAGGAAGTTGCGCTCCCGATGCACGTTGCCCAGATAGAAGTCAATCGTGTAACTCAGCGACTGGAAGGTGAAGAAGGAGATGCCGACCGGGAGGAGATATTGAAAACCGAGCGGCATGAGTGCGGAGGGGTCCGGCAGATGCAAGGGGACATGGATCCAAGCAAGGATGCCGTTCAGGTTCTCCGCAACGAACCGCGCATACTTGAAGAACAGGAGCAGTGCGAGGTTGTTGACGAGGCTAATCACTAGCCAGATCTTTCGGCTGCTGTAAAGCGCGCCCAATCCCATCAGCAGCACAATCAAGCCGAAGCCCGCCATCGTGGGCCGTAGCGTCTTGGGCCCGAAAGCCGCCATGAGGACAATACTGATGGTGGCAACCACGGAGCCGACAAAGGCAAACTTCAAGACCCGGTCATCGAACCTCAAGCCCGTCAACCGGGCCATCACATCCACCTTCTGACCGCCCTTTGGGCAGTGATCCATCAGCGCGACAAGGCAAAAGTCGAGCAGGGTGGAATACATGACCAGGAACAGGTAGTAGGGATTCCACCAGCCGTAGAAGAAATAAGACGCCACAGTCAGCCACGGCAGCCACAGCCTGGTCTTCCGCAACGCAAAGAACACTGGCAACACGACCAGCAGGAAGACGAAGAAGGGCCAGGTGTGGAAAAGCATGTGGGCGCGCTTAACTGTAACCGTGCCACGGCGAACCACAGATGGACACAGCGCGGCACAGCCGCAACCGAGACCAGACGTCATCTCTAACGCAGAGACGCAGAGACCGCAGAGCTTCGCAGAGAATTGATAAGAACTCTGCGTTCCTCTGCGGCCTCTGCGTCTCTGCGTTGAATGGCCTGCCAGATTCTTCTCGGGCTGCGCAGACTTTTAGACATAGTAGTACAGATGAACACAGATACCGAGGGCTAAACCCCGGTTGTGCGTCGCCTTGCGTTGCACCACTCTCGGGTGAGCGGATTCTCGCCCATGAAAAGCGCTGTTTTGAACAGACCTTATCTGTGTTCATCTGTGTCCATCTGTGGTTGCCTTGGATTATCACCGCTTGGCCAGAATGCTGTGGCTACTTGGCGGTCTTCGATCCTTGCAGCTCCTTCAGCTCCCCGGGCGTGGCCCGGCGCACACAGCGGAAGCCGCAATAGTCCGTGGAAAAGCACGCGTCGGTGTCGCCGGTCCTTTCCCCTCGGCGGGCCGTCGCCCGGCATTGGTCCGCGCTAAACTTCCAGCTTCCACCGCGGATCACGCGCTTTACGTCCTTTCCCGGATTCGCCGGCCCCGGAGGATCTACCGTCGGACTTTCCTTATAGTAGCCGGGGCTGTAAACATCCTCACACCACTCGGAGACGTTGCCGTAAAGATCGCAAATCCCGAACCCGTTTGGCTTCTTCTGACCGGTCGGATGCGTCTTCTGCTCCGCGTTCTCGATAAACCAGGCGTATTGCCGAAGCTTGTCAGTACTCCCAAAGTCATAGGGGCCTTCACTCCCCGCGCGGCAGGCATATTCCCATTCCGCCTCGGTCGGCAAGCGGTAGCCGTTGGCTGAATAATCGCAATCCCAGTCCGGAGTCTTAGTGTTATAGCAGGGTTTCAACCCCTCAAGCATCGAGCGCTCGTCACAGTATCGCTTGGCATCGCGCCAGCGCACGCGCTCCACCGGCTTTTGGGGGTTGTCCTGCCAGTGCGACGGATCAGGCAACTGAGCCTTTGTGAACATCTCGTGCGTTACCTCCAGCTTGTCCATGAGAAAGGGACTCAGCTTGACCTTATGCGCCGGCCTTTCGTCGGGATTGCCACGATCGTCGCCCATCATGAACTCGCCCCCAGGCAGATAGACCATCTCGACCCCGGACTTGGTGGTGATCACAAGCGGCCCGGCGTCCCCAGCTTTGGCATTCTCACCCGCGCCCGGTGGCGCGCTTTCATTCTTGGCGTTGGAGCCGGACTTCTCGCAAGAAGTGAAAAGCCCCACCACCGCTACCAGCGCAAGGAAACGTATGCTGCTCATTGTGCTGCTGAAAACTGAATGTTGGGAGCTGATGCAGTATTACCTTTATCCTTCTAACGGCGCGGTCGGAACCAGGCCGGCTCCTTATTGCTGAATCCGTTGGTTGTAAGCATGCAGAAGTCAGCGTCGGTGGCTTTCTCCAAGTGCAGCTCTCCCGACCGGTCGCCCCTGACCGCACAGATATTCCATCCCGGGGCATAAACGCCATGAATTTCCGCGGCCGCCTGGTGAGTGCCTGGCTTGCTCGGGTCACCCTCGCCATCGGGTCCGCGGCTGAAGGCCAGGAACTGGCTGTCAGGCGACCAATCCACATGATAAATCTTATTCTGCTCATCCTTAATGCGCACCGCCCAGTCGCCGACCGCAGGTTGGTCCGCCTCGAGATCAATGGGCGCGGTCGCTAATTCGTGGTCGCCCGCGCCCCAGGCCACTTGTTTGCCGTCCGGGCTGAAACAGGGCCGGCAGCCGGGAATCTTCAGATTGATAATCTTGTTCCCGTGCGCCTCGATGAGCACGATGGCATGGTCAAAGCCCATGCCGGCATGCACGGTCGCCACGATCCATTTGCCGTTGGCAGCCCAGCTTGGGTTGTAGAGGTGGTGCAGGTTGGTGGTGTTGACGTGGGCCTCGATCTTGCCGCTGGCCAAATCGTAGAAGCTCATTCCCTTGGTGGAGAAATCAATCACGTCGAACTTGGGAAACTCCTGGGGCAGGAAGCCAATAATTTTGCCATCCGGGCTCCAGAACGGCTCCCGCGCATACTCCGCCACCTTCTTTCGGTTCTTGCCGTCAATGTCCATCACATAAACGCTGCGGACCGTATCCCGGCCCTCGCCCACGTCGGACACGAAACACATCTTCGTGCCATCCGGCGAGATCTGCGGGTAATGCTCCTGCTCCTTCGGCGTCTGTGTCAGGTTCACCGGGTTCGAGCCGTCTGCGTTCATCACGTATAGGTCCGAGTTGTCATTCACGTAGCTTTCGTAAGCGATCTTGAATGGCAGGGCCTTCAGTTGTTCACGCAACGGCGTCTGGGCGCTCGCTGTCTCAAGATACCCGGCGAAGGGGATGAGCAGGACCACAACGAAAAGCGACCATGACCTCGGGCTGGAATAGAGTTTCATAGAATTATAAGGAGCCAAACATCTGCATGTCTCAAAAGATTCTAGCCATTTCGATCTTTCGCCGCCAGCAGTATTCTCGCCCGTAGTGGTTTGGGAAGCTCATTTCGAGTAAGCTCTGATCTGACGCAAATCAACCCGTTAGGGGATACCGGTTGACTCAGCGTTTGGCCCGGAGCGCCAGCGTGGCAGGCCGCAATCCATCGGAGGCGGCCTTCAATTGAATGGCGCCTGGTTTTTCGCCGCTGCCGACGAGGACCAGGCACTTCCCGTTGAATGCCCGGCGGAAGCTGGCTTTGTCGGGATCGTGATCGCTCGGGTTGCCGTTCCCCACGCCAGCGACATAGCCAGCGCCTTGAACAGAAAAGGTAACCCTGTTATCGGCCGTGGGCACCACCCGCCCTTTGGCATCCACTACATCCACCTCGACCAGGGCCAGGTCCTCGCCGTCAGCAGTGATTACCGGGCGGTCGGCTTTGAGCCGCAGCGCGGTCGGCGCGCCTGTGGTCTCGACGAGGTCTGTGGCGGCGATGCTGCCTCCGTTATAGCCTTTGGCTGAGAGCGACCCGGGGACGTAATTCACCGACCATTCGAGGTGGCTGTTTCGGGGCATGGTCTTGGTTCCAAGGCTCTGGCCATTGCAAAACAGCTCCACACGCTCGCAGTTGCTGAACACGATGACTTTGATTTCCCGTCCTTCCCTGCCCGGCCAATTCCAATGCGGCATGACATGCACGACCGGGTTGGTCTTCCACCATGACAAGTAATAGTAGTAGTTGTCCTTGGGAAACCCGCACATGTCCATAATACCGAAATGGCTGTTGATGCAGGGCCACTGGTAAGGGGTGGGCTCGCCTTTGTAATCGAACCCGGTCCAGACGAAACTGCCGGCGACAAATGCACGTTCCGCCACCGGAATCCATGAGCCGTCCGTCATGTTATAGGAAGTCACAAACGTCCTCTCCTTGTTGTCGGCATACTCTCCGCGCGTGGTTAACGTGCTGGCCGTCTCACTCCCAAACATGGGCTTGGTGGAATGGCGCTGGTGGATGGCGTCGTAGCGATCGGGGTAGTAATTCACGCCAACCAGGTCCTCGACCTGGCCGAAGTTGACCGGCTCCAGCCATCCGCCATTCATGGCGCTGGTAACCGGACGCGTCGGGTCGTAGCGGCGCGTCACCTCTATCATGGCCGAGAAGAGGCGCGTTCCCTCGGCTGAGCCCTGGCGGCCCTCTTCGTTGCACATGGACCACATGATCACGCTCGGGTGATTGCGGTCGCGCTGGACGAGGGAGGCCACTTCTTCGAGGATGGAGGACGAATCACCCAGGTGGCGGTTTTCGTCCATCACCAACATGCCCAGCTTGTCACACGCATCGAGCAATTCCGGCGTTGGCGGGTTATGGGACATGCGCCAGGCATTGGCGCCCATATCCTTAAGCAGGTTCACCCGCCGATACTCAAGTGTGTCGGGCACGGCGACGCCCACCCCGGCGAAATCCTGGTGATTGCAGGTGCCCTGGATTTTCACCGGCTTGCCGTTAAGGAAAAAGCCCTTCTCGACGTCAAAACGAATGGTGCGAATGCCGAATGCGGTTTCAGTCTCGTCCACGGTTCTGCTGCCGCGTTTGATCAGGTTTACCAGGCTGTACAAGTGTGGCGTCTCCAGGGACCACAGGCGCGGCTGAGCCACCGTCATACGATTGGTCACGCTCAGGCGCTCCCCCGCGGCGATGCTGGCAGGCGATGACGCGATGGCCACCACCGAGCCCTTTTCATCCAGCACCTGCGTCATTAGCGTCACCGCGGCCTCGGACGCTGAGTCGTTGGCGATGATTGAGGCGACGGACACCTCGGCCGGTGACGGCTGCGCAGCCGGCTCGGGCAGTTGGGTGGTGATAAAGGTGCCCCAAGGCGCGAGGTGGACCGGTTCGGCAACGTTCAGCCAGACGTGGCGGTAAATGCCGCCGCCCTCATACCACCACCCTTCAAAGCTGCTGGGGTCCACGTAAACCACCAGCACGTTGTTGCCGCCGTAGTTGGCGGACGGCGTGATGTCGTAGCGGTAGCTGGTATAACCGCTGAGGTGGCGGCCCAGGAAATGGCCGTTCAACCACACCATGCTGTTGCGGTAGGTGCCGTCAAAGTCAATCCAGAGACTCTTGCCCTTGTCCGTGGAAGGGAGGCTAAAGACCTTGCGATACCAACCGTGCGTCGGGATGAGCGAGCCGTGGTTGGCATCACCTCTGGGATCGAAAGCGCCTTCGACCACAAAATCATGAGGCAGATGAACGCTGGTCCAGGCGCTGTCATCATAAGCCGCCGCTGCGGGCGCCGGCGGCGCATATAACTCCTGGGTGCGAAACAGCACTGGTCCCATGATACCCCCTCCGCCACCCGTGTTTTCGACCAGAACCGCCAGGACATTCGGGCCGCCCGCCTTCCACGCCGGCTTCAGATCAACTTCGAAGGGGTCGTTCCAGCCCTCATGCATGGCAAGCTTCTTTCCATTCAAATAGACCGTGGCATTGTCGTCCACCCCTTCGAAATAGAGCACCGCCGCGTCCTTTTGATTGTCCGGCAAATTGGCTCGGAACCAGGCAAAACCCGGGGCGCCGCCAAAAACATCCCGGCCAATGACTGCATCCTTCCAGTCCGTGATATCCAGCGCGGGATCGGTCATCTTCTCCGCATCCACGCCGGCTGTCTTGTCGGCAATCCAACGCCAGTGTTCCACCCGCGGACCTTGCGGGGTCATAGTGGCGCCGGGCAGGTCGCCGCGGTGAAAACGCCAGCCGGCATCCATCAAAACGCGCTGACGGACTGGCTTGCCCGCCGCCGGGAGGCAGACGAACGAGATGAATAAGACGCCAAGGGCGCACAACCGACAGAGAGTCCTTCTTTCCATAAGTGTGTTCACTTTCCAAAGCGCTCCAGCGCCCAGTTCCGGAAGACGCCCTGCGCCTTCGCTCCTTCGCCGGGGAAACCCGCGTGCTGCACCATCCAGATGAGGACGAGTCCCTTACGGGTGCGGACTTCCATGTTCGTCGCGAAAGCTCCGCCGTGCCCGAACCAATCGGGACCAACCGCCAGCCCGAAGCCATAACTCTCGGGCACCGACGGCGGCGTTTGCCGCTTCGTGAGTTCCTTGAAGGCGGCTTCGCTCAAGTAACGCCGGCCATTCAGCTCGCCGCCATTGAGCAGCATTCGGCAGAAAAGTGCGGTGTCCTGAGCCGTGGAAAACAGCCCGCCCGCAGGCATCGGGAATCGGTGGACCCTATCGGTGAGCGGGTAGATAAGCTGGTCTATCCGAATCTCGACAAGGTTGGATTTCGCGTCATCAGGGCGGTAGGACTTCGCGATGCGCCGCGCCTGTTCTTCGGTCGGCCAAAAGGTCGTGTCCTTCATTCCGAGCGGGTCGAAGAGCCGCCGCTGCATGAAGTCCTCGTATTTCATCCCGCTCACCACTTCGAGGATGCGCGCGGCGGTGTTGATGCCGGCGTTGGAGTATTGGTAATGGGTGCCCGGCTCGGTCTGCAGCGGCGTCATCGCGTAGCTGCGCACCGCCGCGGCCAGCGGCAGGCCGTCGAGGGTTGGCTCTTCGAGGGCGGACTTGAACGGCAGGCCGCTCATGTGACTGAGCACTTCGCGAATGGTAATGGGATGCGTCGGCTTGCGGAGCAGCGTGTGGTCATTGTCCTTCTCCGCTACGACCATCTGGCCCCGGAACTCCGGCAGATACTTCTCCACCGGGTCATCGAGCGCGATCTTGCCCTCGTCCACGAGCATCATCACGGCGGTCGCGGTCATGGCTTTGGACTGCGAGGCAATCCAGAACAGCGCGTCCGTCTGTATTGCCTGCTTGCCTGCGATGTCGGCATATCCAACGGCTTCGACCGACAGCACCTTGTCTTTGTCAGCGACGAGCGCGACCGCGCCGGCGAGTTCGTGTTTGTCCACGAACGGCTGCAGTGCGGCGGCAGCGGAAGCCGGCGCTTGAGCGAAAACCGGGACGGACAGCGCGAGTCCGGCGAATGACGCGAGCAACATGACATTCTTCATGGCCGGATATTAGCAGAATCAAACGCTCGGGGAAAAGCCATTGTGATGGGAATACTTGCAGCGACAGAGCGCTGTGGTCAGTACCACCCGCCGCCCGCCGCCCAAATCCGAATTCCGAAGGCCGAGACCCGAAAGAAGGCCGAATACCGAAGGCCGAATACCGAAGGCCCAAGCCACGCTCGAGCATTTCGGGCTTCGGGTTTCGGCCTTCTTTCGGGTCTCGGCCTTCGGGCTTCGGGTTTGAACCTGCGCGCTCATGGGTTGGCGGCACTGTCCTGATACGCCCGCAGCCACAGTGGCAATCCTAAACCGCTTGCCGGTCTTCTTGATTTGGGCTAGCTTGCGCTCGATATGGAAGAGAACGCACCGCCGCCATCCAATACACTGCCGCCCGGCGCGCCGCCACCGCCATCGCCACCGCCGCTGACGCCCCCACCGATCATTGTACCGCCGTCCACGACGCCGCCACGACGACGGGGTCGAGGCTGGATGATCGCGGCCCTGGTGCTGCTGGTCTTGCTGGGAATCAGCGTGCTCGCCAACCTGAGCCACTTCCTTGGCGGCTTGGTTCCCATGAAGGTCGCCCTTTCCAATACCGTCGGCCCGCGGCTCGAAGAAGTCACTACCGAGGACCACGGCGCGTCCAGCAAGATCGCCGTCGTCGAGGTTTCCGGGTTGATCACCGACCGGGCGCTGGACCAGGGCGGCTACAACATGGTGGATGTGATCAAGGCGCAGTTGAAGCGCGCGGAAGAGGACGAGAAGGTCAAGGCGGTGATCCTCAAAGTGGATTCCCCGGGCGGCGAAGTGCTGGCCTCGGATGAAATCAGCCGGGCGATTGCCGACTTCCAGACGAAGCCGCCCGGCAAGCCGGTGGTCTGCTCGATGGGGGGCCTGGCCGCGTCCGGCGGCTACTACGTCTCGGCGCCCTGTCGCTGGATTGTGGCGAATGATCTGACGATCACCGGCAGCATTGGCGTGATCATGAGCACTTGGAATTACCGCGGCCTGATGGACAAGGTCGGGGTGCTGCCCGAGACGTTCAAGAGCGGAAAGTACAAGGACATGCTGAGCGGCTCGCGCGAGCCGAGCAGCATTACGCCGGAAGAACGTGAGATGGTGCAGTCGCTGATTGACCAGACTTACGGCAAGTTCAAGAGCGTCGTGGCGGCCGGCCGCAAGCTGGCGCAGGAGAAGAACAAAGGCAAGGGGCGCGCGTTGAGCGAGGATTGGACGGACTACGCCGACGGACGCATCCTCTCGGGCACCGAGGCTTACAAGCTGGGATTTGTGGATGAGCTGGGCACCTTCGATGACGCCGTCAAGCGGGCGAAGATGATCGCCGGCATCCCCAGGGCCAACGTCATCGAATACCAGCAGCGCTTTGACATCTCCGACCTGTTCCGGCTGTTTGGCAGGAGCGACAGCAAGGTCGTCAAAGTGGACCTCGGCATGGATGTCCCCAAGCTCCAGGCTGGTCGTTGCTACTTCCTCTCACCCACGTTCCTGCACTAAGGGTGAAAGGGGTCACGGTCATCGCGCACCCGCTGGTGCAGCATAATCTCACCCGGCTGCGCGACCGCGAGACCGGCGCGCAGGAGTTCCGCCGGGTGCTCAGCGAAGTCGCCGCCTTGATGCTGTATGAGGCCACGCGCTCCTTTGCCGTCGCGCCCACCTCGGTCCGGACCCCCCTGGCCACTGCTCGCGGCTGCCGGCTCCGGCGCGAAGTGGTGCTGGTGCCGGTCCTGCGCGCCGGGCTCGGCATGCTGGATTCGATTCTGCAGCTCATTCCGCATGCACGCGTCGGATTCATCGGACTAAAGCGGGAAGAAACCACTCTGCGGGCCACTTCGTATCACAAGAGTCTGCCGCCGGACCTGGCCCCGTTCGAGGTCATCCTGATTGACCCGATGCTGGCCACCGGGGGCAGCGCGGTGGCCGCGATGGATTTGCTGGCCGAGCTGGGAGCCAAGCATGTGCGGATGGTGAACCTGGTCGCGGCGCCGGAAGGCATTCGCCGCGTCCACGCGCGCTATCCAAAGCTGCCTATCTTTACCGCTGCGGTTGACTGGAAGCTGAACGAGAAGGGATACATCCTTCCGGGCCTGGGCGATGCCGGCGACCGGCTCTTCGGGTTGTAAGATAACGCGTTCCGACCGAACGGTTCGAGGCTCTCGGCTTGGTTAATCCGTGCAGCAGGGAGGATTCAAGCGGTGAAGCGGAGGTAGGGTCGGCTGCTCAGTCAGGGCTGCAGCAAGCTCTTGAGCTCGATGCGACCGGGATGGCTTCCGATCTCACTTTCGGAAACCAACCCGGCAGGGTTGGCAGCCGGTAGCCGGTGGTCGGCCAGGGGGAAAGGGGCCGACCACCGGGAAAACGCGGACAAGACCTCCCGCACCCAGAAGGGGTGCCAGAACTGCTGCCAGCCTGTTTTTGAGCTTACGCGGGTAGTGGCTGATTTTACATACAAACGAGCGGTTCTGGCATCCCTTCAGGATGCAAGGATCTCTTGCCCGCGTGTCCGGGGGTCGTTTCCCCTGCGGCCCCGAAACGACCCCCGGCTACCCGCTCCCAACCCTGCCGGGTTGGACTGATCAGCCGAAACCCATGGGAAGACCTCACGCAAAGCCGCGCCGGCATGCATTAGTCCGAGCTTGATGCGGCCCTGGCTGCTCAATTAATCTCGCAATCTCTTGCTTGACATCAGGCAGTCCTGGGCCTACAACGGGCGCGTAGAGTCACATGGAACAACAACTAACCCACTAGTCAACAATCAAGAACCATATAAGGAACACCATGATTACTAAACAGAAGCACGCAGGCAGCCGCCGGGCCATCGCGCTGGCCGCTATGTTCGCATGGGTGGGTTCGGGCCTGGTCTTAGCGCAAACCGCGGCCCCGCCTCCCGCGCCCAATACTAATCACTGGGAAACAACGGCAGCCGCTTCGCTCACGCTGACCCGGGGCAACAGCGATACGTTCCTGGGGACCCTGAGCCTGGACACCAAGCGGGTCTGGGCAAAGAGCGAATTGGACCTCGGCACTTCGGGCGGTTATGGCGAAAGCAAGGTCAACGGCGTCAATACCAAGAATACGGAGTTCGTACAGGGCTATGGGCAATTCAACCGCTTGTTCACCGACCGGTTCTACGGCGCCCTGCGCTTGGACGGCCAGTACGATGGCATCGCCGGCATCGAGTACCGCTTCAAGGTGAGCCCCATGGCGGGTTATTACCTGATCAAGAACGACAAGATGACGCTGGCGGCGGAAGGGGGCCCATCGTTGATCCTGGAACACCTGGCCGGCCAGGAGTCGGATTCGTATTGGGCGGCGCGTTTGGCGGAGCGGTTTGAGTACAAGTTGACCACCACCACGAGGGTCTGGGAGTCACTCGAATACCTGCCCAAGGTAGATGATTGGGCTCGGAATTACCTGGCCAACTTCGAGGCCGGCATTGCAACCGCCATCAACAAGCACTGGAGCCTCCAGGTGGTGTTTCAGGACCAGTACGCGAACGAACCGGCGCCCGACCGGCTGAAGAACGACATTCGCTTGCTTGCCGGCACGGCTTACAAGTTCTGAGCTACCGCAGTCCGAAGGATTTGGCGGACGCGAGAATCTTTGTTGACAAGCCGCCTTCAAGCTCGCGAGGATGCGCCCATGCGCATTCCGGTGACACAGATGAGCAATGAAGTGCTGCTGCGGCAGTTGCTGGACGCCATCCCGTCTTACGTTTTCCTGGTGGATCGGGATGTGACCATTCTGGATTACAACGCGGCCGCCGGCGCATTCGTGGGAGTTGGACCGCGCCGCATTCTTCGCCATCGCGGGGGCGACGTTTTCCACTGCCTGCATTCGCGGGATGTGACCGGCGGGTGCGGCCATAGCCCGTTCTGCAAGAGCTGCCCCGTTCGAGGAGCGGTCAATGAGGCCTTTGCCGGCAAGAAATGCGTTCGGCGGCAAGTCCGCATGGAACTGTGCTCCGGGCGCAGAGTCAAAGAACTGCACGTCTTGCTGACCGCCACGCCCTTTGAGTACCAGGGCCACGAGCGGGTGGTGCTGGTTCTGGAGGACCTTGGCGGCATTACCGCGCTGCAGCGGCTGATGCCCATTTCCTCGAACTGAAGGGATCGCCCGCCGTTCGTCCAGTCCGCGCGCTATTGGCGGACGCCAAGAACGCCGCGTCAATGGCGGGTTTGGGAAACGCACTTGCGGGCAGCGGTCCGAGAGTGAACAATACACTGCATGAGTTTAACCCAAACCACTCATGGGCCGGCAAGGCCAGACGCCTCGCGCCACAATGCTCTGAACCTACTCCGAGAAAGCCGTGGCGGCAGCAGGGCGGCCTTTGTTCTGTCCATGCTCGTCGCGGGCATCGCGGCCCTGGCGACAGGGACGACTCGACTCCAGGCAGCGACGATTCCCATCCCCAACGGGTCGTTTGAATCACCGGTCGTGCCGCCGGTCTCGCCCTACGCCGCTCCGGATATGGATGACTGGGAGAAATCACCCCAGCCGGCCTGGTATGACCCAGCCCAGAATTATAATACCCCATGGGAGGATCTCATGGGAACGTTCTACAACGTGCCCTACCCCGGCACCTACATTGACAACTGTGACGGCATGCAGGCAGCCTTCCTCTTCGCCGTGCCCGATGCCGCGCTGTTCCAGGATTACGACTCCGTCTATGGAACCAACACGGCCCCCAGCCATGCCTTCAATGCCGTGTTCAAAGTCAACTGCGCCTACCGCCTCACTGTCGGTGTCATCGGCGGCGTGTACGGCAGCCCGCCGCTGTACGAGGGCGCCACGCTACAGCTTAGCCTGTATTACCGCGACACCGCCAGCAACATGGTGACGGTGGCCGCCGCCACCGTGACCAACACCGCTCAGTTGTTCCCCACCAACACACACTTCGTGGACTTCTCCGTCTATGTTCCCGGCGTCCGAACCAACGACGCCTGGGCGGGCCAGCACATCGGCATCCAAATTGCCTCAACGGTCGGTTTCGACCTCGCCAGCGGGTACTGGGACCTGGATAACGTGCGGCTGATCGAAACCCCCCTGCCGGCTTTGAGCAATCCGCAAGCGATGAACGGCCAATGGGGCTTGACGCTGCAAAGCCAGCCGGGCCTCAGCTTCGAGATACTGGCCACCACGAATCTGGCGTTGCCCGTCTCAAACTGGACGACCCTCGGCACGCTAACCAACGTCACGGGCACCGCTCCCTTCCTCGATCCGGCCGCCAACCTCACTCACCGCTTTTATCGGGCGCGGCAGTTGCCATAGGCGAGCCCTTGGACGATTGTGTCGCGATGAATGCCTTCACGCCACGCAGCCATACGGGCGATGACTGGACGTCGCGTCTGATGCGGCGTTGGCGTGTGGTGCGTGCGTCCTGTTCTCCCTCACGCCATCCCTCTCCCTTGGGGAGAGTGAGACCCTTCGGCAGTTCGTTGGCAATTCGAGACCGGTTGGAATGCTCGAATCGCGGCCAATGCGGTCCCCTCTCCCCGAGGGTGAGGGTGGGGGGGAACAGGAAATCCTCAGGTCTCCAAGGCCCCACGTTTGCCGGAACCGCCAGTCCGGCCAGG
>Ga0335078_10011070_pt1 | contig 13371 bp, 9 predicted proteins | sample Lox_Sample_32_FD_206711 | JGI IMG/M metagenome (GOLD analysis project Ga0335078, IMG submission 206711) | Soil microbial communities from Loxahatchee National Wildlife Refuge, Florida, United States - Lox_Sample_3.2 | ecosystem: Environmental > Terrestrial > Soil > Wetlands | place: USA: Florida...
GCAGATGGCGCACGAGCGCGCGCGTGTCCAATTCCGAAATCACCGGGATGCCGTGCCGGTCCAGAAACTGGCGGGCCTCCTCCTGCGAGCGCCAGTTGCTCGTGACGCTCGAAAACTCGCGCACCGCCAGTCCTTCGATGTAAGGGCGCGCCGATTCGTTGTCCGCGGCGTTGGTTCCGTAATTCCCAATCTGCGGGTTGGTCAGAATGACGATCTGCCCGGCATACGATGGATCGGTGAAAATCTCCTGGTAGCCGGTGATGGCGGTATTGAAAACGACTTCGCCGGACCGCTCGGCAGGTGCGCCAAAACTCCTGCCCTCGAAGACCGTGCCGTCTTCCAGGGCGAGGATGGCGGATGGCAACTCGATTGTCCTCCTGGGGATTGAATCAAGCCTATTTTAGCAGGGGCGGGGTGGGCGCGCCAGAATGATCGTGTGGCGACTGCGGCCCGCATCACTTCGGCGGACTTCCGCGCGCGGCCGGACGAATTCGACGAACGCGGCAACCGGATCAAAAGAAAAGCTCAACGGCGGAGAAATCGTCCCTGGGCAAGGCGGCACACCTGCGCCTCTTCGAAGAGGTCCGGCCGATCAACGGCGCACCGGACATCGCCATTGAAGCCGTCTCGCCCACAGAGACCGCCAGCGGCTTCAGCAGATGTGCGAGCCCTTCCCAGGTTCGCGAGGTGACCGGCGAACAAGAACCGGAATAGCCGCGTCTTCACAGTTTGAGCCGCAGGTAGATCGCACCCGGGGTCGGTTCCGGCGCGTAAGGCTCGATCCGTTCGAAACCTAACTGGTCATACATGTCGAGCGCCCTGCGCATGGCCGGCATGGTATCGCCAAGCATCTCCCGATAGCCGGCCGCGCGTGCTTCGCCGATCACCCATTGGAGCAGCGCCAATCCTATACCGCGGCCTCGAAACGCAGGCCGGACGTAGAGCCGTTTGGCTTCCGCGCGCGCGGCGTCCAGGCGCCGCAAGGCCACGCAACCGGCGGGCTGGCCGCCGGCCAGGGCCAGCGCTAACCTGCCGCCGGGCGGTGCGTAGTAGCCGGGTAGTCCCACGGCCTCCGCTGCGAAATTCTGAAAGCACGGGGTGAAGCCGAACGACTGCCAATACTCTTCAAACAGCGCGCCGACCCGCGCGAGCTGTTCCGCCGTCTCTACAGGGACAATCTCCATTTCGGATCATCCGTCGCACAGCACCCCTGCCGCAAGCGCGCTCGTCCGGGGTGGAGAAGTGCGCGGTCCATGCCACGCTGAAACGTTGCCGTTCACGATTCCCGCGGCCGCAGCCACACATGATAGACCGCCGCGCCCGCCCCGATCGTCGCCAGCGCCGTGATGGATGCCGCAGGCTGCCAGACGATGCCATAACCGATCATGCAGGCGCCTACCAGGATGTAAGACAGCGGGATCGCCGGAAAGCAAAAGCTCACCGGCCGCAAGGTCTGCCATCCAGGCCGCCGCCGGAAAATGAACAGCGAAGCCACCGACATCACCGTGAAAAACGTCAGGCTGAATCCGATGTAGTAGACCAGTTGCGGGAAGGGTGTCAGCGTCATCAGCATGGCGCAAAGGCCCTGGCTCAGAATCGCAACCACGGGCGTGTGCCATCCCGGATGCACGATGGCGGCAGTTTTAAAGAACGCCTTGTTCTTGGCCATGGCGTAGTAAACGCGCGGACCGATGGTCACCTCCGCGTTCACCGTAGCCATGAGCGAGAGCGCCATCAGCGCCGAAAAGGTGCCCGCCACCTGCGGCCCGAACAGGTTGGCGGCGGCCAGCGAGCCGACGGCCAGCACGCCTTTCATGGATTCGAGCGGCGTGGAGTAAATGAAGATCAGGTTCAGGCCGATGAATAGCGCGGTCACCAGCGCCGTGCCGGCCGCCAGCGCGGCGGGCAGCGTCCGCTCCGGCCGCTTCAATTCCTCGGCGACATAAGTGGCCGCATTCCAGCCGCTGTACGCCACCATCACCCAGAGCAGGCTGATTACAAACTGCGCCGGCAACGTGGTGGGCGCGGTGCGCACGGCCGGTTGCGAAAAGTGTTCCCAGCTTCCCGAGCCGCTCAGAAACCCCAACCCGATAAAGCCGATGATGACCGCCAGTTTGGTCGCCGTGAGCACGTTCTGCACACGGGCGGTGCGCCGGACTCCCAGGCAGTTCAGAATCGTAAAGCACAGGATCAGCAGGCAGGCCACCGCCTGTCCCCCGCCCAGCCGTATCGAAAAAGGTCCGGAGCCGAATACGTACGGGGCGCGCGCCTGTTGCAACGAGGGAAAGAAATATCCCAGGTAGTCCGAGAAGGCCAGCGACGCCGCGGCGATGGGCGCCGAGAATCCGGCAAAAAAGGAAATCCAGCCGGTCATGAAACCCCACGCCGGGCCGAACGCGCGTGTCAGGTAGACATATTCGCCGCCCGAACTGGGAAAATTGATGCCGAGTTCGGAATAGCTCAGCGCACCCGCCAGGGCGAACAGAGCGCCCACCAGCCAGACCGCCAGGATCAGCGGAGCGCTGCCGAGGTCCCGCGCCATGAATCCCGTGGTGGCAAAGATCCCCATCCCCACCATGTTGGAGACCACCAGGGCGGTGGCGCTGACGAATCCGAGCTGCCGGAGGAGTCCCGCCTTACCCTGGAGCTGGATGACCATGACCGTTATGGCCATTGTAAGTCAGTTGCCGTACTGCGGAGCGTGAACGGGATTCTCAGGGGGCGACTGGAAGAGCGTTCTGGCGAGCTAGACAGCGGGATAGAGGCGGCGATTTGACGATCCGTTCACGCTCCAAAATCTATAGTGATTGGCCTTCGAGAATCGTTTCATGCGCCGCGCATTTTGGCCGCGGTCCCGCCGGGCTGCGGGCAGCGTCCGGCGGAGCTCGTAGTTGGCCTGGCGCAGGCTATGCCGCTCCAGCGCATAGCATCCCCACAGGATGGCTACCAGTACGGCTATGGCCGTCAGCCCTTCCTTGGAGATTTTCGCAATCGTCATAGCTGAAATTCTTCTGCTACCCGATAGTACGGAGAAATTGCCGCGGCGGTTGTTCGGGGCTTGTAAAACTCCCGTAAAAAGGAGGCCGTCAGGCAGTGGTCTCCCCGGTTCAATGCGCAATCGGGCCGGGCGCCTCCCGCCAGCGTACGCCGGTTTCCGCCTTGTGCGGCAGGTCCAGCGTCAGAATACCTCCAGCATCGCTGGACGCCTCCGCCATCTCTTCGTCGTCCACTTCGATCAGGTAATGCCGGCGCGGCTTGAGACCCACCACGAATACCGCCTCGTCCCCTTCCACGGCGACTTTCAACTTTTGCGTGTAAGCGCCAAACAGAACCACGGCCCGGGTGAGCTGCAAAGGCGCCGCGGCCCGGCGCGGGTCGATCTCGGTCACCTGGCCGTCCTCGAACAACTGCAGTTCCCCCTCGAAGCATCCCAGCCACGATGCGGACTCTTCCCAATTGGACCGCACGAAGAGCCGCCCGAAGATCTCGTCGTGCAGCACCAGGGGCGCCTGGTGGAAGCTGAGTCCCGGCTGGTAGGGATTCGCCCACAAAAACTCATAGGGAATGCCAAACGTGCCGCGCAGCAGGAAATTGTCGTTCATCAGCCAGCCCTGCAGGATCTGGGAACCGGGCGCATTGCTGTCGTAAGCCACCATGCTGAACTCGGCGGCGCGGGAAAGGGCTGCGCGCCGCAGGTCCGGTTCGCTGGTGGCGTGCAGCGTGGCGGGGATGCGATACTCGTTTTCGCCCGCCGGATAGGTGGCGGGGTAGTAGCTCAGAATCTGCACCATCGCCAGATCGCTGAAGAACCGCGGCGCGCCATCGCGCAGATCCTCGTTGAAGTTGTCGCGGACCACGTGGAGGATTTCCATCAGGGCGTAGCTGTCGTAGCGCGGCAGCGGCTGCCGGCCGTTGCTCAGGCCGGGTGCGATTTGGCTTCCCCACCACTCCCGGAACTGTGTGAATTCGCTTTCCGGGAGCGCGGGCAGGTGTCCCGCCAAGGCCACCGCGGCGAGCAGACGCGAGCGAACCGCCCCCATGGACGAATCGCGGCGCGTTTGCTGGATCGTCCGCGCGAGTTTCGCCGCCAGGGCTTTGGATTGCGCCGCGCTGAGAACGTCCTGGCACCAGTCGAAGACCAGCGCGAGCTGGCGGAGATCGGCGCCGGCGCCCAAAGCCCAGGCCGCCGCCCGCTGACCGGCGGCGGAATCGCCCGACACCCGGTAGTACAAAGCCTCCGCGAACCCCGGCTCGGGCATGGGCGCTTTGCCGGCCATCAGAAGATGAAACTGGTTCCAGCGCAGAGACTCCCGCTCGCGCTCGCGGCGCAGCAGCTTGAGACGACGGGCGGTCAGCAAAAGGCGGGGATGCGGCGCGTCCACGGCCAGACTGGCCTCCTGGCCCGCCGCGCCCGCCGGCGCCGCTGCCACGGCCAGCCACACGGCGCATACCCGTAGAAGCTTCATCCCTCCCGATTGTGTCATAGCGACACAGCCCCCGCCCAACCGGCCACGGCGCGCTCCTCTGTGCGCGCGGCAACGTTCCGCAATTTCAGCAGGATAGAAAATATTGACACTTGGTTATCCGGTTGCTATTTTCGGTGATGAATTGGCGAAGTAACCTGTTAACCTGCCCTCTGCTGCAACAGGCAGGCGGAAGAGGAGTGAGCGCAACAAGACAGCGTGCTTGCGGGAGCCGGTGTTTGTAACAGCATTTGGGCTCGCTATTCTTCCCTTGTTGGTTGCATCAGAGGGGTTTTTTTTGAAGGCAGCGGTTTTCTTACGATCTCCCCGAGGGTCTGTGGTTGCGGTAGTCATCTGGCGTTCCTGGCAAGGAGCATTGGACGCGGACTTTGCCAGGGATTGCGGTAAAAACGGCAGATCCAGATGATCCGCCGCCCGATCCCAGCCCAACATGGGCGCGCCGCATCGGAGGCAGCTCTAGCCGGTCCTAGGAGCAGCCCCGATGCGGTTATTCTGACGCGCCCAAAGCTCCCGTCGCGCGCGCTATAGCCCGCTCCACTATAATTTGAAGAGGTGCGCAAGCGACTCCTCTACGGCGGCGGCATCGTCTTGCTGGCGATTTCTGTGGCGCTGGTGGTGTGGCAGGGCTCCTTCAACTTTGGGAAGTACGGACCCGCCGATCCGCAGCAGACCTTCATCTTTTGGGCCATCTCCAGCCTGATCTTTGTCTTGATGGTCACGCTCGGCTTCATGCTGGCGCGCACCGTCCTCAAGCTGTACATCGAGCGCGGCAGCAACCGCGAAGGCTCTCGCATCCAGACCAAGCTGGTGTTCGGCGCTCTGGCCCTCAGCATTACCCCCGCCCTGTTCCTGGTGTTGTTCAGCTACGAGGTCCTGAACCGCAACCTGGATAAGTGGTTCAGCCAGCCTTCGGAGTCCTCCCACGAAAGCTTCCTCCAAATTTCCGCGGTGCTCCAAAACGAGTTGCGGGATGAAGCCGAACTCCAGGCAACGCTGCTGGCCTCGGAACCGAAAACGCGTCTCCTGCTGGAGCAGGGAATCAAAACGCCCGGCTTTCTGCAGAGCTTCGCCAAGGAGCAGGATCTGGCCTCCGCGGCGATTCTATCGTCGTCCGGCGCGCCGCTGGACTCGGTCGGGCAGTTTCCCTTGCGCTCCTCCGCCGACAACCAGACCGTGATCGCCCGCCATACCATCGAGATCGACGGAGCCGTCCGAGGAACCGTCGAACTGGCCGCGCGCGTGCCGATCAACTTCCTCGAAAAACAGCGCGAGATCGACCGGTCCGACCGCTATTTGAAAGAGCTGGCCGGCTCCCGGCAGAATGTCCGCCGGTTCTACATGTTGTTCATGGCCATGATCACCCTGTTCGTGCTGTTCGTGGCCACCTGGATCGCGTTGTTCCTCTCCAAGCAGATCAGCGTTCCGATCTCGGCATTGCTGCACGCCGCCGGCGAGGTGAGCAAGGGCAATCTCAAGCACCGCGTGGAGGTGCGCGCCATCGACGAGCTCGCCAGCCTGGTTCGCGGCTTCAACGAAATGACCCGCGAGCTCGAAGCCAACAGCCGCGAGCTGGACGCGCGCCGCCGGTTCACCGAAGCCATCCTCGAAAGCATCCCCACGGGCGTCATCTCGATTGCGGCGGACGGATCCATACGGCGCGTCAATCGCGCGCTGAGCCGCATCTTCCCCAGTGGACAGGTCGCCACCGCCACGCGCCTGGAGGACCTTTTCTCGCGCGAAGACACCGCCGAGATCAAGTACCTCATGAAACGCGCGCGCCGCACCGGCCTGGCATCCCGCCAACTCGAGCTGCAGACCGAACGCCAAACGCTGCACCTGGCCGTGACCGTCTCGGCGTTGGAGGAGAAACTGACCTCCGGCTTCGTGATCGTGCTCGAAGACACCAGCGAGCTGTTGCGGGCCCAAAAGGCGGCGGCCTGGCACGAAGTCGCGCGCCGCGTGGCGCACGAAATCAAGAACCCGCTTACCCCCATCGCGCTTTCCGCCGAGCGCATCAGCCGCCAGTTGGAGCGCCTGCAGCTCCCGCCCGAGAACAGCCGGATCCTCAACGAGTGCGCCGGCACCATTTCGCGCTCGGTCGAATCGGTGAAGACGCTGGTCGACGAGTTTTCGCAATTCGCGCGATTCCCGGCCGCGCAGCCGGTGCGCAGCGACTTGAATGAAGTCGTCGAAAGCGCCTTGGCGGTATTTCACGGCCGCCTCGACGGGATCGACATCCGCGTGCAGCTCGCGACCGGGCTGGCGCCGGTTAACATCGACCGGGATCAATTCCAGCGCGTGGTGGTCAACCTGGTGGACAACGCCGCCGAGGCCATGCAGGACTCGCTGGTGAAGCGGCTGTCCATCACCACGCAGGCGGGCGCGGCGGAATCGGTGGAACTGGTGATCGCCGACACCGGTTGCGGCGTCTCGGCCGAGGAGAAAGAGAAGCTGTTCCTGCCGTATTTCTCCACCAAAGGCCGCGGCACCGGCCTGGGCCTCGCCATCGTCAATCACATCCTGGCCGACCACGGCACCCACATTCGGGTGGAAGACAACTTGCCCAGTGGAGCGCGCTTCACCATCGAGATTCCGGCGCTGGTGGACTCCGACAACGGGGAGCCTGCGCTGCGGCCGGCAGCGGCGCGCGCATGAAGCCGGTCCGCATCCTGATCGTGGATGACGAGCCCGAGATCCGCCGGTCGTTGGGCGGCGTCCTCGAGGATGAGGGCTATACCGCCCACGCGGTGGAAAGCGGCGAAGCCTGCCTCGAGGAGCTGGGCCGGCAGCCCTGCGAATTGGTGCTCCTCGACGTCTGGCTTCCCGGCATGGACGGCATGGAAGCGCTGGCGCGTATCCAGGAAATTCCCTTCAGCGAACGTCCCGTGGTCGTCATGATCTCCGGCCACGGCAATATCGAAACCGCGGTGAAAGCCACCAAGCTCGGCGCTTTCGATTTCCTCGAGAAACCTCTCACCATTCAGAAGATTTCGGTGGTCGCCAAGAACGCCGTCGAGCATCGCCGCCTGCAACTCGAGAACAGCCGCCTCAAGGAAGGCACGGAATCGCGCTATCGCATCATCGGCGAGAGCGTGCCGATGAAGGCGCTCCGCCACGAGCTGGCCCTGATGGCCGGCACCAACGGCCGCGTGCTGATCTACGGGGAAAGCGGCACCGGCAAGGAGCTGGTGGCCCACGCGCTCCACGCCCTGAGCCCGCGCGCGCCGGAGCCTTTCGTGGAAGTGAACTGCGCCGCCATCCCCGAAGAGCTGATCGAAAGCGAGCTGTTCGGGCACGTCAAGGGCAGCTTCACCAGCGCTCACGAGACCAAGATCGGCAAATTCCAAAAGGCCGACGGCGGGACGATCTTCCTCGACGAAGTGGGCGACATGAGCCTGCGCACCCAAGCCAAGGTGCTGCGCGCGCTCGACGAGCAGCGCTTCGAGCCGGTAGGCGCCGCCGACTCTGTGCAGGTGGACGTGCGCGTGGTGGCCGCCACCAACAAGAACCTGGACGACGAGATCGAGCGCGGCAACTTCCGCGAAGACCTGTTCTATCGCCTGAACGTGATCCCCTTCCACGTGCCGCCGCTGCGCGACCGCCGCGAAGACATCCCGCTGCTGGCCGATTTCTTCCTGCGCGAGTTCACCACCGCCTACGGCCGCAAGCCCAAAGAGCTGACGCCGGAAGCCTACGGCCTGCTGCAGGATCATCACTGGCCGGGCAATGTGCGCGAGCTGCGCAACCTCATCGAAAGAATCGTGATCCTGAACCCGCAGGTGCGCGTGGACGCACGGCACATCCCGCTGAACGTCACCAAGCGGCCGGCGGACCGGCCCATGGACCGTTTCGGCAGCTTGCAGGAAGTGCGCGAAGCCGTCGAGCGCGAGTACATTCTGAAGAAGCTGGAAGAGGCCAACGGCAACGTCACCCGCACGGCGGAGTTGCTGGGGTTGGAGCGCAGCAATCTTTACCGGAAGATGAAGACGCTGGGAATCGGGCCGAAAGAGTAGTGAAGACCGGGAAGCCGGAAGGCTTTGGGGTCAAGCGCTGTTCTGCCAGGTTGCGTTGAGTGGCCCAGATCGTGTCCGGAACTTACCGTTCACCAGTTTCGATAAGGCGCCTCGGACATCCGGGGTTTGGCGTTCGTCAGATTGTGGCTCTTCAACAGTCGATTGCATCTGGCATGTGCGGCTCGGCGGCTGGCCCTGGCGTTTAGGCTCTCACAGTATTCCAGCGCCGCGCCATCTCACGCATTTCATGCTCGTATTCCGGCCAATCGTGCAGAGTTGCAGGGTCGAAGTCCGCTCCGTTGGGCCACACCAGGGTGCCGGCCACCGGATCGATCTCCACCCGACTAAACAGACTTGCGTCCCGTAACGGGCCGTAGAGTTCGCCCGCAAGAACAGGCTGGAAGTCGATGGTCTGCGTCGTGCCATCCTCAAAGGAAACGCAAAGTGCAGCAATCTTTACCGGATGATGGGGACGCCGGGCATCGGGCCGAAGGAGTAAGACGGCGCTTGGAATCTGGCGCCGCAAGCTCCAGCTTCCGTTAACAAAGTTAACGGCTCATCAGCTTGACGCCCGAATCCGTTTCCGCGTAGACTGAATCACAACATCCCGAAGCGAGCGCTTGAGGGTCAAAAAGCGGCAGATCAATGTTCTCACCGGCAAAACGAGCCACAATCGGCCTGATTTCGCTTGCTTTGTGCGCCTTGCTGGTTACTCTCGTGGTCACCAAAGCCCAGGCGCCGCCGCCCCCATATGCGAATTTCGAACCCGCCCAGACCAACCCCATACGACTGTCCGCGGATGGAACGCGCCTGTTTGCCGTGAATACGCCCAACAATTCGTTATCCGTGTTCGACGTGACGGCGCCTGCCGCTCCTGCCTTGCTCGCCGAGATTCCCGTAGGCGTAGGACCCGTGTCTGTGAATCCGCTGACGGATGACGAAGCTTGGGTGGTCAACCAGGTTTCCAACAGCGTGAGCGTAGTCTCCGTTTCGCAGGGGATCGTCACCGACACGATTCCCGCCCGCGTCGAGCCGATGGATGTCGTCTTCGCGGGCGCCAACCAGGCCTACGTCAGTTGTTCCCGCAGCAATGCCATCGCGGTGTTCGACACGGACACGCACGCGGCAATCGAAACTATACCGGTGTTTGGGGGCAATCCGCGCGCGCTGGCGGTCGGCAACGGGGGCCGGACGGTTTACGCAGCCTTCGCGCTGTCCGGGAACGCCACGACGATCATCCCGAGCGGACTGGCGCCGCCGCAGCCTCCGCCCACCAATCAAGCCCTGCCGCCGCCGCCCCAGGTGTCGCTGATCGTCGCGGCCACCGATCCGCAATGGGCGAAGTTTATCAAATACAAGATGCCGGATAACGATGTGGTGGCCATCACCGCCGGCGCCACGCCCTCCGTCGCCGGCTACTATTCCGGCGTGGGCACGATCAATCTGGGGCTCGCCGTCAACCCGGTCACCGGCGATCTGTTCGTAGCCAATACCGATGCCTTGAACCTTACCTTTTTCGAGCCGGCGCTGTGCGGGCACTGGGTGAACAATCGCATCACGCGCATCCAGAAATCGGGCGGGGCGATCACGCCGTTCGACCTCAATCCGAATGTCCAGTATGGCTGCGCCCCGAATCCGGGAGATCTCGGCATAGCGTTGGCGCAGCCCACCAGCGTGGTCTTCGATCCCAGCGGCGATTTCATGTACGTGGCGGCTTTCGGAACGGACCGCGTGGCTCAGGTGGACACCAACGGCAACGTCTTGTCGTTCGTCGAGGTTTCTCTGCCCAGCGGATCCGGTTCCAACGTGGATCCGGCTAACAAGCGCGGACCTCGTGGTCTGGCGCTCAATGCCGGCGCCAAGACGCTCTACTGTCTGAACCGCCTCGCCAACACGATCTCCATCGTCAACACGGCGGGCAACTCGCTATCGGGAGAAATCCCGGTGGGCGTCGATTCTACGCCGCCGGCCGTCAAGCAAGGCCGCGGATTTCTTTATGACGCCAAGCTCTCGGGAACCGGCACGGGCGCATGCGCCTCCTGCCACGTCGATGGGGACATGGACCACCTGGCTTGGAACCTGGGCGATCCGGGCGGCAGCATGACCAGCATTGTACAGGGGGGAAAGACCATCTCGTTTCACCCCATGAAGGGCCCCATGACGACCCAGACGTTGCGGGGCCTCCTCAATCTCTCGCCCTACCACTGGCGCGGCGACAAGGCGAACCTGGCCGCGTTCAACGCCGCGTTTGCCTCGTTGCTGGGCGGCGTCCAGCTTTCGCAAGGCAACATGGCTCTGTATTCCACCTTCCTCAACAGCATTCAATTCCTGCCGAACCCCAACCAGAATCTGGACCGCACCCTGCCTACTTCGTTGAACGGCGGGAATCCCGTCAATGGTCTGACCGAGTATATGACGATCGCCGAATCGCGCCTCACGCCCACGCCGCAGACTTGCAACTCGTGCCACACCGCCAATCCCGGTCCGGGCTCGGACCGGCTTATCACCACGAACGTGGGCCAGCCGATGAAGACGCCGGAATTGCGCAACGAATACCAGAAGACGCTGTACACCAAGACCGCACCGGTCAGCATCGACGGTTTTGGACTGACTCACGACGGCCACACCAACTCTTTGATCTCGTTTTTTGCGGCCCCGGTTTTTGCGGGATATACCCAGACCCAGGTTCTCGATATCGCGGCCTATGAGATGTGCTTCGATACCGGAACGGCCCCCGCGGTCGGGTACACGCGAACCCTGCTGAAGTCGAACGTCACGAGCCCGCCGGTCCAAAGCGATTGGTCGCTGTTACAGTCGCAGGCCGCGGCGGGCAACCTCGACATGATTGCCAGAGGTACGCTCAACGGACAAGTCCACGGGCTGCTGTACCAGCCCGCAAGCAACAACTACCTCAGCGACACCGGCACGATATACACGCAGGCGCAATTGCAGACCCTGGTCCTGGCCGGGGACACCTTGAGCATCATGGGAGTGTATCCGGGCACCGGCACGACGCAATAGCTATTTCGCCTGCATCTCCTCGATATACTTCACCAGGTTGTAAACCCGCACCGCGCCAATATCCGAGTTGGAGCCCATGTGCCGGAAGATGTTTCCCCACACCGGCATATCTTTCGAGCCGTGCGCCGTCACATCGGCCTCGCCATTGATGATGTGCTGCACCTTGGTTTCGGGGAACTTGCCGCCGTTCCTGGCGGAAATCTGCGCCAAATCCGGAGGCGGGGTTTTGAGCGCGCTGGCCGCGGGACCATCGCCCTTGCCCACGGCGCCATGGCACACGGCACAGAACTCGCGATACAGATCCTTGCCCGAAATCGCCTGGGTGGAGTGCACCGGCACTTTCTTAACAGTCTTGGGGGGCTCCTGCGCTCGGGCGGCGCCGCAAGTCAGGCCGGCCACCAGCAAGCCCAAAAGCAGACTTCCAGGTATGATTATGCGTCTCATGGCTATATGATATGTCAAATTCCACCGGTGCGGAAGGGGAACTGTGGAATTTCACGGCAAGTCGCGACGGCAAGTCGCGACGGCTGGCCGTGGCCGCCGGCAAGCCGATCCTAGACCGGGCTTGATGGCTCGCGCCGGGCCACGCGTGACACCGCATGCACCAGCTTCCGGTACGGCAGGCTTTCGAAGGATTCGATGCCGAGCCATTCCCCATCCCGCCAGCTCGAATAGTACCAACGCGCCAGCAGGGCCAGATATTCCTGGCGCTCCCGCACGGCCAGCCTGCGGATGGGCGCGGCGCCCAGGATCTCCCGCAGCTTCCCATCGAGGGAAACCGGCTTGCCTTCCTGTACCTCGAAGCTGAGCCGCTGCGGCGGTTGCCAGTGTCCTTCCCGCACGATCCAAAGTTCGACCGCGTTAGCGGCCGGCGACGGCGTGACCGCGATGCCGTGCAGCCCGTCGATATCCCGCGCCAGGTCGTCGCGCAGGCGCAGCACCTCCTGGACCTTCTCGAAGCGCTTGTGCTGGCGCGCCGCGTCTTCGAACCGCATCTCCTCGCTGAACCGGTCGCGCGTATGCGCGATCGTGTCGAGCAGCGACCGCCCCTCCGTCTTGAGGAACTCCGCCACGCGCCCGACTTCGTGCCGATACTCGTCGCGGCCGACGACCTGCTGGCACGGGCGCAGACACATGCCCATCTCGCCATAGATGCAGCCGGGATGTTCGGGCGAAGGCGCCAGATCCTCCTGGCAGCGGCGTATCTGGAACAGGTCCAGCGATTGCGACTCGAACTTCTCGGCCGAAGCGCGGCTGCGGAACGGGCCGCAATAGAGCGCCGGCGCGCGCCCCAGGTGTGCCGTGAGCTGGCTCCGGGGAAACTCGTTCGCCAGCACCAGCTTGACGTAGGTGGGCATGCGCAGGTTCAGCAGCTCCAGGTAAGTCTTGGGAAAATGCCGCCGCGCCAGTTCATACATCAGGATCGCGGATTCGAATGCCGAGCCGGTGAGCCGGTATTCGATGCGCCGCACGGTGTGGCGCAAGTTGAGCAGCCGCGAGGGCTTTTCGCGCTCTTTGAGCAGGCGCAGCAGGCGCCGCCGCAGGAGCGTGGTCTTGGCCAGGTAAGGCGCGCCTTCGCGGGGCCAAAGCAGGAAGACAGCCGGATTGTTGGGAACTTGCGCGATGGCCTCGTCAAGTCCGTAGAGGTCTTCGGGAACCTCAATCAGGGTCGCGCCTGGCGGATCGTCCGGCATAGCTTGAATCGGCTGCAGCCGAGGTGTATCGTAGTTCGCATGGCATTGTCCGCACGCAACCAACTTCGCGGCCGGATCAAGGATGTCACGCGCGGCGACGTGATGGCCCATGTCGTCGTCGAGGTGGGCGAGAACGAGATCGAGAGCGTCATCACCCGG
>Ga0335078_10011071_pt1 | contig 13369 bp, 15 predicted proteins | sample Lox_Sample_32_FD_206711 | JGI IMG/M metagenome (GOLD analysis project Ga0335078, IMG submission 206711) | Soil microbial communities from Loxahatchee National Wildlife Refuge, Florida, United States - Lox_Sample_3.2 | ecosystem: Environmental > Terrestrial > Soil > Wetlands | place: USA...
ACCCCGTAATCGGCGATCCACACCGGCTCACTTCTTCAGGCTCTTGCCCGCGTCCTTGGCCTTCTGGCCGGCCTGCTTCACGTTGGCCTTGGCCTGGTCGGCGACGCCCTTGGCCTCGAGCCGCTCGTTGCCGACGGCCCTGCCGGTCTTCTCCTTGGCCTTGCCCTTGAGCTCCTGGGTCTTGTTCTTGGCCTTGCCGGAAGTGCTCACTGCCGTTCCCTTCCTCGGGGATCTTCGAACTGGCACTGTCTGCCCCGGGGAAGGGTTTCTAACCCGTTTCGGCGAACGGCCGCACGCACCGGGGCGGACACAGGCACCGGGCCCGTTCGGCATAGGTCTTCTGTCCCGAACGGGCCCGGCGCGTGCCGCCTGACTTTCCCCAGCCCCGGCCGGCGGCGGAAATCTTAACCACAACTGAACCTCTTCAGGTGTGGGTCCTAGTAAGTCGTTGGGCATGCTCTATAGCAGAGTTCCTCGATCAGAACTTCGGCCGCTTCCCTGCCGCGGCCGTGGGGACGTCACGGGAAGGGTCCGCGTCGATAGGGCAACCCTGCAGCCTTATCAACGCGGACCCTGGCACGTCCGGCCCCTTCTCCCCGCCCCGCCCTGGCTGCCCCGCCCTGGCCGGCCTGGCCTGGCCTGGCCTGGCCTGGCCGCGCGGGCTCAGGTGGACGCGATGACGATGACGACGCGGCCGATCTTGACCTTGTCGCCCTTCTTCAGCCGCTGGGCGGCGAAGATGCGGCGCCCGTTGAGCCAGGTGCCGTTGGTCGAGCCGAGATCCTCGACGTACCAGTAGCCGTGGGCGAACTGGAACAGGCAGTGCTGGCTGGAGGCATGCTCGTCGTTGACGACCAGCGAGCCCTGACGGCCCGCGATGAAGTCCTTGCGGAAGACGTGGGTCTCCTTGTCGGCCTGGACGACGATCGACGGGACGGATCCCCCTTCGGCGACGGTGGCGTCGCCCGGGCCGGTGACGGCGGACACCGCGGCCCTCCAGGCCTTCTTCTCCTGCTCGGTGGCGTCTTCCCACGACGGGAGCGCCCCGGGGTTGGTGCCGCGATGGGCTTCGTAGGCGGTTCGCGCGAGATGGTCGAGGTCGTTGCTGGTCACGAATCGATAATGCCAGAGGGGGGCGGGCGGTGGCGGCGGGGATCTTCCGCGTCGTTCGGATCCCGCGGCCCCGGGGCATGACCTGATCCGTGGACCTTCCCCGCAGCTTCACCATCCGCGAGAGCAGCCATCGCATCCATAACCCGCTGACCAGTGAGAAGCTGGCGACCCTGGGCCGGGCCCTGAGCCCGCCGCCGGGAACGGCCGTGCTCGACCTGGCCTGCGGCAGCGGCGAGATGCTGTGCACCTGGGCCCGCGATCATCAGCTGACCGGGACCGGGGTGGACATCAGCACCGTGTTCCTCGGCTCGGCCCGCGCGCGGGCCGCCGAGCTCGGCGTCGCGGACCGGGTCACCTTCGTCCACGACGACGCCTCGGGTTACGTGGCCGGGCAGCGGGCCGGCATCGTCTCGTGCCTCGGCGCCACCTGGATCGGCGGCGGCGCCGCGGGTACCGTCGGCCTGCTCCGGCACAGCCTCGCCCCCGGCGGCGTGATGCTGATCGGCGAGCCGTACTGGCGCCGCGAGCCACCCGACCAGGCCACCGTCGAGGGCTGCGACGGCATCGGCCGGGACCAGTGGCTCCCGCTGCCGGAGCTGATCGAGTCGTTCGGCGACCTCGGCTGCGACGTCGTGGAGATGGTCCTGGCCGACCAGGACAGCTGGGACCGCTACGCCGCGGCGCAATGGCTGAACATCCGCCGCTGGCTGGATGCCCATCCCGATGACGAACTGGCCGGCCAGCTGCGGGCGGAACTCACCGCCGCCCCGGCCCGCCACGCCCGCTACCGGCGCGAGTACCTGGGGTGGGGCGTCTTCGTGCTGATGGACCGCTGAGTCGCGGTGCGGCGGCCCGCCCGGCCGCCCTCACCCGTCACGGGTGATGTACCCGGGCCCGGGCCCGTGTGAAGTTGCTGCCCTGTGGTGCGCGGAGGGAGTACGCGATGAGCAAGCCGTTCAAGGGCACGATCAACGTCGACATCCGGGATTCGGTGCCGGACTGGTCGCCGTTCGAGCCGCCCAAGGCCCCGGACGGGGCGCCCAATGTCGTGTACATCGTGCTGGACGACGTGGGCTACTCCGCGATGAGCTGCTACGGCGGGCCGATCGAGACGCCGAACATCGACCGGATCGCCGCCTCCGGCGTCCGGTTCACCCAGTGGCATACCACGGCGCTGTGCTCGCCCACCCGGTCGTGCCTGCTGACCGGGCGCAACCACACCCGCAACTCGATGGCCTGCATCACCGAGGCCGCTTCCGGCTTCCCCAACGCCAGCGGCACGATCCCGCCGGAGAACGGGATGATCTCGGAGATCCTCGGCGAGCGCGGCTGGAACACCTACATCGTGGGCAAGTGGCACCTGTGCCCCACCGTCGAGATGAACCTCGCGTCGACCCGGCGCAACTGGCCGACCGGCCGCGGGTTCGAGCGGTTCTACGGGTTCCTCGGCGCCGAGACCAACCAGTGGCACCCGGACCTGGTCTACGACAACCACCCGGTGGACCAGCCCCGCTCCCCGGAGGAGGGGTACCACCTCACCGAGGACCTGACCGACAAGGCGCTGGAGTTCATCAAGGACGCCAAGGCGATCGCGCCGGACAAGCCGTTCTTCCTGTACTACGCGCCGGGCGCGGCGCACGCCCCGCACCACGCGCCGCGGGACTGGATCGAGCGGTACGCCGGGAAGTTCGACCTGGGGTACGAGGCGGTCCGGGAGCAGACCCTGGCCCGGCAGAAGCAGCTGGGCCTGGTCCCGGAGGAGACCGAACTGCCCCCGCTCAACCCGATCGGCACGCCCGGCGAGCGTACCGGGCCGGGCGGCCTGCCGTTCCCCGCCCTGGACTACACCAAGCCGTGGGACACCCTGTCCGGGGACGAGAGGCGGCTGTTCGCCCGGATGGCCGAGGTGTACGCCGGGTTCCTCGCGCACGCCGACTTCCACATCGGGCGGCTGCTGGACTACCTGGAGGAATCCGGGCAGCTCGGGAACACGCTGGTGATCCTGGTCTCGGACAACGGAGCGTCCGGCGAGGGGGGCCCGGACGGTTCGGTCAACGAGAACTTGTTCTTCAACGGCATCCCGGACGACCTGCAGCGGAACCTCGCCATGATCGACGAGCTGGGCGGGCCGAAGACCTACAACCACTACCCGACCGGGTGGGCGATGGCGTTCAACACGCCGTTCAAGATGTGGAAGCGGTACGAGTTCAACGGCGGCACCAGCGACCCGTGCGTCATCTCCTGGCCGTCGGTGCTGGGTCACGGCGGGGAGATCCGGCGCCAGTACCACCACGCCATCGACATCGTGCCGACCATCCTGGACTGCCTCGGCGTGGACGCCCCCGGGGAGATCAAGGGGTACGTGCAGAGCCGGTTCGACGGGACGAGCATGCGGTACAGCTTCGACGACCCGTCGGCGCCGTCGGCCCGCAAGACGCAGTTCTACTCCATGCTCGGCTCGCGGGCGATCTGGCACGAGGGCTGGAAGGCGGTCACCACCCACCCGACGATCAGCGGCTGGAGCCACTTCAACGAGGACACCTGGGAGCTGTACCACACCGACGTGGACCGCTCGGAACTGCACGACCTGGCCGCCGGGCAGCCGGACAAGGTGCGCGAGCTGGTGAACCTGTGGTTCGCGCAGGCCGGCGCCAACGGCGCCTTCCCGCTGGACGACCGCAATGCGCTGGAGGTCCTGCAGACGCCCCGGCCGCAGCTGGCCAGCCCGCGGAACCGGTACGTCTACTACCCCGGCACGGCGGACGTCCCCGAGCACCAGTCGGTGAACGTCCACAACCGCTCCTACAGCATCGGGGCGCTGGTGGACATCCCGGCGCCCGGCGCCCAGGGCGTGCTGTTCGCCCACGGCGCGCGGTTCGGCGGCCACGCGCTCTACGTGAAGGACAACCGGCTGCACTACGTGTACAACTTCGTCGGCATGTTCGAGCAGAAGGTGGTGGCGGCCGAGGATCTGCCCTCCGGGGAGAACCTGATCCTGTCCGCGTCGTTCGACAAGGACGGCGAGGATCCGCCCGGCGTGTCCACCGGGATGCTGTCCCTCTACCACGGGGACCGCAAGGTCGGCGAGGGCCGCATCAAGAACCAGCCGGGCTTCTTCGAGCTGGCCGGCGAGGGCCTGTGCGTGGGCCGGGACAGCGGCGCGGCCGTCACCGACGACTACCCCGGGACGAGCCCGTTCCGGTTCACCGGCGGCACCATCAAGCGGGTGGTCGTCGACGTCAGCGGCGAGCCCTACCTCGACCTTGCCCGCGAGGCCGCCGCCATGCTGGCCCGGGAGTAATCCTGGCGCTGAGTGATCCTGCCGCTGAGCGACCCGGCCGCTGAGCGACCCGGCCGCTACGAGTCGGTCCCGTGGCCATCGCCGCCGCCGTCGCCGGCGCCCGCGGGGTGCCAGCGGCTGCCCAGCGTGCCCATGGCGGCCTGGGTTCCGCTGATGCCTCCGCCCCGGCCCCGGAGCACGTAGGCGATGCCGACGGCGATGGCCCCGCCGACGATGGGCCCGACCAGGTACGCCCACCATGAGCTCCAGTCGTTCTTCACCAGGGCGGGTCCCAGCGACCGGGCCGGGTTCATCGACGCGCCGCTGACCGGGGAGCCCCACAGCCCGGCCAGGGCGATGTAGCCGCCGACGCCGAGGGCGGCGATCGGGCCGAGCGCCTGCGCGCCCGAGGCGGTCCCCAGGATCACGCTCACCAGCCCGGCGGTCAGGACCAGTTCCCACAGCATCGCGGAAGCCGTGGAGATGCCCTGGCCCGGCAGGGTCAGGCCCGCGCTGCCCTGCTTGCCGAGGAAGGCCCACAGCACCAGCGTGGCCAAGATCGCGCCCGCGAACTGGGCCACGATATAGGCCGGCACCCGCTTCCAGGGGAAGTCGCCGCGCAGTGCGAAGGCGATGCTGACCGCGGGGTTGAGATGGGCGCCGGACACGGCGCCCATGAACAAGATGATGGCCATCACCATCAAGGCCGGCGAGACGACCTTGGCGCCATAAGGCACGGCCTGGCCGCCGAAACGGGCGCTGACCATGCCCCCGCCCACCGCGACCAGGACGAGGAAGAAGGTCCCCAGGAGCTCGGAGAACAGGCGCCGGCCCTCGTAGGTGTCGTCCCAGAAGTCGAACTGGCGGGCGATCGCGTTCGGCGTGCCCATCGACCGCAAGGAGATATCCGCCGCACGGATCGCCTGGCTTACGTGCTCCTCGCTCGGCTCCGCTGGCTGTGTGGTCATGGTCGTCCTCTCCGGCTGCCGGGACGCATCCCGGCTGGCCCGTTCACCGCCGCGTCGATCGCCGGATGGCGCACGGCTACCGGCCCGTTCTCTTAAATTCGCCTATCCGCCTGGTAGTTGTCCCCACCCGTGGCGGGTGAGCAAGGGGCACCCGGCTCGCCCGGAGCCAGGCTCACTCCGGGCGGGTGAGCCGTCCGCCGGCGGCCCCGTTGGACCATGCTGGCGAGGGCCCGGTCCGGTGGCCTGGAGGAGTCCGATGCCAGGGGGCGTCCGCTGTGAACCTTAACCAGGGGCTGGTCGACCTGGTGGCCGTGGCGCTGGTGGCCGCGCTCGCGCCGATCGTGGTGGCCATCCTGCCCGGCCCGCGCATCCCGCAGGTCGTCATCTTCCTGCTCGGCGGCGTACCTGAGGCGGTCTTTCAGAAGATCAGGGAGAGGCTGTTCACGATGAGCCACAAGCCGATGATCAGGCTGCCCAGGACGATCGCCTGGTCGGTGTGGTTGTCTATCCAGGCCCGGAACCCGGCCAGGAACGCGTGGCTCTGGGCGGGCCTGAGCACGGCGTAGATCTCCATGGCCAGGTAGGAGGACGAGGCCAGGACGCAGTACAGGAACAGGGCCAGGAAGCTCTGCCAGCTGGACAGCTTGGCCTCCACCACCGTGGCGGCGCCCGCGCCGATCAGCACCCAGGGCTGCAGCGCCGGGGCCAGGCCCAGGGCGAACCACGGGGACATGCTGTCCACGTGCTCCTGCCACTTGGGCGGCTTCTTCGGCTTCCTCGGCTCCCTTCCCATCCCCCGGCGATGCCGGATCGCGATCACGACCAGGACGACGCCGAGGGCGACCTTCACCGCCAGCGCCGCGAGCGTGGGTGCCGTTTCCGGCTTGGGCGGGTTGTTGCCGGTGGCCAGCACCGTGATCGTGACCACGACGCCCAGGGATACCAGCCACCCGAACACGTACGCCGCGCCCTTCCGCGCGCCGCGCTCGGAGGGCAGCACGATCAGGAACGCGGTCAGCGGCAGCGGGTCCAGGGCCACCGCCAGCCCGATCAGGAACAGGTTAAGCAGCAGCACGGCCGTCCCCCTCTCTCCCCGGCGCGAAGGCACCTCGGTGCTGCTCGGGGCATCCCATGTCGGCAGCATGCCCCGCCGCCGGGTCCGCGGCATCACCCATTCACGGGCGATCCTGGACGTGGCGGAGGCCGTGACCGATGCCGCTCCGGATCATGGCCGCGCCGCCGGGTACTCCGGCCAGAGTCCTGCGGACCTTCGGCACGGCCGGACAGGACTTGTGACCGCGGCCAGGCCGGAGCCAGATCTTGTGGACTGATGTCATGACGAACCATATCGTCGTCGGCGACCGCGTCCTGCTCGATACCAGTTTCCGTGCCGCCCGGGTCCGGCTGGAGATCCTGGCCAGGGACGGGATGCTGCTGCGGGCCTCCGAAGCGGCCTACGGCGAGGCCATCACCGGCCTGGTGAAGGTGGCCGGCCCGGCGGCTGGCCTGACCCGGCTGGCCGAAGCCCGCCTGGACGACCCGGCGGGAACATATGACTGCGCCCACATCCCGCTCCGGTGGGAGGCCATCGCGGCTGACGGCAAGCTGTTCACGGCCCTGGAGGCCGACCTCATGCTGGTCCCGGCCGGGGACCAGACCGCAGCGCTCGCCCTGGCCGGAGCGTACCGGCCGCAGCCCGGCCCGGCCGGCGCCGGGCTGGACCAGGCGATCGTGCGCCGCTGCGCCGCGGCGGCAATCCGCAGCTTCCTGGCCCAGGTGACGGCCGCGCTCGTCCACCCCGCGGGCACGGCACCGCAGGTCACCCTGTAACCTCGGGCGGACGCCGCGCCCGGCGCCGGGCGGAGAGTTCGGGGTACGCTGCTTGTTGAAGAGGCCCCCTCATGTCGTCTCTGAGGAGCGGAAGACATGAACTGGTCCCGGCTTCACAGGCAAGCGCCCGGCGTGCGGGATCTGCCCGGAGATGATCAGCCGCCGAAGCGCGCGCCGCTGCTGACGCAGCCATTCGAGGCGGGCCTGACGGGGTGGATCGTGGTCTTCGGCGCCGTGATCGCCGAGCTGGCCGGAGGCGCCGCCGTCGCCAACCAGACCTCTACGGTGATCGCCGTAGCGGTCCTTATCATTCCGGTCGTCGTGGTATTCGGCTTCGCCGTCGTGCAATGGCGGCAGGTACGTTCGTCGGGAGCTGAGCCGGCCAGCTGGTGGCACCTGGCAGGCGTAGCGGCTGGTGCGCTCATCTGGTTGCTGTGGCCGACCGTCCCAGGGGCGCTCAGCGGCACCACGGTGCTCACCGGCCCAAGCAGCGGATGGGCCTTTTGCACTGCCCTGCCGGCCGCCGCCGCGGCCGACTGCCTGCGCCGCACCGCGCAAGCCTTCGACCATCACAACCTGGCCTGGTGGTCCACGGGCGTCCTGATCCTCACCGCGGCCCTGCTCGCGCGCAGGTCACGGATCGCGGCCTGGGCGGCGATTCCCGCCGCGCTCGCTGGCTGCCAGCTCGCCACCTTCTTCCTCAACCAGATTGTCCTGTACTACCACCTCAGCGTGTAGCCGGCCGGTGCCGGGACATTGATACGCCGGGGTAGACAGCCGCGCGCGGCCGCCGGCTGCACGCGGGCCGTACTGGGAGACCAGCGGAACCCGGCCGCTGCTGGAACTGCCCGGGCACTGGAGCCTGTGCGACTGGCCCTACTTCGGGTGGACGCCTTACCACGGCGGTCTCCTCGCCGACCCGGCCGCGGTCGAGTGCATCTGGCTGGAGGAATTCGAATCGGCGCGGCGGGAACACCGGGCTGTCACCTACACCATGCATCCGGAGGCCGTGGGCCGTGGCTACCTGATGCCGATGCTGCGACGGGTGATCACCGGCATGCTCGGCCGCGGGCGCCCGTGGTTCGCCACGCACGCGCAGATCGCGGCTCTGCCGAACGAACCTGCTGCCTAGGCCCGGCCAAGGTGGCCCGGCAACTGGAGGCGCGGGGGTACACCGCCGAGCCGGCGCTCTATAAGCTTTGGCTGTGGCCGAACATCGACAGGAATTCCATCGCGACCTCGAGGCTATCGAAGCCAACGTCATCCAGTTGTTCGCCATGGTCGCCGAGGACCTGCCCAGGGCCACCGACGCTCTGCTGAGCGGCAACAGCGAGATAGCCCGGGAGCTTGCGGAGCGTGACCGGGCCATCGACGACCTCTACCCGAAGATCGAGCAACTGGTCGACCGGGAGCTCGTACTGCAGGCGCCCATGGCGTCGGACCTGCGCTTCCTGGTCTCCGTGCTGCGGGTCGTGCCCGAACTCGAGCGCTCCCACGACCTCGTCGTCAGCATCGCCCGCCGGGCCAGTTACATCCTCAGCGAGGACCTTTCCCAGCGCAGCCGGGGGCTCGTCCAGCAGATGGGAAATCTCGCGTCCGGCATGTGGCGCCAGGCAGTCGACTGCTGGTGCCAGCGTGACCGTTCCGCCGCGGTTGCGCTGGATGACCGTGACGAGGAGATGGACGAGTTGTTCGCCAGCTTGATGGCCGAGCTCGGCTCAGGGCGGATGACACTGCCGGTGACCATGGAGATGACGCTGGTGGCACGCTTCTACGAGCGCCTGGCCGACCACGCTGTCAACATCGCCCGCCGAGTGGTCTACCTGGCCGGATCTATACCGCCGCCGCGTCCGGAGCAGCAAGCTCCGCAGCCGTGACGGCACCGGGATCGGTGACGTACCACTCGGCGGCGCGGTAGATCCACGGGTACAGGCCATGCGCGCGGATCGCGTCGATGACCGCGGGCGCAACCCCGGCCGGGATGGTCCGCTCGTCGACGATGGTCATGTCCGGCTGGACGATGTCGCCGACCGGATTGAGAATCGAACCGATGACCGCAGGCGAGGAGAACGCGCGGACCCGGTGCCCCCGGGTTTCCTTCGGCCATGGGAGCACGCCTCGCCCAGATCAGGAATGGACTTGCGATGCCCGATACGAACCCGCCCGACGCCAAGCGCTTCCTTGACGGCCCGTTCGCGCCGGTGACCGAGGAAATCACAGCCTACGACCTGCCGGTCTCCGGCCAGTTGCCCGCCGGGCTCAACGGCCGCTACCTGCGCAACGGCCCCAACCCGCTGGGGCTCGATGACCCGGACTACCACTGGTTCCTCGGCGCGGGAATGGTGCACGGGGTGCGCCTGCGCGACGGCAAGGCCGAGTGGTACCGCAACCGCTGGGTCCGCTCGAAGGCCGTCGCCGCCGCGCACCACGAGCCATGGCCGGCCGGGCCCGTGCACGAGAACACGGACTTCGCGGCCAACACGCACATCATCGGCCACGGCGGCCGCACTCTCGCCACGGTCGAAGCCGGCCCGCTGCCATACGAGCTCGGCTACGAACTGGACACCATCGGCCCGTGCGACTTCGGCGGGACGCTCCCGGGCGGCTTCGCCGCGCATACCAAGGTCGATCACGAGACCGGCGAACTGCACGCCATCGCGTACTTCTGGGCCTGGGACCATGTGCAGCACGTGGTCGTCGACGCGGCCGGCACGGTCATCCGCACCACGGACATACCGGTTCCGGACGGCCCGATGATGCATGATTTCGCGCTCACCAGGACCCACGTGGTGCTGCTTGACCTGCCCGTGACGTTCAGCATGAACGCGGTCAGCGCTGGCCGGGAACTTCCTTACGCCTGGAATCCAGACCATCAGCCGCGCGTCGGCCTGCTGCCCAGGAACGGCAGCGGTGACGTCCGCTGGTTCGAGGTTGAGCCGTGCTGGGTGTTCCACTGCCTGAACGGATACGACGATGACGACGGCCGGATCGTGGTCGACCTGTGCCAGTACAACGACCCCTTCGACGTCTCCACGCTGTGGGCCGCGCACGGGCCGGTCACCCTGGACCGGTGGACCATCGACCCCGCGGCCGGCCAGGTAACCCGGAAGCGCCTGCATGACCGCGGGCAGGAGTTCCCCAGGGTCGACGACAGGGTCATCTCCCGCCCGCACCGCTACGGCTACAGCGCGGTTATCGGCGAGGTCACCCGCGCGATCACGGTATCCGGCGACTTCTCCGACGACGCCTTCACGAATGCCCTGCTCAAGCACGACCTCACGCGCGGTACCACGCAGGCGCGAGAGTTCGGCCGCGACGCGACCGTAGGCGAGGCAGTGTTCGCCCCGTCGTCACCTGACGCCGCCGAGGACGACGGCTACGTGATGACGTTCGTCCATAACCCGGAACGCGGGGCCTCGGACCTGGTCATCCTGGCCGCGCAGGACTTCACCGGCACCCCCGTGGCCACGGTCCACCTGCCCGCCAGGATCCCGCTCGGCTTCCATGGCAGCTGGATTGCAGACCGCTAGGCAGACGAAGCCGGCGTCCTTCAGCGACCGCTGGCCGCCCCGTCAGCGGCACGCCCTCACTTCTCCTTCTTCCAGGGAAAGACGGGCAGCAGGGTACGGCCCAAGCTCGCGCTGGTCACCCCGGCGGCGCTGTGGTACCAGGCCAGGAACGCGGTCACCAGGCCAAGCCAGCCGCCCACGTGGATGACCGTCTGGTTCGGCGGCGCAACCAGGTTCCCGATGGCCAGCACGAGGAATGTCGCGAACAGCACGGCGAAGACGGCCGTCAGCACCTTGGTGGTGCCCAGGCTGGCCAGCAGCATGTAGGCGGTGAAGATCGTCCAGGCGAGCAGGAACAGACCGGTCGCCTCGTGTGCCCTCGCGGCGGGCAGCCCCGCGAGGATGTAGCGCAGATACCACGCCAGCGCGATCCAGAACGCGCCGTAGGAGGAGAAGGCCAGCGCGCCGAACGTGTTGTTCTTGCGGAACTCCCACATCCCGGCCAGGATCTGGACGGCCCCGCCGTAGAACAGCGCGAGCGGCAGCAGGACGCCCACCAAGGCCAGGGTGCCGATGATGTTGGCGTTGAACACGCTCAGCACGAACGTGGTCATGGCGAACGCCGCAAGGCCTAGCGGCCCGGGATCGGCGATCGCGGGCGAGCCCCTGTCCTCGGGCTTGCCGGGTTTGGCTGGAACTGCTTCGGGACGGATCGTAGTGGCCATGACTGTGACTCCTCTCAGGAGACACCGCAGAGAATTTCCCGCAGTCTGTGCTCGCGATCCGATCGGCGGTACTGACCAAGGTCCCTCTTGCCGCCGGAATTTCGCCCTGTTCTGCAGCACGGAAACCGCTGGGCTCCCGGGCCTCTCCCGTCGCACTATGGGCCATGGCCTGGCGCGCCAGGTCCGCAGCCTGGACCAGGTTCCAGCGATCATCGGCGCACCGCCTCGCCGTCCGGCCAGGATCGATCCAGCGCTCCTATGGCGACTACGCCAGCGGTCAGGTGCCCAGGGCGCGTGCGAGCAGGGTACGCCGGCTGCGGGCGGCGGTCTTGGCGAAGATCGATTTGAGGTGATCCTGGACCGTGTGCTCGGAGACGAACATGTGCCTGGTGATATCCCGGGTGCTGGCTCCGGTGACGAGATGATGCAGGAGCTCGGTCTCGCGCGGGGTCAGCCCCGATGCCCGGGAGAACACCGATATGCGGTCACCGGGCGCCGCAGGTTCGATGCTGACGGCAATGTCGCGTTCTCTCGCTGGCCGGGCGGCGCGCATCCTGGCCGCGCGAAGCGTCAGCCAGCGGCCGCTGGCCAGGTGAACGCGGGCGAGCGGCGGATCCTCACTGACGCCGGTCTCAGTGGCGAGCAGTTGCGCGGCGACGTTGTATGCGCTGGCCGGGACGGGTGCCTGATCGTCCTCGTCCCGCGGGACCAGGATCCGCAGGTACCGCTGGGTCTGCGGGGTCTGCGCCCGCACGTCCAGGGCGGCCGATAGCAGCAGCACGACCGGGCCCGCGGGCAGCTGGCCCACAGCCTCGGCAGGGACGAAGGTCTTGGCCTGGCTTCGCCGCAGGGCCGTGGTAACCGGCCCGGCGATGTGGTCGAGGAACTCGATGTCCGCGTCCGGGAACGGCGGTTCCCCGGTGCGCCACAGGTCGAGGAATCCCCAGCAGCCGAAGCGATCCCGGTAGACCGACGAGGCGATGTCCGCGACCTGGTACCGGCACAGCAGTTCCCGCCACAGCAAGCTTCGTGACAGGTTGCCCCCAGTCGCCTTGGCCAGCGACACCGCGCCGCGGGGCAGGCCGGTCCAGCGGTTGACGGCGGTCAGGTACTTCAACCGGATCAGCTGTGGCAACTCCGGCAGGCACGGGACGTCAGCCAGCGGCGAGGATCCCACCGACGTCTCCGGGTCTGTGATCAGCCAGGCATAAGCGTCGAATCCGACCGCCTGCCGGATGGCGGCCAGCGCCTCCAGCCGGAGCGTCCGCGCGTCAGCATCGCTGCGGCAGAGCTGCGCGATGTTGTCGCGGGCCCGTGCATAGCTGGTGGCGCTGCCCATTCCCGCAGGCTAACGGACGATGGCGACAGGAGGAGCCGGACGAATAATCCCCAGGAAGCTGGGATAGGCGCTCATCCGGCCGTGCTCTTACCGTGAGGAGCACCGCGCCACCATGGCGCCAGCAGATCACGGCACTCACGTACCGGGACCGGCTGTACCGATCCAGCTGACATGAGGAGAACACATGCACACGATGGTGATACAGATGTCGACCGATCCCTCGCGCCCCGAAGAGGTCGCCCGCCATCTTCGCGAGGACGTCGTCCGGTGGGCCAAGCAGCAGCCGGGCTTCGTCAGCGGTCAGTGGCTGCGCAGCACCGACAGGCGCACGGGAATGGGGGTAGTCGTCTTCGCATCCGAGGACACCGCCACATCCGCCGCGCAGGGCCCGCGCAGCTACCCTCGCGACGACAACCGGGCCTGGAACATCGAGAGCGTCACCGTCTACGAGCAGCTCGCATCGGCCTGATCCCGCCGGGCGCTACGCTGCCAGGTCCGCCGATCATGACTCCCGGGCCCGGCTTGACCTCGACCGTGCCGCCAGGTCCGGGCACCACGACCAGCTGCGGCCCGAACGGGTACCGGTACATGTCATGGAAGGCCCA
>Ga0335078_10011072_pt1 | contig 13369 bp, 9 predicted proteins | sample Lox_Sample_32_FD_206711 | JGI IMG/M metagenome (GOLD analysis project Ga0335078, IMG submission 206711) | Soil microbial communities from Loxahatchee National Wildlife Refuge, Florida, United States - Lox_Sample_3.2 | ecosystem: Environmental > Terrestrial > Soil > Wetlands | place: USA: Florida...
CTACATGCAAGGTGGCGGATATGGGTTGACATCCCTGATGTTCGGAATGAATTGCGACCAGGTGCAGGGTTTCCAAATGGCCCTGGCCGATGGCCGCATTGTGAAGGCGAGCTCCGAAGAAAATCCAGATCTTTTCTGGGCCGTTCGCGGCGGCACGGGCAACAACTTTGGCGTCCTACTGGAAATCGAGTACCGTTTGCAGAAGCTGGGCTCGCTCTGGGGATTCGGCTTCCGGTGGCCTCTCGAAACCGCCAGGCAGGTCGCGGTAGCCACCAAAGCTTTTCATTGTTGGCAGGTGAATTTCACCGGCGAAGAGGCTCCGCAGAATGTCGGCCAGGAAGGAATGCTGGCTTATACAAAAGGTGCTGACGATAAAGCTTTGGCGCCATACTTCATGGTTCGTGGGGTGTTCAATGGCTCAGAAGCGGCTTGCCGGAAGGTGCTCGAAAAGCTGTTCAGCGTGGCGCCCGATGGAAAACAGTACAGGGACATCTGGCGCCGCGGGTCTTACCTTGAGTTGAACCAGTTTTTGTTCAACTATCCCACCGAGCTCCCGGCCGACGTGCCTGCCCAGGCCCGGTCCCTCGCCAAATCCCACATCGTCGAACGCCACCTGACCCTCGAAGAATGCGCCGCGATGATTGGCTTTTACCGCACATCACGGAACCAGGACAACTGTATTGGCTTCGAGCCTTACGGCGGAGCGATCAACGCCCTGGCGCCCGATGCCAACGCGTTTGTCCATCGCACGGCGTCGATGGATGTTTTCCTGTTTTCCTTCTGGTTGCAGGAAGCTTCGCGCGGCTTGGCCGAGGGGTACGTAGGCGAATTCGATCGCGTATTACAGCCACTCTCCAACGGCCACTCTTACCAGAATTATCCCAACCGCCAGATTGAAGATTTCGGCAACGTATATTTCGGGACAAACCTTCCGCGCCTGCTGCAGGTGAAACAAGCCTACGATCCAGACAACTTTTTCCAGTTTCCTCAAGGGTTGGGAGCGGCCCGACAAACAGCAACGCGCCACGCTGGTGGCGATTAGGCACTGATCCCGGGCTTGCGCGTTAAACTGGACTCCAGTGCTGCCTCCCGGCGAGCAACTCGGTCCTTACCGCATTGTGGCGCCCATCGGAAAGGGCGGCATGGGCGAAGTTTATCGCGCGGTTGACACGCGTATGGGGCGTGATGTCGCCGTTAAAGTGGTAGCCGAGCAATTCATGGAGCGTTTCGAGCGCGAGGTGCGGGCGATCGCAGCCCTCAATCACCCCAATATCTGCACCATCCACGATGTTGGCCCCAACTATCTGGTGATGGAATACCTCGCTGGTGTGCCGCTCAGGGGTCCGCTGCCCGAGGCTACCGCGGTGCAATTTGCCGTGCAGATCGCGGCGGCGCTCCATGCGGCCCATGCGCGGGGCATCGTGCATTGCGATCTGAAGCCAGCCAATATTCTGATCGCCGGCGATCGGGTGAAGCTGCTCGATTTTGGCGTGGCCAGGCTGGCCTTAACGCCGATCGACTGGCGGGAGACAATGACGGTGGTGGCTCCCGCTTCCGATGCCAAGCCCGGATCCACCGACGATGTCGAAACGGTGCGGCTTCCTGGCACTGGGGCAGGACCGACCAGGCCAGGCGTGGTGAGCGGCACTCCCGCCTATATGTCGCCCGAACAATCGGCCGGCGAGATGGTCGATGCCCGCTCCGATATTTTTTCCTTCGGCGTGGTGCTCTATGAGCTGCTCAGCGGCAGCCGGCCTTTCAACGGCGAAAACAAGAATGCCGTGCTGTTGGCGGTCCGGCACAATGAGCCGGCGCCGCTCGAGGCTTCTCTGGATCTGGCGCGCCTGGTGACCCGTTGCCTGCAGAAGAAGCCGGAGGACCGTTTCCAGAGCATGGGGCACCTGCAATCGGCTCTCGAAAAGGTAGCGGCAGGGCTTGCCCGCAAAGAACCTTCGGTGGCAGTACTTCCCTTCGTACAGACCGGCGCGGGTCCGGAGAGCGATTATCTCAGCGAAGGCCTAACCGAAGACATTATCAATGCTCTTTCCGCCGTCACAGGTTTGAAGGTCATCTCGCGCACTTCCTCGTTCGCATTCAAGGGAAAGGCGCAGGATATCCGCGCCATCGCCGAAGCGCTGGGGGCGGATAACGTGCTTGAAGGCAGCGTCCGCACCGCAGGCAACAGGATTCGGGTCAATACGCAGCTCATTTCGGCCCGCGATGGCGCGCAGCTTTGGTCCAAACGGTACGACCGCGAGCTGATCGACGTTTTCGCGATTCAGGATGAAATCTCAAATGCAATCGTCGGCGGGCTCAAAGTGAGCCTGACACCTCAAAAGTTGGTGAAGGCTCCCACGGCGAGCTTCGCTGCCTACGAAGCGGTGCTCGAGGGCCGATATCATTTTCTTCGCTTCGATCCCACGGACCAAACCAAGGCCCTGGCTTGCTTCGAAAAAGCGGTTGCCATCGATCCCGCTTATGCCGAAGCGCATGTCGGAATCGCCCTGAATCATTGGGGTCAAATGGTAGTGGGCATGGCTGATCCCCGCCAGGCGATGAAGCTATCCCAGGAGGCTGCCCGCGAAGCCTTGCGGCTCGATCCGGACAACTCCGACGCCCATCATATCCTCGCATCCTATTACGCTCTCAATGACTTCGATTGGGTGAAAGCCGAACACTATTTTGACCGTTCGCTGGAACTGAATCCGCGCTCGATATGGGCCTATCATTGCAAAGCCATCTACTTGCTCAGCCCTCTCGGCCGTCTCGAAGAGGCACTTGAGTGCCATGAGCGGGCGTTGGCGATTGACCCCTTGGCGGCGCCCATCCTGGCGAACCTCGCGCTTTCGCTGGATTGCTTGCACCGGACGGACGAAGAATCAGAGGTTCTCGAACGCCTGAATGAACTGGACCCGAATATTGCTGGCGGCCAATGGTCCCTCGTCCGGCTGCGCGTCCGTCAGGACCGGGTTGCCGAGGCTCTCGATATCGCCGAACGCCTGGTGCGTACCAACGGGCGATGGGGCATGACCTTGGCTGCCCTGGGCACTGCCTATGCCGCCGCCGGGAAAGTGGAGGAAGCGCGCGGTGTGATCGCCGAACTAAGTCTCGAGCACAACCGCGAATCGCGTGCGGTCTATTCGGCTCTGATCGCCGCCGCCCTCGGCGATCGCGACGAGGCGTTCCGCTGGGCCGCCGAAAGCATCGAACACCGCGATCCTATCCTGCTGAGCTTCCTATGGAGTTCCGCCTTCGACGCGTTGCGCCAGGATGTGCGCTTTAATGACCTCTGGCGGATGCTCAAGATCGACCGCTCAGTCGCTTCCACCGATCGAGCAGTTTGACTCAGCTCATCCGGCGAGCAGGTTAGGCTTAAGAGATGACGGCGCCGAATTCCTCGTGGTTGATAGAAGAGTTCTGCGCGTTTCAGCGCACGCTCGCTCTGCGGACAGCGATTGAGATGGATTTATTCACGCGGATCGGCGCCGGAGCGAATACCATTCGAGCGCTGGCCGCGGAAGCTGGCGCCTCCGAGCGCGGCCTGCGGATACTGTGTGACTATCTGACGGTTCAAGGGCATTTGTTTAAGAGAGGCGCCCGCTACAGCCTCACGCTGAATACGCGGCTCTACCTAACGACGGCTTCGCCGGCGTATCTGGGATCGGCCGTGAAGTTCCTGGCGAGCGACTCCGCTGTGGCGGCATTTTGCCAGCTTCGGCCGGCGGTCGAACGGGGCGGCCCCGAATCCTTGGATTTGGATTGGACCCAGTATGCCCGCTGGATGGCGCCGCTCGCTGAACCAGTAGCCAGCTTTGCTGCTGCAACCCTGATTGTGGATACTACCAAGCCGATTCAAGTCCTGGACATTGCAGCGGGCCATGGCCTGTACGGACTCGCGATTGCGGAAAGGCATCGGGCCGCCCACATCTTCGCGCTCGACCTGCCGCAGGTCCTGGAAATCGCGGTGGCCAATGCGCGCCGCGCCGGAGTGGCTGAGCGCTATCATCCGATTTCCGGCGACGCACTGGAGGCCGACTTCGACGGCCCGTACGATCTGGTGCTGGTCGCCAATTTTGCGCACCATCTGGACCAAGCCGCCAACGTTCGGCTCTTCAAAAAGATCCGCGCCGCATTGAAGCGCGGCGGCCGCATGGCCCTGATAGACTTCATTCCCAACGCGGACCGCGTTTCGCCCGCTCCGGATGCCGCCTTTGCACTCAGTATGCTCGTCGCGAGCGCGCGCGGCGATGTCTACACATTTAAGGAGTATTCCCACATGGTGCGCGCCGCGGGATTCCGCCAGGCCAGGCGTTTGAAGAAAGGTGATTTCGGGCGCTGGATGATTATTGCGTCACGCTGAAGCTCCGGGGACCATGATGTCTTCCATGATCCCGGTCATCATCCGGATGGTCCGCAGCGAGCTGATGCCGATCAACTCGATTTGAGCCCGCGTCAAGGGAAGGGAATCCAGGGCCGCGTCCAGATCGCGGGTGTGTTGCGGGTCGATCCTGGCATGATAGAGGAAACTACTGATACAGTCAAAGGGCAGTTTGTTTCGGGCCGCAACTTTCTCGAAGAATTCGGCTGGCGGCGGATTGCCCTCCATCGCCGCGATGTAGCCGGCAAGCGCAATCGGGCTGAAATGATTAATCCAGTAGTATTGAACGCCCACTAACTGCGTGGCGCTTTCTTTCGGGAGCCGTCGACGAATCGTCTCCCGATTCATTCCCATCGCTTCACCATCATTGAGGATCCACTCGTGATGTCCGGTCTCCTCGGGAATGTGCTTCCGCAAGTACTGTGCAAAACCTTGCAGCGCGGCGTCGGCCGAATGCGCCGGAAGCTGGCAGGCTTGTTCGGCTGCCTGCATGAGGGGCACGCTGGCGCGAATGATGGAGTAGCTCTGGTAGATGTACTCCCGGTAGACTCGTGGAAACTGGGGATGGTTCCAAAACCGGTAGGCCGTGTATCCCAGGCGACGGCCAAAAAGGCTGATCTTCGACCGGACGACTTGGCTGTTGCGGATCTCCGGCTGCGCAGCCGTCATCGAACTGTGTTTTGCCGGGACGTCATTGTCGCAAGCTTGCTAATAGTACATTCCGTGAGAGGCGTGTTTAGGGAAAAACTTCTTCCCCAATTTGGTCTTGGTGGCGACGATGGCTGCCACTTCGTCGTCCGACAAGGAGTTAATGGCCTCTTTTTCAGCAGGCGAAAAACGCTTGTAGCCGGCCGGAACTACACCGGCTTCCGTCAAACGGCGCAAATTTCCGCTAAGTTCTTCTGTCGTCTTGGTGGTCGCTCGTTTAGCGGCCTTTTTTTTCGCCGGAGCTTTCTTAGCCATCGTTGATCCTCTCTCTACGAGACAGCCCGCGATCTATCAGGACGATGTTATAACTGAGTCCACGGAATTTGCAAGAGTTTTCGACGAGTGTTCTTCCAGTTGTGAAAACTGAGATTCCAACCCCCGCAGCCAGGCGGGAGGGGTCTCTAGTTGCGCATAGCGTGTTGCCACTTGCCGCGCGTGCCCCACGAACTGCTCTACGCACCAGCGGCGATAGGCGTCCGCTGCAGCAAGAGTATCCATGCCATCGATGGCCACCAGGATGATCAGTTTCGCGGCCTTCAATCCGCTGGTCATTGCCCGCGCAACGCCGCTCGCAGCAGACGGATCCAGCGCAGCCGCGGCATCGCCGCAAAGAAAAAATCCCGCTCCCGCACACTCCGGCACCAGGCGCCACGTAACGTCGGCGCCCCGAAACCGAACGCCGGGAGGTAAATCCGGCGGCGCTGGCAGGACTGGGCCCCTAGCAGAACCTGCTTCAACAGGCAGCATGAGCTGTACGCACTGGAAGCAATCTGTCTTGACGCGAGCCAGCCATGTCCAGCCGCTTGTGTGTTGTCTCAGTTCCGGAAGTAGTCCAGGACGGCCATCCTCGCGAAAGTATGCATAGCGAGCCACAAGCCTCGGCGAAAGCTCTCTCACGGACAACCCGAGACTTCGCGCCAGCCACCGGGTAGTGCCGGAGGCATCCACCAGAAAACGGCAAGACCAACACTGGCCATCCACTTCCAGTCCGGTGACGCGGCCGCCTGTCACAAGCACTTTACCGCTCCTGGCCGGCTGGACAACCGTGACGCCGGCCCGGCGCGCGCGATCCAGGAGAATTGCATCCAGTTTGGAACGCCAAGCCTGATACCCAAATTCAAGGCCGGACGGCCCTCCAAAAGGAATGAATCTGCGGGCGCCCGAACGCTCCTCGATCCATCCCGGACACCGGATGAAGCCGGCTTTCGAAACAGCTTTGGTGACGCCCAATTCGGCAAAGAGGAGGTCGACATTTGGAAAGAGCGCTTCCCCCGGTAAATCTCGCGGAAAGGCCGACTTCTCGATCAGCGCAACGCGCAATCCGCGGCTGGCCGCATGTATCGCCGCCGCGCACCCTGCCGGGCCGGCGCCGGCTACCACGAGGTCAAAATGCATCGCATCCCTCCAACCCGCCGCATCTCGATTCTCAACGCCCCAAAAACAGCCAGCGTACTCCAAAGCCCTAACCACCGCCAGTGACGGAGTCCCGTTGCCCAAGCGGCCGCCTGGGAACTGTGAGGGTCTAAGACCGATAGTCGGCCAGGGTACCGCAACGTTACTTGGCCGTGGCACGCCGTATTCGCGGAGTGAATCTGATCTGCGAATTGATCTACGGGGACTCGGAGAGAGGTCGCTGCAGATTACTCCCGCGATGTCCTCTCGGTTGTATCTAAGCTGAGCGGGATTGCCAGATGCGCACCTGGCCTCAGTTAACGCACCCGTTGGTCCATGTCCCGCGAACGCGAGACAGCAGTCTTTGATATCGTTGAGACTTCATGCACCCTCTTCTCCAAGACATCCGCTACGGCATCCGCCAACTTCTCAAAGTGCCGGGACTCACGGCCCTGGCTATCCTTTCGTTGGCCCTTGGCATCGGCGCCAATACCGCCATGTTTACGGTGGTCGAAAATGTTCTGCTTCGCCCCCTGCCCTACTCGAACGCCGACCGCATGGTCACGATCGGTCCCGGTGGGCAAGGCGGCGCCGATACCAGTTTCGCGACCACCTCCTGGCTGAACTACCGCGATGTGCGCGACCAGGCCGGCACGCTTTCCGCAGCCGCGGGTTACTCGGAAGATGTCGGTGTCGTGCAGGGCAACGAAGGCTCGCTCAGCGTGGTCACGCCTGCGGTGACCTCCAATCTGTTCCCCATGCTCGGAGCCAAGCCGCTGCTCGGCCGCGTTTTCACCGAAGACGAGGGCAAAACCGGAGGCCCGCGCGTAGCGATTCTTTCGGAGAATCTTTGGCGGCAAGCGTTCGCCGCCGATCCGCACATCATTGGCCGAACCGTTCGCGTGAATGCGCAGCCGCGCACCGTCATCGGCGTGATGCCCCATCATTTTCGCTTTCCGGAATCGGCCGGTTCGGAACTGGCCAAAGGATTGTGGCTTCCCCTGCAGCCCACCGGCGAGATGCTCAAGGAGCGCGGCTATCACTTCTTCTTCATCGTGGGGCAGATGAAGCCCGGCGTTACCGTCAGCCAATTGCGAAGCGAGCTGAGCGCCATCGCGCAACGGATCCGCCAGGCCGACCCGAACTCCGCTCGCAGCCTGACATTGACCGCGGCTTCCTACCAGGGAATCCTCACCCGCTCGGCGCGGCCGGTCTTCCTCGGCTTGCTGGTGGCTCTCGGGCTGGTCCTGCTGATCGCCTGTGCGAACGTGGCGAATCTTCTAATCGCACGCTTCCTGGGACGGCGCCAGGAATTCGCGGTGCGGGCCGCGCTGGGCGCCAGCGCCTCGCGCCTGGTGCGCCAACTCACCATCGAAGGCGGACTGCTCAGCCTCGCCGGATGCGTAGCGGGTTTCGGCCTGGCGGCGCTGGCGATTCTGGCCGTTCACAAACTCCCGGACAACACCATCCCGCGCGGCGAGGACATCACGATCCATTGGACCGTAGTCCTGGTATTGGCTGTCATCGCGACGCTCACGACGCTACTCTCTTCACTAGTTCCGGCATTTCTCGCGGGCCGGGCCGATCCGCAGCCGGCCCTGCAGGCCGCTTCCCGCGGCACGGGATCGCGCAGCGTTACCGGCAAACTGACCGGTTGGCTGGTCGCCGGTGAGGTGGCCCTGTCCACGCTGTTGCTGATCTCCACCGGATTGCTGTTCCACACGCTCTGGAACCTGGAGCACGCGCAATTGGGCTTCGACATTACGCGCGTCACCGCGTTCAGCGCCATGCCCGCCGACGCCGTGGGTTTCGGAAACATGGGCGTGGCCGAAGAGCGGCAGAGCACGGCGAGCGTTGCCACCGAGGTCTACCAGCCGGTCCTCCAGAGCATGCGAGCGGTTCCTGGTTTTCGGGATGCCGCCTTGGTCACGGCGCCTCCTCTTTGGGGCGTTGACATGAACTCCAGTTTCACCATCATCGGCCTGCCCGAGGATGTGCAGCACGATTACGCTACGAAAATCACCGCGGTGAGCGAGGGCTACGCGCGTGTGATGACGATCCCTGTGATTCGCGGACGCATGATCAATGAGGATGATGCGGCGGGCGCGCCGTTCGTGACCGTGGTGAATGAGGCGTTCGCGCAGAAATACTTTCGGAATCAGGATCCGCTCGGTAAACAGATTAACCTCGGCGGCAAAGATACCGGCATGATCAAGCCGTACACCATCGTCGGCGTGATGGGCAGCCAGGTGGATCAATCGCCATCCGCCGCGCCCAAGCCGTTGCTAATGCTGCCGTACCAGCAGATTCCCACCACTTCGCTTTTCTACGCGGCGCTGCTGAAAACCTTGGTGTTCTTTGTGGTGAAGACACAAAATGACATCGCCGTGGCGCCGGCGGCCCGCGGAGTCTTCAAGCAGGCCGCTCCCGATTTCGCTCTCGATAACTTCAAGACCATGCGGGAGAGCCTGGCCAACAGCAACTTCAGCGATCGCCTGGGCCTCTACCTCATCGGCGCGTTTGCCGGCATGGCCGTACTGATGGTAATCGGCGGGCTCTACGGTGTGCTGGCGCAGATCGTCGGATACCGGCGCCGCGAGATCGGCGTGCGCCTGGCGTTAGGTGCCACGCGCGGCGGCATTCTGGCCATGATCCTGCGCCAGGGTTCGCTTCTGGTGATCACCGGCATCGTAGCCGGCGTCGCCCTCTCCTTGGCCACCGGCAAACTCGAAGAAGGGTTTTTGTACGGCGTGCGGCCGCTCGATGGCTGGACTTACGTGAGCGTGCTACTCGTGCTAGGTGCAGTGGGAATCATCGCATCGCTGGTGCCGGCCCGCCGCGCCGCGGCGGTGGAACCCAACCAGGCATTGCGCGAGGAATAACGCATACTACAATCGGACCAGTGAGTGTTGCGTCCTCCATTGCCGGCCCCCGTCCGTCCGGCGGAAGAGCGCTCTCGGGTTTTCTGCTGTCGGGTTTCTTGATGGCGTTGCTGGGAGCGGTGCTGCCGGCTTGGGGCTACTACCGCGATCCGCCGAACTTCACATCCGTCGGCAATTACTTTCTCAGCCTGGCCGTTGGGCTGATGGGGTCGGCAGCCCTGGCGCGCCTCGTGCTTGCGCGGCGCGGACTCACCTTCCTTCTGGTGTTCGCGTGCGCTCTCTGCTGCGCGGCGCTTGGATACCTGGCCATTGTTTCACCCCTTATGTCGGCCTGGTGGCGCGTGGGAGGCTTGTGGACATTGGGTTTGGGCGCGGGCTTGCTCAATCTGGCGCTGTTCCATGCGATTTCGCCTGCGTATCAGGCCGACGCCGCCGCCACTGTCAACCGCGGCGGTATGTGGTACGGCCTCGGCTGTCTCGCCGCCACGCTGCTGGTCGCCGGCACTTTCTACGCGTACACCGTGCCCAGCATTTTCATCTTTATGGCATTCGTGCCGGGGCTCTTCGGCGTTTTCTACGCGCAGACCAAGGCGGGCTCGGCCGCGCATGCCGACATCCACCCCAGCCTGCGCCAGGCGATTTCCGATTTCCGCAGTCCCGGCGCCGTGTTGTTTGCCTTGCTGCTGTTCTTTCAGTTCGGCAACGAATGGTCGATCGCGGGCTGGCTTCCCTTGTTCCTGATCCGCCGCGTGGGACTCAGCCCGAGCGCTGCCCTGCTCACCCTGGCGCTCTATTGGCTGTTCTTAATGCTGGGCCGCCTGATTTCGGTGGCCGTTCTGCCGCGTGTCAACCACGCGCGGCTGTTGGTGGGCAGCGTGTTCACGGCCCTCTTCGGCTGCATGATTCTGTTTTTCACCAACAACTCCTTCGGCGCTACCACCGCGGTGCTGTTCATCGGAGGCGGTTATGCCAGCATCTATCCGCTGGTGGCGGAGGCCATCGGCCGCCGCTTCCCCTACTACCATCCGGGATTTTTCAACGGCATCTTTTCCGTAGCGATGGTCGGCGGTTTGCTTGCGCCCGCGACCCTGGGCTATGCGGCATCCGATTTCGGCGTGGGCGTCGTCATGGGCATTCCGCTGTTGGGAACCTGCATGGTCGTTGTCCTGCTGCTGGCGATCCTGGTGGAATCGAAGGTAACGGCGCGATGAAGCTACGCTGGGCCGCCGCCCTGCTCTGTTTCGCCGCCGCCCCGTCGATTGCGGCATCGCTGGAACAGAAGATCACGACTGTCCTCAACGCATCCCCTGCCGCACAAAATGCCTTCTGGGGAATCGAGATCGTCGATCTGGCCAATGGCAAAACGCTTTATGCGCGGAATACCCAACGGCTGTTCGTCCCCGCGTCGAACACCAAGTTGTTCACGGTGGCGCTGGCGTTGTCGCGGCTGGGGCCGGACTTTCATTATCAAACTCGCGTGCTGGCCGATTCCATGCCCGATGCCGATGGTCGCATCCACGGCGCGGTGCGCCTGGTCGGAGGCGGCGACCCGAACCTGTCGGCGCGCGCCGTACCCTACCGCACCGGCCCCGTAACCGGCGATCCGCTGGCGCCCATCGAAGAACTGGCCGACCAGGTGGTAGCCCGCGGCGTCAAGCGCATCGACGGCGGCATTGTCGGCGACGACACCTGGTACGTGTGGGAACCGTATCCCGCGGGATGGTCCATCGATGACTCTCGATTCGGATACGGCGCGCCGGTCTCCGCGCTCACCGTGAACGATAACATCCTGAACGTGACCGTTAAGCCGGCCGCGCAAGTTGGAGATCTCGCCGATCTGTCGGTAGTTCCGCCGATCCAGTATTACGATTTCGACAATCGAGCCCGCACCGTCGCGGCAGGCAACTCGGCTAACATTCAGTTCGACCGGGAGCCCGGAAGCCGCCAGATACGGCTGTGGGGCTCGATTCCCCTGCGCTCTCCGGGCGAGAGTCAAGATTTGGCCATCGACGACCCGGCCGAATTCGCCGCACGCGCGTTGCGCCGTGCTCTCGAAGATCGCGGCGTCACGGTCTCGGGAGTGGTAACGGCGCATCACCGGTTTCCGAATGAGCAGGAGGCCGCTTGGGAGCCGGAGGGCGTAGAACTGGCGCGTCACGATTCCGCGCCGCTCGTCGAAGACCTGGCGATCACCGCCAAAGTCAGCCAGAACCTGCACGCCGAGCTGGCGCTGCGCGCGGTGGCTCGCGCGCGGCGCGGCGTGGGCAGCCGCCAGGCCGGCATCGACGAAATGCATGCGTTCCTGAGTGAAATGGGCATCGGTGCGGATGCTTACAGCTTCGGCGATGGGTCGGGCTTGGACCGTACCAATCTGGTAACACCGCAAGCTGTGGTGAGGCTGCTGCGCCACATGTACGCGTCCCCGGCGCGCGCGCAGTGGATCGCACTTCTGCCGGTCGGCGGCCTGGACGGCACGCTGAGCGGTCGTTTCGCGGACACTGCGGCCGGGCGGCGCATCCACGCGAAAACCGGTACGCTGACGCACGTCAGCGCTCTGTCCGGCTATGCGGAGCGGCGCAACGGCACGTGGGCGGCCTTTTCGATCCTGGTGAACAACTACAACGGCGAAACGGCCGAGGCCCGTAGCGTAATCGACCGCATTTGTACTTTAATAGTGGAATAGAGGGAATGCATGCCAATCTACGAATATCGTTGCGAAGACTGTGGGACCAAGTTTGAGAAGCTGGTGCGCCGCATGGGCGAAGCGCCGAATGGAGCGTGCCCGTCATGCGGCCAGACCCACCTGACGCAGGAGCTTTCGACGTTTGCCGCCCACGCCAACGGCGCGCCGAAATCCGCGGAGATACCCAGTTGCCCCAGCGGTCAGTGCAGCAACCCGGGCATGTGCGGCATGAATTTCAACTGATGCGGTGGCTTGCGAAGGCCGGCGATAAAATCGCCGGCGCTACGTAACGCCGAAGGTCTTCGCCTTCACATCTTCGTTTGCCCACCACCACTCGTGTTGATGCGCAGCTGATGGCTCCCGGTCCCGACGTGTGACCGGAGCGCTGTCAGGCAATGGAGGCAGGGACTCCCTGAACCGATCCAGTTCTACCCGCAAGGCGCGCAGCCGCTGAAGATCAGGCTGCTTTGCCCTTCTGGATTGCGTTGCCGGCTTCCGATTCCGCTTTTTTTCACTTCTGGCCGCTCCCCAGCATATTCTCCAGAAACGCCCGCTCGATCGGCCAATACCCGAAAACCTTCTGACCTTCGTTGCGGAACGAGCCGGCGGTTAAAACGCCGCTCAGGTCGGCGGGGTTAGGCGTGTGCTTCTCCTTCGCAATCATCTGGCGTAACAGGCTGGTGGTCGCCGAGAGTTGCGCGGCCAGGTCGCTGGCCTCTTGGGCGCTATGGCAGGATACCGTCAACTTCGCGGCGAGCCGCTTATCTTCCGGCACAAACGACAAGATCACCGAATCGGCACTTTCCACTGCGCGCGCGAAAGGCCGCGTGCCATCGGGAAGAGCCTCGGTGGATTTCAGCGCCGCGCCGGGAAACGCCATCCACACGGGAGCGTTCGGAACCTCGGCGTTGGTCGCGGGACTGCTGCTCTGCAACCGGAGAGCCGCGGATTCATCCTGGCTGACGGCCAACGCCATCAGGTTCGATTGCAACGGAAAAAAAGAAATGCGGCGGTCGGGCGTGCTACCCTGCATGCGGCACAGCGAGTTGTAACATTGCCCGTTTTCCGATTCGACATACGAGCGCAGACTCTTCCAATCGAACTGTCCGCGCGCCAGCAGATATTTTCCCGTGGGCGCGAAGGCCAGCATCACCGTGTCCAGATCCTGCTTGTAGTTGAAATCGATCTTGCGCACGAAATCCTGGTATTCCGGCTCCTCGGCTACCTTGGAACTGTCGAGCATATTGAGGATGCCGGACGCGCGCAGGGCCGCCACATCCAGGTAGACGACCACCGCGTCGGCGGTGGGGAGGCGCTGCAACAAAG